>Ga0209190_1000017_pt1 | contig 127164 bp, 126 predicted proteins | sample M_140205_XF_Meta_FD_187315 | JGI IMG/M metagenome (GOLD analysis project Ga0209190, IMG submission 187315) | Freshwater microbial communities from Lake Montjoie, Canada to study carbon cycling - M_140205_XF_MetaG (SPAdes) (version 2) | ecosystem: Environmental > Aquatic > Freshwater > Lake... | reverse complement strand
AACGGTGGCGGTCGACGCGAACCTTATGATCGGCATCGGAGTGGTTACCTGCTTCGTTATGATACCAAGCCTATTTGGACTGCATATCTCACACTCAGTTACTCACGGGCGTGGCTCACTACTCTCTAATTCACGAAACTCTGCTGAGTCAGGCGGCCTGGCTACCCTTCAAAGTGGCCGAATTGGAGAGGAGGAGTGGGGTTTTGTATACGGCATTAACACTAACGGCAGCAAACCATCTACGGAAGAACCTCTTGAGGATACCTGCGAAGCTGGGGTGTGCGCGCTAGATGGTGATGGTGCGGTGCTATTTATAAACGACCGCTTTCGTGCGCTCGTATGCCTCTCGAGCGAAAACGTAGTCGGCGCTTGCTTTAATGAGTTGGCAGCCAATACGGAGCTGGTTCAGTACATCTGGCAACTTATTGGTATAACCGACCCATCTGTGGAGTTCGTTAAGGAGCTGCGTCTCTCAGATCGTAAAGACGGCGTTAAATTTATTGAGATTAACCTACGCTCACACGATAGCTCGCAATCTACTCAAGAGAACGAACAGGAAGATGGCCAAAAAAACAACCTAAAGATCGGCTCACCCAGGGTCATTCGCATTACAGATATCACGGCTCGTCGCACTATCGACCATAGGTTGCTCAAGATTCAACGCCTTAAGGCCTTCAACGCCTGTGCAACAGGGGCGGCCCCAAAGCTAACCGAGATCTTTACAACGATCCTCGGTAGAGCCAGCCACGCCCTGCATGTAGGGCACCCGGCAGCGCTCTCCTCTGCCCTGCAACGCATCTCAGAGATAGCCGCTCGGGGCGGTCTCTTTGCGCAACAGCTCAATGAACTGACGGTAGCGCCAGAGGCCTCCACTAGACGCGGCGTTGAGTTAGGCAACGCCCTCTCAGAGCGCTTGCCGCTTCTACGAGAGCTAGTGTGTGATGGCATAGATGTGACGCTGCAACTCTCTGATGGCGATCTACCGGTAAAAATTGACACTGCACTTCTTACTCAGGCGCTAAGCCTGCTTGTGATGAACTCCAGCGAGGCGTATCCAAGCGGAATTGGACAGGTCTCGATTAACACAGCTTACGAGGAGATCGATGCCGCAGTATGTCACCTACATCCTGGAAGTAAGCCAGGAAACTTTGCGCGCATCAAGATCTCTGACAGAGGCTGCGGCATGTCGGCTGAGGTGCTTGCCAGGGTAGCAAATCCCCTACTAACAACCAGGGGAGAGTTCGGACATGTAGGGCTCGACCTGCCAAGTGTTCTTGCAATTATGAATGAACACGACGGTTTTATGACCGTAGAATCGAAACCTGAGCGCGGAACAACGATATCACTCTACTTTCCTATCTTTATACCGGTTGAGCAACGAGCTACAACGCACAAGAGCCAGTCCCTTAATGGGGCCGGAAAAATAGCTGTTAACAACCAAGATAAACGTGTTCTTATAGTTGAAGATAGCAACGATCTAAGATCGCTCCTGCAGGATATGGTCAAAAGCCTGGGCTATCGCTCAACCGCCTGCTCAAACAAGGATGAGGCGCTTAAGCTACTGCAAGCCGGTCACGTAGATATTCTCCTAATCGAAGACTCTCTACCAGGCCTCTCGGTACAAGCTCTAATCGGGGAGCTGTCTGCTAACAACGGAGGAATTAGAACCGTGCTGCTCTCTGACTCAGAGAATATAACTACTCCCAACAGCGACGCCGTTATTATTAAACCGTTCGATATCGGAACGCTCTCAGATACTCTGAAAGAGGGGGGACAGCGCAGTCCTAGCCCTCGCGAATCGCATTAATCCAGAGCGTTTTGCCAGTATTGGTATCGAGGTCAGCTACGATTCCGTGCAGTATGCCCTCTCCTTCAGCGATCTGATAAGGCGCCGGTGTTGGTGAGGTAAAGCGCCTAATCGCCACCCCTGCATCCATGCCGATTACCCCTGTATTACTACCAGTCATGCCAAGATCGGTGATAAAGCCCGTTCCTCCAGGCAGAATCTGCGCATCTGAGGTCTGTACGTGTGTATGCGTTCCAACTAAGAGCGAGATACGTCCATCACAGTAACGCCCCATCGTCCATTTCTCTGAGGTCGCTTCGGCGTGGAAATCGCACAGGACCAGTCGATTTTCAATCTTAGGCAGCTCTGCAAGCATCGCATCGATCCCCTTAAAGGGACAATCGATCGAGCCACCCATAAAGACCCTGCCCATTAGATTGGAAACGTGTAGCTGCAATCCATCAGCGCGGGCCCACGTACACCAGCCTTTACCTGGAGTTGACTGTATAGGGAGATTATAGGGACGAATACACCAAGCTGAGTTGTTATCAAGAAACTCTAGCACCCCCTTTCTCTGAAAGGCGTGATCTCCAAGTGTGATTAGATCGACCCCTGCCTTATGAATATCATGAGCGGTCCCCGCATCAATGCCAGCACCTCCGGCTGCGTTCTCGCCGTTTGCTACCACAACATCAACCTCTAGCCGTTGACGAAGGGGGCGCAGGTGCTGTTCAAGCGCCTGGCGTCCAGGCTTTCCAACAACATCTCCAAGTACAAGAATACGGAGCCCTTTTTTATTTGGTAGATCAAAACTATTCAGCATAAATTTAACGACCGTTATAAATCTCGCTCTACTTTAAGAGCACCCCGTTCATGACAGATCCAATCCATCGGTACATCGTGCGCATCGGTAGGAGTATCGTGAACAACCTGCATTGACCAACAGATCCCTATTTTAGAAGCCTCTCGCATCTCAGGAATACTAAGCAGCCGATCGTAGTATCCACCTCCACGCCCCAACCTTTTCCCAGAGCGGTCATAGGCCAGTCCTGGAACCATAACCGCCACATCCTCTGAGTACTCGGGCTTAAATATCTCCCCTGATCCTAGAGGTGGCTCAAGAATTCCCTTAGCCCCAGGCACCAACTTAGCACCCCAATCTTCGCCTATCTGAACAAAGGACATGCGCCCCTCATACTGCTCAACCCTTGGCAGGTACACCTTGCGCTCACTCTTTAGCATCTCTGTGATAAATGGGGCGAGGTCGACCTCGCCAGGGAAACAGGGTACCCAACACAAAATATGTTGAACCGGAACAGAGAGCTGGCCCTTAACAAGCGTTACAAGCTGCGCACATAACTCGTTGTACGCAACCGCTGCCCATCTCTTATCAAGATTGGCGAGCATTAGGCGCATCTCCCTACGCATCTCTTTTTTTCGTTGCTGTCCCATCGTATTATTGGCTATTTGGGGAATAAGCTCCCTATATGGTATAATGAATGAAGGCTCTCTGGCATCTTAATCTTACATGATTGGGCCAGGTAGTGCGAGCGTTACTAGAGGGGCTAGGGAACTCTTGCATCACTCGGATGCTGTTTTTAGGTTTTTATCGTTTTAGAACTGATAGGTACGCGCATGCGAGTTACTAAAGCTCGTTCCAAATCGCTGATCTTACCCCATATTTATGCTCTTTCTATTTTGCTTATTTTTATAAGCATGTTCTGTGCCGAGGCAGATTCCAACGAAACCGTTCAGATCTCTCCCAGCACGCTATCCCTCGCTCCCTCAAGGATCTCATGCTCGAGGTTTGACCACTTTGACATTGAGCTATCTTCAGCTAAGTCCCCTCCTGTCAGTCTTACTCTTAACAGTAAAGAGAGTGTTGCTGAACTTTTTAATGAGATACTGAGATCGTATCAAATTCGGGGAATGCCTATCGCTGCGCGACTAAAGATTGAGAACTCCTCTCAGGTGAACGCCTTTGTACTGCGGGAAAGTGAGATAGTTGTTACAACTCATCTGCTCTATACAGTACTGGATAGATCTGAGCTGGCCTTCATCTTCGCGCACGAGATGGCACATATAGCTCTCCATCACAGTCACGGCTCTGGAGTGCGCGAAGAGATTGCAGCCGATCGTCTTGCGCTATTCATGGCGACCCGTCTGGGGTTTAATCCCTGCGCTGGCGCAGCCGTCCTGAATCGCCTTGCAACCCCCCTGCTGGCATCCCTGGTTAGCATCTCACCCCGCTTGCAAGCTCTGCACGAAAACGCCCAAAAAAGCTGCGGATAAGAGGGGTAACAGCTACTTATATAAGCCCTTAAGAGCTGTATTAAAGCTGCCGATACTATGGATAGGGAGAAAGGGCTGCTGCAACGCTCTGCCGTAAGTATCCAGAGTCCCCCACGAATAATGCCAAGTTTACTATGAAAGAACGTGCCGTTGAAATGAGCCCTCTTGAAAGAGCGGCTCAACGTATCCTGGTGGTAGAGCCAGATGCGCTCGACCGTAACCACCTACGCACAACCCTCAAGGCGCTCGGCTTTGGGACGGTTACCGACGCGCCCTCGCACCATGCCTCGCTTGAAAAATTCGATGGTCGCAGATTTACCCATGTTGTTTTTGATGCCAAAAAATCGAACTATCCGATTAAGGAGTGGTTGATGCAGCTACTAGAGATCGATCCACGCATCATCGCCATCCCAGCTTCCGCCAATCCAAGCGTTGACGATGTGTTTGACCTACTCGCACTAGGCTCCAGGGGCTATCTAGTAAAACCGTTCACTTTTGACAGCGTTGAGCAAGCAGTCCTTATGGCGACCAAGGGTGAGCCGATTGCAGAGGCGGTCCTACAAGCTAAAGACCGCAACGAGGCACTCGTTGCAATCATGCTTTCGAGCCTCGACCGGCTGGCGACAACATACAGACAGTCGCTGCAATTCGAAACGGCCACTCGCGAGCTCCCGCGTGCTATGTCGGCGTTAAGACGGGCCTCGGACCTAGCGCACACCTTTGCCAAAGGGGGAAAGGATGGCCTGATTGAGGCCCTGGAGCGCTTCTCTATCGCCAAGAGCCATGGCCCGGCCTCGCGGCTAGGCCGACTAAGAAAACGTCTCTCTCATGGAAGAAATAGCGATGAGGTGGTTGCTAAATAATCCAACCGTTAGAGATCTTCCAAGGGGCTAAAGCTCCCTTTGAAACCAGCATATTTTATGTGCTATAGTTAGGATGATATGAGGCAAGCGCTATGAATAACGTTCTGATACGATATAGCATACTCAATAGCCTGTTGATAATGGTGGCGGCTATTTGTTTTGGGTCTCTTTCAGCACCAAGCTCATTCGCAGAGACCCTCCGCGATGTTCAGAGCTCCAGCGCGATGGAGAAGGTAACTAACGCTACCGCGCGCGGCAGCCGGTCCAGTAGTAAAAATAAAAAATCACAGATTAGAGAAAATCCACTTACTGCTGGCATGGATCCACGTGCTAATTTTACTAGCCTCTGGAGTACCGGTAATGGCCCGGAGCTCCTTTTTAGCTGGATCGGTGCGAATCTTCCAAAATACAAACTTTCTATATTAGGTACGAGTCGCTCCAGGGAGGATCTCTCTGCACAGGCCCGTTTCATAGACTTAAATCGACGTCGGGTCACCCTTGATATCATCCTGCCGCATCCCAACTACTACCTAATGATTGAGAATAAAACCATGGCACAGTTTAATAGATATGAGCCCCCTACCTTAAATGTTCTTGCTCAGGAGGAGTTAAGCTTTAATGGCCTCCCAGCTATGTACTACCGCTCAGAGCAAGGACGCTGCTCGCTACTCTTTAAGATCGAAAAGAAGGGGCTTGTTAACCTCTCGGTTGAGCGCTGCGAAAATTCAAATATGATGATGGACATCGCCAAATTGCTTGATTTTACGCGCTTAAATGCCAAGCTAATCTCCTAGCAAAAAGCAACCTTTGTACAGCACACAAATTTTGCTATAAGTCTGATAGTGCTGGAGCCTTATATGGGCCCAGTTTTGTGAGTATTCCAGTTATGAAAACATCTGAACTTCGCAGCAAGTATCTCGCTTTCTTTAAGGATCAGGGACACTCAGTCATCCCCTCCGTTTCCCTTATTCCAGATAACGATCCTAGCACCCTCTTTACCTCCTCTGGTATGCAGCCCCTCGTGCCGTATTTTTTGGGACAGCCACATCCTGAGGGCAAGCGCCTGGTAAATAGCCAGAAATCGTTCCGTGCCCAGGATATGGAGGAGATTGGGGATAACCGCCACACGACGTTCTTTGAAATGCTAGGGAACTGGTCGCTCGGCGACTACTTTAAGCGCGAGCAGCTACGTTGGGTGTTTGAGTTCCTTACCAAGGAGATTGGCCTCGATCCGCACCGTATCTATGTCTCAGTATTTAATGGTCAGGGTTCGATTGCCAAGGATACCGAAGCTATAGAGATATGGAAGGAGCTCTATCAGACGGTCGGTATTGATGCCAAGGAGGGTGAGCGCATCTTCGCCTACCCTGCCAGCAAGAACTGGTGGTCGCGCTCCGGCGAGCCTGAAAATATGCCGGCAGGAGAGCCCGGGGGGCCAGATAGCGAGCTCTTCTTTGAGTATCCCAACGTTAGCCACGATCCTGCTTTTGGCGAGAGCTGCCACGTAAATTGCGACTGTGGGCGCTTCGTTGAGATCGGCAACTCGGTCTTTATGCAGTACAAGAAAGAGGCCGATGGCTCGCTTAGCGAGCTCTCTCAAAGGAACGTTGATTTCGGTGGAGGACTTGAGCGACTGGTTGCTGCGACACTTAATGAGCCCGATGTTTTTAAGATCGATATATTTCAACCCCTGCTGGCGCTGCTTGAGTCCAAATCAGGCAAGATCTACGGTCAAGAGGTTACGGACACCCGCTATATGCGCATTGTGTGCGATCATAGCCGCGCTGCTACTATGTTAATGTCGGATGGGGCGCTCCCCTCCAATAAGGCGCAGGGCTACGTTGTACGACGCCTAATTCGCCGCGCTATTCGCTTTGGGCGACTGCTAAATCTGCCCCCCGGCTTTATCACAGAGTTCGGAGCATCGATCCTAGATTCATATGCTGATGTTTATCCAGTAACGCCCGAGAAACATGCCGCTATACTTACTGCACTCACTCAAGAAGAAACTAAGTTTCACGCAATGCTCGGTAAGGGGCTCAAAGAGATTGAAAAGATCCCTGCTCTCACGGGCGCGCTAGCATTTAAGCTCTTTGAAACCTACGGGTTTCCGTGGGAGATGACGGAAGAGATCGCGCGTGAGCGTGGTCAGCAGGTTGACCGAGCCGAGTTTGAGGGTGAATTTAAAAAACACCAGGACCTCTCTCGCACCTCCGCTAAGGGGATGTTCAAGGGCGGGCTAGCCGATCACGGTGAAGCAGTCGTAAAGCTTCACACCACTACTCACCTTATGCACCAGGCGCTGCGCGCAGTGCTTGGCACCCACGTTCAGCAGAAGGGTAGCAATATAACTAATGAGCGCCTCCGTTTTGATTTCTCTCATTCGCAAAAGGTCACCCCTGAGGAGATTAAAGAGGTTGAGCGAATTGTAAACGAACAGATCGCTCGCAACCTTAAGGTCTCGTTTGCAGACACAACCTACGACGATGCTATCAAGGCCGGGGCGCTTGCCTTCTTCGGAGAGCGCTATCCTGAGAAGGTAAAGGTGTATGATATTGGGGACTTCTCGAAGGAGATCTGCGGTGGTCCGCACATTGAAAACACGACCGTTCTTGGGCGATTCTCGATCTCACGTGAAGAGGCTTCTAGCGCCGGAGTGCGCCGTATCTACGCTATACTGTCGTAAGCTTTTAACGCGCGCCGATACCAAACAACACAGCCGGAACGGTGCGGAACAAAAGTACTAGGTCGCCCATCAGTGACCAGTTGTCGATGTAGTTAAGATCTAGCTTAACCCATGACTCAAAGTCCTTAATCTCATTTCGTCCAGTCACCTGCCAGGTGCAGGTCAGCCCTGGCCGCATAGATAGTCTACGCCGAGAACTCCTCTCGTATAGACTCACCTCTCCTGGAATGGGTGGGCGGGGACCAACCAGACTCATCTCACCAACAAACACGTTCCAAAGTTGCGGAAGCTCATCCAAGCTAAAGCGCCTAAGGAACCTTCCAAAGGAGGTAACACGGGGGTCGTTCTTCATCTTAAAGGTGGGGCCGTTCATCTCGTTCTTGGTTCGTAGTACATCCTGCTCCTGCTCCGCACCCAGATACATCGAACGGAACTTAAGCATCTGAAAGAGGCGACCATTAAGTCCCATGCGGGTCTGTCTAAAGATGACTGGTCCAGTGCTAGCTTTTATTCCAAGCGCCAGCAACGCAAAAATTGGCGCCATGGCTACCAGAGCTACCCCTGCCACAACGATGTCGATTACACGCTTTAATGCTAGCTCCCAGGAGTCTCCAGGGGGGGTCTGAAAGTGAATAAGGGGCATGCCGCCGAAATAACTAATCTCAGATTTAATCAGGCCGATACTGAACAGATCGGCTGCTATAGTTGTGCGCACCCCCTGCTCGGCGCACACCATAATCATCTCTTCTACCTGTGGCATGACCTCTACAACATCGGTAAAAAGCACCTCATCTATCGCGTAATCTTCAAGAGCGCGACACACCGCCGCTGTCCCGATCAGTACACGCCCGACCTTAACTGACCCTTCAAGATCGCTACGCAGATGCTGGATGCTTGCAGCCTGGTGCTTATCGGCTGCGCGCAGATCCCCAAAGCCACGAATGTGAATACCGAGCTCAGGACGGCCTACTATCTCGCGTGCTAACTTAAGCGACTGTTCGCCGATACCACATATAATTACGTTACGAAAATTGTGCCCCTGCCTACGCCAATATCTTAGAAATTTTAGCACCGCATATCGTTCAATGGCGAGTCCGCATCCACTAAGTAATACAAACAAGCCAACAAACGATCTACTGATATTAATCTTAAGTATAAAGAGGGTTGCCGCAAGCAATACAAAGACCAACGCGCTGCTAAGAAACGCCACTCGAAAGAGCCGCAGCACCGAGCTCCTTCGCATACTTCCGTACGCTCCCATAAGGTTTAGCAGCACCCCATATCCGAGCACCGTCACAATCAATACGATAAAGTAGTCCTTAATCGGAGCCAGCTCATAGCCCTCAAAGGGGAGATTAAGATCGAGGATATCGTTCCAGAAGATTAACGAGTTACGCCCGTAATAGGCGGCGAAGAACGCCACTATAACGATCAAGTTATCACCGAGGCGCTCAACGCGCGATATAAGACGGGAGTTCTGCTTTAGCATGCTAGCGTATCCAAGCCCTTATGGTATGCCCTCAAGCCCCGCTAAACAAGGGGCGCTCCTAGGCGGCTTAGCCATGCGTTAGCGCTACGAGCGCCGGGCTTGAGCCCAGCCACGAAAAAGATCGCCTGCCTCATCTCTTTTGGCTTGAAGCCCCTAATGCTTTCGCTATCATAGCTATATATGAAAGGTGCCCCCTTAAAACCAGAAACAGAGCTAGCGGCAGGACCAGAGGCCCTACCGCGCTGCTTCTGGTGCACGAACAATCCGATGTACATTCATTATCACGACGAGGAGTGGGGGGTGCCGGTCTACGATGACCGCAAACACTTTGAGATGCTTATACTCGAAGGTGCTCAGGCTGGGCTAAGTTGGTTAACGGTCCTAAAACGACGCGCTGGATATCTCGAAGCCTTCGCCGACTTCGATGTAGAGCAGGTAGCACGCTTTACCCCCAGTACTGTACAGCAGCTCCTTAAAAATGGGGGCATTATTCGTAATCACCTTAAGATCAAAAGCGCTATAAACAACGCTCAGTGCTTTATTAATGTACAGCAGGAGTTTGGAAGCTTCTCAAAATATATCTGGGGCTTTACCAACAACGTTATTATTCGCTGCCCCGAGCCCCTGACCCGCGCTAACTACCGCGCGACATCTGCAGAGTCAGACGCGCTCTCACGGGATCTTAAGAAACGGGGATTTAGCTTCGTTGGCTCCACTATTATGTACGCGCTTATGCAAGCAACGGGCTTGGTTAACGATCATGAGGATAGCTGCTTTAAGAGGGGATGCTGAGGCGTGAGCGCTGGGAGCGCCGGTATCTAGGCCGGCCATGAAAAAATCGCCTATCTGAGCATTTATACCTAGCCATTCTGGAGAATGGCGTTCCCAGCGCTAACGCCTACCTAAACATTATATCTCTTCACTTTTTTTCTACTACCTGCTCCAACCACGTCAGGCGCTCCTTAATAGTTTTCTCGTTACCACGATCGCTTGGCTCATAGAACGGCTGCCCCGCGACCCCTTTCGGCATATACTCAACCCCAGGCGCATATCCGAGAGGTTGATCGTGTGGATAAACATAGCCCTTGCCGTATCCCAATCCCTGCATCAGTCCGGTCTCTGGATTTCTTAAATGTAGCGGCACCTGCGCATTTGGCGCATCCTTAACGGCCCTTAATGCGCGGTTAAGCGCCACGTAGCTTCGATTTGATTTGGGCGCCGTAGCAAGGTAGGTGATACACTGCGCTATAGGAATACGACCCTCTGGCAACCCAACTAATTCATAAGCCTGTAATGTCGACACTGCGAGCTGCAACGCACGCGGATCTGCGTTACCGATATCCTCACTGGCGAAGATTATAAGACGCCGGATCAAAAAACGGGGATCTTCCCCGCCCTCAAGCATGCGCAACCCGTAGTAGAGCGCTGCATCGGCATCTGAGCCACGCATACTTTTAATAAAAGCTGAGGCGATGTTGTAGTGCTCCTCTCCATCACGATCATAGGAGCTCAGTCCAGCTTGCGATAGAAAGCTACGGATCTCGTCCTCCTTAATCTCTGCCGGTAGAGACACCGCAGCACCCCCCACAGACCGCGCATCAACCAACGACTCCAAAATATTCAGTATCCGTCTGCCGTCGCCAACACTCGCCTCTTCAAGTAACTTGCGCCCACCCTCATCAAGCACACATCCGAGACAGCGCTCGCCCCGCTCACAGACACTCCTCAGCGCCTCAGCTCCGAGCGGCTTAAGAACCACCACCCGGCAACGTGAGAGTAGCGCTGAGGTTAGATAAAAGGAGGGATTTTCCGTCGTAGCGCCAACGAGTGCTATCGTCCCCGCCTCTACATGTGGCAAGAAGGCGTCCTGTTGGCCCTTATTAAAGCGGTGGATCTCGTCCACAAATAACAGGGTCGGTCGGGAGAGCTCCTTCGCCCGTTCAACAACCTCACGCACATCCTTAACGCCACACAGCACGGCCGAGAGCTGCACGAACTCGCACTCGTATGAGCCTCCGATTAGTTTGGCCAGGGTCGTCTTGCCCGAACCAGGGGGCCCCCACAGGATAGCCGATGGAATACGCCCCTTCCCTCCCCGTAGCTGCTTAATAAAGGTGCTATCCAAATGCTCAAGGCCAGAGAAGTCAACTAGCGTGCGCGGCCGCAACCTCTCTGCTAATGGAACCTGACTCATACCAATCCCAAGAATGAGGTGACGTACCGGTAGCCCTCCTCAAACTGCTTTAAAGAAAAGGACTCGTTAGGAGCATGGATCATATCCTCCTCTTGCCCGAATCCAACCAGGAGCGGCTGCGCCCCAGCGGTCACGGCGAGCTTAGTTACTATAGGAATGCTGGCTCCCTCCCAGATATAGACCGGCTCACGATCAAAGGCGCGTCTAAGAGCCTTACTAGCCGTTTGAATGGCTGAGCTTTTGGTCGAAAGCTGAATGGCTGGCCCACCAACGCTCTCATCATGAATCTCAACACGGGTGCCCTTGGGCGCAGCGCCCTGCAGGTGCCGCACAACTGTGGAGAGGATCTCGTCCGGATCCTGTCCATCAACCAGACGCATCGAAAGCTTCGCCATGCCATAGGCCGGAATAACGGTCTTTCCTCCGGCACCCTGATATCCTCCACCAACTCCGTTAATCTCAAGGGTTGGTCTAAATCCTCTGCGCTCAAGGGGGTGAAGTCCGTGCTCGCCCCCCTCTAGGGATACTCCAAGCATCGCCGAGATCGCATCCGTATCAATAGGCGCCTTTGCAGCAAGCTCACGGTCCTCGGCATGTGGCGCCTTCACGCCATTATAAAATCCTGGGACCGCTACCGAACCATCCGGCGCGTGCAGCCCCGCCAGGATTGAGCTAAGAGCCTGCAACGGATTAAGTACCACGCCACCATAAACACCTGAGTGCAGATCGATCCTTGGGCCGTGCACCCGCAACTCGCAGTGCGCGATCCCACGCAACCCCATGGTTATCGTTGGCACCCCTGCCGCAATAACCCCGGTATCACATACCATTAGGATATCGGACTTAAGGGGCTCCTTCCACTGTGCGAGTCCAGCGTGCATCGCCTCACTTCCACACTCCTCCTCGCCCTCTATAATAACCTTAATTGTAGGAAGATCTGCGCCCGTTACTTTAAGGGCCTCCAGCGCCTTAAGGAAGTAAAAGAGCTGGCCCTTATTATCCTGGGCTCCACGCGCGTACATGCGCCCATCACGCAGGGTGGGCTCAAATGGGGGGGTTATCCAGAGATTAAGGGGATCAACTGGTTGTACGTCGTAGTGACCATAAAATAAAATAACGGGCCTAGTTGGATTACCCGGCAGGATCCCATAAATAAGCGGCTTAGTATCCGAGGGCCATATCTCGGTCTTAAAGCCGAGCCCCTCTAGGTGCCTTGAGAGCCAGGCCGCGCACTCAAGGCAATCGTTGTGAAAGGCCGGGTCGGCGCTAATGCTCTTAAATGCCAGGAGCTCCCTCCATTCGGTGATGAAACGATCCCTGTTGCTAGAGAAATAATCGAGAAAGCTTTGCATAGTAGCTCCTTGTGGCGAGGTAGTTGTTACCCCATTGTGCTACAGAAATCGAAGTACTTGAAGAGAGCTTTTTATTCTTACACTGTTTCTATACTAAAAAAGCCGTTCTTTGCGCACATGGGCAATGAATAGAACGGTTGCGCTTGAGCACACTCAATGTCACTATACTAATGCTTATTCACCTTTTCAAAGAGCGCGCTATGAGATCATTTATCATCACCCCCCTATTGGCTATCTCCCTACTTGCTACCTCTGGCTGCTCCTGGTTCGGTTCGAGCAGTGGCGAGGGTGATGAGAACGGGCTCTCAGAGTCCGATCTCGCGGCACAACGTGAGGGGCGCTTTGGCGCCGGCACGATTCCAACCGCCGAGGGTGAGGGGCTCTTCCGTGATATCCGTTTCGGGTACGATTCATATTCTGTTGAAGATGAGGGTCGCAGCGATCTAGAAGCCAACGCCCGCACCATTGGCGCTCAGTCTGGAATGGCGATTACCCTTGAGGGACACTGTGATGAGCGCGGTACCGTCGAATATAATATGGCTCTTGGAGCAGCACGCGCCAAGGCTGTAAAGAACGCCCTGGTAACCCTCGGTGTTCCATCCAACCGCGTTGAAACGATAAGCTACGGCGAGGAGATCCCACTTGATGCTGCGCACGACGAGGCTGCCTATGCAAAGAACCGTCGCGTACACTTTTCATCTGGTGCAACCGCTGCTGCAACTGAGACAAAAAACACACGTTATTAGTTAAAGAAGGTCAGGCTGGCGCACTTTAAGGGCTGCTAAGGGCTTAATTCTATTAGGTAGGATATATTACCATCTCGCCTGCTGGCCCTGAACCAGCTGAGCGATGGCTTCAACCACCACCTCCAACTTACCCCCCTCCTCCGCACGTAACCCGAAGTACACCCCTAAGACAAAGACGCACGCTACTAGCATCAGCCTCATAGGACACTCCTGTAAAAAACCGAATAAAATCAGACAAAAAACCGGATAAAAACCTCTCTGCACCTTTTGCGGTGCGCCATCCTGACCAGTCACTTATGCGACTAACAAAACACCCAAACGGTTGATCTGCTTATAACTCGCTCTAAGCGCCACCCTCTTCTGATTCCAGCACCCCCCTGAAAGTAGCGTCGAGATATAGCGCCATTTGAAACGCTTACGAACGCAATAACGCGAAAATATTTAAAATCCATGCCTAAGAAACAATTTGGTTACACTTAGTCACTGATCAAGAATAGCAGCATACTATTCGCTCCCCCCTCAGTATGCACAGAGCGCATACAGATACCAGGAATAGATACATTATGAGCCAAAGAACCGAGTTCGAATCATCGCCCGATCTTAAACGCCTCTTTTTGCGCGAGCTTGAACTCTGGCGCAGGGCCACTCACCTGGGGCTTGCGGATCTAAGCCACCGTTGCGGGGTTTCGCCCTCGTATCTGGCCCATATCGGTCGCTACGGAAGGATCCCAAGCAAGCCGGTTCTAATCCTGCTTGCGCTGAACTTCGGCCTACAGAATCCACGTGAACTCTTTGAATCTGCAAAGCTCTCTGATGAGTGGCCCTTCGATGCGCCCCTGCACCTCGCTACACGTGAGACAGAGGGCAGCGGATTTCTTAGCGTTAAACTGGATATGGCTGGATTTATCGAGGCCATTAAGGGCGCGATCCGAACGGAGACGCGACCACGCACCCTGCAGGTGCTACTCAACTCACGCCCACTCCGTATCGGAATTAATCTAACGCAGCCGTGGCTCTTCGAAAAAGCGGAGGGTGGCACCATCGACCGTACCCGTGGCTTAGTGCCGGACCTCTGCCGCATGCTGCAAACATCGCTGCAATGCAATATCGAGATGATCCCAGTTACCTTTGACCGCTATGTGGACAAGTTATGCCGGGGCGAGATAGATCTCTTTGGGCCTCTGATGGTCACCCCGCACTGTCCATCCAATATTCTCTTCTCGGTCCCGATTAACCGCATGGGGCTTTCGATCCTGATGCGCACACGACCAACTCACAGCCTAGCGCAGCTTAAGCTCCCTGCCTCGCTGGATGATCTGATTAGCGAGCCGTACACCATCGCCGTGCTGCGCGACAGCCGCGCACACCTCTTCTGTGCTACTCGGCTTAACCGCGCCGAGGAGGCTATAATAGTCTGCAACAGCGATGAGGAAGCCACGGATCGGGTCAGACTCAAGGGCATCTCACGCCCCGCCCATCTCTTTCTATGCAACTCAATGTCTGCGGCGCATCGTGCAAGGGAGTACCCGGGGGAGCTTAGCGCGCTCTTTACAGAGCCAGGAACGGTTCTCGACATGTGCAACAACTCATTTGCGGTTCGTCCGGATTGGCCTGAAGCTGTTACTATCGTTAATGAGGCGCTGCACTTTATCCTCGGGGCCGGTGGAGTTGCCAAACGCATCCAAGCTCTAATCGATGATGGTGCTCAGGGACTGCTTGAGGTTGTTCCGTACGGCACTGCCGTCGACCATGCTCATGACGTTGCAAGCTCGCTCAAACGCGCGCTCTCTGTTGGTGGGTAATGTGCTACTGCAACAGCAAAACATCACTCAACGCTCGTCGCATCGCCTCAAATGTCGCCATGGTCCTCTCTTCAAAGGCCTCCGGGTCTGCTGCCGGACTCTCTAAATAGAGCACTCCTACCTTGCGTTGCTCACCGAGCGCTCTGTATATGCCGGCAAGCGCCTCAGCCGAGAGCTCATCTTTAAGTTCGATTATCGGCTCTAATTTTAAAAGCGCTGCAACCGCCTTATCTCTTGGATCGAGCTCGATATCGTAGGTCGAGCGCAGATTTACCGTTCCTATAACCGTTCTAGGTTTTAAACTATTAGTGCTTGGATCAATTACAAAGACACAGCCACCGGTAAATCCAGCCTGTGGGATGATCTTCTTAATAAGATTCTCGACCGCAAGTTTACTGACAGCCTCCCCATCAAAGCCCGCGTATAGCTCCCGTAGCGCCTCCTGAACGTGCCTTGGGCATTTACGCAGCAACTTGTCGTCGACTACCCGCGCAATATTCTTATGAACCTTAATGTTGCGCGGTGGATCAAAGGATTTAATCTCTCCAAAGGTGCTCGGTAGACTCTTTTCATAGCTCTTTGACTGCTCCTGCGCACGATCCTTCACGAGTTGAATCGCATTCTCTCCGACCGTTTCGGCTAAAAATTTCTGCGCTACCTCCCAATCGTTCTCGGCCGATGGATAGGTTTCCGGATGCTCTGCGCGCGCTAGCGCCTCGCCGATCTCACACAGGTCATCATATATGTTCCACTGCTGCTCGATCTGCTCGACCTGTGGGTCGGACTCTCCGGTCTCGGGCCGCATGATCCGAATTGCAAGCAACGTTGGTGTAAATCCGAGCTCCTTAGAGAGCTCCTCATCGAGGTTTTGTCCTAGCTCAAGCCTTTCGAGCACCCTTGAATACAGGGTAGGATAGTTCCATGCGATCAGGTTCAAACCGATCTCACGCACTACTCCACGAGCAAATCCCATATCCGGATCGAGGTTCTTCTTTTCGCTCAAAATTGAGGCTGTCGATGCGCTGATCGCCGTCTCCCTGAGACGTGAGATCTGAAACGGCTCGCTCCAAGAGAGAGAATGGATTGCTGGCAGCCTCTGATCGACTGAGAGCAGTCGACCGATACGCTCGGGGCCGGCCCATTTAATGATCTCTATCGGGTTGTGCAGGGTAACTGCTGGGATACCCTCTGCCTGACCGATCTGAATGAGATCCTTAACTACCAACGTAAAGAGCGCAAAGTCGCTCTTTAGGTCTTTAAGCAGCTCACTAGGATTGCGTTCATAATCTCCGCACTCAAACCGTTTGCGGATCTCTAGCAGCACATCCTGATTAATCGGAAACCATGGCTTCAGGACATGTTGAAGCGCCCGATCTATTCTGCGTTCAGATGCGTCAGCTTTGAATCTTGAACTCATGCAACCCTGCTAATACCAATTAGCCTCATACCCTAAGGTCGACAGATGGGGCGGCCAACTTAAGGCTCTGGTGTCAACAGAGGGCCCCTCTTACAGCCGCATTAAAACCAGCCCCGTACAAATACAGGTACTTACAGAAACAACAGGGGCATCTGGCATGATTTTGCCCATTTGATTGAATCAATTGGTTATAGGTATAATAGCTGAGCTTATGGATGAAAAACTGATCGATTCCCTTAAACTACCCGAAGATCTGCGCTCCCTTTCAATTGAGGAGCTACAGCACGTTGCCTCAGAGCTCCGTAACGAGCTGATCGACACCGTAAGTGAATCTGGTGGCCACTTCGCATCGAGCCTCGGAGCTACCGAGATAACTGTAGCGCTGCACCATGTTTTTGATACCCCGCACGACAGATTAATCTGGGACGTTGGGCACCAGGCCTATATCCACAAGATGGTAACGGGTCGCCGTAATAAAATGGGCTCAATTCGCACGATGAACGGCCTCTCAGGATTCCTTAAGCGCTCTGAAAGCCCCTTCGACGCCTTCGGTGCTGGGCATGCTGGAACCAGCATCTCGGCTGCGGTTGGAATGCGCCTTGCACTCGATAGACTCGCGCCGGAACGTTTCGTAACTGCGATTATCGGAGATGGCTCGCTCACTTCAGGCATGGCGTTTGAAGCGCTTAATCATGCCGGCGACCTAGGTCTTAAGCGTCTAATAGTGGTGCTTAACGACAACGAGATGTCGATCTCTAAGAACGTTGGCGCACTAAGTTGGCTCTTCTCGCGCACCGTAACGGGCGAAGCTACCTCGCGCGTGCGTAGCAAGTTCAAGGATCTTTATAAGCGCGGCTATGTGCCGGAGCTGCTTTATAAGGCGATGGATCGCGCTGAGGAGGCCACGCAGGGCTTCTTCTCAACCCCGGCCATGCTCTTTGAGGCCTTCGGCTTTCGTTACATCGGGCCGCTCGATGGTCACGATCTTCCGGCTCTTATTCAGGCCCTTAATAACGCAAAGCGGCAGGATATTCCCGTCCTTATTCACTGTCGCACCGTTAAGGGCAAGGGCTACGAACCGGCAGAGGAGGATCCGATCCTGTGGCACGGGGTTACGCCCTTCGATCGTCAGAAGGGAGAATTCAAGGGTGGACAGCTTCCAGCTAACACGACACCTCCTAAGAAGCTCCCCTCCTACACCGGCATCTTTGCAGAGACCGTGACCAAGTTAGCCAGGGAGGATAAGCGCATCATCGCCGTAACAGCGGCGATGCTAGGCGGCACCGGGCTAGATAAGATGCAGGCCGAACTTCCCGATCAGGTCTTTGATGTTGGAATCTGCGAGCAACACGCGGTCACCTATGCCGCAGGGCTCGCCTGTGAGGGACTTAAGCCCATAGCTGCTATCTACTCAACGTTTTTGCAGCGCGCCTACGATCAGGTTGTGCACGATGTTTGTATTCAGAAGCTACCGGTTACGTTTGCGATCGATCGCGGCGGAGTTGTAGGAAACGATGGCGAGACGCACCAGGGGGTCTACGATATCGCTTATCTGCGCACCGTTCCGCACATTACGATCATGTCACCAAAGGATGAGAACGAGCTGCGCCATATGCTCTATACGGCAGTAACGTTAAACGCTCCGGTTGCGGTGCGTTATCCACGCGGTAATGGAGTAGGTGTAGAGTTAGATGAGCAGCTACAAAAGCTACCGATCGGCAAGGGCGAGATCCTACGCAGGGGCCAGGATGCCCTCATAGTAGCCTTCGGTCCTATTATTCAGAATGCGCTGCAAGCTGCTGATAAACTCGCCGCCGAACATAAGATTACTACTACGGTTATTAATGCTCGCTTTGTAAAGCCGCTCGACACGGAGCTACTCGCGGCAGAGCTGCCGAAATACTCAGTGCTCTGTACCATTGAGGACCACTCTCTAAACGGTGGCTTTGGATCAGCCGTTGTAGAGTTTGCAAACGATCAGAACCTTGCTTTACGGGCGCCGATCAAACGCTTCGGGATCGGAGATAGCTTCGTACCTCATGCTACACAGAGCGAGCAGTATGCCATGCACGGCTACGATACTAAGAGCCTCTTAGCCTATATCCTAGCACGCGCGCAGGGGCTTAGAAGGGTCGCCTAAGAAGCACGGAAGGCTTTAATGCCTACCTGACCTAAATTTATACAATGTCTTGATTACAAACAGCTGAGTAGTCCTAAAACCCCCATATTTTAAGGGGTTAGTAGCGGCATATCTTATGCTTTATCCCCATATAAACCTGAAGCAACTTGAGCTGTACTACGGATAAGTGGTTGAGCACCTATTCTGTAAGCAAGATTAGCTCAGATGGTAGTTGCCTCACTTTTGGGAGTACGGATATGAATTTGTCACATGGTGGTGATTTTACAAAAAGCCTACTTAGTCTGCAGCTGCAGTTAAAAACGCTACTTGAGGGCGTTGGTGGCGAGGAGACAGCAACGCTGCTTGATGCGTTAGCGCAGTTAAGTCAGAGTGAGCGCTCTATCGCTATACCATTACTCTCGCAAACTATAAAAAAAATAGCACTGGGTGAGCAAAGACTGATGTCAGCAGAGGACCAGGAGCTAAAAAACTTCGAGGACTCCCTCTTTGAGAGCGTGCTTACGGCTTTGGGTGGCGCGGCTAACGATGCCGATCTATCAAAGGAGAGCGCACACAAACTTGCAGTCGTTCCAGGTGGCAAAGCTACAACGGAGCGCGTCATATTTAAGAAGCCGATACGTGTACCAGCCCTGATCGATCTAGCCAAAGAGCGAGAGAGCAGAAAGCAACGCAACTCAACCCCCGGATAAGCGCCCGTATACAACCGGCCACCCTTTGATATTACTTAGATTTCTCGGTTCCTAACCGATAAGTATGGGTACATTAGTGGAAAATCCCTACGCGGGAACGTGAACCGCTTCCCGTTACCTGCTCCCGCTCCGATACCGGGTAACCCTTAATATCGGTTCCTCACCGATATTACTTAGGGTTCTCTGGCAGTTCAACTCCAATACTGACTCTTCTCACTTTAGGATCGGTGAACTCCATATTTCCTGGACGGCCATTAATAAAGGGAATATCTACTCGCATTCGTGCAAGGGTACTGATTGCCGCGTTGCCCTCTGGGCTACTTAGAAACTCTCTCATTGTCTCTCTGCTAACCCGCCCAGGAACGTTTGGTGGCAATACCACAGTTACGGATGGCTTAGTATTATTCCCTGTGTGGATATAAAGAGTATATATCGTTCCCGGCGGAAGTGTCGGATTTTGCTCCTTTATGTTATTAACCGCTGTTGTTATTAGATTAAGCGCCCCACCATCACAGAGTTCTCCTCTGTATGGTATCGGTTTTATATCCTCCCCTTGCAGGCCGTAAAACCGTGGACTATGTGGCATCCCGTTAATAGTATACGGGGGAGGTGCCACTTTAGGGGCTGGTGCGGTTTCTGCGCCAGCAGCAGTAGAGCAAACCAGCACCCCCGCTAAGCTCTTAAAAAAATCCCGCCGACCCACCAGTGCGGCGTTGTTTAAATCAGCCTCATCAGTCGGCCTATCGGGTGTTGTACTGAGGTTGTTATTTGCGACGGGCCTTGGCTGACTTAGCATACGGTTATATCCAAAAATATAGACTGAATAGATTATGAGGGCTCGCTACGGCAGTGTAACATAAGCTCGCTCCCTTAATCAGAGAAACGACTCAAACACCCCTAAACCGACAGATACCCCGTGCCTTGCGTGATTAATCCATATGAAACGGGGCGTTATCAAGGAGCCGTACCCCCTCAACCCGTGCAACCACCAAGATACGACACCTGCCGTTAACGGTTTCTAGCGGTTCAAGCGAGAGCTCATTCACCAGGCTCACGTAATCGATCTCAGGGTTAGGCATGCTATTAATAATCTCGTTAGTTACGATCCCCTCAAGGGCTCTGGCGCAGCGCTCGCCTGCGCTAAAGCTTTGCTGCGCTGCAAAGAGTCCACGACTAATAGCTAGCGCCTGACGACGCCCCTCGGGCGAGAGCCGCGCATTACGGGAGCTTAACGCCAAGCCATCGCTATCACGCACAAGTGCTCCCCGTACGATCTCAATATCCATCTTAAGGTCCCCTACCATACGCTCAATTAAACTGAGCTGTTGGAAATCCTTCTCGCCAAAGATAGCCACATCCGGCTGTACGGCGTTAAAGAGGATAGTTACCACCGAGGCAACGCCGGTAAAGTGTCCAGCACGTAGCGCCCCCTCAAAGGGTTTTGATATCTCGTTGACAGAGACCGTCGTTTGGTAGCCGCCGGCGTAAATCTCGGCTGCACTCGGAGCAAAGAGCAGATCTACCCCCTCTTTTTCTAGCAGCTCAGCATCCCGTTCGATATTTATAAGGTATGCCTGGTAGTCCTTAGGATCATTAAACTGAGTGGGATTTACGAACACCGAGCATACCCTCAGATCGCAGTGCTCCTTTAAGGTATGGGCAAGCGAGAGGTGCCCAGCATGCAACGCCCCCATGGTCGGAACAAATCCGATCCTCTTCCCAGCTCGTCTAAGCGGTTTCAGGATGCTTCTTAGCTCTATAATACTGTCACATCGCTTCATATAGGATCCCCTCGCACTAGCCTGCTTTGTTTGTTAGAGTGTAGCATTACAGACTTTAAAACTGAAAACGACCCTTAATGCGCTACAACATCCCTGCCCTAATAAGCCAAAGAATGCAGCATCTCGTACTTGCCTACGCACTTGCTGCCCTTAATGGATGTTTTCTATGGTCCGATTCATCCCCTACTTCTAACGAAGCAACAGAGGAGGAACAACCAGCAAAGGAGCTGAAACCAGCTGGCGCGGCGCTCTCAACCGAGGCTCCTGAACCGGAACTTATTCGACGCTCGAAACGGCTCTATCAGGCCGGTATGTACTCCATAGCGCAGGACTCCCTTAACTCACTTAAGGATCGCTATCCACTCGGGGCCTACGGCTCATTTGCTGCTATTAAGGCCGCTGATGCCTACTACTATAACCGTGAGTTTGATAAGGCTGGTAAAAACTACGAGGATTTTCTGAAGGACTATCCCAGCAGCGCAGATGTCCCCTACGTTAAGTTACAAGCGGCACGGAGTCATCTCGTCTCAGCTCAGGGTACCGGCCGAGATCGTCAACCACTTGAGCGCGCGCTGGCGCTCTTTGATGAGCTAATTAGTGAGTTTCCCGGAAGCCCCTACGCAGTAATAGCAGCGAGTGAGCGTACCCCGGCGCTGAATGATCTGATTAGTTACGATCAGTTTATAATCGCTTTCTACGAAAAGCGTGAAAATAGCGCCGCCGTTACAGCACGCAAGAAGCTCTTTAAGGAGCGCTGGGGCGCGCGTATGAATGCTGGCGAGCTCTTACCAACCTTGGAGAATATCCCCCTTAAGCCGTTCCCAGCTATAGTGCCGCTTGAGATGGAGCCCGAAAACAGTCAGGCGCTCTCTGATTCCCTCTCTGATTCCCTCTCTGATTCCCCCTCGGATCTAGCCCCGCCTCAGGCTACGCAGGAGGAGATAAACCCAGAGCTTATCACCATTAAGAGCGTGGCTTGCCATACTGAGGATATCCCCTTTGCCATGCTTGAGCTTAGTCGCTTTCCAGAGATCTTCTCACTTGGCCATGTGGCCGAAACCCTCCATCCAACAGCAGGGATAGTAGAGGTTGCGGGGCTCCTTGTTCGGGCAACCCAACCGGCCTTTAACTGTTTTGATGAGAACGACCTCCTTATCACCAACACGGGCGTACTTCAGATTAGGAGCACAGAGCCCCTAATCCTAACAACCCTCGACAACCCCAAGCGCATCTTACTCACGAAGGTTAGGTAGCAGCCGGCATAATTTGCCCCTACTCCATAGATTCGGCCTGGAGATTCGGCCTGGATGACGGGATTTTTGCTCGCTCCCTGCAAATATCAACAACTTAGAACATCGTTACCTCATCTTATCGTGGATGGGCTAGGAGGATTTTGGCCGTAGGCCCTACCGAAGCCCCGTCCCTTGCTCTCTGTTTGTTTGGAGGCTTGGGTGCTAACTAACCATATGAAGGTTTTAAAACTCTAGGGCGTAAACTGTGAACCTCTCGTTGTCGCTACAATCGTTTAAGGGACTCGACTACAACACAGTCGTAGCACGCCTTATGCGCCGGCAGAATATCGCTCTGCTCGTTCGGATGGTGCGCCTTACATCTGGCGGCTGCATTGCGTTCGCTATACTCGCTAGCATCTTCGTCCTCGCTCAAAGCACGATGAATCGCAAGGCGATCGAGGGGGAGCTCGCAAATAAGATCCAAACAATCAGGAGCGGTATGCAGAATCCTGATAAGCCCTCTATTGAAAGCCCTAAGGATTGGGAGATCGTATCTAAGTTTACTTCCTTTGGCCCACTCGGAATCCGCTCTACCTCTCAACCATCGCAAGCACCTGCCCCTAGCTCTCCTCTTTCACTAACCCTGGTCGGCACCTTTATCGCAACCGGACAGGAGCCGTATGCCATTATTGAAGATAAGAAGAAGCAGGACCAGGATATGTTCGTGCTAAATCAATCCGTATTTGGACAGGCGACCCTTAAGAAGATCTTTCAGGACCGCGTTGAGGTGGAGCGCGCAGGAAAGATTGAGATACTAAAACTTGATGACTTCGGTGGTAGCGCATCTCCTTCTGGTGCGGGTGTGCTAGCAGATGGTGATGACTTTGTGATCGAAGAGGCCGAGCTCGATAAGGGCCTTGAGAACCTGCCGATGCTGCTGACTCAGGCGCGCGCAGTTCCGTACTTCAAGGATGGTCGCTCAATCGGACTCCGTCTCTTTGCGATCAAAACAGGGAGCCTCTACGAGAAGATCGGCCTGAAGAACGGAGATATTCTGAAATCTATCAACGGAACGGGGCTGGGGGATATCTCACAAGCTCTAAAACTTTTTGAACAGTTAAAACAGGAGCGCTCAATCAACTTAGTTCTTGAGCGAGATAAGCAGGACCGAGAGTTTAAGTATACGATAAGGTAACAGATGAACGCGCGCCAGACCCTCCTACCCATCGCTATTTTAAGCCTATACCTCGGTGCGGGCTCACCATTAGCATATGCGCAAGCACGCCCAGCTCAACCTGGACAGTCACAGGGGGACAAGGCTAGCGAGCAGGAGTACGGCAAGGACTCGAACACTGAGATTAACGTCAAGAACGCCGACATCGCCGCTATCGTTCGGATCTTTTCCCGCAAGACAAAACGTAACTATATTCTAGATGAGAAGGTGCGCGGCAAGGTGTCGATCTACCTACCCGGTAAGGTCTCCTCAGACGAAGCGCTCCGCATCCTAGATTCCGTCCTTGCTCTAAAGGGATTTACCTCAGTTCCTATCGGCGAGAATCTCTGGAAGATTGTACCATCCAAGGAGGCGCGCCAATCGACCATCCCGACCCTAACAGAGAGCCGAACCGATACCCCTTCATCCGCTGTTGTTACACGACTGCTTAGTTTGAAGTACGTTAACGCGCAGGACATTCAGCAGATCCTAGCTCAGCTTGTCTCGGCCGATGGACTCGTTAATGCCTATACCGGCACTAATTCTCTAATCGTCATAGATTCAGAGGATAATATTGAGCGCCTCGTTAATATCGTTAATGAGCTTGATGTGCCGTTCTCTAACCGCGAGATGACTATTATACCGGTAAAACACGCCGACGTGGAGGATATCGCGCAGAAGCTAGCCGATATTATGGGCGATGGTGCTAAGAAGGCCAGTAGTGGCGCTGACCAAGTTCGAGCCAGTATCGGAGACCCAGCTCAGGCCAACGCTGGCGCATTGCCCATACGAGCCGGTGGAAAGACAGTTTCAGCTCGTGGCCTTGAGCCCAAGATTATTCCAGACCAGAGAACAAATGCGATCATAGTAGTTGCCGACGACGATACAACGGCCCGCATCCGCGCCCTGATCTCGCAGCTCGATAGTAAGATCGATCTCTCTGGAAATAAGTTCTATGTCTACCGTTGCCAACACGCTAACGCAGAGGAGCTAGCTCAGGTGCTCTCCGGTTTGGTTGGAGGGGGCGGCGGCGCCTCACCACTGGCTGGGAGCAGCTCGAAGTCCTCTGGCACAGGTTTAGGTGGCAGTGGCACAAACGGTAACTCCTCAAGCCCAGGAAATCAGGGTGGTTTCCCTGGGTCAGGTACTAGCAAATCGAAGCGTTCTGCTGGCGGCTCCGGAGGTTCCGGCGCTCCCGTTACAGCACAACTCGGCGAGAACATATCGATCACAGCAGACCCTGCAACGAACTCCCTGATCGTCGCTGCTAGCAAGCCTGACTACGAAAAGATTCGCGGACTCCTTTCCCAGATCGATGTGAAGCGTCGACAGGCGCTGGTAGAGGCAACGTTGCTTGAGGTCTCAATCGATAACTTCATGCGAGCCAGTGCCGGGTTTCTTGCCTCAGGTGGTGGTGCCGATGGTGGTGTGCTCGCTCGTAGCGATTTTGCGCCAGCTTCGGGTAGTTTAAACACACTCTTTTCGAACCCTCAGAACCTGCAAGGCTTTACCCTGGCAGCGGCGAGCGCCGGATCGCTTACCCTACCGGGCGGTATCACTATCCCGACCCAGTCCCTGCTAATATCTGCGGCGCAGAATAGCAGTAACGTAAACGTGCTGAGCGCTCCAACCATCCTCGCTACTGACAACGAAGAGGCGCAGATAGTAGTCGGCCAAAACGTGCCGTTTTTGGCGAGCACCTCGACCAATCAAACCAATCTGAATAACACTTTTAACCAGGTCAATCGACAGGACGTTGGTATTACTCTACGCATCACTCCTCAGATTAGCTCGCGTGACTACGTAACGTTAAACGTATTCACAGAGGTGTCGGCGGTTGTGCCTTCAACGCTTAACTCAGCGCTTGGACCAACGACCACCAAACGTCAGAGCGAAACAACCATCATCGCAAAGGATGGTCAGATGATCGTTACCGGAGGACTGATCTCAGATGACGTCTCTGAAAGTGATGATGGCGTCCCCTACTTTAAGGATATCCCGATCATCGGTCACGCCTTTAAGGCCAACTCACAGGCCCGTCTGCAGAAGAACCTCCTGATCTTCCTGACTCCACGGATCATTAAGGACCAGTATGATGCACGCGATGCGACCCTTGAGAGTCGCGATCATATGGAGGATGTAATCGCCACCTATGACGTAGCACCCCGAAGGCTAAGCGTGCTGAAGAATGACCGCATCGATCAGGTCGCAGAGACGCTGCCCTACGAGGGACCAAAGCCCGGTACCGTTCTAGCGCCTGCACGGGCTCAAAAGACCGCGAAAAGCAACCCTGAGCGTGTGCAATCAGCTCCTACGATAGTATTGGATGGCTCGCGGGGCGGTACCCTCAACCTCGAGTTACCTAATTCAAAGCAGGAGGACTCAGTGCTTGACCTTAATGCTGTCGGTACCTCTAACGAACCTCTGGCGTCTATTAAGAGCAGTGCAGTTCAAGCAGCCATACAACCCCAAGTAGCCGGCACCTACGTTACGATTGAGCTAACTCGCAAGGAGGACTTTATCAAGGAGTTGCCGTTCCTTAATGGCACGCTCTCAAGGGTGGCTGGTATTATGCTGCCTGCTGAGAGCTCCCAAGCCGCCGCCACTTTCTTTAAGCCCGGTCAGAGCTACCTATATCTCTGGGACGGAGAAAGGATCCCAGTCACGGTTAAAAAGGTCTTTAGCTCCTTTCCTAGTTACCGTGCCGGAGCAGCTGCCCTACCAAAGAGCTGGCATACCTTATCCCCATACGAGACAATGAATCTAGGTAAGGGTCCCTGGTTACAAGGCTCTACACGATGAGCTCAACTCCACCACCTGCCACAGGAGCTACGATTCCAGGCAGTAGCATCATCGGCTCGCAAGGTCGGGTCATGGCGCAACTGCTCGGCCTGCAATACACTGAACGGTTGCCGGAGCCTGCTCCGCCCCGTGATCCAGCGCGTGGAGACTTCGACAGAATTGCAGGCTCGTGGGGACGTCAATTCCTTACTGTGCCAATTGGGGGTAATGAAAAATCCGTACTCGTAGCCACCGCAGATCCCTTGAACGTAGAGGCCATTGAGCAGCTTAGGATCTGCTATGAACGGCCAATTCAGGTGATAGTTTCCTCACCTGAAGAGATCACCAAGGCGATTAACTCTATTCGCACTAGCCTAATGAGCGATCGCTCTAGCAACCTTTCGAATTCCAACAATAAGGATGATCCGGAGGATCTCACCAATCAACTTAAAATAGATGTTACCGATTCAGGCGATGATGATGCGCCGATTATCCGTTACGTTAACGCGATTATATTCAAAGCCAGCTCTGAACGTGCCTCGGACGTACATATCGAGTCCTTTGAAGAGAAACTCAAGGTGCGCTTTAGGGTTGATGGTGTGTTGTACGATGTTGCAACTGAAGAGAAGACCTTTCAGCCCGCGATTATCTCGCGCATTAAGGTTATGGCGGGGCTCAATATCGCAGAGAAGCGTCTACCGCAGGACGGTCGTATCGGTCTTAAGATCGCCGGCAAGGAGGTTGATATCCGAGTATCGACCGTTCCGACACAGTTCGGAGAGCGGATAGTGCTGCGTCTACTCGACAAGACCGGCTCTGTACTCGATCTAGATCAACTCGGAATCGAGAAACTTAACCTTGAGAAGCTCAAGCGACTCCTTAACAAGCCAAATGGTATCGTCTTAGTCACCGGACCAACCGGTTCCGGAAAGACCACCACGCTCTACTCCTGCCTGACTAGCATCAATAAACCGGACCTCAATATTTTGACCGTAGAGGACCCGATCGAGTATCAACTCGACGGCATTGGTCAGATGCAAGTCAGCCCGAAGATCAACTTTACATTCGCCAACGGTTTACGTGCCATTCTCCGTCAGGATCCGGATGTGGTGATGGTGGGTGAGATTCGAGATACTGAGACAGCAGAGATCGCCATTCAAGCCTCTCTAACAGGCCACCTTGTACTCTCGACGTTACATACAAACGATTCGGCCGGCGCCATATCTCGGCTGCTTGATATGGGGGTCGAGCCCTTCCTAGTTTCATCCAGCTTACTTGCCGTGGTCGCACAACGTCTAGTGCGCAGACTGTGCAAGCATTGTCGGGTTCCTTATGAGATATCGGATGCTGAATTGCGCGAGCTCTCTCTAAATCCCGCCGCAATCAAGGTCCGTCAAGCTTTTCGGCCCGGTAGTGATAGCTGTCCACACTGTCTGGGTAGCGGCTACTCAGGTAGACTAGGTATTCACGAGGTCTTGATAATCGACGACGAGGTTCGCTCAAATATTCTACAACGAGCCGATTCGAATACGATCAAAAATGCCGCGATAAGGCGCGGCTTTGCAACCCTACGCGCTGACGGCGGGCTGAAGGTTCTAGCAGGAGTTACCTCGGTAGAAGAGGTGTTATTAGCAAGTCATGATGATGTAGTCTAGCGATGGATACACCGATAATAGGCTCACAGCATGCCGGTATTTGAATACGTAGCGCTCAACTCATCAGGTAAAAAAGTCAAGGGCACTCTTGAGGCCGATAGCATTCGCACTGCGCGCCAAAAGTTACGGGGACAGAACGTCTTTCCAACCGATATCAAGGAGGGACTGGAGGCCGCGAAGAACAAAACTCAGGACGTTAAACGGTTCCTAAAGGGCGATCGTGTGTCGCTTAAAGAGCTGACGCTAGCCACCCGTCTGCTCGCCACCCTGTTAAACGCCGGATTACCCCTTGTAGGGGCGCTGCTTGCGCTCTCAGACCAGGTTGAATCCTCCGTCTTAAAACGCATCATCGTTGACATTAAGGAGCGCGTTGAGCAGGGCACCTCGCTCGCCAAGGCGCTCAGCTCTTACCAGAAGGTTTTTCCCCGTCTCTATATTAATATGGTGACCTCGGGCGAGGCCTCTGGAACGCTCGATACGGTGCTGGAGAACCTCTCTGAATACTATGAGGCGCAGATCGAACTACGGAGAAAGATTTTTTCCGCCCTTACCTATCCGACCCTGATGTTTGCCTTCTGTACACTTGTGGTTATCGGACTGGTGACCTTCGTTGTGCCGGGAATCGTTGAGATCTTTGTTAAGCAGAAAATTGATCTGCCCTTACCAACGCGCGCTGTTATGGGGCTCTCGCACTTTATAACGGGATACTGGTGGCTGATCCTGGCTGCTATCTTCACTATCAGCACCACTATCAAACGCTACTATAGCTCTGATGCGGGTCGTGCAACCGTAGATCGGCTTGCCCTGACCCTGCCCCTCTATGCAAGCATGTATAAGAAGATCGCTACGGCTAGGATAGCTTCGACCCTCGGCACGCTACTCAGCGGTGGTGTGGAGCTTCTGACCGCGCTCGATATAGTTAAGAACATCGTCGGGAACGTCCATATGCGACGCGCCTTGGAGGATGCTCGCGACGGGGTGCGCGAGGGTCGCAGCCTCGCCAAGGAGCTCTCAAAGAGCGGCTACTTTCCTAGCCTACTCTCGCAAATGGTGGCGATCGGAGAGCAGAGCGGTAAATTAGAGAGCATGCTTAGTAAGGCCAGTAAAACCTTCACAGGTGAGGTAAACTCAGCCATCTCAGGACTAACCTCCCTCATTGAACCGGTTATGATCATAGTTCTCGGTGGGGTAGTATTCTCTATAGTAATAGCTATTCTACTGCCGATGACCAAGTTAATGCAGATGGTTGGGCCGGGTTAATGGGCTAACCATAAAGCAGGGTTTTATCAGTTGCGCTGCCCTCCGTATCATGGGAAAGATCTATACTATGAATAAATCACTAATACCCTCCAACCAGGCAAAGCAGCGTAAAGATCGATCTAGATTCGAGCGCGGCTTAACCTTAATCGAGATCATCATTGTATTGGTAATCCTCTCAGTCGTAATGGGATTTCTCTTTAAAAGCATCTTCTCTACTGGACAACAGGCGAAGGCCGGGCTGTCCAAGACCATACTAACCAGTTTAAAGGGGCCGATCTTCATATTCCAGATGAAGAACAACTCCCTGCCAGCCGATCTTAAGGCGGCCGAGACTACGGATAACAACGACGCATGGGGAAACCCGATTCAGTACCGAGTCCTTGATAGCGGCAGATCCTATGAGCTCAAATCACTTGGAGCTGATGGACGTGATGGTGGCGCAGGAGCCGATGCGGATATCCTCGTCACCGGCCCATAGTAATGGCTAGGTATACCAGAGATAGAAAGAGTCAGAGCGGCTTTACGTTAGCGGAGCTGATAATGGTTATCGTCATTATGGGGCTCGCTCTGGGCCTGGTGTCGATGCGTCTCGGCGTGATTGATTTCTGGCGCGAACGTTCCGCCTTTCGTAAGTTGACCGATACTATCGTATTTCTCAACAATCAGGCGGTCATGGATCAATCCTTTTACCGTATGGAGTTTGACCTCGAGAAACGTGCGTATAGAATCGGTGTGCTGCGCCCGGACGATCTGATCTCTCCAAGCGCTAGCGGCCAGAACCTCCCTCCCCTGGCGCTTGAGCTCGCTTCAATCTTGAGTCCAAGTATAAATAGCGACTCAACTATGATCCCACCCCCATCTTTTCCATCATTAGCTGAGCTGATTCAATTACCGGGGCAGATGTACTTTGAAGATATAGTTACTCCACGTGGCAAAGCTATTAAGGATGAGAAACACGACAACCCATTCCTGCTCTTCTCTCCGCGCGGAGCCTCGGAGTTTGGCGTTATTCATCTGCGCATGAGTGAGGGTCAGCCATTTACGATCCTTATTAATCCCTGGACCGGTCTGGCTGAGGTGTTTCCAGAATATAAGGAGTTTCAGTACTCCCTTGGAAAGAAGGAGAAAAACTAGTGCAGCGAGGGAAACACCAGCGGGGCTTTACCTTTGTAGAGATAATCATCGCGCTCTCGTTGCTGGCTATCGCAGCGGGGCTATTGATTGGGCTGCAGAGCGCCGCTGTTCAACGCACCTTGCGCGATCGTAGTGCACAACAGGCCATGCTCGCCGCGCGTCGTATTATGGCCTCCATTGAAGCAAATGCTGACAAGCTCCAGATAAGCGATCAGAGTAACGAACCGCTATCTGCTGTATTGCAAACGCTTGGGGCTCCTGCGCCAAGCGCCTCGGATGATCAGCAAGAACTAGCTAATCTACGCATCTCGCTACAGTTTGTTGATTGGGATCTACCCCTTGAAAATATCGAAAATCCGGCGATGCGTAAGGTTACCCTGACGATCTCATGGAGTGATGCCCCTGGGGACTCCTTTAAGATCGATTATCTTATGGCAAGCGGCCCAAAAGAGGACGCCTAGTGTCTTATTTACCTGAACAACATATAAGAAAGCTCCCGCGCTCCTCAAGCCAGTCAGGCCTTACGTTACTTGAGGTTATCTTGGCCATTAGTATCTTGGCCATTATGATGTCACTTAACTATCGCATCCTAGTTGGGATCGTTGAGGCAAAAACGGCGATCGACGATAAACGTGAGGGCATGTTTATCGCCAACTCGGTACTGACTCGCATCTCGCGTGAGCTGCAGCTTGCAACTATCGATGGGGGTCTTTTACCAGGGTGTGATTCGGCAGGTGCGCTCTCAGCACAACCGCCAGGCGGGTCGGGAGCAGGAGCTGCTGTACGGCAGGTGTTTAAGGGCGAGCAAGGCTCCGCCGGAGGTGCTCAGGGCGGTGGTGCTACCCTGACCTTTCTCGCTAAAGAGGGTGGGCAGTATATTCCAGACGGCGGCACGCACTCCGGAGTAGTTCAGATTACCTACAGGGTTGAACCTGATCCGGATCAAAAAGGTGAGAAAAATCCAACCCTCCTACTGGTGCGAGACGAGGTCCCATACGGGAAAAACGTGCAGCGTGCCTGTGCTAACGCTATTCATTTTCCGATCACCAAGAACCTTGTCTCGCTTGAGTTCCAATATTTCGATAAAAAGACCGAGGAGTGGAGCGCCGAGTGGAGCGAGGGCAAAACTGTTAGTCCACCAGCTATCGTGCAGTTTAAGATAGATCTTCGTACTCCAGAGGGAAATTTAGAGAGCTATACGTCGGCGGTTTCGATCAGATCGGAGAAGCAAACCCCTTAAGGCCTTTAACTTTCAGCAGCTCAAAGTTATAGTACCACCACAATGAACGCCTTTTCATTCCTTACACGCGCGGCTGATCTATGGCCTACCTCGCCTGCCATTATTTGGCCTTCTGGCAGGCTCTCCTTTGAAGAGCTGCGTGCGCAAGCGGAGCTACTAAAAGCCGCGCTCTTTAAGGCTGGAATACGCCCCGGCATGGGGCTTGGCCTGATAGCTCAGAACGGCCCAGATTTTATAGTGGGGCTCTTTGCAGGACTCGCCTGTGGTGCAGTTGTTATGCCTATTTCGCATAACCTTAAGGAGCAGGAGCTGTGCAGAATCCTTGAACTAGTCCCAATGGCCGGCATCCTGCATGACGGCTCCCTGCAACATAAGCTTAAAAATGTGCAGCTACGATCAGAGGGTCGCTTTCAGATCGCCATGCGCCCAAAAGAGCAGCAACTACGGGTAGCGTGTGGAGTGCCAAACGCCGCCGTAATACGGTTTACCTCCGGAACGACCGGAACATCAAAGGGGGTAGTTCTCTCGCACGCTTCAGTTTTCGAACGCTCTGAAGCTGCCAGAGCGGGACAGCAGTTAAACGCCGGGGATAAGGTGCTGTGGGTACTTCCGATGGCGTACCACTTTATAGTCTCGATCCTAACCTATGTGCGCTACGGAATAACGGTTGTTCTTCCGAATGATGATTCACCTAGCGCCATCTTAGAGAGCGCCGAGCAGCACCAGGCCGAACTACTCTATGCCTCACCCACACTTATTCAGGAGCTCGCAAGCGATGAAAGCTCACTCTCATTTCCAAGCACGACCCGCATCATCTCAACCTCCTCGGGGCTCCATCCTGAACACGCAGAAAGGTTCGAGCGGCGCTTTAATCACAAAGTTTGTCAGCTATATGGATTGATAGAGATAGGACTCCCAATTGGCACAGCTCCGTCGGGCTCTACTAGCCATAATTCGGATAGCACTAAAATCGGCTCTGCTCTGCCCCAGTACGAGGTTGCGATCCTAGATGATAATGGCTGTGAGCTACCTCCCAATCACCTTGGAAGCCTCGCTGTGCGTGGCCCAGGAATGTTCGATGCATATCTCGCACCGTATCGTCCAGTAAGCGATGTGTTACTAAACGGCTGGTTTATTACGGGGGATCTTGCAATTCAGGATTACCAGGGAAGGATCTCAGTTTGCGGCCGAGAGAAGTCAGTTATCAACGTTGCGGGACATAAGGTATTTCCAGAGGAGATCGAGGGGGTACTTAACTCATTTCCGGGTGTGCAGGCATCGCGCGTATACGGAGTAGAGCGTCCCGAAACTGGCGAGAGGGTTATTGCAGAGGTCGTACCTCAATCCGGTATAAAACTAGATATTAGTGCGCTAAGAAGCTATTCATCCGAACGGCTCTCTCCGTACAAGATTCCAACTCAGATACAACTTGTATCTGCTATTCAGATGACCGCTAGCGGTAAGATCCTTAGGGCTGCGTAAGGTCAGCGCCTTAGGGTTATTTGGTTCCTCACCGATAAGTGTGGGTACATTAGATGGAAAAGCCCTGCGCGGGAACGTGAACCGCTTCCCGTTACCTGCTCCCGCTCCGATACCGGTTAACCCTTAAAAACCAGCTTTGACAGCATGGCCGCCAAATGGAGGTGGTGGCGCGACGCAACTGGTTGACAATATCGCTGTTTCCGTTCGGGAGGAGGCGAATAACACTAATAATCTCTTTCAGGAATTCAACCGACTTTTGGTAGACTTAGAGCTTTTCATGACAAAACATATCTTATATTAATCGGTTCTTTTCGAAATAAGTTTCCGCTACCCAAGCGGGAGCAGGTAACGGGAAGCGGTTCACGTTCCAGCGCACGGATTCAGCATCCATTATCTTACATTCTTCGACCGGCCTTTCTTCCATCTGCCGCGCATAGTTATGCCATCATCCAGTAGCTTAGCACCCACACTTATCGGTGAGGAACCGGATTATTTTGACGAGAGCGGAATAGGCTTTGACAACCAGGCCCCAGATATTACGTGCCCATCGTACAATGAGATACCAACATCCATGTGGATCACCCCGCTTGAGAGAGCTGGCAAACGAACCTCGGCTGAAAATCCAATCCCATCATCTTTAGGGATAAGGTGTGCAACATCAAATGCGAACCAAACTCGCCGTAGCGGATAGAGCGCCTTAAAGATGCTCTCCTTAGCTGAAAAAAGCCGTACCGCTCGTTCGGTCTTAAGCGCGGGATCTGAGCGCACCCAATCAAACTCATCTGGATCGGCGAAGCGCGCAATAAGCTCATCCGTATAACGCTCCTCAACGCTCTGAATATCGACCCCTAGCGCTGGAACGTCCTGCTGCCATGCGGCTACTGCAACGCCGTAACCACCACTATGAGAGATCGATCCAACTACACCGACCGGCCAGAGCGGCTCACGGTGCTCGCCGCGCAGAACGGGCGATACGACCGGAAAGCCCACCATATCAAGAGCGCTGCGCGCAGCAGCTCGGCCGATTCTAAAATCTTTTCTCCGTTTCTGAGAAACGGCCTCCCCAAGGGCCTGCTCCTCAAGGGGATGCAGGGTAAAGCCCTCGATATCGCCCTCCGATACGAGCGCAAAAGCAACTGTAGGATTATTAAATGGAGAGATTGCCGCAATCTTATCGTCAGATGATTCAAGCGGTTTCTTTGAAGTACCAGTAGTACCGTTCACAAATTACCCTCTAGGAAAAAAGCCCTTAAGGAACGCGGTCGTAACCAAAAGAAAATAAGTTAACGCTTTGAGTCCAAACCGTCTAACAGATCGTATCAAAGAACTGGGAGTTATGCAAAAGGGAGAGTATGCGAACAGTAGCTAACTATCTAATATTACTGCAATTAACTGGCATTAATTAAGGCAGATAGCGCCCCCCTTCGACCCTTACCAACTCCCTTATTCCATCCCTAACCGAGTGCGTTGGATGGTAACCAAGCGCTTGCTCAGCAAGCGAGATATTAGCCAAGGAACTTTTAATATCACCCTGGCGGAAGGGCTCCATTCTGGCACCAGGAATGTCTGCTGGATTAATTCCTTGAAGCTTTGCAATCTCCTCTCGTAACAACTCTTCAAGCTGCCTTAAGGATGTAGTGGCTCCGCATGCGATATTAACTATCCCGTTAATTACCTCACTCTGCTCCGATACCGATGCCGCAAGGAGATTTGCCTGGACTATATTATCTATATAACAGAAATCACGTGAGGTCGTTCCATCACCGAAGATAGTTACCGGCTCACGCCTCGACATCGCTGCCAGCCAACGCGGAATAACCGCAGCGTACTGCCCGTTCGGATCCTGCCTTGGGCCGAAGACGTTGAAGTAGCGCAGCCCAACCGTCTCCATACTGTAAGCTCTACCGTACACCTGGGCGTAGAGCTCATTAGCGCGCTTGGTTACGGCGTAGGGCGAGAGGCAGTTCCCGATGGATGCCTCCACCTTTACTCCATCCTTAATATCCCCGTAGACGGCGCTTGAGGATGCATACACAAAGCGTTTAACGCCGTTTAGACGCGCCGCTTCTAGCATATTAACGAATCCATCTACGTTGGCCTGATGTGAGGCCAACGGATCGGCGATAGAGCGCGGTACAGATCCGAGCGCCGCCTGGTGCAAGACAACCTCCGGCTTATACTGTGCGACCAGCGCCAGCAGCCCTGCGCGATCACAGATATCCTGCTCTAGAAAGGTCAGCAACTCTGATCGCTGCTCTCCAACCAAGGCCCGCACCTTCTCAATATTATCTCGCTTGCCGGTAGAGAGGTTGTCGATCGCAACTACTCTTTGTCCAATGCTCAGTAAGCGCTCAGTCAGGTGCGACCCGATAAATCCAGCAGCTCCAGTTACAAGCCACGTTCGTTTAGCCATGGAAGCAACGTTCATAATTACAGGCTCCAGTAGGAAAGATGTGCGGGAATAGATTCATGCCGCATTAGAGATTTAATGTCGACTAAGACTCCGCCAGGAGCAACAAGCTCCACTAATGAGCTAAGTGACTTAGTAATCTCATCGTGCCCAACGGCGAGTACCAGGCCCTGCACCCCCTGCAGGGCGCTAAGTGGAGAGAGCTCAAGGTCGTACTCCTCACGAAAAACCTCCCCATCGGCCAACGGATCATAAAGGATCGGCTCAATCCCGAACTCCGCTAGCTCATATGCGATGTCTGGCACACGACTATTACGGGTATCGGTTACGTTCTCCTTAAATGTCACTCCGACGATGCCGACCCTGGCTCCCTTTAAAGGAATTCCGGCGTTGGTCATAAGCTTTACTGTTCTCTGTGCGATAAAGCGTCCCATCTCGTCGTTGATGCGTCGTCCTGCAAGGATAACCTGCGGATTATATCCCAACTGCTGCGCCTTAGCCGTCAGATAATACGGATCGACCCCGATACAGTGTCCCCCCACAAGACCTGGCGAGAATTTAAGAAAGTTCCACTTTGTGCCGGCCGCTTCGAGCACCTCCTGTGTGCAGATTCCCATGCGATCAAAGATCAAAGCCAGTTCGTTCATAAGGGCTATATTAAGATCGCGCTGCGTGTTTTCGATAACCTTGGCCGCCTCTGCTACACGAATTGAAGTAGCGCGGTGCAATCCCGCTTTAACTACGGCTCCATAAACCTGCGCGATGTATTCCGTAGTTTTCTCATCCTCTCCGGCTATTACCTTAACGATACGCTCAAGGGTGTGCTCCTTATCTCCCGGATTAATGCGCTCGGGTGAGTAACCGAGAAAGAGATCTACGCCGCGCTTTAGCCCAGATTCCCGTTCGAGCACCGGACCACAGATCTCCTCCGTTACCCCTGGGTATACGGTTGACTCATATACCACAACCGCTCCGCGCTTAAGGTTTCTGCCCACGGTAATACTAGCGCTAATCAGCGCCGAGAGATCCGGTTGTCGGTTCTCGTCGATAGGTGTCGGCACCGCAACTATAATCAGATCACATTCGGAGAGCTTAGTTGGGTCGGTTGTAAAAACTACAGTTGAGGCGCGGATCTCAGTCTCCAACCCCTCTGAGGTTGGGTCCTTCCCTGCTAGCAGTTGGTTAACCTTTAATTGATTGATATCGAAGCCAACTGTACCGGGAAAGGCGCGCCCCAAGGCGAGCGTCACCGGCAATCCAACGTAACCAAGTCCTACAATACCAACTCTCTGTTCACTCATATGCTTTGGTTCCTTAGGACAATGCCACTCCAATCGGTTGTGTGCCCCGCTATACGGTATTATTTAGCCCGATTTAAGTGTAGAATCCAGGTACCTATTCACCCCAATATAAACTTGTCGGTGATTAAAAGGATTAAATCTTGAGATCGGCCCTAAAGACCCCCCCTTTCTTGTCGTCCCCTGATCGGGGACACTCATTTTAGGGTGAATAGTTACTTGTTTACACCCTAGTTTGCTCCGCAAACTCGCCCCTTGATAGGGGCTAACGCACACGAATCTGACCGGGTAAACAGTTACGAATCAAGTATATAGGAGTGGTAAATGAATCAAAATCGCTCGGGGTGGGCGCTCGAAGTAGGCTCCGTAGCTGGCATAGCCATTCGGGTCCACGTTACATTTCTGGTTCTATTTGCCTGGCTTATATTCGCCAGTGGGGTGCTCGATCCCGTTAGAGAGGCGCTCTTTATCGGAGCTGTATTCGGATGCGTGCTAGCGCACGAGCTGGGGCACTGCCTAGTTGCTAAACGCTTTGGAATTAAAACAAGGGATATTACCCTTTATCCATTCGGTGGGATCGCTGCGATCCTCGCTCAACCTACGGCACGCGCAGAGCTTGCCATCGCCATAGCCGGCCCGTTAGTTAACGTCGTTATCGCTGCCGCCCTCTATCCATTTATTGAGCTGCCGCACGCTGACGCTATCAAGGATGTGGCGCTCGGCTTTCGCGAACGGCTCTTTCTAACCAATATCGGCTTGGCTCTCTTTAATCTCCTGCCGGCTCTCCCGATGGATGGTGGCCGGGTGCTGCGCGCTATCTTGGCGCTTATTAATGTCAGCCAGCCGACTATGGTAGCTGCCCGTATCAGTAAGTTTATCTGCCTAATCCTTGCTATCGTTGCCTTTCAGATCGCGCAACCGCTACTCTTTGTAGTTGCCTTTATCATCTTTGTCGGAGCGGTACAGGAGCACGTACGGGCCGAGGGTCGCACCATCGCGGTGGCCTTTACCGCAGCCGATGTGATGGTTCCACAGGCCCGTTTGGAGTCACTCCCACACGGCACAACTATCTCAAAGGCGCTCCGTATAGCGCTGACCTCACTTGAGCCGCTCTATCCGATTATGAACGGAGATGAGCTGGTCGGAATCCTATTTCGAGATGATATTCTGGACCACGCTGCCACCAAGCCCGATGAATACGTTTCAGCTATCGTCACCCGCTCAATTCCAAGCGTAGAGGCCGTTGCTCCACTCTCAGATGCGATTGCGGCACTTGAAGAGACCGGCAGCTCGGTTATAGTCGTAACACGTGAGGGGGTCTTTGCTGGACTACTCGTAAACGATCGGGTCTCGGACTTCCTTCTACTGCAAGGAATCCGTAATACGTTACCAAAGGATGATGACGCACAATGGTCGACGCCCCTTTAGAACAGAGCAAACACGCGCCGGAACGGGTGCTAGCACAAGCAGATCCGTTTAGCGGTCGTGCGTTACTGGCCCTACTCAAGGTAATAGGACTGCTGCCCCTTAGCCTTCGTAGCCTGCTTGGGGCCTGCATAGGCTATCTCTTTGGGCTTATCCCGAGCCGTGACCGCCGCTTTGCAGCGCTGCAGCTGAGAGCCTTTCTGCCTGAACACAACGCCACGGCTCTACTTCCCCGTATCTTCGCCAATACAGGCAGAACGATGCTTGAGAGCCTTAACCTTAAGCCCCTACTCCGTACTGGATATCCTAATATTAAGTGCGCGGACTGGGAGCGCGTCACAACTTGGTTAGCTGAGGACCGCCCCCTTGTTACTCTGACCGCTCATACCGGTAACTGGGATCTCCTGGCTGCGTACGGGATTTCGCGTGGGGTTGGCTTAACAACTATAGGACGTGAAGCGCGCAGCCCTACTGGCCAGGTGGTGCTACGTGCCCTGCGTGAAGCGTACGGTATAGAAACGGTCTGGCGCTCCGACCGTTCGGGGCTAAAACGTCTATTGGCCTGCCTGAAAGAGCGCCGAGTGATCGCCGCACTACTGGATCAGGATACACGGGTCGATAGCATCTCTGTACCCTTCTTTGGCACGCCGGCTCAAACACCCTCGGCGCTAATTGGGCTAGGCCAGAAATTTAACGCGCGCTTTGTCTCAGCCTTTATCTTTCGTACCTCATGTTTTGGTTTTGAGATCTTTATCGAGGAGTTAGATAGCTCAAGCTCTGCGGAGCAGCTCTTAAGTGAATACAACAGGCGTCTTGAGACCCTCATCCGTCGCTTTCCTAGTCAGTGGGTGTGGTTTCATAAACGGTGGCGTACTCAGCCGAGCGGACTAAAGCTCTCGGTCCCCCTTACCCCGTTATCAAGTTATACTTTACCGGTAACCTTACTGTAACCGTTCCGTTCTGCCGCGCACCTCTTTAAGCCGCTCGCTCCAGTACTCAAGTCGTTCCGTATAGTGCGGCAGGCTTTCGTACATCTCAATCAGCAGATCATAGGATGAGCCGCCCTGCAGATCAAAGCGTGAGAAAGTTGCTAGCAATCTATCTTCCGCTTTTTGCTGCTCCCCTGCATGTAGTAACTCAATGGAACAGGACATCAGCTCACGCTTGAACGCAGCACTCAGGATCGGTTTAGGAAGTACAAGGCTCTGATCAAGTGCTTCTCCGGCGACAAGCTCCCTGAGCCGATCGTTTACCAAACAATCCACGATCAGATGAACCCGATCGGTCTTTCCGAAGTTTGCTGCCGCATGCGCAACCCTCTCATGGTCAAGCTTCCACAGATAACCCTCTGCTGCATGCACATTTACACCATCAAAGCTAAGCACCGCGTCTGGCTGCGTAGTAATCGGTAGATGTAACCGTAGTCGCTCCTGTTGGATACCAACCTCGTCGTTATGCTCATGCATAAAGGCTCCCGGCGCTATTCGGGCGAGCCGCACGAGCCTGTAGTCTAGCTCCGTTGAATCCAAGAACCTCTGTACAGATGGCATGCGGCCAAGCAGCGGCGTTGCGCATGGGGCTCCTGCATCGAGCTTAAGCTGATCTTCTGAGCCCTGCGAGTTCGCTAAGGGAGCCACATACCACCCCCCGGACTGATACTCCCCGTAAGCTTGCTTCCAATTAACATCCGCAGCTCTAAGCTCTGCAGCCAGCTCCTGGCGCACACCTTCAGATACCTTTGTAAGCTGAGATATATCGTTTTTTGCTATCATTGGTGACACTCCTGTTCCTGGGTACAAGTCATATCTGGATTCATGATGATGTTACAGGGCAACGTGTTGCGGTGTCCTGCATTCTCGAAAAGGTGCATATGATATCCAGCGGTATTGAAAAATACGCACAGGTCCCCGCGCGCAATCGTTGCAGGAATTCTGACCCGTCGCTTTAGTATAAGATCGCTCTCCATGCAGGTATCGCCGAACAGGAACGCCGCGCTGCTTTGCCCATCATCGGCAATAGCTGTGATAAAATATGGATCAACGCAAAAATCAGCACTTACTGCGCGGTTGTTAGTTTGATTCATCTCTAGGGTTAGCGCGATATCGCCGTCACTCAAACGCTTTACTGCATCAATCCGGGCCACCGTTATACCGACCTGGTCAAGCAATGCTCGGCCGAGTTCAAAACAAACCTTAATGTCGCGCTTGATTAAGGCCTCCGCAACCGTAACGCTGCTCCCTAATGGGCACCAATCAAGGATCTCCTCAATGCAGCTCTCCATCGCAACGGGCGTAGCGAATGGATAGAGTCGTGGTGCTCCACAGACCGTTCCGTTATCGACCGTTAGCCCTAAAGCATCCCCCCTAAATGTAATAGGAGCTTGCTCTACTGAGAGTGAAGTTTTGAGCGCCTCGATAAAGTTCCCTAGCTGCTCCTCGCGTGCAAGGTAGCGCACCATAATTCCACCACCAGCATCGATCGTATCGGGCTCTAGCCCAAGCGAGCGCGCCTGATCGATCAATTCTATACAGTACTGCAGCGCCGCACCCCGTTCGGAGATCGAATACCCATCGAGGTGAAAGTGAAACCCACGCAGATTAAGCGCTGCTGCATTCGATCTCCAACCACGTAGCAGTTCTGACACCTGCCCTGCCGGAACTCCGAAGCGGCTTGGCCAGGGCGATTCACTAGCAGGAAAATCACAAACACGAATAAGAATATCCAGGGGAGCCCCACGCAGCGCTGCGGCCTCTTTAAGCAACGGGATCTCGCTAGCGTTATCTAGCACAACTACGGGAGCATGCTGGGAAATCTGCTCTAATAGCTGCGCCGGTTTCGCTGCCGCCGTCACTACGATAGATTGCGGCGCGCAACCGAGTGCAAGGGATGAGACCAGCTCATCTTTACTCGAAACATCAATACCGATACCGGCCCCAATAGCTGCGCGCACCAGGGCCGCGCACTTATTAGCCTTACGGGTATAAAAAAGTTGATGCCTTACCGTAAGAGCGCCTAGCGCTGCCTGAAATCTCGCTATGTTCTGAGCTAACAGGTCGGGGCGCATAATGTGCACTGGGGAGCCATACATTGCTATCAGTTCGTGCAGCAGCACTGGCTTAGCCAGACACCCTGTAACCCATGGATGCACGATCCCCTTAAGTGCTGGAGAGACCGGATGCCTAACGCTATGGGCCTTATGAGCTATACTCATTCCGTAGCTACCTTTTCTGTACACAGCTCACCACACAGCGCACAGGATAATAGTGTTGCCAAGCGTTCAGTCATCTCCGGCTCCTCCATACCCGGCGAGATCCTGAGAAACGGCGTAAGCCACTCAAGCTTTGATTCAATCAGATAGATCCTGGTGATATCGAACCCAAAAGATGTTCCGGCATGCAGCACTACCCCCTGCTCCTCAGCCAGCTCTATCGCCCGTGCTATAAAGCTGCGGTAACGGTCGTTATTCCATCCAGTAACGCTTAGGGAGAAAAATGGCGAGAATGATGACGGCGCAAGTATAACCGCATCATCGTTGCACCAAGGGCTCATAACCGTGGCTTTATCATCAATAATCTTGGCCATATCTAGCGACATCTGCGCGCTATTACGGGTAATAACAGCCATACGATCGCTAAAGAGCTGCGCATTCGGCTCGGGGAGCATTACCGCTGCATCTTCACTAATATTAGTCCCAAAATGAGTCCTGCACGTTGTCAGACATCCGAACTCCGTGATCTGTTTACGCGCAGCAACGATAATGCCCGACGCTACAAGATCGAGTCCGTACTGATGCAGCTTAAGAAGGCTTGCCGCTATTAGGAGCTGCTCTGTAAGACCATACTGCGCAGCAAGCTCAACTAGCTCTGGAGCTGAGAAGGTCGAGGAGTCATCGATGATAAGCATAGATGAGCTCGACCTACGCTCGATCTCACGAAACACTAAGGCACAATCGAGCACCTCCATTCCTGCCGTATTTCTTTGGGGTTCAAGGATAACTAGTGCCGGTTGATGCCTCTCTAGCGCCTCTATCAGCGCCTCTGGGCAGGCTAAATCAACGTATACTACGCGCTCTGCTTCGAAGAGCGCTGTAAGTAAGAACTTAGTCTCGTGATAGAGCCCGCTATCAGCTAGCACTGGCCGCTTAGAATCTATACGAGTTTTTGAGAAGACGAGGCAGGTTAGCAGCGCGCTCATTCCGGATGAGCAGAGTAGGGCCCCATGTGTGCTAGAAACTGCGGCCAGATACTGCGCCATAAAGCGCTCCTCATAAGCGGCGCCGCTAGCATGGATCGTACGTTTATAATCCACCTCAAACTGGCGGCAGAATTCTGGGTCGGCTTCGGTATTGACCGTCCCGGCTCCCATTATAATAGGGGACTGCCAGTTGCCACGGATGCGCTCTGCAGCCACCCTGTGCTTGGACCGTTGCTGTATAATGACATTAAAATCAGACATATAACGAGTTGGCAATATTAACGTTGAATAACCAACGCCGCCACTTGCATTACAAGGGCTAACTTGGTATACCAAACTAGACTTAGCTATACAATGCATTGGGCGCCTTTTGTTTTAAAACCCATGAAGCCAATTGACCTTAGAAGCGACACCCTAACTACCCCCTCTATAGAGATGCGCCGGGCTATGGCCAACGCCGTCGTGGGCGATGATTGCTACGGGGAGGACTCCACAGTTCAAAAGCTTGAACGGGTTGTGGCGGATCTATTCGGCAAGGAATCGGCTTTATTTATGCCGACCGGAACCATGAGCAACCAGGTGGCTTTGCGTATTCATACGCGCCCAGGTGATGAGGTTTTGACCGATGCAGCCTACCATATCGCATACTTTGAAAGCGCTCAGAGCTCCGATCTGGCTGGAGTTATGCTAAACACCTGCAGCTCTCCACGCGGAGTCTTAGACATTGAGACACTGAAACGACAGATCGCTACTAAGCCGCGTGGAGGAAACTACGCGCAGGTGCGGTTAATCTGGCTTGAGAACTCGATCTCCGGGTGTGGCGGCGTGGTATTCCCCCTGCCCCGTTTGCGTGAGATCTCCTCGTTTGCGCGCACTTCAGGTTACCATCTGCATATCGATGGAGCGCGTATCTTTAATGCAGCCATTGCAGAGGGGCAACCGTTTCATGCCTACGGAGAATGCTGCGATACGATCTCGATATGCTTCGCCAAAGGGCTCGGTGCGCCGTTCGGAGCAGCACTGCTTGGATCTGCAGAGCAGATTAGAGAGGCCAAGCGCTTTAGAAAGTGGTACGGGGGTGCCCTGCACCAATCCGGCATTATGGCTGCGGGGGCTCTCTACGCCCTGGAGCATAACATCAGTCGGCTGGCAGAGGACCACGCAAACGCCAGGCGCCTAGCGCTCCTCTTAGGACACGATCCATTACTGCACGTTTCAACCCCCAATCCAGAAACAAATATGGTATACTTTAACCTGCGCCATGATCAGATTACGGCTGCGCAGTTCGCCCGTGAGTGTGCGCGCGAGGGTGTGCTGTTATTCCCATGGACCGGTGATGTTGTGCGCGCCGTTACCCACCACGGCATTACAGATAACGATATAGCGCGAGCTGCTGCCATAATCTCTGCAGTAGCTCACCGAGTTGTTAAATCAGCCCCTCACTCTAGCGCTTCTATCACGGGCGCAGCTCGCATCGAAGGAGAAGAGAGCAAATGCGTGACTCAGATTCAATAGCTGCCTGGCGCGGCCCAAGATCTATACGCTCAGAAAAGGTCGAGCTCCGCACCACCCCTGCACGTGGCACGGCGATTTACGCCAAGGAACCCATATTTCAAGGGGAGATGGTATTTATTAAAGGGGGGCACCTAGTTCCTACCAGTGTAGCCCAGTGGGTCGATCGCACCATCGGTGATTTCTCGATGCAGGTCTCGGACGATCTCTTTCTTGTGCCGCTATCAAAGGCGGAGGTTTCAGATGTTGTTGTATACTTCAATCACAGCTGCTCTCCTAACATAGGGCCCGATGGCCAGATCGAATTCGTTGCATTGAGATATATCGCTGCTGGAGAGGAGCTCTGTACCGACTATGCAATGACCATTGATACCTCAAATCGCGCCCCGTACAAGCTCGACTGCTCATGTGGAGCTACTACCTGCAGAGGTAAAATTACAGGCCTAGACTGGATGAAGCCTGAGCTTCAGCAGCGCTACTCTCCTCACTTCTCGCCCTTTATCATGCGCAAGATTAGAGCCCTACAAAAACCGAGCTAAGTCGCCACACTCAAGGATCGACAGCAAGCTCTCAAGCCAGTATACTTTGGCTATGTTTTGTTACGCATTCGCAACTCTAGTCTTTCGCTTACTGGCTCTTCCGCTCGTTCTTAGCTCCGGATGCTTTGACCTCTACTCAGGCTCCGAACAGCTCCGGCAGGCCGAGGAGCTTACCCGTCAGGAGCGCTAACTAGATAATCCGTTGAGCTTTAAGATCGTTGCGGACTCGCAGCCATTGGTAATATCCCTGCTCGCTAACCTCAAGCACCCTACACAACAGATTTACAGGATATGGCGGCGACTCCCGCTGGATAAAGGCGTACCTTACACGAGGTTCTTGGCAAAGTACGCCGCCGCTTTTTTTAGGATCTCACGCTCCTGACGAAGATCGCTATTCTCCTTCCTAAGCCGCTGATTTTCTGCTTCAAGCTCGGTGTGATTACCACGGCCCCTAAACACATCAGAGCCCTCCGTGCTGCGGGCTTTTACCCACTTACTAATTAGACTCGGCTCAATCTCAAATTTAACTCCCAGTGCTTTAAAGCTGAGGGCGCCAGATTCCGCGGGCTTAAATAAGAAGTGCACCCAAGCTCTGTCCAGCCTTATTGCAATGTCGCTACCGCAAATCAGCTACTTGCGGAAAGTGAATTGATCTTCCTATCATTTTAGCTCACTATTTAAACGCCATTGGTGACTGTCACGGGTTTCCTATAACTTTGTAATCTAAGTGGATTGAAATAGTTTTGCGATTTCCCTAGCTCGTTTTACGTCCCAGCGCACCAGATCCAGGAGCTTTAGGGCTGTTGCATGTTCAATTGGTGAATGTCTTAGGAGGTGCTTAAGGCGATCTGCCCGTAGGTGCTCGATTTGCTCTGAATAGGTTGTATTGCTTGATACGAGTGCATCCAATGGGGATAGTTTCATGCTTTCTAAAAGTCTATGCACACCAAGGGCATCTGGCAAAGCGCGGTGATGTGGTAACTCTTGTGGCAAAGAATGAAGCTCGAGAGCCTTCTTCATTCCACCGGCATGTTTACCAAAAGCAAGTTTATGCATTAGGCCAACATTTATGTAGCGCGGATCGAACAACATATCTGCCCTTGGATCTTTGTGCAGAATTTCTGCGTGAAGCCATTCAGGATCTTTCCCAAAGGAAGCGAAAACATATTTGGCAGGTTCTGGAAGAAGAGTCTGAATTTTAGAAAAAGCTTCAGGCAATGGAACTGCATCATCCACGTCTACTTGAGTTATGCCAGTTAATCTAACGCAAAATTCAGAAAGTGTTGGATTACTTATTGGGCGAACAAAGGTAGAAATTCGAGTAACTTCCTGTCCGCTTTGAACATCAGCTAGTACTATTCCAATCTCAATAATCTCTTGATGTGGTTGGTAGCCACGCTGATCATCTCGCGCTTCCCAACATGTAAGTTCAAGATCGAGTGAAGCCGCAAATCTTTTTTGGTGTAGCGATCCAAATTGCGCCAGTACTGACTCAGTTTGAAAACCAGGAGGAAGTCTTCGACTATTTTGAATTAGCGCCATGTCGCTGGCATGGGCGTCGGCCGCGGCGCGCGCTGAGTTTACTATGGACTGGTCTTTACTGATCATAGCGTGAATATAGCTTGTACGGAGAATTTAACCAAATCAGGGCCGTATCTGAAGGCGGATAAATTAGATAATCTCAATAAGAACTTGGGCTTCTACCGATTGCTACTGAATTGAGCCTGTTATTTGACTACTCACACCAACAATAGATCATAGGGATCAATTTCCTACAGGTCTGCGCTCCCAGTAAAGCCATTTCCGCGACATTACTTAAAGGATAGGAAAATCAATTCACTTTCCGCAAGTAGCTAATCTGCGGTCTCGACATTGCAACAGGACCCTTACAGGACCCTTGGTATGGCCGAAAGTTGTAGAAAAGTTGTTTCTAGTCCACCAGATTTACGTTGTTAGCCTACCAGAAGAACACGAGGGGACAGGCTAAGTAGCGATAAATAGCAGAACAACTACACGTCCCCTACCCCGTGATCAAATGACATGAAGCGGCGCTTAGAAGTCATCAGGTAACGGCTCAAAACAGTCACAAGAGTAAAGCTCATAGGTATCCTGCGAGGTATCTATGAACTTTGGGATAGCTGGCGGTGCTCTGAAGTCTGGGAGACCCTCTGCCTTCATACCATGATCCCTTGATTCCCTGATAGGCTACCCTCTTTTTCATAATTGATGGATAATATGCGATAAATGGTAACTGATGAAATGGACCCGGCACTTTTCTAAACGGCTTCTTAGAGCCAAGATAGTAATGTAGTTGTACAATACCAAAGGCCGCGAAGAGCGCGACCTCCCGCAAAAAATGAATCGCCTGCGCCAGTGGTGCGCGGACGCAACCAGCGCAAGTCATGCGGAAGGCGGAACAGCTTACCGCTTCGTATACGTGGATCAGCAAGGCTACGAACGCAATCCGCCCAAGACTTTCGCCGGACTCGCCACGAGCTTTACCGAATATCAGAAGGGATGATGCCATGAGTAACATCAAGCTATTTGAATCGAAGCATATACGTTCAATCTGGGACGACAAGGCACAGCGTTGGTTGTTCGCTGTCGTGGATGTTGTCGCGGCCTTGACCGACAGCCAGAATCCTCAGGTCTATTGGCGGGTGCTGAAAAAAAGGCTGCTGGCCGAGGGAAATGAAAGCGTTACAAATTGTAACGCTTTGAAAATGACTGCGCCTGATGGTAAGCAGCGGCTCACCGATGTGGCGGACACCGAGCAATTGTTTCGACTCATCCAGTCCATCCCCTCACCCAAGGCCGAACCCTTCAAACGCTGGCTGGCCAAGGTGGGTTACGAACGGCTGGAAGAGATCGAAAATCCCGAACTGGCTGCCGCACGGATGCGTGAACTTTATAAGGCCAAGGGTTACAGCGACGAATGGATCGAAAAACGCGTGCGCGGCATCGCCATTCGCGACGAATTGACCAACGAATGGAAAAAACGCGGCGTGAAGGAGCGGCGCGAATACTCCATCCTCACCGCTGAAATCAGCCGCGCCACGTTCGGCATGACCCCAACCGAGTACAAGGCATTTAAAAGCCTAGCCCAACCGGCGGACAATCTGCGCGACCACATGAATGATCTGGAGCTGATCTTCACCATGCTGGGCGAAGCCTCCACCACCGAGATCGCGCGCAACAAAGACGCGCAGGGCTATGTCGAAAACCGCAATGCAGCCGTGAAAGGCGGATCAGTAGCCGGGCGTGCGCGGCGCGACCTGGAGAAAAAATCCGGCAAGCGTATTGCCAGCAAAGAAAACTACAAGCAACTCCCCGAAGCCGTCGCGCGAAAGAGAATTAAGAAAGAAAGCTGAATATGGCACGTCTTACCAAATAGTCCTACGAACTTACCGATACCGAGAAGCGCGACCTGACCCAGCTCATCCAGCAGGGCAATTTATAATTGGTACGGGGGTTACTTCTGGTCCACTCTACTTAGCTTGTCCTCTCGTACTCTTCTGGTAGGCTAAAAACGGTAATAACGGTAATAACGGTAATCTGGGCGACGATTAACAACTTTTCTACAACTTTCGGCGATCTCAGGCCCCCTATTATAATGTCGCTACCGCGGATTAGCTACTTGCGGAAAGTGAATTGATCTTCATATCGTTAAAGGTGTCCCCGCTGCCATATTTTTTCGTAAATAATCAAAAACCAATACTTGTTACTTTGGAAGTTTAAAGCAAACTACTCCCTATTCCCAGATAGAGTAAGGGCATTTTTTCAAAATATCTATTTCTAGCCAGTTGAAATTCGCCCCCTCCGCCCAAAGTCCCCCTTACACTTCCTTAATCAGAAGCTCGCGCCAGCGAGTAAAGGGGAACAATGTCTGGGGACTAATCTCGTAATAGCCACCCTGAATCATCGCTGCCAAACCGCTCCTCAATTTCTCCAATATTGGGAACTTTCAGGTAAATATGAGGATTCATTATTCTTGAACTGGCAGGATTCAGATAGAAATCAATTTCCGGTGTCTCGGGCATCAATAGGCCTAAGAAACTAAATACTGAGCGGAGCACACTTCTATTTTGAACGAGATTATCTGTGTATAGGTCTTCGTAGTCGATACATAATCGGAGATCAGGCGGTTTTTGTAGGATTAAAGGTCGGTACGTTGACTGAAGCTCGGCATGATAATTGAATATATTTTGGATCTCTCTAAAATCCAGAGGTTGTAGCTCCTCATACTTCTTATTGTTGTCAAGGTTCCGATCCGTGATGTGCCAGACACTAGTTTGTGCAGCAACTAGGTTTGATACAATTGTTTTAAGAACATTCCTTCGTCGTAAGCAGATCACTTTGCAATTGCTCTGCAGTAACTCGGAGTAAAGATTCTCAGCTAACTGATAGTCGAGCACTTTTATACCATCATACTTTAAAAAAATCTCTTCCAAGGCTAGATCAAGAGATGTGTTATCGACGATTGTCTCAACATAGCTTCGTTCGTCAGGATGCCACAGGCCATACTTGGGGTGAAAAGGCTCTTCCGCAATATTGAGGTCAGGATGAAGGTTAAGGCTTCTTACCAGACTAGTACTACCACTACGTGCATGAGCAAAAATTACTACTGGTTGTTGAAGAAGTGTCATTTTTCAAGTCTCTATTGATTCTAACCCGAAGGATTAGCGTAAGACCAGAGCCCCCTTACACTCCCTTAATCAAAAGGATAGGAAGATCAATTCACTTTCCGCAAGTAGCTAATCTGCGGTCTCGACATTGCAACAGGACCCTTGGTATGGCCGAAAGTTGCAGAAAAGTTGTTTCTAGTCCACCAGATTAACGTTTTCAGCCTACCAGAAGAACACGAGGGGACAGGCTAAGTAGCGAAAAATAGCATAACAGCTACACGTCCCCTACCCCGTGATCAAATGACATGAAGCGGCGCTTAGAAGTCATCAGATAACGGCTCAAAATAGTCACAAGAGGAAGGCTCATAGGTATCCTGCGAGTTATCTATAAACTTTGAGATAGCTGGCGGTGCTCTGAAGTCTGGGAGACCCTTTGCCCTCATTGTGGTTAGAAGTTGTCTCGGAATTTTAGAAAAGTGCTGCTCAGGGATTCAGGTGTGGTGATTACAGGCCTAGACTGGATGAAGCCTGAGCTTCAGCAGCGCTACTCCCCTCACTTCTCGCCCTTTATCATGCGCAAGATTAGAGCCCTGCAAAAACCGAGCTAAGTCGTCACACTCAAGGATCGACAGCAAGCTCTCAAGCCAGTATACTTTGGCTATGTTTCGTTACGCATTCGCAACTCTAGTCTTTCGCTTACTGGCTCTTACGCTCGTTCTTAGCTCCGGGTGCTTTGACCTCTACTCAGGCTCCGAACAGCTCCGGCAGGCCGAGGAGCTTACCCGTCAGGAGCGCTACGACGAGGCGATCGTCATATATCGTGCGCATATGGAGGAGCGCCTCGCTATCGAGGAGCGCCAGGAATGGGAGAACCCATACTTTTATCTACTACTGATCGGAGATGTGCAGCTCGGACGGGGGGAGCCTGCAGCCGCTCTTGAAATTTATCAGGAAGCGGAGCAGCACAAAGTTGAAGCGGGACTTATCTCAGATCGATATAGAGCTGTTGGCAGGTGGTATGCGGATCATGGGCAACTGGCCAAAGCGCTTGAGGTGCTCAATAACTACCGCAACCGAGACTCGCTACTCTTTGACGCCATGCTTGATCGCATAGCTCGACAACTTACCGCGCAAGAGGAAGAGGAAGCGGCGAAGGCGAAGGAAAAAACCGGGCCGCAAAAATAATATCGCGCCATTATCCAAATATATCAGAAAGCTCCGTAGTCGGGGCCATCAAGATCCAATGCCTATCTAGTCCCCATGGGCGCCTGTGAAGCTCAGAGCTCAGGTCCCCTGCCCGTATCGAACGGATCTCTTCACCTGAGATAGCATCACGCAGCACTAGATTTAATCGCGCGGCGATTGCGAGTGGTGCCGCGATATCCCAGAGCCGTTGCTTACCGATCAGGGAGGCGCGCAACCGACCTAAAACAGTTCCGATCATATCGTGTACACTTGAGCCGCTTGAGATCCATTCTCCCCGCAACGCCAACTTTTCCCGTTCAAGCCATCTTCGGTCAGTTGAGCTAACCGAGCCCGGTGCATTAATGCTCTCGCTACGAGTTAGCAGCTCTATAATACCGGAGCTGATCGTTTCAGAAAACGCCGCCTTCTCATTCGACCAATACATACGGTCCTCGGTTGGAATAGCGACCACACCGGCAATCGGCCAGACCCCATCCGCATGCCGCCTAGTAAGTGCAGCTGCGATACAGAATTCATTTTGACCCTCAACGAAGTTCTTAGTTCCATCTATAGGGTCAATCACTATCTGGTAGGGGGAGGCCATAAACGGGGCGTAAAAATCGCTGGCGGCTCCCTTAAAAGCACGCACGTTCTCCTCAATCGACTCCTCCGCCAGTACTGGCACCCCTGGCAAAGCTATGCGTAACGCCGCCAGAAACTCCGCTTCAACGGCGTGATCGGTATCAGTAACGAAGCTGCCATCACTCTTAATCTTAGCTCGGCGGGCTGGTGCATTATGAGCCGGAGCATTGTGGGCCTCCATAATTGCTGGAAGCACGCGCCGCACCGTCGCTCGTATAACTGTCAGAAACTGCGCAGTGTAGGCACCGTCGTCATCCGACCCAGATCGATTCACTACTCTACTCGCCCCCGTGAGAGCTGCGCTATTAAGCTCTCATCCTTTATGGCAGCTTCGATTGCACCACCCATGGCGCGCGCCAGCAGCTCCTGAACCTTCTCTTCATCCAGAAGGGGATGAGAGATCGTTGCCTCACCTGAAAAATTGGCCCGGTAGAGCAGATGGAACTCCGAATCCTTAATCGTTACCTTAATGCGCGCACTTGCTACAGCATCAGAGCTTGGAAAACCAGGCGTTACCTTGGCGCTCCAGTTGGTGATCTCACCCTCAATTAAGGGGGCGTTTATAAGTGTCACCCGCGCGCCAGCCTCTCTGAAGTAGCGCTGGAATCCATCCTGCACTACGGATCCAAGTGATCCCTCTGAAACTACATCACGACCATCAACCACCAAGATAGTCATCGATGGGCGAGCATCTACAAACGAGCCAACCTTAACCCGCACCGACTCCCCCTCTACCGGAGCAGCCACGAAGCTCTGCGGATCGGGGAGGCTTGGGACGCTTAACCGAACTCCAAAATTAGGGGCGCAGGCAGACACAGTTAAAAGGAGGGTGAATAATAAGGAGCTGGCTGTTCTTTTCATACTGAGTAGTGTCCCTCCTAAAGCCTACTTTGGCAACCGTATCAGCAAGCTTTCGGCCTCCTGACGAACGGCTAGATCGGGGTCCTGGCGAGCCCGTGAGAGGCGTTGCTCTACCCTCGCTGCCCCAGCGGAGCCCTCTAATGTTCCAAGCTTAGCGTAGGCCCACAGGGCGTGCTGTCTTACTAGTGGCGATTGATCGCAGATACTAACCCCGTTAAGTAGCGGCACAAGTTTTAGCGCGCCGGTATTGGCTGCCACAACTGCTGCATTTCTGAGCAGCCCTTCGCGTTTGGCACGCATAATCGCCGTACCACCGAAACGGGCTATAAAGGCTGGGTCTGAACGAATTGAGAGCAGCTCCTCAATTGCAAGCGCCTCCCCTGCCCCGGCCTGCGCTCCAAGCTCCGGTAGATCCGCTACGGAGCGCTTTTTAAGCGCCACAAAGTTAAATGGACAGACCTCCTGACAGATATCACACCCAAAGATCCACTCCCCGAGCCACTCACGCTCCTGAAGGGACAGGGCGCCGCGCTTCTCAATCGTGAGGTACGAAATACAACGCCCTGCGTCGAGTACACGCTCCTTAACAAAGGCCTGTGTTGGACATTTCGAGAGGCAGCGTGTGCAGCTACCACAGTGCGCGACACTCTCGATTGGCGCTACTTTGCCCAGATCGATCTCAACATCCCACAAGATCTCTCCCAGAAAGAGAAAGCTACCCCTGCCCGGCACGATCATCATCGTGTTCTTTCCTATGAATCCGAGCCCCGATCTACGCGCCAAGGCTCGTTCAAGTAACGGTACCGAATCTGAGAAAAGCCTGTACGAGATCTCACCCCTAAGCTCTCCCTTGACCAGCTCTACCAGCTGCTCAAGGCGCTTACGCAGAACCTTGTGGTAATCTCTACCCCAGGCGTAGCGTGCAACGCGCCCGTATCCGGTGCTAAGTGGCCTACGGGGAGTTTGGTCGTAGTAGGCCCCGATCACGACGATGCTCCGTACCCCTGCAAGCAAGCGCGCTGGGGAGGAGAGCAGCTCGGATGAGCGCTGCATGTAGTTCATCTCTGCGGCGTAGCCCGCTGCCTGCCACTCCTCCAGAAGGGCTCTATCCTGTAGGAGCTCGGAGGGCTCCGCGATAGAGATCACGGCGAGCCCTGCTTGTGAGGCTAAATATTTGAGGGTTTCAAGAGCTAAAGCGTGCATAGCAGTTCCAAAAACAAGATCTTCTCCACCTGAGGGTTGACCGCCCCCCCTAACTCAGCTAACAGTAGGGAGCTTTCTCGGGGCGCGAAAGCTCCCCTGTGCAAGCATCTGCGTTGTTTTGATAATTTCAGCCTGGCGCCTCAATCTTGGGGCCCAATCTGAGAGTTCCAGCAGATGCCCTACCTATATAGGTCCCTATCGTCTAGCCTGGCCTAGGACATGACCCTTTCACGGTCAAGACACGGGTTCGAATCCCGTTGGGGACACTCTATTTTTCTTGAGGCGCTGGCTTTCAAGGGGCAATTGCTTTTAAGGGGCAACGGCTATTTCATCAGTTACGAAACTTTTACGCAGCAGTCACGATTATAATCATAATCAGAGGATCGTTATCACGTCCTCCTTTCCATCAATAATGCACGCCCCTTGGGTGTATCAACTAGGCCAACATCAACAAACCCCGCTTTCCGATAACACCGTATGGCCCCTTCGTTATTGAGATCTGGATCAGCAATGACTCTAGATATGGTCGGCTGCGCAAGCAGCCAGCTAGAGAATTCGCGCACCATGAGCGTTCCCATTCCGCACCCGAGAAAAGACAGCTCACCGATAAACTGATCAATACCAACGGTTTGTTCATCAACATCCGGCCACCATCCAGGCCCCGCTCTGCTTGCGCGGTAACTCTGAACGTATCCAAAAGGAATGTCGGCCTGGTAGACGATAAAAGCCTGCTGCCAATCCGACCGAATCTTCTCTATGTACTTTCGCTGTACCGCTTCAAGCGAAACAGCTCCGTCAAACCACTCCGCGACATGCGGCGCATTCAGCCATTTGTGGAGAAGATCGATATCGCCTTCCACTATGGGATGAAGTATCAGATTTCCGAGCGCGATTGGCTGCATACTTTTCCAGCATGAGAGCGTTGATATGATGAGCGAGGCGTCTTAGGCTCCTCTTGATAGTATAGTTATCCGCTTAAACTAAGGTGATTACAAACTAGAAAACTGCGAAAAGCATGGCACCCCCCTATGATATTCCTTGTCGCGTAGTCAGTAGGCTCTGCGTGAGCACTGGGAACGCTGAACTCCATTCCGGCCATGAAAAAGATCGCCAGCCTGATTCCTTTCTTACCACTCTAGAGAACGGCGTTCCCAGCGCTTTGCCGCATCGCTATTCTACTGAGTAAGGTGTTAGCCCCTAGCAAGGGGCGAGTTTGCGGAGCAAATTTCGGTGAATAGCTCGCATAATCAGGCCATTACTCTCCGTGGTTCCATAATTCTAAATATGCTAGGCTTAACTCTAGGATAATAATGGTAAAGACCATGGGACACCCAAACAGAGAGATCAAGCAACCCTCGGCCAAAGAGCGCTTTATGCATGCGTTGACCTTGGTTCCTGAGCTTGTTCAGGTGGAGCAGGTGATCCGCGCCTCGTTTCGCTCCGACGTAACGGCCATGCGCGAGATACCGGAGTATTTATTGGCCCTTGGTGGTAAGCGCATTCGCCCTCTGCTAACCCTCCTGTGCGCTAAGGCGCTTGGAGCGGAGAGTATCACACAGGACCTTACCGATGTAGCAGCCGGAATAGAGCTGATCCATATGGCGACCCTGATGCACGATGATATTATCGACGAGTCTCCTATTCGACGACATCGACCTTCCCCGTACGCGAAGTATGGTACCGCAGCGACCTTACTCTCCGGGGATTTTCTTCTTACACGCGCCTTTGGACTGTGCGCCAAGCTAGATGATGAGGTAATAGTCGCCACAGAGCAGGCCTGCATAGAGCTGGTTGAGGGCGAGGCGCTCGAATCGGTGCTTTATAAGGAACGCCACACGGTTAGCTCAAGCCTGACGATAGCGCAGCGCAAAACCGCTTCACTCTTTAGGCTCGCGACCTACTGCGCTGCACACCTAGTTGATGCCCCAGAGCAAACAACGCGCGCCATGTCGACCTTCGGCGAGTCGCTCGGTATCGCCTTCCAAATTATCGATGATATCCTCGATGTGATTTCAGATGAAGCAACTCTCGGCAAAAAACCTGGGCTCGATCTAGCAGAGCGCAAACCCTCCCTTGTAAATGTGCTCTGGCTTGATTCCGGCGATACGGCTGCACAACGTTTATTACAGCCCCCTAGTGCGTGCGAGGAAGAGCAAGCATGGGTCGAAATATCCCTTGTACAATTACGCTCTAGCGCTGTAGTTGAGCAGGCAAAGGAGCTAGCTAAGTCACACGCAGAGCGCGCTAGCAAAGCGCTAGCAGAGGCGCTCGGAAACGACCTCGGGGCCCTTAATCCAGCGGGAGAGGCGCTCTTTGCGGTGATCGACTTTGCGCTTGAACGGGTACTGTAGCTCGCCGGTATAGCGCCGATAGCCCCATCCTCTACAAGTGAAATCAAGCACTTAAATCGCCATATTTCAGGGCTTTCTGCGCTAAGTCTCACGCCTATCACTTTGCACCATACCACCCTTTAGTTTGTCGTCGAGGAGTAATCCCTGATGGCTGGTTGAATTTTGTTAGCTCACAGGTTTTGGAAGTTTGCGATTTAGTTTTGCGGCTCTCCATTCAGCCTGCTGAATTGAGAGATTCGTAGATTAACAAGCAACTTCAAAATGAGGAAACATGGCTTTTAATTTTACGGAGTCTGTGGTGAGCAATTCTGACCGGTTACCTGAAATGGACCTCGCGTATCTCGGCGGGAACGGATATACGGCGGTAAGTGAGTTAATGAGAGCGATGATTCTTCGCACTATCGAGGACCTCAGTTCGGGCCCAGAGCTCAGACAAGAGGCGCTTGATTACTTGATGGATCAAGACGAGGACTACATCCTTTCATTTCACTCTATCTGTCGCTACTTTCAATTCGATCCCGATAAAACGCGCTACGCTATTCTGAACGCTAAGACGAAGATTCGTACGAGGCGCAGAGCAGCATAGAGACAGGGCCTTAACCTGTCTAAAGTCTTCCATGATTGGAGGATTTACAATAGAAATGGGGCTCCCGAGGGGCCCCATTTCACTTTTTATTTACAGCGATGATTAGGAGATCTGTTTTTATCTTGCGGCAATCTCTGAGCTCTCAACCATCTGCAGCATCCTCTCAACACCCCGCAACTTAAGATGTTTAAGTTTATGCTCCTCCTGTTCCTCGGATGCGGTTAAAAACTGGCGTCGTGCAAGCTTATGTAACTGCTCCTCAAGATCTCGGTGCTGTTCATACAGCTTACGCAGTTCAAAGTTACTCTGCAGACCCATTTCAATCAGCTCACGCTCACGATGCTCCATTTATATCCCTCCTCAATAAGTTCGGCCCCAAGATAGATCAAAGCATCTAGGCGATCCCTTTAGATGCAAGTCGCGACCCCTTTATCTTACCACCATTTCTCGCCCACTATGCATAAATCGTCATAAAGGTAGTACAACTTAAACTAGCTACCCGGCAGAACAAAGGTTATCCCCCGTCCAGCGCTAGCACCATCTCTACGAAAGGAGTGAAAGCGAGGGTCACTAATCGTGCAGATCGAGGCGTTATGGGCCGATATAGAGGAGTTCGCGTTATGTAACTGCCTGATGGCGGTAGCAGCGGTATTCAGTAGCGCCTTATGGGAATGCCCAGGAAGCTTATCAAAGACCGCCGATGCCCCGATCGCCTCGACAACCTCCATACCCACCTCGTAGGCTTTCGGGCCAGCAGAGGGGCCTACAACAGCCTCAAGGGGCTCTCCTAGAGCCACAATGACCCTCTTAATAATACCGTTCGCCAATCCCCGCCAACCGGCGTGTATCAGCCCCCATCCGTGCTCTGCACGCACTATTATCGGCACACAATCGGCGCTCATAACCCCGAAAACGAGGCTCTGTTTAAGGGTCCCTTGCCGAGTTGGGGCTAGCACAGCATCACCACGGTGAAACTTTATCAGGTCACCAGGACGCTCCGTAATAAGATTATCAACGATGCCAGCAGCGCGCAGATCAATAAATTCCGCCCCGTGGCACTGCTCCGGTAGCACCAGATCTGAGGCCCCAATGGCGTTGCATAATACCCGCGCCGAGCTGTGCAGATCCTCAGGGCGAAATGCGAGAGCGCTCGTTGTCATGCCGTGCACGATTCCCTGTTCCCACCAGGGCCGGTAGACTAGTAGCTCTACGCTGTTGTGAACTAACAGGTCAAAATCGTTGTTCATAAAAACAAAGCTAGTTTCAGGTCGCAGTAGTCCTCAGAGCCTGTAGCAACAGCCCCGGCATTAATCCGAAGATATCCTTCAGTTTTATGGTGAGCTATCAGTAGTGATGCCCGATACAGACACGGGTGCCGGTATCGAAGCAGAATTAACAAGCTGCGGCCCTATACCACTAAAAAACAGAAAGACAAGCAGCATCACCAGAGCTATTTTTTCACGGCGCAAGGGTTGAAACGTCTTGCGATAAGACTGTGCGGGATCTCCGTAAAATGATTCACCAAAAATGCGAAAAGAAGAATACCCATTAAGCGCTAACGTAATAATAAATGCCACTGCCACTGGCCATGTTGATTCGGCAAAATGGTGCAAAACTATTTCACTACAGATAAATCCGAGCGTTCCCGGAAATCCAACGAGCGATAATATACAGATTAAGAACGCAATACCGAGAAATGGATAGGAGATTGCCAGTCCTGATGCATAATCTAGATTCTCAGCACCGAGCCTATCTCGGAGCATTCCAAGAATTATCAGCAATCCCCCAATGGCGATCGTAATATTTGCAAAATCGAGCGCAAAGCCACTCGCACCTTCGGTCCCACTAACTTTTACTGCTAAAATTAAAAGTGGCACATGGAAAAGGTACAAACATGAAACAATCTGACTTAATTTTCTTTCACCAAAGAGAAGAAATGCCGCGTAAAGGAGGTTCGCTCCACAACCGTAAGTTAACAAACTATCCAACAATACGTCTCCTGAAAAGATCAGTGGGTACAACTTACACCACACCACAAACCCAATATTTAAACGGGTAATAACCGCTAATCCATAACGTGCCGGAGCTGCAAAAAGCGGCTTAACCCAAAAATGAAGGGGGAATGCCCCCAAGAAAATCATCATGAAAACGCTGCTCAGTATCTTCAATGGACGCGACATCAGCCCCACTGATTGATATAGAACCGAAAAACAATCAATTCCCATGGAGAAATAAAGCGCACCGAAAAACAGGGCGCTAATAATTATCGCGGCGACGGTGAAAAAAGTCACCAAAATAAACCGATCTTGTCTCTTGCTTACTTGATAAACATCCACTTGACTCACTGAGAGGTGTGTCAGCAGAGCGGTCACCAGTATCACCATAAATACCAATGTACTGTCACTAATCAACGCAAGAGAAACCAACAATTGAATAAGCACCCATGACGAAGCTGATTGCGTCACAAAGATACGTTTACCAAATGCGATATAAACTAAGAGATAAACAAAGCTAAATAATATACCACTATGGACTGACAAATGACTTAATTGAAACAGGAATGGGATAATTTGTATCGTCCCTTCAAATTCTAAGCTTTCCAGGAGTTCTGAAAAAAAGCAGATTGTAGCGAGGCATGAAAGAATGCCAAAGACGTGTCGACTCCGATCACTTAATAAACGAAGTCTTGTAATGATAACCGTCAGTAGTGGCACCAACAATAGAATTAACAACTCCGGAGAAGCCTTATGAATCATAAAGAATCCCTGTTATCTGAAACTTTGTGAAGCGTAATCACGAAACCCTTGATTGGGTGGTTTAGGAAAAAAATTATTCTTCTCGCTACAGCAAGAATAATACCGCTGAGCCACTCTTCAAAAGCACGCACTGAACGTGCAAGAAACTCAGCAAATACCAGAAGACTCAACCTGCCAAAGATCCCACCAGTACTCTCCCAAAATGCGTAGGCATATTGAGAAAAAGCTCTCTCTCCCTGCACGGGTTGGAATTTTACCTGGTCTCGTCCGAGCACATGCTCAAAGGCATAGCGATCATGCATTAAAGAGGCAGCATTCAAGAGTTGGTAGGTTCTTAACATCGCGTGACTGACAAAGTGAAAAATCGCGAGAGAATTCAAGCCCAGGCCAATTTCAACAAACATAAGCCCTACCTGCGCCATCGAAGCGTAGGCAAGTACACTTTTAGCGTCACTTTGAATTCTGCCAACGACGGTTCCATACCACAAGGTAATAGCACCAATAATTATCATGGCAACAGCAACCATCAGCGGCAGGCCATAAACTTCTGATACCCGCAACATTAAATACATGCCAGCGTGAACCGAGAGCCCCCCATAAAAAATTGCGCTTGAGGGAGTTGGCCCCTCCATGGCCTTAGGAAGCCAGTGACCAAATGGAAATTGCGCCGACTTACCAATAGCTGACAAGAGACATGCAAAAGGGATAAAGAATTGTGTATGCCAATGCGCTGCATTAAATTGATCGATCCCTTGATGCATCGCCAATAGTGTTGCAACTAGAATACCTGAGTCGGTTATGCGATACGCCCAGAATGCTCGAAGTGAGTTGGCTACCGTCTGCTTACGAAACGCAAAGAATGAGATCAAAAGCGCTGAGGTTATTCCAATTAACTCCCATCCAATATAGATGCTTGGCAATCCTGCCCCCTGAAAAATAGCATGCACCCCAAGCAGAAAAATATGATATAAAATAAAAAACCGAAAATAGCCCGGATCTCGATGAAGATAGCGAGAGGCGAAAAGCCCCACAACACCGCCCAAAATACAACTCATCATAACAAAGAATACGGACGTTGAATCAATCCGTAAGGAGAAAATCAGATCCTGAGTGGAGAAACTTAAGATTCGCATCTGAAGCACCTCAATTGTCCTGCCCTCTATAATCACCCAATAAGAGCAGATTATTACCGCTGCTATTGAGATCACTTGAGAGATCATCAAGCATTTCTCGATGTAAAATTCGCGAACTTCGTGCCGAAAAATACGATCGCAAATAATAAAAAATAACGCCAACAAAGGCGCTCCGATAATTGCCTGAGCAATAATTGATAGAGTAACAGTATTCATAAATGTTTCACTCAATGCGCGATCTCGACAAATGAAAGATGATTAGACTTGCCCATAAACCAGTCACTATACTTCTTTACCTGAAGGAGAATTTCCGTAGATGGCTCGAATTTTTCAAAGCAACCCGTCGGCAACCTCCACTCCAACTCATGCGTATCTGGATTCCAGAGCACAAGCTTAATCCACCCGCCATTAAAGCAACGCTTTATATTCTCCTCCGACTCAATCACACGTTCAATCTGAGCTTTCTGGCAGACAACGACCAGGAGCAAACGCACAGGCTCATGTATTTCTATCATTTGCGTTGGAAGCCCGGTCCTCAAGTCGCTTGAAGTTCCGTTCATGATGCCGACTAATGAGACGATATTATGAGGTAATTTCGTTCCTGCTCCATAAACTTCATTATCCATAGCAGAAAAGAGATATTCAAGATTAATACCGCCACAAACAGGAACAACCGCTCTCAAAATACCAAGCAAGATATTCGCTTCAGCATCAATCTTTGGATCATACGAAACCAAAAAAGAACGTCGATCGAGAAACAGCCCCGTGGTTAATTGTCGAGGCCCAACGATGCACATCGCATTAGTCGCATGTCCATACTCAGGTCGCGCCTCTGCAAGCATGTATGAACGCGCAAGCGCCTCTTGGGCAGCCTGATCACTATTCTTGACCCGTGAACGGACGAAGCGACGGCAACGTTCGAGTGCATTTTGCTTGGTTGCACTCTTCAAATCACCCTTTACCTGCTCAAGTAGTGGCAAAAGCAGCTCCGGACATTTTTCATTATCAAAATATTCTATCTGGTCGCTGCAAGTATTATGAAATGCCCCAAAAAAATGTGTCCGTTGTGGAATGGAGATACCAAATCGAGATACAACCAAGGCTCGTACCTGTGGATTATTCGCCATAATGCAAAATGCACGCGCATTTATTCTCCCTGGTCGTCCGCCACAGGCGCCGCAATCATAGGCCGACCGCAGTGGATTATTTCGGCTCGACGAGCCATGCCCTATCAGGAAAATTAAATCAGAGAAATTATCAATTAAACCAATACCTCGGAGAACGTTTGTGACTCGCTCGGCCATCTCATCCAACGTATATCCCGGCATATCAGAGCCAGTGGATCCATCGGAATCAAGCTTTAATTCAGCAATATCAGTATCAAGCTTTAATTCCGCTAGATCATGAGGAATCACTGATTCTCCTCCAAATAATCGACTGAGGATCTGCAAACTACGCGGAGCAATAACACCAAAAATCATAGGGATGACAGATATACATCCAGCGAGAGAGAGGACAAGGCTATGAACTATCGATCCCGAACCGCGATTAACGTAACCTGAGACACGAAACCACGCCTCTTGCTTCTTGCGATACTTAGAAAGTCGTAGCTCCAGCCCCTCTTTCGGAATTTCACGAATTGCATGGGTAGGCTTAATAATGACCGGGCAATAAGGAGCAGAGGTACCGCTCATCAAAGTATAGTTGGCATCGATTCCAAAGAAACCAGCAGTGCCAAAAGTTTGATAAGAATCACTTCTTGCCTCCAAATGTCGCCGTATAGATTCTTCGCGGTCATCAATACAAAAGAGAAACTGAGCTTGGGGTCTCTTTATGTCACTCGATATCTTTTGTGAATGATGTGCGAGAGCATTCAGTGTTCGTGAATAGAAATTATTCTCGTACGCAAGATGCCAAAGGCGCCGACGGCGGACTTCATCAAAGGAGAGCAAGCAGCGCAAGAGTGCTGCAGCCGTTGCTGAATCGCTCAAAAATAATTCCCCAATTCCCTGTGCTGAAATAAAACTAAGCACATGATATGCAAAACAATAAACTGCATCTATGGTCTTTAGTTCAGTGCTCTCTTTTGGCGTCTCTGCAACTTTTGAACGATACAAAAAAGAATGCTGCGCATACTTTTTCACGATCAGTCGCATATTCAAAAAATCGAGCAACTTAGGTTTAATTTCATCTTGTTGGGCCTGCAGCATCTCCGGTTTATTTTCAACCAACGCAACATAGCCCGCCCATCCTTTGAGTGAGAGTGCCTCCTGAAGCAAAAATGACCGCTGTTCGGCCTCCTCAACTCTTAAGTCACTGAGGAGCTCTTTGAGGAGATCAAGAGGGTTATCCTGCTTTCGATAAATCTCAAGATCAAACCGGAGCGGCTCCAGCCACTTTGGAATGGCATAGTGAGCACGTTCTATCAAGGCAAAAAAAGCCGGCAACATACCCAGAGCTCTGCCTGGCATTAACTGGTTAGAGAATCCAAGATCAAGGTACTCTTCACTGAAACGAATGAGTAATGGATTTATCATCTCCTCGCAGATATCAAATTCAATGTTCTTCGTATGCGGTTGACGATGATTCCACGCATCAGACACAGAGAGAAGTACCGCAGCCCAAAGAATAAATCTTTCAGAGCTTTTTACATCATCCCCTCGCGGAACTGCCCTAATAAGCGCTTCGAGACTTTCAGCCGTCTCATGATTTAGGCTATGAAGTCCGTCAGTTTTTCTTCCGTTTGCATGCTGCTCAAGCCAGAGACGAAGAATCTTGTCTGAGATGTTTTGCAATGGGATTCTGTCTGCCGATTCTCTTAGTAACCATTTGACTTGCTGAAAACTCTCCACCGGTGGAGCCGTAACGAGAAACTTCTTAAGCAGATCATGCTCTGAATAACCCCAGAATATTTGAGGATCTTTTATAAGTTGAACTACTATCTTTTCAAGATCTTGTTCGCTTATTCGACCACTTTGGTATTCATCAAGATATCGTTGTTCAGGAAGGAATGCCTGCGCTCCATAAACCTGTGCCGCCTCTTCAACTGCATCCTCAAAAGCAAGATGCTCAAACGCATGCAGCGTATTGTGATGTATAAAGACATCGATGGGTCCTTGCGACGGAAGAAGTTCATCAATTTCTTCAAGTATATGGACAAGCCGGTCAGCTTCTTTGTGTTGATGTTCCATTACAGGTCAGCTTTGCACAAAAGTATCTTTCGCTAGATTACTAGATTTTGCTATATTTTCAGGAATAATCCTACGAGTAGCGGCTGAGTGGTCACTCACCGGGACAAGTCTGTCGAGACCTATCAGATTAACTGATCGCTCTTTATCCTGCTCCAATTCTCTCACCTGCTTCATAAAGGTATGCTCAACTAAAATAGTTCGTGAAAAATCACACGTAACATCCCGCCCCCGCGAACGTTTGATCGCTCTTTTGAAACTAATCACGTTAGCAAATGAGCACATCTCTGGCAGCGTAATCAGACAAGGAGAATCAGCACCCTCTTGCTCCGCGAGAACTGGCCTGAAGAGGTACTTAATGGGCGCACCTAAAAATGCGCAAACCAATACTTTAGTAACAATCCCTAAGAACACGCCAACCAAAAGGTCGGTCATTAAGGTTCCAATAATAGTCACCGTAAATATAATCAGTTGTTCTATGCCAATCTCTTTGCGATCAAGGAAATGTTTAGGTGCTGCCAAACGGTATCCAGTAACGCAAAGCACGCCCGCCAATGCAGCAATAGGTATCAGGTGAATCACTGGCGCAAGGAGCACTACAAAAATCAGCAAAAATGCACCGTGGAAGAAGTTAGCCCAACGAGTTCGTGCTCCATAGCTTACATTGGCGCAAGAACGCACAACCTCTGAGATCATCGGCAAACCACCAACAAATCCGCAGAGCAAGTTGCCGAAACCAACTGCCATTAAATCGCGATTCATATTGGCTTTTCGTTTGTAAGGATCAAGCCCGTCGACTGCTTTTGAAGTGAGCAGTGCCTCAAGCGAACCAATCAAAGCAAACATCAACACAAACTGAAGTGATGTCACACTAAACAGCTGAGAAAAATCTGGAAACGTAACTCCTGCCAAGAAATTCTGTGGAAGACTTACCAAGTATTTATCATCAATGAAGTAGTTCAATGAATACCACTTGTAGTCGTGCGGGTGCTGAAAATCGAAATACAGACAGAAACCAACTCCCGCGAGAACGGCGAGTAACGGCCCAGGAAAGTAGCGCGCGATACGTCCAAAGATGGTCGTTGCAAAAATGACGATCAGAACACTCGTTACCCCAATCAGTGCGACTTCCGGATTCATGGTGACCAATGAGTGTGGTATCTCAATTAGCAGATCAATGGAATTTTTTGATAACGCTTTGACCCCAAGCAGCGGATGAATCTGTTTAGAAAATATAATAATGCCGATTGCAGCCAACATGCCGTGCACAACGGACGCCGGAAAGAAATCCACAAAACGACCTAGCTTGAACCAAGCAAAAACAATCTGAATTGCACTTGCAAAGACAATTACCGCCAGAGTGTAGCGATAGCCATTAAAATTATTTCCTTGTCCAAGCATCTCAACGGATGCAATTGCGATCGCAATCAGCCCTGCTGCAGGGCCTTTAATGGTTAACTGCGAACCACACAAAGGCCCGACCACAAGGCCACCAATGATTGCAGTCACAACACCACCAAACGCCGGGAAGCCGCTTGCCATAGCAATACCGAGGCAGAGCGGTAATGCAATCAACGAGACCAAAAGTCCTGAGATTAGATCACTCTTCCAGTTCTCCGATAAACCTTTTAGGCCATCAGATGGGATTTTAGATGATGGAAGAGATTGCGCAACTTTGTGCGTTACAGACGAGACCATAGAACTCCTTACTAAACGATTAGAACTAATAAACTAATTATTAGACCTTAAGGTCGAGTCTAGTCGTCTTATAGCGGCAGGCTACGGCTCGGCAAATTGGTACAGTTCGCTTTGATGATAAGAGCAATCACAAAATTTAGTCAACGTACTTTATAAATTTTGAGATGTATAAAAACCACTGGATGAATGCCATCAGCTAGCAACCTATTGAAATCATTATTTATTTTTGTGTATAATTTTTTCTATCGCACGAGCTATTGTGAACGCGAAGATATTTAATACCTTTTTGCCAATGCTTATAGTTAAGCGCAGAGCACTCGATGGATCATAAGAAATCAAACTGTTAGTAGGATTTACCGTGCTTGGTTAAAAACTGCACAACCCGACTTGCCGATATACCGTAAGCAATCACCAGGGTAAGTGCATCTGACAACTCTCACTAAAATACCCAATGGTTACATATGATTAAGAGTTCTAAAACAAAATACTTAGAAACAGAAAATAAAATAGCTTAATATCATCAAGTTATTTTGTTTGCGTATCGATCCTATCAATAGGCAAAATATATATAGCTTATGAGAATCTTAAAAAGGGACTTATGAGATCTAGCTACCAAGCACTCTCTGCCATAATCGCTACTGTATCATGCTATGTCTCAATAGAAGTTGCGTTCGCCGATCCCGTATCAATAGAGGTGGCGCTGCCGAACTTTGCTAGTGGGGGTGGCGAATCGCTAAAGTTTAAGGGAGTTGCTGCCATTAGCGGAGCCGACCTGCATTTGACTAGTGCGGCAGGTAGCCTATACGGGGCTGCGTTTAACAGAGACCTCGTATCATTATCGAACCAAAGATCATTTAGTACATATTTTACCTTTAGGATGACGAATCCCCAGTGTGGCACCGGCGAGGGCGCTGATGGGCTCGCATTCGTAATACAAGCAGACGAGAGCTCCGTTGGCTCGTCGGGTGGTGGTATTGGCTACGAAGGCATCCCCTCTTCCCTGGCGATTGAGTTCGACTCCTTTAAAAATGACGGCTTCTCAGACCCGGATAATAATCACATCGGCATCAGCCTAAACGGTAATCCTAAATCAGTTGCCACGGTCGAAGCTCCTTACCTGCTCATCAACGAAAACACCTACCACGCGTGGGTTGATTACGATGGTCGCGCAGATCTCCTTGAGGTCCGCCTCATGGATTCTGCTGCACGCCCCTCGGTAGCAACGCTCTCGTATAAAACCGATCTCGAAGCTATCTTTGGCTCAGAGGTGTTTGTCGGGTTTACCGCAGCAACCGGAAGCTGCTTTGAGCAGCACTATATTAGCTCATTCTATTTTAGCCGTGACCTACTAGCAGGTGGAATTGATACCACCCTGAATGAGTACCTGCCCGCGCACGATTAATGGGATGCCCGAAACAGCTCAACCAACGCTTTAAAGTCCTGCGGTAGGGGGGCGCTAAAGGTCAATTGCTCAGAGCTTATCGGATGGATAAAACTGAGCGTTGCTGCATGCAGGGCCTGTCGTCCGAATTCATTCGAAGCATCCTTTAACGCCTTAGGAAGATTTGATATATCTCCGTAAGATTTATCCCCAATCAACGGCGATCCGATCGAGGTCATATGCACACGGATCTGATGAGTTCGTCCGCTCTGCAAAACACACTCCAGTAACGTTCCGTGCGAGAACCTCTCAAGCACTCGCCAACGGGTCAGTGAGGGGCGGCCCTGCTCAGTGATTGCCATTATCTTTCTATTAGTCGGATGTCGTCCGATCGGTGCCTGCACCTCGCCTTGATCCTGCTGTTGAATAGCTCTTACAGAACGTGGCGTGCTAAATACTAGCGCCCAATAACGCCGATCAATACTGCGTTCGGCGAACTGTTTAGAGAGTGCGGCATGCACCACCGTTGACTTGGCTACAACAACTATACCGGTCGTATCTTTATCAAGACGGTGCACAATCCCTGGGCGATTAGCCTCCCCAACCTGCAACTGCCCCTTTCCAACATGGCCTATGACCGCATTGGCTAATGTATGTGTAGCGTTGCCGGCGCCTGGATGCATCGAGAGTCCGTGTGGTTTATTGATCACTAGTAGATGCTTGTCCTCAAAAAGGATCTCAAGGGATAACTCAAGGGGTTGCAGAGTCGTCGTGGGCTCTTCGACCGATGAAAGCTCGATAATCGCAGCACTCTCGACCTTGAACGCTGGCTTAAGGACCTGCTTACCATCTACGGTTACCCTGCCCTGCTCTATCCAACGCTCTACCTGCGAACGACTGCAGGCCAAGCTCTCTGCTAATTCAGCAACCAGCACACGGTCGAGCCGCCCAAGCTCTCCTTTATACTCAATACGGTATGTTGACTTAGACATCTGTTAAACTCCTGCGAGCAGTTTCTACATCCCTACCGATCTGAGCCTTTAGCTCCTCAACGGAGCCGAATCTCTCTTCATCACGTAACCGCTCAATAAAACTAACATGCATACGACAACCATACAGACTGCGCGCTTGAATATCTAGGATATGAACCTCCAGCCGCTCGCAACGTCCGTTAAAGGTCGGGCGGGTGCCGATATTCGCAACCCCCTTGTATGAGGCACCAAGCACCTCAACGTAACAGGCATATACGCCGCGCTTCGGTATCAGCCGTTTTCCAACCGCTATATTGGCGGTTGGATAACCGATCATGCTTCCGCGTTTATCTCCGTGACCAACACGGGCCGAGATAGTAAAGGGCGAGCCCATCAGATGCGCTGCTGCGCGCATATCCCCGACCCCAACCAGATCTCTTATGGTGCGCGAGCCGGTTCGCACCCCTGCCAGGTCAAAACGGGGCACAACGTGTAGTGTAATTCCGTAATTCGGCAACTCACGCTTAAGGAACTCAAGGTTACCCTCGCGCCCACGCCCAACAGCAACATCCTCACCAACAACGATGGCAGTAGCACCGAGCGCACGAACTAGCACCTGTTCGATAAAGCTGCGCGCAGATAGTTGCGAGAAGCTCTTTGTAAAATGAATAAGGTACAGTAGCTGAACCTTTAGCTCGGCAAGCCTCTCGGCTTTCTCACGCACGCTACTTAAGCAGCGGGGCTCATCTCCACCCCGTAGCACCCTAATCGGATGGGGATAGAATGAGAGCGCAATCCTGGGTCGATCTCCTGCTACCTGCTCCAACGTACCGAGGACAGCTTTATGCCCGAGGTGTATACCATCAAAGTTTCCGATCGCAACGGCCGCACCCCTCCACTGTTCGGGGAGCTCGCGTGGATAACGGGCTAGGCGGACACGTTTTGCAAAACTCATGGGCAATCCAAACGATCTATGTTCCTAGCAGCGCCCTATTTAAGCTCCTTCAGTCGCTCCTTTGCGACGGTGGCCTCGGATGACTTGGCGTAGTCCTTGATCAGTTTCTTAAGGCTATCTCGTGCGGTATCTTTATCACCCAGACGAAGCAACACTGAGGCCTGACGAAGCAAACTTGCTGGTGCTCTGTTACTCTTTGGAAATCGCGCCACGACCTCGGCATACGAGCGCAACGCCCCCCGATTATCGCTTAAACCATCGTAGGCAACACCCTGCCAAAATAATACGACTCCGGCCTTATCCCCAGTATCAGCATGTTCAGTTGCATTCTGCAGGAGCGGCAGCGCATCTGCGAACCTACCATCACGCAAACATCCCAGGGCATCCATAAATATCTGCGCCTTATCTGCTGAGAGTCCATTGGCCCAGACCTCATCGGCCTCAAGCTCTGCAATAGGAACTACTGTCGGTGGCGGAACCCGTTTTTTAAGAGAGCTGAGATCATCCCTGATAGCCGAAAGATCGGAGCCTAGGCGCTTATTCTGCGAGAACTCAAGCTCCTCAATCCGTCCAGAGATGAGCTTAACCTGACTATCAATAGAGTTAATTGATTCGGTCTGTTCCGCTTGAAAAGCGCGCATATCGTTCATACTGCGCTCTAATCGGGTAACCTTTTTTCCAAGATCGTAGCCGGCGCAACCGTTCACCAATAGAGCTATCAATACAACGCCAACTCGCCTCATAAAAATCGACCCCCAAATAACAAGACCCCAAATGAGAAGACCTTAGAGCCAGCTGCTAACAGTGGCTCTAAGGTCCATATAAAGCTGCGGTCATGCAACCACAAGCTCTGTCTAACTAATCGACCTTGAAGTGATCGCGGCGATTCTGACTCCATGCAGCCTCATTGTGCGCTGGATCGAGCGGAAGCTCCTCTCCATAGCTCACTGTGCTAACATCAGAGTCAGGAATTCCTAGCGAACGTAGGTGGTCTGCTCCAGCGCGAGCACGGTTAGCACCAAGTACCATATTGTACTCAGCAGTTCCGCGCTCATCGCAGTGACCCTCTACCTGAACCTTCTTGCCTGCGTTCATCTTCAACCAATCAGCGTTAGCCTGAAGTGTGCTCTTGGCTGTGCCATTGAGCTTAGATGAATCGAAAGCAAAGTGAATATCCTTAAGTGGACCATCTGCATTTGGTGATGGAACGTTCTCAGGACCACCAGCTGTGCGGCAATGACACCCTGTTGCAAGAACTGCAATCAGACTTACTGCTAAAACTTTTAAACTTTGCATAATTTCCTCCAGAAATACTATCTGTCTAAATCTATATTTAGTCGGGACTCGCTAGCTGCGCTATGACATCACGCTTAGCAAATCACCCACCTATAATAAAACCTCCGATAAGGCCGTACCGAAAGACACGACTGACAATCTAATCAACCCTGTCTTCCGAAACAACCAGTCTACCGTGTGGTCACTACTTGATACTCGACAAAGCCAAAGTTTGCAATAAGGTAACTGCTTGGATCTTAGAGCTTAGACGATATCTGAGTGTATGTACCGCATCCTTGCCTTAGATACTACGGCATAGGGCCCCAAGCAGGCTCAAAATCACCACTTCGACTCTTTGCAAGCTGCTTTAGATTCGTACCATCGATGCGCATCAGGGCTATTCCGTATCCACCACCAAATGAGGTAGTTGCGAAAACTATATATCTACCGTCGGGCGAGAACTCAGGGTCCTCGTTACTCCCTGAGCTTGTTAATTGAACAGCGTTTGATCCATCTGAGTCGCTCACAAAAAGCTGAAAGTTTCCGTCTGCTCTACACACAAAAGCTATCTTATCCCCGACAGGAGACCAGCTCGGCGAAGTGCAGTAGTTTGAGGTTACGAAGCTAATCCGACGCGCATTAGAGCCATCGATCCCCATGCGATAAATCTGTGGGCCTCCGCCCCGATTTGAGCAAAATACAACCTCAGATCCATCTGGAGATGGAACAGGCGAGACGTCAATTGCTCGATTAGGGGGCGTGAGCCTCCGCACTAGCTTCCCCTCTGTATCGATCAGAACGATATCGCTATCAGAGCCCTCTGTGCGTGAGGTCAGGATCTGGTTTGCGTTTAGAAAGTGCGCGCCGATCTCGAGCTCTGAGGTTTTGCTGACCTGGCGTGTCGCCTTTGATGCAACATCAAGAGTAAAAAGATCCGGGACCCGATTCCTAAAGCTTGTGTAAACAAGTTTAGTACCGGATGGATCCCAGTCCGGTGATAGCGCAAGACCACGCTCATTAGTGAGCTGCCTAACGTTAGTTCCATCCATATCCATTACGAACAGCTCCTTGAACCGTCCCACTCGGGATGAAAATGAGATCTGAGATCCAAAGGCCCCTGCAGTGCCGGTATAGAACTTCATGATCTCGTTGGCGAACTTATGTGCAATCAACTTGCTCTGCGAAAGATCGGCGTTGTACTCCTTAGCGAGCACCACGATCTGCTTCTGAACGTCGAGCAGATAGAGACGGGCACGAACCCGTCCCTGCTCAACCGAGATATCGCCCTTTACAAGCCCCTCAGCCCCGATCACGCTCCAATCTGAAAAGGTAGTGGCCTCTGGCCTGCCACATTTACTTGGAGTCTCAATGTAGCTCTTCTGATCAAGCACCTCGAAATACCCTGAGAGATCCAGATCGCGCCCGATCACGGTCGGCAACTCCCCCTCTGGCCCGCGCTCCTCCGTCTCTATACAGAGCCGTGGCAATGCGAGCGGGATAAGCCTCCCAGCCCCCCTCACGTAAAGATCTGTTTGCGCCTCCGCCGTAGCAGGGATAAGAGCTGGGATAATAGCGGACAAAGACAGCAGTGCGATAATGTTAACGAATAATCTTTTCATGGAACTCTCCTATGCGCGGGTGATCAGCATGTCAAAAATGCACTAGTCTTGCCCTGCGCGCAACCCGCGCAGCTTAATCCCTTGGATCAAACGTTATCCGCACGCTTTTAAAGTAGAGCTCATAGACGCTCTCTGGGGGCCTCGGCAGTGGACTAGCCTTCATGACAGCCCGCATCACCGATTCATCGAAGTTGCCATCGCCTGAGCCCTTTACGAGCCTTACGTTCTTGACCATACCATCAGGCTCTATCTCGAATGAGACCTGCGTTATCAAGCTTGCGTTTGTATCGTACCAACGCCAAGCATCCTTAATACGACTGCGGAGTAGTTTCTCATAAACGAAGAATTCAGGGGGACGCACAACCCCTCCCCCCATTCCCTGGCCGCCTACACGGGCTGCGCCAAACCCCTTTCCGCCACCCTCTGATGACTCTCCGAGGTAGCGCTGCAAAGCTGCCTGCAGCCGCTTATCAACATCCTCACCATCACTCTTCTTTGTCTGTTTTGGATCGCTCTTAGTATCTGTTTTCTTGCTAGGAGCTGCTGTCGGCTTGGCGCTAGGTTTAGGAGTAGCTTTTGCTGTTGGTTTTGGCGTTGGCTTTGCGGTGGGCTTGGGCTCAGCTACGCTCACCTCAGCATCATCAACTGGCTCCTGCGCATCCTCAATCTGCTCAGGCTTAACTTTGAGCTCCTGTGACTGCTCGGCAGCGACGTTTTTCATGGGAGCAACCTCGCTTGGCTTATTATCCTTCTGGACCTGGCTCGCTCCTCCGAGCGTCTTGCCACCCTCAATTGAGACCGAATAGACAACGGGCTCGGAAAGCTCTCCCATATTGGGAAGAACCCCTACAAAGATAAAATAGCCAATAATAAGGTGCCCAACGATTGAGAACGCTATACCCATGCGCTGATAGTCGTCAGGTTTATGTTGCAAGGCGCTCACAGTCACCGTTTGACCTTCTAGGCTCCCTTACCATCCGGCGCCGCTGAAACCAACCCGATCTGGGTGATTCCACCTGCATGCAGTGCGGCCATAACCTCCATGATCCGTCCGTATCCAAGCGCTACATCGCCCTTGATATAGACCTTATGATCCTCTGGCGGTTTGTTGGCAAAGATAGCCTTAATCTTCTCTGGCAATACGCTCAGCTCGACCTTATTATTAGCGCCGATAAAAATAGTCCCAGCCTTATCAAGCGAGATTACGATCTGCTCACTTGAGCCCCTAAGTGGTGCGGTCGTAGCCTTCGGAAGGTCAACCTCAACCCCCTGCTGCAACATCGGCGCAGTAACCATGAAGATAACGAGCAGTACAAGCATTACGTCGACAAGTGGCGTAACGTTAATTGCCGCGATCGGTCCATCTGTATCTGAGCTAAAATTACTGGCCATCTCTACCTACTGAACGTTCAGAGCTAATCTACTTGACAAAATAACGCCGCGCGATGTTTAGAAACTCCTCAGAGAAGCTGTCCATCGATTGACGAAACCTCCTGATAGAGGCTGTAAAATAGTTAAAGGCGATCGCCGCTGGAATCGCCGCTGCGAGACCAATAGCGGTTGCTACGAGCGCTTCAGAGATACCTGGCGCTACGGCCTGGATAGTTGAGTTCTTGGCCTGACTGAGTCCATGAAAGGCGTTCATAATTCCCCACACCGTTCCGAAGAGTCCGATAAAGGGCGCAGCACTTGCAACGCTGGCAAGAAACGTTACTCCATTTTCAAGACGGTGGGTCTCCTCTAGCTCAGTACGTCTGAGGGCCCGCTCGACCGTGCCTAGTTCGGCTGCAATATCAGTGCTCATGGGCCTAGCCCCGTCCTTGCCCTCCTGCAGGGTAAGAAGGAGCTCCCGGTAGCCGGAGGTAAAGACAGTTGCCAACGGGCTATCTGTCAGACGGCGAGAGGACTCGTCGATACGTGAAAAGTTACGGGAATCCCAGAAAACCTGGGCGAACTCATCTGAGGTTTTCTTGGCCTTTCTAAACTGAATGACCTTGGCGATAGTTATCGCCCAACTCCATACCGAGAGGATAATAAGAAGGATTAAGACGCTCTGAACAACAAAGCCCGAGCCGAATATCATGTTCAAAATGTTTGGGGGTTCTAGCGCTAATACTGGGTCCACGGGCACTCCTTAACTCTACAAAACAGCACCCTAAACATGCCACACAGTTACGACTCACACCAGACATGGGCTGGATGTTTCTTTTTAGTTCAGAGGGGGTTATAACTTCCCTTGATTAACATTGAACTGACTAATACTTAGGAGTCCCCATGAGCGTTGGAATCGCCATTAACGGATTTGGCCGCATCGGACGTAACATCGTGCGCCAGCTCTTCACAAACAAGCAATCTAAGCAGATTAAGGTAGTGGCTATTAACGATCTGACGGATCCGCTGACCCTCGCCCACCTCCTTAAGTACGACTCGGTACACGGCCGTTTTCCTGGCACAGTTGAGGCAGGAGATGGCTTTATTACGGTCAACGGCCAACAGATTAAGGTATTGGCCGAGAGAGACCCTGCCAAGCTGCCTTGGGGTGCTCTAGGGGCTTCCATAGTGCTTGAGTGCACCGGTCTCTTCACCCAAAAGGATAAAGCCAAGCTACACATGCAGGGCGGCGCCAAGAAGGTTCTGATCTCGGCTCCTGCTCCAGATCCTGACATTACGCTCGCATATGGTGTTAACCACAGCGCCTACAGGCCTACTGAGCACCATATCATCAGCAACGCTTCGTGTACCACGAACTGTCTTGCTCCTGTGGCCAAGGTGCTCGTAGAAAACTTCGGAATCGTGCGTGGATCTATGACAACGATTCACTCATATACGAACGATCAACAGATCCTCGACCTCCCGCACAAGGACCTGCGGCGTGCCCGCGCAGCTGGCATGTCGATGATTCCAACCACCACCGGCGCTGCAAAGGCAGTTGGGCTTGTTATCCCTGAGCTAGTTGGCAAGGTTGATGGTTTTGCCATTCGCGTTCCAACTCCAGACGTCTCCGTTGTGGATTTTGTAGCTGAGCTTGGCCAGGACGTCACCACAGAGGAGCTCAACCGCGCCCTACAGAGCGCCAGCGAGAACGCCCTTAAAGGCATCCTTGGCTTCTCAACTGAGCCCCTTGTATCGATTGATTACGTCGGTGATACACATTCAGCGATCGTCGACTCACTATCGACCATGGTGGTTCAGAAGAGGCTCGCCAAGGTTGTTGCCTGGTACGATAACGAGATGGGCTTTTCGGCTCGTATGTGCGACGTGGCGGAGTTAATCGCTAAGGACCTTTAGTCTCATGCGCCAACAACACCTCCTGATCGGAAACTGGAAGATGAACCTAGGCCCGCAGCATGCTGCGTCCTTCGCACGCGAGCTCCGCTCAAAGACTCCGGCGCTCACACACACGCAGGTCTGGGTTACTCCGCCAACGGTAAGCCTGAGCGCTACTATTGCGGAGCTAGCTGGTTGTTCGATTGTTGTTGGCGCACAGAACGTGCACTGGGCATCCTCTGGGGCCTTTACCGGCGAGACCTCGCCACACTTTCTACGCGAGATCGGAGCTACCTTCTCGCTACTTGGGCACTCGGAGCGCCGTACCTACTTTGGCGAAACATCGGAGCAGGTAGCCGCACGCGCCGAGGGAGCCCTGGCAGCTAATCTGACAGCGGTGGTGTGCATCGGAGAGACTGAAGCGGAGCTTGCTGCTGGCGCTACCGAGCGTGTTCTTGAGGAACAGTTAGCCCCTGTACTTAAAAACCTCTCTGCAGAGGATAGTGCGAGAGTTGTGCTGGCCTACGAACCTGTCTGGGCTATCGGTACCGGCAAGGTAGCGACGCTAGCTGAGATCGCCACTGCTCACAGATTTATTCACTCCCTGTGGAACAAGCACAGCTTTCCAGCTCAGGCCACCATCCTATACGGGGGTAGTGTAAACCCAACTAACTTTGCCGAGATCCTAGCTCTTGCCGAGGTTAGTGGTGCATTGGTGGGTGGAGCTAGTATTAAGATCGATCAGTGGCTGCAATTAATCCAGATCGCTGAAGAGACCCCCGCTCTAGAGAGTTAGAACTCCGATATTATAGGATCGCTCGTGACCTTGGTCCGACTTCCAGATGTTCCCAATAAGAAGAATCGATCTAGGGAATTCTTAGCGCTCCCGGGCCTAAAGGCTATATTGTATGTGCCATCAAGATTCTGTTGAAAGCGTTGCACACGGGGGTAAAACGCATAGTTTTTGCTGTATGGTCGGGCGCCGTACTTATCGTATGCAATAAACGACCAGATCCCGGTCGCATCTCCACGTACCTTAACGATCCTCTCGCCGTTGAGGTTGGCTCTAGCAAGACGCACGGTCCGTAGAAGCTTTCCATTTGCAATCATTCCTATGCTCTCCACATCGGAGGCGCGAACCACGAGATCTGCTGTAAGAACCGCTGCTATACCAGTAGGCCCGGAGCGCTGACGAACCGCAACCGAGGAGAGAAAGAAACGGGGCGTAAAGATTGGCTGCACCTTAGGACCAGCATCAACACCTGTAGCTTGATCAATAAACTTAACGACCGGTATAGAGAGCCACTGCAAAAGCACTCCGCGGTCTGCGCCGCCTGCTGCCATCGTACGCAGCGTCTGAGCGTGCGCCCCCCGCAATTTAAACGCTACATCGCTGCTAGACAGACCCTTACTTGCCCCACCTGCTAATTCAGAAATAACCCCTTCGAAAGCCGTGATAGCGTCTGCTTGGCGACCGGGCGGGATACGCTCCTGTATCTTAAACTTGGCGATACTCTGAACACCTTGCTTCAAGAACGTCTGCGCATCGCGCGTATTAAGTTTTTCAAGCGTTATCGTGGATGGAATCTGGGCATCCTTTGATCCGCCGGTGCCACGAGCCTTTACACTAAAGTCCCAGCCAGAGAATAACCCCGAGCCCTGTTGATCAGGGGCATCAGTACCTTTCTTCTGTTGTTTGGGCTGTGATTTTTGAGGGGCCTCGGCCGTTCCCAATTTGGCATTGAGCTTCTGAAGAGCCTCTGGCTTAAGCCCTGCCCTCTCTTCGTCCTGGCTCTTGTTTGCTACTCCCGCTACTGCGACCTTAGTGCGTTTAGCATTATCTCGCCCCTCAACGAGAAACTTTAATGCTGGCGGCATAAAGAAGAGCCCTATTACTACAGCTAGCACCACAAAGGTGACCCAGGCTGCTCGTGCTGATAATCCCAAAAAACGGCTATCTTGAAAATTTGCCATATACTGCACATCACGAATACGGGAGGGCCTATAATCGAGCCCAACCAGAATCTATTACTATAGTGATCAAATACACCCTAAAACGAACACAACTATCTTCCCCCCTGATATGGGGGGTAATGATAGGGTATGTAGCATCTTAAATGGCTTAAAATTGCTAATCAAATGCTATGTGAGATATCAGGCACTTAGGAGCAAGAACGTTAAGACATAGTGAATAGTTACGAGTTCCAGAGCTTTTTAACGTCCCCGTTTAAGCGCGCACCAACCTGGCTAATAACGTGGTGCGCTAGGTAGCACGCTCGCCTTGCTGCCTCGAACGGAGTTAATCCGTAATTAATTCCGTATAAAAATGCGCCGGCAAACATATCTCCTGCGCCGGTAAGATCGCGTGGCTGACTTGGAAAGGCTGGAACGTGCAGCTCCTCTCCCTGCCACCAAATATAGGCCCCACGTGCGCCTGCTGTCAGCACAACGTGCGGAAACCTCTCTTTAAGAACGCGTCCGGCTGCTGTGATCTCTTTGGTATTTGAGAGTGCTGCTGCCTCCTCTTCATTGGCGAAGATCAGATCCGTCTGTTCAAGAGCCTGCTCTAGATGTGAAGCGAATCCGTGCACGACCCATGCATCCGAACAGGTTACCGCCACCTTTGTATCGGATTTACTAGCTATATCAATTGAGCGCTTAATTGCGGCCCGTCCCTGATCGGAGTTTGAAAATACATACCCCTCGATAAAAAGCCAGCGTGAATCAGCTATAATCTCGGACTCTATATGCGTATCTGCAAGGGTAGTACAAGCTCCCAGAGCCGTTCTGAGTGTGCGCTCAGCATCGGGGGTAATAATCACCACACAGGTACCGGTCGCCCCTTCGGAAGCAAGTGGCACCGGCACCTTCATTCCGAGGGAGAGGCACTCGTTGTGGTAGAAACGGCCATACTCATCATCAGCAAGACGACAATATACTGCGCTGGTGCCGCCAAGTTGCGAGATTGCGATCAGCGAATTGGCTACTGAACCACCGCTTACCATTACCGGCTTAACTGTCCCGAGACGGCTTAACAGCTCCTGCTGATCCGAGGCCTCTACCAGGCGCATCGCGCCCTTTTCGAATCCGAGGGACGCGAAATCCTGTTCCGTTACATCGGTAAAGATATCCACTATCCCATTACATACGCCACTTACATCGATTGATTTCATAGGTTTCCCGCGGAAAATATTTGAGCATATTATCCTACACGAGCTAGAACAGAAATAATAGGATCACCTCTCTCAGTTGTGCTGCCTCCGCTACTACCTTGCTGCCCGAAAAAAACCCTTGACCGTAGAGTTTTTTGAGGTAATGTTTTCGCTTTTCCTAACTCTTTTACAACCTTCGTTTCCGGGTAGTCGCGTCACTCATCCCTCCAAACTCAACATCGATTAGATCGGTACCTACGGTGTTGACCTGGAGGGTGGAGAGTAAAGGTTTTACTTCCCTCTCTTACTTGTTGTGACACAGTTATCTAGAGGCGTTCTCTGGATCTGCTATCAACGTAAGCACCCCATCTATTCTAGATGGGCACATGGAGGCTGTTATGAGGACTTTTTCTTATAGGGGCTCAGAGACAATGGAGTCAGACTCCCCGGCTAAACTGGAGGGTTTTATGCCTAATTTGGAGTCGGAGGAAGCTAAGAAAAGTTCCTCCGAAAAGGATCTGATAGAGACATTTAGACGCTTCGTTAAAGGAAACCCTTTAAAGCAAGCGCAGCAGAAGGGTAAAAAACATTTTGCTTTACTGCTACGCAGGTGGGTAAAATTTCGTGCCGATAAGGAACTTATTGTAGATCCCGTCCATACTGATGCAACAGCGCCTTCACTGCACTTCAGGGGACAGCTACTCAAGGCTTATATGCAAACTGCCTAGTCCATGTTTTGAGCTGCTTGATGTCTTACAACACCAAGCAGTTCTTCTTACTCTCTCTCCACCCTCTATCTACCTAAGGCGCTATCAGATTGCTCGCAATGGTGACGGGGCGCGCCTGTGGAAAGAAGCTTGCGATCTTACAGATTACAGCCTCAACCATGGCGTCAGGACAACTCGCTCCGGCCGAGATTAAAATCCTAACTGGCGTGCGCTCAGGGATCCAATTTTTCGTTAATTCGCGAGATTTAGTGTGTACATCCAGGTGCCGGATCTCCGAGCGACTAAGGATCTCCTCCGCATCACGCACATAGAATACAGGTATTCTGCCCTCTGCTAGTTCAACCAGATGCGAGGTGTTTGAAGAGTTATATCCCCCAACGACTACGGCGATATCACCTGTCGCATCTAGTAGGCCGCCCATGGCGCGTTGATTCTCTGAGGTTGCATAACACAAGGTATCCCTGGTATCGGCGTAATGTTCTGAAATGGTCTCGGCTCCGAAGCGCGCGATCAGGGCCTGCTTTATAATCTGCGCTATCTCATGCGTCTCCTCGGCCAGCATCGTGGTCTGATTCACTACGCCCAAACGAATAAGATCCTGAGGGACAGTAAAGCTCTGCGAGAATCTTCCGGCAAAATCTTGATAGAACTGTTCACTTGGAGCCTCTCCCCGAATATACCTGGCGAGCAGTTCGGCTTCACTCCGATCTCTCACAACCACGCTCGGCCCATCGATACGAATGTGCGAAAATGTGGCGCGCGTTTCTTCATGTGTATGCTGACCATGAATAACTATCGTGTGGCCCTGTTGCGCAAGTTGGCGTCCACGCTTCCAAACTTTCTCAACAAATGGACAGGTGGCGTTGTAGCGTTGTGGGTCGATCCCCAACTGCCCCAAAATATCAAAGATCTCCTTGGTTGTTCCGAACGCCGGCACGATAACAACGTCGTCGGGTTGCAGGATAGATAACGGAATTAACTGCTCCCCCTCTGCGGTCTGAAGAAACCTCACCCCTAGGCGCACAAGATCGGCGTTCACGTTCGGATTATGGATCATCTCGCTTAGGATAAAGACGCGCTTATCTGGATTTTCTTCTAGTGCGCGGTAAGCTATCTCGATTGCGTTCTCTACACCGTAACAGAACCCGAAAAAGCGCGAGATCTTAAACAAAACCGGACCGAGATCGATCTCGGTCGGCGCCAGGTCCTCCTTGCGCGCATCTGATGCGGAGCGTCGTCGTTTAATCTCCCCTATCAGGTCCGAGCGATAAATTCGCGGTATGTCAAATTGCTTCGGCATAACGACAATCTAGCATGCCCAATAGAGTGGAGTCCACGCGCCTGGTAAGCCCTTGAGCACTAATCATCAGCTACAACAGCTCCATATATGACCTCTGCATCATGCTCAGGCACGAATTGTTTGCGGCGCGGCGCTATTATCCCCCTGATCTTTGGCGGTTTCGGAGTGCTAGCCTCTAAAGCACGATTATCGTCAAATTCCGGAACGATACTCGGCGATGGCAACGCGGTAACTGTCTCGTATGATAATGGGGGTGGGGTTTCAATTACTAGGGAGGTAGGGGTCTCACTCGGAAGCGGTGTTGATGTTGGTGTTAATGTTGATGTTGGTGTTGGTGTTGGTGTTGGTGTTGGTGTTGGAATAAATATCAGCCCATCAGCTCCGTTGGTAAAGATCGGTCCGAACGAAAGCTCCACATCCCTTAGCTCCTCAAAGTGCAACGCAATCGTAACTGCACCAACACACGAAAAACGGGCCAAGCCACGAGGGCCTTCACGCGTAAAGTCAGAGAACGGGATCTCAAGGTTATGCACAGATTGCGCTGCGCTGCGGCTTAATATGGAGGCTGAATAGCGTTGTCCAGTTGCATCATCAGCGTCATAAACGCGTGTCTCTATAGTATAAGGCGGGCATACATCTCCAACTTCTGAGTTGTTACACCCGAGCGAAATATTGAGATCCATAATGACGAAGGCCTGTGCTCCCTCTGCCGTCAGGTCTAGGCATCGCAGGCCAAGCGCTGAAAGCTGTTCAGGATATGCATCCCCGTCCCAACTTAAGGTAAGGGAGTTAATCGCCTCGCCTTGCCCCCTAAGCCACAAGCCGCGCACATCTCCTTGCTTAAACAAGAGCTTTGCCATGCCCTGACTGCCCCCATTCAGGGTAACCCCAGTAGACCCACCAAGCGTCATACGTGAGCGAACCACCTGCGAACATATGGTGTCTGCCTGGCAGTTCAATTCTATTGGGACCTCAAAACGCTCAAGCGGTAAGGCCCAGCCCATTAGCGGCCACAATAGAGCCCCGATCCATGTAAGGAATCCCAGTCGCATACTAGCCTCATAGTACAGCATATAGTGTCGTCCGATCGCTGTAATAGAGTTAGGCACTTTATTTCCATCGACAGATCGACTATGGAAGCAGGTAGTAAGAGTAATTGCCCGGGGTACCACAAGATGATTAAGCCAGACCATTGGATTAGAGAATTCGGCGAAAGCGGGGGCATTTACCCCTTTAATCCGGAGCAAGTTAACCCAGCAAGTTACGACGTTACGGTAGCAAACCACTGGATCTGCCCAACCCGTGATCCTGAGGAGCTTTTAGCAGATTCTATCGTTCTCTTTCCTGGCGAGGTGATTCTGGCGACCACGCAGGAGTACCTCAAGATGCCGAGGGATGTGGTGTGCGACCTAAAGCTTAAGAGCTCGCTTGGTCGCTTATGGTTAAATCACAGCTTAAGTGGCTGGATAGATTGTGGATTTAATGGGCAGGTAACCCTTGAATTGCAAAACCTCGGTCCATATCCACGCGAGCTTTCAAAGGGCATGCGGGTAGCACAGCTCGTATTTCTCGGCATGTCGTCGGCTCCAGATGTAGCTTACGGCGAGGGGGGCCGCGGCCATTATCAGGGTCAAACTGGGGCAACAAAGGCCTGGTCTGATGAGTTTTTCCCGAAGATTCTTGGCCCGAAAAGACGCTAATCTCGTAACTGGTCACCGTAGTTTAATGTCGCGATTCAAGCTACTTAGATTACGGCGAAGTTTCATAGGTAATTAGGTTGTTCGTCCCCTGATCGGGGACGGCAGATTTTGTGACCAGTTAATGTTTTCACCCCCGATTTGCTCCGCAAATCGACCCCTGAGGGGTTGTTTTCACCCCCACCGCATTGCTGCGCCAGCTGCTTGCGCTGCTGGACGGGCTCCGCAAATCAGCCCCTTAGGGGCTATTTAGTGTCATTACCGTATGCGAATATTTCTGTAATATGCTGACTAGTTACCTAATCTCTTACCCTCCGTTGGTTGAATCGTATGACTTAGCATGCTATACCTAGAGTTGTGCATTAGGGGTGTATTGTACCCTGGGCAGTCTAGTCTGTTTATGCAGACATCTGCTTTATTTTGCCTTTGTTTTGAGAATACGTAGTTATGGCCAATCACAAATCTGCAATTAAGCGTCACCGTCAGAGCCTCAAGCGTCGCGATTCAAACCGTTCAGCCAAGGCTGAGGTTAGGACCGCCCTAAAGCGTGCCTCTGCGGCTGCAACATCTGGCGATAAGGTAGAGGCTCAGAAGCTCGCTCGTTCAGCTGAGTCCCTTATGTCGAAGGCTTCTAAGAAGGGCCTCTTCCACAAGGCGACCTTAGCGCGCAAGATCAGCAGAATTCAGGCTCAGGTAAATAAGGCGTAGCTCTGCTACTTCTAGTCCCTACTTCTAGTCCCTACTTCCAGTCCCTACTTTTATCCTGTGAAAAAACCCGACGCATCTCTCTAGAGAGCGTCGGGTTTTTTATGTCGGCCTCTTCGATCTGAGGGGAGCTAGATACTAGCTCTTAACAACCTTTAGCACCTCATCCAAAACCCCGACCTCAAAGACTGAGGAGAGTAAGGCGTTCTTCATAAAGTTCGTAACTGGAAGTCCTGCACTTGAGAGCCCCTGCTCGATCACGCTTTCAACTTCTTTAACGATCCTCTTAAACGCGGCGGCATCATTAACCGATATTCCCGTCTCTTCCTGCTGATAGGTGGCATTGAACTCATCTGCGAACCTATTAATGATCGTTTCAACGGTTGCTGCTATCAATTCAGGATGGGCGTAGCGCGCTAGACCAATGAAATATATCTCTCGTTTTGGATAATTGTGCTCCACGAAGGCCCTGATTGCTGGAGCCTTTCCTGAGGCAGCCACCGCGCGAAACTCCTTGGCAAATGAAGCTACCTGAGGATTACTGGAGCCCTCACGCTTTAGGAAGCTCTTAAGAGCTGCGTTAAGATTTTTGGCAGTTGTAAATCCGCCCTCTACTTCATCTATAGTTGTTGGTAACATCTGTAATCCTAATAAGCATCAATTTAGAAATCTGGCGCTACGGCCTTATCGTAGATCTGGCGCGCCGCATCGCTCGCCATAGAGGTCAGGGCGGATTGCTGTTGGCCACGCGCTACTTCACGCGTACTTAAGTTCGCTAGATCCTGACTAGAGAGCGAGCCACTTGCAAAATCGGGGGATGTGGTAACAACGGCACTGGCATCGGTTGCGTAGGTCTTTGTAACCCGAATCAGTGGATCTCGCCACAACACCGGTCCCGTAACACGACGAAGCTCACCGGCGAGCACCATCGTGCTATCCATCAACGAGGCTGTATTGGTGTTGGATACCGTATCGGTTGATTGCCTGACCGAGACTATCCTGACCTTAAGGGTCGCATCGGCCTGATTCTGGCGGTCCACTACACTCACAGTGCCGTAACTATCAAACTCGTCACGCAGGGCATCCGTAACGATATCAGAGAGCCCAAGCTGGGTTGAATTGTTCTCAACTGTCGGAATATAGATACTTTTTACATCTGGTGGCAAAATGCTGCCACTACCCTTTAGGACATATCCACACGCAGATAGTCCCAGCGCAGAGAGTCCCAGCGCTATTGCAAGCAGTGTGCAATGAATCATTAAACGCAACATAGCTAACCCCTCCTAGTTTTAATCGTACTGATACGCTTAGGAAGATGATCGGTATATGCGCGCAAGCCCTTGCCCCAAACCCGTAGGTTTTTAAGGGAGCGATCTACGTTGGCCCTCATCTCTTCGGTGAGCTTGATAACGGTAGCGTGTTGCGCCGCTATGCGTCTGCCGATCTCGAGCTCCTTTGCAGAGAAATCTATCGTTCCATCTAGGTGTCTCTTCCATGAGCTTTGCCAGTCAGCGAAGGCCACACTATAAGCCTCCAGTTCATCAAGAACCTGTGGAGAGCTCTCTGTCAGAGATAAGAGAAGGGCTTTGCCAAGCTCAAGCACAACCCTTCCCTCGCTAATTGGGCGAGCAGGTGTCATCGTTGGCCCTATAAACCCATTATATTGAAGCCACAATCGACGTAAACAACCTCGCCCGTAACGCCAGAAGCTAATGGTCCCAGCAGATAAAGACCTGTGTTAGCTACATCCGCCTGCGTGACGTTACGCTTCATCGGCGCCTTTTCGGCAAAAGCCGACAACATGTCACGAAACTGCGGAATGCCCGCTGCGGCCAAGGTCTTAATAGGACCGGCTGAGATAGCATTAACACGAATATTGAACTCACCCAGGTCAGAGGCGAGGTAGCGCACGGAGGCTTCAAGGGCAGCCTTTGCAACCCCCATTACGTTGTAGTTCTGAACAACGCGCTCTGCTCCTAGATACGTCATGGTAAGAATTGAACCACCTTTCTCGCTCATCAGAGGGAGGGCTCTTTTGGTCACAGCTACCAAGGAATACGCTGATATATCAAGCGCTGTCTGGAACCCTTTGCGAGTTGTGTTAACGAAGCGATTGGTTAGATCCTCCTTCTCGGCATATGCCAGGGAGTGCACTACTGCATCAATTGTGCCCCAACGGCTCTTAAGCTCCTCGAACATCAAATCAATCTGATCATCATGTTGAACATCGCACGGCAACACGTTCTTGCAACCGAGGCTATCTGCCAACGGACGCACACGACGCTCAAGCGCTTCGTTTAGGTAATTAAAAGCGAGCTCCGCGCCCTCTTTATGAAGCGCCTCTGCGATGCCCCACGCAATACTGCGCTCATTAGCAACACCGAGAACTAATACCTTCTTGCCGTCAAACATTCCCATGTTGGGCACCCCTGTTTAGTTAGTTGAACAACGTCAAAAGAACTAGGCGCTCGCTGCTGCCTTCTTCTTAGCTGGAGCCTTCTTCTCTGCTGTTTTCTTAGGAGCTGTCTTCTTTGGGGCTGCCTTTTTAGCAGGAGCCTTCTTAGAATCAGCCTTCTTTGCGACCGCCTTCTCAGCGACCTTATCTACTAGCTCGATGATCGCCATCTCTGCTGCGTCACCGTGACGTACGCGAGTACGAACGATACGGGTGTAACCACCATTTCTAGTGCTACAACGTGGTCCAATCTCAGCAAAAAGCTTGTGGACAACAGCCTTATCCATAAGATAGCTATAAGCCTGTCGACGCGCCGCTAGCGTGTCGTTCTTGCCCAAAGTAATAAGCCGTTCGACCACAGGTCGGAGCTCCTTTGCCTTTGGCACAGTTGTCTCAAAACTCTCATACTTGAAGAACGAAGTTGCAAGATTTCGCAATAACGCACGTCTATGACTAGTATTTCTACTTAATTGCCTAAGACCCTTTCCATGTCTCATACTACACCTCGATTAGTGATCGGTCTGTTCTTTCATCTGATCAAGGTCTCTGCGTGTAGGAAATTCCTCCAGCTTCAAACCAAGTGCGAGCCCCATGTCAACGAGGATCTCCTTAATCTCATTGAGAGATTTGCGACCAAAATTCTTTGTACGGAGCATTTCAGCTTCGCTGCGTTGAACTAGCTCACCAATGTACTTGATGTCGGCGTTCTCAAGGCAGTTTGCTGAACGAACGCTAAGCTCGAGTTCGTCGATTCTACGGAATAAGTTATCATTCCATTTCTTTGACGGCTCCTCGTTCTTTGGCTCTTCGCGCTCAACGATTAGATCTTCGCCAACAAATATGCCGAGCTGATCAACTAGGATATGAGCAGCCTGCGCTATTGCTGAGCGTGGATCGATGCTACCATTCGACCAGATCTCCATAGCAAGTTTGTCGTAGTCGGTGCGTTGACCTACACGGGCATTAGTTACCGCTAGGTTTACACGACGGACCGGCGAGAAGATCGAATCGATAAAGATCGTTCCGACAGGAACTCCCTCAATCTTATTCTTCTCAGCTGGAACGTAGCCACGTCCAACCTTAACAGCGACCTCCATCCTAAACGTAGAGCCCTCTCCGAGGGTTGCTAAGACTAGATCTGGGTTAAGAATTGCTACTGCTGGATCTCCCTGGAACATACCTGCTGTTACCTGGCATGGGCCCCGAGCTTCTATGTGCAGAACTGCTTCCTCCTTGTCCTCAAGGCGCAAAACAACCTCCTTAAGGTTAAGCGATAGCTCTGTCACATCTTCAGCAACACCTGGCATGGTAGAAAACTCATGCGCTACACCATCGATGCGAATCGACGTAATAGCGGCACCCTGTAGAGATGAAAGCAGAACACGCCTAAGAGCCGTTCCGATAGTCATACCAAAGCCGCGCTCAAGCGGCTCTGCTATAAACTTGCCGTATCGACTGTCTCCGGTAACACCTTCGACCTCTACTCTGTTTGGGCTGATTAAGTCCTTGAGACTGACCTTTTTCATCTCCCTCTATCCTATCTGTAAATGACGTTTATCCGTGCTGCGCTATCCCGCCCCAATTAAGAGAGCCGCGCATACAGCACAGGTTTATTACTACCTTGAGTACAATTCTACTATTAGCTGCTCGCGAATCGTCGGAGGCAATTGCTCCCGAGTTGGTGCTGAGTTAATCGTTCCGCGAACTGCCTGCTGATCAAGTGAGAGCCAGTCCGGAATAACTCGCGAACGAGCTGCTTCCATTCCTGCCACCACAAGTGGATTTTTCTTACTGCGCTCGGCCACCTCTACAACATCCCCCGGAGAGGTAGTGTATGATGGAATTGAGACACGTTTGCCGTTCACAAGCACATGCCCATGATTAACGATCTGACGTGCCTGCCTACGCGAAGAACCTAAACCGAGACGGTACACGATGTTATCGAGACGACGCTCAAGCAGAACAAGCAACTCTGTGCCGGTTACGCCCTTTGTCCCTGCGGCTCTTTCGAATACACCGTGGAACTGGGTCTCGAGTAGTCCGTACGTCCTCTTTACCTTCTGCTTCTCTCGAAGCTGTATCTTGAAGTTCGAGAAGGTTTGGCGACCACGACCATGCTGGCCCGGCCCACCCTCACGTTTCTCAACGGAGCACTTCCCGGTGTAGCAACGCTCACCTTTAAGGAAGAGCTTCTCGCCCTCTCTTCGACACAATCTACAAACTGGTCCGCAATACCTTGCCATGATCCAACGCCTCTATTTATTAAACTCGACGACTCTTTCTTGCACGGCAACCGTTGTGCGGAACCGGCGTAATATCTTTGATTAACGTAACCTGAATCCCAGCAAGGTGGAGCGCTCTTAGAGCTGACTCACGTCCCGAACCTGGTCCCTTAATACGAACGGTTAATGAACGGATTCCAGACTCCCTAGCCTTGCGAGCCGCAACATCACCTGCAACCTGGGCAGCAAACGGTGTCGACTTACGCGAACCCTTGAAGCCATTGGCTCCACAGCTCGACGTTGCAAGCACATTACCAGCGGGATCGGTAATCGTTACTATCGTATTATTAAACGTAGCCTGAATATGAGCAACGCCAACAGGGACGTTCCTCTTTGTCTTTTTCTTTTTAACTGCTGTTGAACCAGCTACTCGCGCATCTGCCACAAACTACTCCTTACTAGGATATGAAATATTAATTAACTACTAGGTCTTGGTCGCTGCCTTCTTACCAGTAATCGGAGCACGACGAGGACCCTTTCTCGTACGAGCATTTGTGCGGGTACGTTGACCACGCGCTGGAAGATTCTTACGATGACGCAGACCACGATAACAACCGAGATCCATCAAACGCTTGAGCGATGCCGACAATTCACGGCGAAGATCTCCCTCAACCTTCTCGCGACGCTCTATGATCTTACGGATCTTATCGACCTGCTCCTCAGTGAGGTTATCAGTTCGAACGCTCTCCTCGATCCCTGCTTCACTAAGAATGGATTTAGATTTAGTAATCCCAATTCCGTAAATATACGTAAGTCCGCGAATGACTCTCTTGTTACGCGGAAGATCAACACCTGCAATACGTGGCATGTCTTAAAAACTCCTAACTACAATTATCCCTGACGCTGCTTATGCTTAGGCGTACGGCTACAGAAAACAAAGATCGTGCCTCTACGCTTAATGATCTTACAATGAGTACAAATTGGCTTTACAGACGCTCTAACTTTCACAACATCTCTCCACAATAAGATCTAAGAACAAGGGCTTCCGAACAGCTACGATCACTCTTATTCGTCAAATAATAAACCCACCCAAATCAAGTGGTTATCTACATAGAAGCCGATCTCAATGGAGGTAAAAATACCTCCAGAGAACAAAAGTCCTGTTCAAGGACGCCAGATTCTACATTTTTTTACAGCCATTACAACCCCTCCACCCCCCTCAGTGGTCCGTTTTCCGGTGGTATGGCTTTGTTTTGAGGGGTTTTTTCAGTTATTTGCCTTATTCCCAGACTCTGAGGTTATGAGGCTATGCTATTAGACCCCAAAGAGCCTAGCTCAAATTAGCCCTAACTCTCCAATACAGCGCACATACGCCCTGAGACCTCTTCTACAGTGCCTACCCCAGCAACCTCTTTCAGAAGCCCGTGCTGGCGATAATAGCCCGCTACGGGGGCTGTCTGAGTCCAGTATACCTGCAATCTATGCGCTGCCACCTCGGCGGTATCATCGCTACGCGCCCCTGCCCCGCCCCGATGGCGAATTCGGTCGAGCAACACCTCCTCTGGGACCGTAAGCTGAACGACGCCAGAGAGCGCTATCTCTGAGCGCTTAAGAAAGTCACTTAAGATCTCTGCCTGAACAACCGTTCTTGGAACCCCATCTAATAGGAAGCCGGGCAGACAGTCAGCCTTGCGAAGTCGCGCCTCTACAACCTGCATAACGAGTTCATCGGTAACAAGCTCGCCAGCATCAAGCACCGACTTAATTTTCAATCCCAACTCGGAAGCAGACGCTACCTGCTCACGCAACATATCTCCGGTTGAGATATGAGGGATGCCATATTTCTTGCAAAGCAGAAGGCCCTGTGTACCTTTCCCTGCGCCTGGTGGTCCTAAGAGAACGATCCTCATAAAGATACCGCAATAAATCCAGATAGTTTTACTTTCGTACTATTTTACTTTCTTGCTAAGCGATTACGCCCATAGCTCGCGGAGCCCACGCCACCACGCCCCTTAGATGAGCGCGACATAAAGCTCTCATAGTTGCGAGCAACGAGCATCGACTCGATCTGAGATGCGGTATCTAACGTTACGCCCACGACGATCAACACAGCAGTTCCACCAAATACGTAAGCAAATTGCGATGCACCCATGTTGATGTACACGACCTGTGGGATAACGCACACCGCCGAGATATATATCGAACCCCATAGGGTCAGGCGATTAAGAACCCCGTAGAGGTAATCGGCCGTCTCTGCCCCTGGTCGTACCAGCGGAATAAAGCCCCCGTTCTTCTTGAGATTCTCTGCCACCTCAACCGGATTAAAAACTACCGCTGTGTAGAAATAGCTGAAAAGCACTATCAGGCCGACATAGAGCAATTCATATCCCCACGCGCCCGGCGTAAAGAGCTGTCCGAAAACTGACATAGAGAGGCTCGGAATAACTGCTACAAGCGTTGCTGGCAACATCATAATAGCCGAGGAAAATATCGGTGGTATTACTCCAGTCATGTTGACTTTAAGGGGCATGTACTGCGTTTGTGCCAGCGAGCTCCTATTACCAACAACACGGCGAGGATACTGCACCGGAATTTTACGGTGCGAGCGCTCAACAAAAATAATCGCGTAGATGGTAAAGAGTGAGAATGCTAGTATAAATAGGATCGAAAATGGCGACATCTCACCCGTTCTAGCCAACTCAATGGTTGAACCGAAGACAGATGGCATGCGGGCAGCGATACCAGCAAAGATTATGATGCTCGTTCCGTTTCCAAGCCCACGCTCAGTAATCTGCTCTCCGAGCCACATAATAAAGGCGGTTCCTGCGGTCAATGTTATCATCGTAACGAGCTCAAACGAGAGGCTAGGAGTGGCAAGCCCGCGTGACTCAAGGGCGCGCGCGATCATAAAGCCCTGAAAGAGCGCCAGCAGGATAGTCCCCTGTCGTGTGTAACGTGTAATAACTCGTCGCCCTGCGTCGCCCTCCTTCTTTAAATTTTCAAGATACGGAATGCTCGGCGAGAGGAGCTGAATAATGATTGAAACCGTAATATAGGGGGATATTCCGAGTGTGAAGATCGAGAACTGTTCTAGGGCTCCTCCTGAAAAGAGGTTTATAAGGCCAAAGATAGTATTGGCGTTGTCTTCAAACATGCGGTGAATGGCGTCAACGTCAACACCAGGTGTCGATACGAACACACCGAAACGGTATACCGCCAACATTGAGATCGTGAAGAGCAGGCGTTTCTTTAGCTCTGGAATCTGAAACAGTTGCGCGATACCACTCATCTAGTCCTCATTATTATGTTATCTTGCACCATTGATACTACAACTATGGCAACTATGCAGCACAAGAGATCTTCGAAAATTATGCTGGGTATTGCAGTAACAAAAAAAACGGCTCCTAACAACGGAGCCGTCTTTAACTAATATAAAGAAAAATCGCAAAGAAAACATCTAGTCTTTGACGTTACTACTCCGAGAGAAGCTCCACCGTTCCGCCTGCTGCCTCAACACGCGCCTTAGCATTAGCCGAGATCGCATGTACCTTAATGTGTAGCTTCTTAGTGAATTCCGCGTTATCAGCTAGGATCTTAATACCAGCCCGCTGCTGCGAGCTCTTCTTAGCGTAGCCAAGATCCAAGACGGTCTGAATATCAACGGTAGTGCCGTTATCGAGGCGCTCTAACACTGAGAGACGAACGATACTATATTCGTTGTTACCACGAATTCCCTCACGAGATACGAATCCAACCTTCGGGATACGTCGATAAAGAGGCATCTGACCTCCCTCAAATCCTGGACGAACACCGCCTCCAGAACGAGCTGTTTGTCCCTTTCCTCCGCGACCAGAGGTCTTTCCATGTCCAGAGCCCTCCCCCCGTCCTACGCGGGTACGAAGCTTGCGGGCTCCTGGATTGGACTTAAGGGTGTTTAGAGTTAAATTTTCATTGGCCATATGAGCCCCCACTGCTTTCTTGATACTAATTTAGCTAACCGGAATTACTTAACTGGTGTGACCTCAAGTAGGTACTCTACCTTCTTGATCATACCCTTGGTTGCATCGTTAAGCGTAATTTCACGCTGCTTACTTATACGTCCTAAACCGATCGCCTTTAGGGTGCTTCTAACACCTGGGGAACGTCCGATATCACTCCGTATCTGCTTAATGATTACCTTACTCATACAACACCGCTCTTAATTTAATACTAACTTAATATGGATGGTATCCCATATCCTCAAGTTTAATTCCGCGCATAGATGCCACAACCTCTGGCTCCTCTAACATGAGGAATCCTGCAATAGTAGCTTGGATAACGTTCTGCGGCGTAGTCGAGCCGAGACATTTCGTACGGATATCCTTAATACCACATACGTCCATAACTGCACGAACTGAAGCCCCGGCGATAACGCCAGTTCCAGGTGCAGCTGGCTTCATTACTATATCAGAAGGACCAGCCTTTCCAAGCACATCGTGCGGAATGGTACTACCCTTAAGAGGTACCTTGATCAGTCTCTTGCGAGCCTGCTCTGATGCCTTACGAATAGCCTCAGGAACCTCAGCTGATTTACCGAGACCAAAGCCTATGTGCCCACGACCATCTCCGGTTACAACAAGGGCGCTGAAGCTAAAGCGACGACCACCCTTTACAACCTTAGAAACACGGTTAACGAAAACCGTTTTATCGGTTAACTCACCACATTGGTCTATAGTAACTCTGCGCTTATCGAGCGTATCTTTAAAAGCCATACATCTCCGAACTAAAATTCCAAACCACCATCTCGAGCACCATCTGCAAGGGCCTTAACCCGTCCGGTGTAGAGAAAGCCGTTTCGATCAAATACTACCTGTTGAACTTTTGCTATCTTAGAGCGTCCTGCCAAAATAATTCCAACTGCACGAGCAGCGATTACAGACTTAGTGCTCGACTTGTTATCATTAGCCTCAGCTGCCTTTACCAACTTAACTATCTCAGCCTGAACATCCTTGTCGAGGGTTGAAGCGCTAGCAATCGTAGCTCTAGTCTCATCAGCGATGAGCTGTGCATACGTATGCTTTGAGCTTCTGAATATGCTTAGGCGCGGCCTCTCGACCGTCCCAACTATCTTCCTTCTAATCTTAAGCTTCCTCTTATGACGAGGGCTTGAGGCTATTTTTTTATTCTGTGTGGCCATAAGGCACCTAATTCCCCTACTGCGTTCTAGTTATACTGCGTTCTAGTAATTAATCTTACTTCTTACCGGTCTTACCGGCCTTACGACGAACCTTCTCATCCGAATACTTAATACCCTTTCCGAGATATGGCTCAGGCGGCTGAACTTGGCGAATCTTGGCAGCGAACGTTCCCAAAAGCTCACGATCAGTCGACTCAAGTTCGATCTTGGTTTTGGTAACAACAGCCTTGATACCGTTAGGAATCTCCATCGTAACTTCGTGCGAGAATCCAACCGCCAGCACGATGCTGTTACCCTGAAGCTTGGCAACAAATCCTACGCCAACAAGCTCAAGAACTCGAGTCCATCCCTTGCTTACACCATGAACCATATTGTTCAAAGTGGCGCGCGCGGTACCGTAGTCAGCTTTAGCCTGCCTATCAGTGCCAATGCCATCAGTGCCAATGATAGAGAAAACAAGTTTCTCGTCGATGACATCTATCTTTACACCATTTCGAATGGTGAAGTTCAATTTGCCCCTAGGGCCTTCAACTGTAACTATATTACCGGCAACAAAGCCCTTTACTCCTTGCGGAAGGGCAACAGGTAACTTACCTATACGTGACATGAAACACCTCTAAAAACTATCCGAAGAGCGCTATTACTTCACCGCCCACGTGCATCTTACGAGCCTCGTGGTCAGCCATTACGCCTCTCGACGTTGAAACGATTGAGATACCGAGACCGCTACTTACGCGCGGCAAATTCTCGGTAGATGAATACTTGCGACACCCAGGGCGCGAAACTCTCACGACCTTAGTGATAACTGGACGTCCGCTTGAGTAGTATTTAAGACCAACACGAATGGCGTCTGGCCCATCTTCTACCTTAACGGATTCGAACCCTTCAATCAGTCCCTCGCGCTTAAGAACCTCAAGTACGCTCTTGTTTAGCTTGGCTGATGTAACAATAACAGATCTGTGTCCAGCGCGTTGGCTGTTCCTGATACGGGTAATCATGTCGGAGATGTGGTCGTTTATCATAACTCTATTTCCTTAGCTACTACCTTGCGGAACGGCATCCCCATGAGCTCTAACAGCTCCATGCCCTCTTCGTCTGTCTTGGCTGATGTAACGAAAGTAACGTCCATGCCGCGAATAGTATCGAGCTTTTCAATTTCAATCTCAGGGAACACGATCTGCTCCTTGATTCCCATCGTGTAGTTACCACGTCCATCAAAGCCCTTACGAGGAACACCGCGAAAGTCACGTACTCGTGGAAGAGCTACTGATATTAATCGATCCAGAAACGCATGCATCTTCTTCTTGCGCATGGTAACCATCACTCCGATCGGCAATCCTTCGCGCAATTTAAAAGAAGCTATCGACTTCTTTGCACGTGTTACAACCGGCTTCTGTCCACTGATCTGCGTCATCGCATACTCAACAAACTGAATCGACTTTGAATTATTAACTGCATCACCAACGCCAGTATTGAGAACGATCTTCTCTAGCTTTGGAACCTGCATCGGTGATGAATAGTTAAACTTCTTCATCAATGCAGGAACAACAGTCTGCTTATAGTGCTCCGCCAAACGACTCATAACACCCCTATCCAGATCTCTAATTACGCTTCAAGCGCTACAAAAATTTTGCTCGATGGATCCTTGTATCCACGAACACGCTTTCCATCCGCTGATGTGCTCCTTACAAGGCGCACCGGCTTCTTCAATTGCTCGACGTAGTACATTACATTTGAGATATGTACTGACTTCTCCACTTGAACTTTTCCACCCTCTTCGCCTGGCTTAGTAGCCTTCTTATTGCGCGTGAAGATGTTTAACCCATCAAGGATCACTCGGTCATTCTTAGCACCTACGATCTCTTTGATCTTTGCAACTTTGCCCTTAATAGGGCGCTTTGTTTTGTTTCCACCAGCGATAACCATAACCAGATCACCCTTGCGGAGTGTGGTTGGAGTTGGCTTGGTTTTCTCTTTATCGGACTTCTTTACGACCACCTTACACCTCGTTTTGTATTACAGCACTTCTGGCGCTAATGAGACGATCTTCATGAATTTCTTTCCGCGCAGCTCTCTAGCAACCGGTCCAAATATACGGGTTCCGATCGGCTCCATAGTCGCACCGATAAGAACAGCGCTATTATCATCAAATTTGATAAACGATCCGTCCTCACGCGAGATAGCCTTGGCTGTTCGCACTATCACTGCTTTGTGAACAGATCCCTTGGGTATCTTGGAATTTGGAATCGCCTCTTTAATAGCAACTACAATCACATCACCAACAGACGCATAACGTCTGCGGCTACCACCAAGAACCTTCACACAAACTACTTTTTTTGCGCCTGAGTTATCTGCAACATCAAGCATTGACTTTAACTGAATCATATCCCTTTACCGCTCCCTAAAGATCCTGTGGCTAATCTGCCTTATTGAGAATCGACTCAATCTTCCAATTCTTGAGCTTGCTCAACGGTCGAGTCTCGACGATACGAACACGATCGCCTACTCCACACTGCTTCGTCTCGTCATGTGCATAAAACTTCTTGGTCTTGCGGATGAACTTGCCATAAAGAGCATGCTTAACCTGTCGAACAACGGCTACAACCACCGTCTTCTCCATCTTGTTACTAACCACAACACCGTCCTGCCTCTTGCGTTGGCCACGGGGCTCTTGAGGGGTAACTACAAGGTTAGCTACCTTTTCTGTCGCCTTACTCGTTGTTAGCTTACTATCTGTCGTCTTACTGCCTGCCATAACGTTCCATAAAAATCAGAATTCACTAAGGCGATTAAGCCCTTAACTAACCCGAGGACTGTATTAATCCTTACCTTTACCGCTTTTTGCGCTAGTAAGCGCGGTTTGTACCCGTGCTAACGCCTTGCGTGTCTGCCCAAGGAGGTGCCCCTTCTCAAGCTGTTTTGCCCCCTGCTTAAAGCGCAAGCGCATCAGATCTTCAGCCAATTTATTGGCCTTATCTTGCAGAGCACCTTTATCAAACCCTGCTATCTCTTTGAGAAACTCTTTACGTTTCATACACTTACTACCTACGCACTATGGCCAAAACTAGACAACTCTGGGCCTAGTACTGCCCATAGTAATTACCCCTAAAAAGGAGGTGGAACTATGCCGTTTTTCTGTATTTAAATCAAGCTGCTGGTTCGTACTATGATCTTTGTCTTGATTGGAAGCTTTGCAGCTGCCAATTCAAGCGCCTCAGTTGCTATCTTGTCGGCAACTCCTGTGATCTCATACATAATCTTGCCAGCTTTAACCTCGGCTACCCAGAGCTCTACTGAGCCCTTGCCCTTACCCATTCGTACTTCGGCTGGTTTCTTCGTAAGCGGCTTATCTGGATAGACCTTAATCCAGACCTTACCTCCACGCTTAATGTGTCGAACCATAGTTTGACGAGCGGCTTCGATCTGACGGTTAGTTACCCAACCGGCCTCCATCGCTCTTAAACCGTACTCTCCAAACTCTAGCTTGCAGCCACGCGTCTCTTTAATCTTCAGATGTCGGTAAAGCTTCATCTGCTTTCGATAACGTGGCTTCTTTGGCTGCAACATAAATTACTCCAACAAAAATACTTGGCGCAGAAAGACTATCTTCCTTTACAGGTTAATCGCCTCTGCCGTCGCTTCCTCACCTGGAGCGAACTTTTCACCCTTAAATACCCAAACCTTAATCCCGATAATGCCGTAGGTCGTACTTGCCTCAGCGGTACCATAGTCGATATCAGCTCGGAGCGTATGAAGAGGAACTCGTCCATCGCGGGTCGACTCTGTTCGAGCGATCTCGGCACCATTTAAGCGCCCAGAGACACGAATCTTAATACCCTCTGCGCCAGCACGTTGTGCGCGACTAACGGCTTCTTTCATAGCGCGGCGAAAATTAACACGCCTCTGCAATTGAAACGCGATACCCTCAGCAACTAACTGCGCATCCATATCTGGCTTGCGCGCCTCGATGATACTAAGTGTAACATCACGTGAAACGAGTGACTTGAGCTCCTTGCGAAGATCCTCAATATCCTTTCCCTTCTTTCCGATCACAAGACCGGGCTTGGCGGTATGAATATTGATCTTAACACGAGCTGCCGCGCGCTCAATCTCGACGCGAGCTATGCCAGCTGCTTGCAGCTTACTCTTAACAAATCGGCGAATCTTAACATCCTCACCGATGAAACGAGCGAACTCCTTTCCGGCAAACCACTTAGACTGCCAGCCCTCAGTAATTCCAATTCTAAATCCTCGTGGGTTAACTTTCTGTCCCATATCTAGCGCTCCATTCCTAAATCTTTATTTTTCGCCCAGAATAATCGTCATGTGCGCCGAACGCTTGCGAATCGGTACCGCGCGTCCTTGTGCCGCTGGCATAGAACGCTTCAGTGTGCGGCCAGCATCAACCCAGCCCCTTGTTATCCAGAGACGATCAATATCTGCACGCGCACCTTCACGAGCGTTCGACACAGCTGACTCAAGCAGCTTGCATGCGAATCTAGCGCCTTTCTTGTTCGAAAAACGCAATATCTGAAAAGCTGGCTCCACCTGCTTGCCACGGATCAGATCGATCACGAGTCTAGCCTTACGAGGGGACATGCCTATGTCCTGAACAGTAGCTCGAGCCACCTCAACCCCGCTTTGCTTCTTTTTTTTATTTGTCATAATCGCAACCCCTACTTCTTCAGGCTATATAGCCCTAGTAATCCTTCGTTACGCGCCCGCAGATTTGATTGAGTGTCCATGGTAAGTACGAGTTGGTGAGAACTCTCCCAACTTATGACCTACCATATTCTCAGTAACGAATACCGGATTAAACTTGCGTCCGTTGTGCACAGCGAAAGTCAAACCGATCATATCCGGCGTGATGGTTGAGCGCCTCGACCAGGTCTTGATTGGGCCCTTATGAGCACCAGATCTCGCCCTGTCGATCCACTTCAACAAGCTTTTATCTAAAACAGGTCCTTTTTTTACCGAACGAGCCATATCTGCACCCTACCTACTTACTACGTCTACGAATAATAAATTTCTGAGTACGCTTATTCGAACGGGTTCTAAGCCCCTTCGCTAAGAGACCACTCGGTGAACAAGGATGACGCCCTCCGGCGCTCTTTCCCTCTCCTCCTCCCATTGGATGATCCACTGGATTCTTTGTTACGCCACGATTATGTGGACGTATGCCAAGCCAACGACTACGGCCTGCCTTGCCGATGACCAAATTCTGATGGTCAGCATTTCCAACTGAGCCGATCGAGGCATAACACTCCAGTGATATCCTACGAGTTTCGCCTGAAGGAAGTCGCACACTTGCATAATTACCCTCTTTGGCAACAAGCTGCGCAGCTCCACCGGCTGAACGAACAAGCTGAGCTCCTCCGTTCTTCTTAAGTTCAATATTATGAACGTTCTCTCCGAGCGGAATAGATCTTAGTGGCAAGGCGTTACCAGGCTTAATTTCAGCATCTGGACCGGCGCTAATAACCTGCCCAACCAAGAGACCCTGAGGCGCTATAATATACCGTTTCTCACCATCCACGTACGAAATAAGCGCGATGCGTGACGTTCTGTTCGGATCGTACTCGATCGTCGCAACTGTCCCCTTAATTCCGAGCTTGTCGCGGCGGAAATCTATAATACGATAACGTCGCTTGTGCCCACCACCCTTGTTGATGTTCGTACTACGCCCGTAATTATTACGTCCGCCGGTTTCGCTGTGTTTCGCAAGTAAGCTCTTCTCAGGGCGACTTGTCGTAATCTCAGAAAAATCAGCGACCGTTAAATAACGGCGAGTCGGTGTAAATGGTCTGAACGTTTTAACAGCCATGGGTTACCTTAAATTGATTACAAGCCCTCTACGAGATCGATCTTGCTTCCTGCGGCGAGGGTTACATATGCCTTCTTATAACCAGCCCGCTTACCGACCCCCTTCATTGTACGCTTCGTCTTGCCGATAAAACGGCAGGTACGAACGCCATCTACCTTAACCGAGAACACTCGCTCAATCGCGCCGCGAATCTCATCTTTCGATGCACGCGGATCGACTTTTAGTGTTACAGTCTGTCCAGTTGCGCCCACCATTGCGCTCTTCTCGGTTATCACCGGAGAGAGCAGAACTGCGTAGTCGCTTACTTTCACTTTGGCAGAAACTTTATTCTTCTTTATCATAAATCCTTCCTACTGATATTACTCAGCCGAGCCTCCAACCCGCACCTCAAGCTCCTTGAGCGCTGTCCGCACACAAAGAACCTTGTTGCTATTGATAAGGTCGTACACATTAACACCTGTTACCGGCAATACCGTTACACCAGTGATGTTTCGAAGTCCAAGACTGAACTTAGTGCGCTCTTCAGATGCCCCAGTCGGAACAATAATAAGAACCTTCTGGTCTGTCAGACCCGCGCTCTTAAGAAATGCAATTGCATCACTGGTCTTACCAGTAGCATGACCCATTCCCTCTAGAACCATGAAGCTTTCCTGTGAACTCTTCACAGTTAGCGCTGAAACAAGCGCACCCTTTCTCATCTTCTTTGAGAGGCTAAACTCATAACTGCGCGGAGTTGGTCCATGAACAACAGCTCCACCGACCCATATCGGCGACTTACTAGATCCTGCTCGCGCACCACCGGTGCCCTTCTGCTTGAAAGGCTTCTTTCTGGTGCCCCTCATCTCACTACGAGTCAAAACATCATGCGTTCCAGATCGACTCTTTGCCCTCTGCCAACGAACAACGCCGTGGATCAGTTCCGACTTGATAACTGTCTTGAAAACAGCTGCCATAAGAGGGACTACACCCTTCTCATTTCCAGCAGCATCAAATAATTTTGCGCTCAATACTTCAGAAGCCATTGTTTAATACCTCCCTCACCTTCCAGGACTAGCCCTGTTTAACCGCTTTGCGAATAACAACCAGGCTGCCCCGTGCCCCAGGAATTCCGCCCTTAACGAGCAAAATGTTCTCCTCTGGACGAACGCCAATAACTGTCAGGTTCTGAACGGTAACACTCTCACCACCCATACGACCCGGCATACGTTGATTCTTGAATACTCGACCTGGGAACTTACGACATCCGATAGATCCAACGTGTCTTCGAACCTCATGCGTACCACGGGTCATCGGCTGACCTTTCATACCATGACGACGAACAACCCCCTGAAATCCGCGTCCGATGGAAACACCGGAAACATCGACTACCTCGCCGTCCTTAAATACGTCACCAACAGTTATCTCTTTGCCAACCTCCGCCCACCCAAGGCTCTGCGCATCACAGCGAACCTCCTTGACGTGGTAGAAAGCGCCCTGGCTGGCCTTCTTAAATTGTCCCTGCTCAGCTTTTGTACAACGCTGTAGCTTTTTCGGCTCAAAACCGAACTGCACCGCGTTATAGCCATGTACATCAAGGCCGCGAACATCAAGGACGAAACATGGCCCGGCCTGAATGATAGTCACTGGAATGCTCTGGCCCTCTGGTGTGAAGAGCTGTGTCATTCCTAGCTTCTTGCCTAACAGGCCCTCTGGGTAATTTTTCGACGAAGTCATGAAGAGGTCCCCCTCGTTAAATCTTTTTCAAATCGCTTACTGAAGCTTAATTTCAACATCTATTCCAGTTGATAGCTCTAGCTTGCCCAACTCATCAATGGTCTGCTGAGTTGGCTCTAATATGTCTAAAAGACGCTTGTGCGTCCGAATTTCGAACTGCTCTCGCGACTTCTTGTCTACGAACGGAGATCTATTCACCGTAAACTTCTCAATTCGTGTTGGAAGAGGAATCGGACCAGCTACACGCCCGCCTGTACGACGCACGGTCTGAACGATCTCGCCCACAGCTGAATCTAATAGCTTGTGGTCGTATCCCTTAAGTCTAACTCTAATTAACTGCCCGCCAATCATGGCTTTATCCTCACACTTTCACGTTTAGAAACTCTATTGAGCCTAAAACCTTACAAACCTTGTATTTCATCATATTGTAGAGGCGGATCGATTTGATCCGCCCCTACAATCCGAGACTACTCAGTAATCTCAGTTACAACCCCAGAACCTACCGTCTTACCACCCTCACGGATAGCGAAACGAAGGGTCTTCTCGATACCGATCGATTGATAAAGCTCTACATCCAGATTGATGTGATCGCCTGGCATAGCCATCTCAACACCCTCTGGTAGCTTAATCGAACCGGTCACATCAGTTGTCCTAAAGAAAAACTGTGGACGGTATCCACTGAAAAACGGTTTATGACGTCCGCCCTCTTCCTTCTTAAGGATGTAGGCCTCTGCCTTAAATTTCTTGTGCGCCTTAACGCTGCCAGGCAGACAGAGGATCTGTCCACGCTCTACATCGTCACGCTTAAGACCACGCAGGAGACATCCTACGTTATCGCCAGCCTGTCCCTCATCAAGGAGCTTTTTAAACATCTCGACGCCGGTTACAATTGTCTTGGCTGTGTCGCGGAGACCAACGATCTCAACTTCCTCACCAACCTTAATTCGACCACGCTCGATACGGCCTGTAGCTACAGTTCCACGTCCTGCGATTGAGAACACGTCCTCAACTGGCATAAGGAACGGCTTGTCGACCTCACGCATTGGAACTGGGATGTACTCGTCAATCGTTGCAAGCAGCTTATCAAAAGCACCTACGCCGATATCACTAGCCTCTCCCTGCATAGCCTTAAGAGCGCTACCACGAATAATCGGAGTCTCTGCACCTGGATAATCGTACTCAGCTAGAAGATCACGAACCTCCATCTCAACCAAGTCAATCAGCTCAGCATCATCAACCGTGTCTACCTTATTAAGGAACACAACGATCTTTGGCACGCCTACCTGACGAGCAAGCAAGATGTGCTCACGAGTCTGAGGCATTGGACCATCAGAAGCGCTTACAACTAGGATAGCGCCGTCCATTTGAGCGGCACCTGTAATCATGTTCTTAACGTAGTCAGCGTGGCCTGGACAATCTACGTGAGCGTAGTGACGATTCTTCGTCTCGTACTCAACGTGTGCACTGGCGATTGTTACAGTCTTGCTGTCGTCACGAACTGTACCGCCCTTGGCGATGTCCTTGTACGACTTGACTGTAGCAAGACCCTTGGCAGCCTGCACTGCAACGAGTGCTGCTGTAGTAGTGGTCTTACCATGATCTACGTGGCCGATAGTACCGACGTTAACGTGCGGCTTGTTTCTATCAAATTTCTTGTTTGACATGCTTCTCTCCCGTTTTAGTTAATCAAGACACGATTAAAAAACATTATTTATTTACCATACTTTCTGCGACATGCGTAGGCACTGGCGCATAATGATGATACTCCATAGTGAAGTTGGCTCGCCCTTGCGAGTTTGAACGCAGATCCGTTGAGTAACCAAACATCTCTGCCAGTGGCACTTCACATTTTACCGTTTGGGCGCCAGCTTTCGCATCCATACCAAGAATTCTGGCACGTCGTCGGTTCAGGTCACCAACTATATTGCTGATGAAATCATCTGGGCATATAACCTCAACCGCCATGACCGGCTCAAGCAGCGCAATTTTTGCTTTCCTGCATGCTTCTTTCACACACATTGAGCCCGCAATCTTGAAGGCTATTTCGCTTGAGTCAACCTCATGGAAACTTCCGTAATAGAGCGTTACCCGCATATCAATCACTGGAAAACCCGCTAGAATTCCCCCTTCGAGGGCCTCTACGACTCCCTTCTCAATTGCTGGTATGTACTCTTTCGGGATTATTCCGCCCTTAACCTCATCAACAAACTCAATGCCACTACCTGCAACAAGCGGCTCAACTCGCAGAAATACGTGGCCAAACTGCCCGCGACCACCTGTCTGCTTAGCGTGCTTATACTCAGCCTCAGCTTTGGAGACGATAGTCTCGCGGTATGCTACCTGTGGCTTTCCTACGGTCGTATCAACAGCAAACTCTCGAAAGAGTCTCTGCTTTATAATATCGAGATGAAGCTCTCCCATTCCGGCGATCAGTGTCTGCCCTGACTCCTTATCAACGCTGACCTTAAGGGAGGGGTCCTCTTTGGCTAACTTCATCAGAGAAAGTCCCATCTTCTGCTCATCGGCCTTGGTCTTTGGCTCAATTGCTATGCTGATAACAGGTGCTGGTGCGTAGATACTCTCAAGCACGATCGGATTATCGATGTCACACAACGTATCTCCGGTGATGGTCTCCTTAAGACCTACCGCTGCGCCGATATCCCCAGCGCTCACCTCCTGAACCTCCTCTCGCTTGTCAGCATGGATACGAACTACTCGTCCGATACGCTCTTTTTTGTCACGAGTTGAGTTAAGAACAAAGGTTCCTGCCTTTACCGTACCCGAATATACGCGGAAGAACGTTAGAACTCCTACAAACGGATCGGTGATGATCTTAAATGCCAGGGCACTCATCGGCGCATCTGCTTCTGTCTGACGCTCAATCTCTACCACTTCTTTCTTTGTCGGATCGGTGCCCTTTACACATGGCACATCAAGCGGGCTAGGGAGATAATCTATCACAGCATCTAGTAACGGCTGCACACCCTTGTTTTTAAATGCGCTACCACAGAGAACAGGAAAGAATTCCATCTTGATCGTACCCTTGCGGATACCAGCCTTAAGCTCAGCCTCGCTGAACTCCTCGCCAGCAAGATATTTCTCCATTAAAACATCATCTACCTCAGCTACGGACTCGATTAGATAATCGCGCGCCTTGCTCGCCTCGGCCCTGAGCTCCTCTGGAATGTCTGTAACTTCAAACTTAGCGCCCTTAGCCTCATCCTTGTAAAGGATGGCCTGCATCTTAACAAGATCAATGACACCAAGGAAATCACTCTCAGCTCCTATAGGGATCTGAATTGGAACACCCTTTGCACCAAGCTTCTGACGGATAGAAGCTATAGTACCTGCAAAATTAGAGCCGGTACGATCCATCTTATTGATAAAGCAGAAGCGTGGCACATTAAACTTGTTAGCCTGGCGCCATACCGTCTCTGACTGTGGCTCAACACCACTCACTGCATCAAATACAGCAACTGCACCATCTAGTACGCGTAAGCTGCGCTCTACTTCAATCGTAAAGTCTACGTGACCAGGTGTATCGATGATATTGATCTGATGTTCCGGGAGGTCCTCATTCGAGCCCTTCCATGAACATGTCGTTGCAGCAGAGGTGATTGTAATACCACGCTCCTGCTCAAGCTCCATGTAATCCATGGTAGCAGCGCCTTCGTGCACTTCACCGATCTTATAGTTAATTCCTGTGTAGAACAGAATACGTTCCGTGGTCGTGGTCTTACCAGCATCAATATGGGCCATGATGCCTATGTTACGAACCCTATTTAAATCTCTCTTAACCACGATTAATCTCTCCTAGTCGGACATCTATCTACAGGAATCTATGCTACGTTTATTACCATTTAAAGTGCGCAAATGCCTTGTTAGCATCCGCCATACGGTGCGAATCTTCACGCTTCTTTACAGCTGCACCACGATTCTGAGTCGCGTCGAGTAGCTCGTTTGCGAGGCGATCGGCCAAAGTGCGCTCACTGCGCCCAGCAGCAGCCTCTTTCAACCAACGCAAGGCAAGCGACTGTGCACGCTCTGCGCGAACTTCTGTTGGGATCTGATAGGTTGCTCCGCCAACTCGGCGCGAACGAACCTCTACCGATGGCTTCATATTATTGAGCGCCTTATGAAAGCCCTCTATTGCATCTGCTCCGGTCTTCTTTGCGATCTGATCAAGAGCTCCGTAGAGCGCTTTTTCTGCTGTAGCCTTCTTGCCGCTATCCATAATTATGTTTATGGCTTTGCCAACAACTAGATCGCCAAACCGTGGGTCTACCTGAACATGTCGCTTATAATCGCGCTTCTTTCGTGACATAGCATCCTCTTACGAAAACTTACTTAGGCCTCTTGGCGCCATATTTAGAACGGCTCTGCTTTCTGTCCGCAACACCATGCGCCTCTAACTTGCCGCGCACGATATGGTAACGAACTCCAGGAAGATCCTTAACACGACCTCCGCGGATAAGAACTACTGAGTGCTCCTGAAGATTATGTCCGACTCCAGGGATGTAACTCGTTACCTCCATGCCGGTTGTCAAACGCACACGAGCAACCTTACGAAGCGCTGAGTTAGGCTTCTTTGGTGTCTGAGTATAAACACGTGTGCATACTCCACGCTTCTGTGGGCAACGTACAAGCGCTGGAGACTTGCTCTTGGCTCGCTTCTGGCGACGTCGATTTCGAACTAACTGATTAATCGTTGGCATTTGCAGCCTTGCCTCTTAACTTGATCGAATAATAATCGCTAATAACTAAATACACTTCCACGCCCGCAACTACCCTTTCCAGAGAAGCTGCACACCCGTATTAACAGGTGTTTAATGCGAGGCGCAGTGAGTACCATATTTCGCGCGGAATTCAAATACCTCGAGCCCTTAAAGGGCTAGAAGTAACTCGATATTCACGCTAAAAGCGAAAATATATCGCACCTAATAATGTAACTTTCTATGTTTTTCCCCGATCAGAATGGTTTTGCCGACACACCGCACCGAGCGTAAAAGCTAGGTGCAGAGACTCGACCCTTCTGACAACTCTTCCGCAAAGATGATACCGATCGGGAACGGTAGCGCATCTCCCGCAAACCATTAAGAAACTGCCCTTAACGACCTACAGCGCACCCACTTGGCAGCCTGATTTGAGCAGGTTACACAAACGGAAACAACGGCGAAAACTCGTTGCTTGACGTAAGTATCATGCACCCTATAGTGAGTCAAGGTTTGGGCCCTGAAATGCCCCACTCTAACGAGCTATTCACTGCAGTATAAGCTTCTAGCTTGTTTAATATGGTCCGGCTGCAAATAAAGAAGGGGCGCACCTCAATTAAGAGATACGCCCCTCCTTCCAGAATCTGGCCCTATCCTTAGAAAAGTCCCTGTAGACTCTCAAGTGAGCTCGGTCCAACCCTGTAGCTCTCCTGCTGCTTCTTGGTCTCGAGCTCTTCGCCCTCAACCAGAACCTGCCTAGTGTGGTAAATCGATACCCCTGAACCTGCTGGAATCAGCCGACCCATGATAACGTTCTCCTTTAGACCACGCAGATAATCGACCCTACCGGATACAGCGGCCTCTGTAAGCACCTTAGTGGTCTCCTGGAAGCTAGCTGCTGAGATAAACGAATCGGTCGAAAGTGCTGCCTTAGTGATACCAAGGAGCAGCGGCTCATAGTTGGCCGGCTGGCCTCCTTTAGCAACTACCCTTTGATTCTCTTCGAGCACTCGTAGACGATCAATATTGTCACCAATAAGGAACCTACTATCTCCAAACTCGCTTATCTTGACCCTTCTAAGCATCTGACGAACGATAACCTCAATGTGCTTGTCATTGATGCGCACGCCCTGCAGACGGTAAATCTCCTGTACTTCGTTTACAAGGTAGCCAGCCAACGGCTTAACACCTTCGATCCGAAGGATGTCGTGCGGATTAACCGCTCCGTCGGTAAGAACCTCACCGGCCTTAACACGATCTCCCTTCTGTACAGAGATATGCTTGGTCTTGGCAACAAGGTACTCACGCGCCTCTCCGAAATCAGGAGTAAGAACGATCTTACGCTTACCGCGAGAATCCTCTCCGAAGTCAACAATGCCATCGACATCGCTGACAACTGCTGGATCCTTCGGCTTACGGGCCTCAAGCAGCTCTACTACTCGTGGAAGACCACCGGTAATATCCTTGGTCTTCGTCGTAGCACGCTCTCTCTTCGCGATAACGTCACCGGCGTCGATGTCTGAGTTGTGCTCGACAACTAGACGAATACCTACCGGCAAGTTGTACACACGCGTGTCACCGCTCTCGCCGTGGATCACGAGACGTGGACGGAGATCGCTGCTCTTGTCCTTAGCCTGAACTATTTCACGCTCTACGAATCCGGTGCGCTCATCTGTGCGCTCCTCCATCGTATACTCGCTCACATCAACCCACTCAACGCGCCCTGCAAGCTCGCTCAAGATAGGAATCGTAAAGGGATCCCATTCGCTCAAGAGCGCGCCGGCCTTAACTTCCTGCCCATCCTCTACACGCAGACGAGCTCCGTATACAAGCTGGTGGCGCTCACGCTCACGGCTATCAGTATCATCAATGATGACTATCTCGGTCTTGCGGCTCATTACAACGGATGTTCCGTCACGACGGCGAGCTAATCGAGCTCCCTCAAGCTTAACCTTTCCACCATAACGCGACTCAAGTGAAGTAGACTCCGCTCGTCCAAGCGCAGCACCTCCGATATGGAACGTTCTCATGGTGAGCTGCGTTCCAGGCTCTCCGATCGATTGAGCTGCAATAACTCCAACAGCCTCTCCGATGTTTACGAGATGCCCGCGTGCAAGATCACGACCGTAACACAACGCGCACACTCCACGCGGCGCCTCACAGGTCAGCACGGATCGAATCAGTATCGTATCAAGCCCAGCTGCCGAGATCTTGGCAGCCAAGTCCTCATCGATCTGCTGGTTACGCCCGACAAGGATGTCGTTCGTAACTGGATCACGCACATCCTCTGCGGCTACACGCCCAAGGATGCGATTCGACAAAGACTCGATCTCCTCTCCACCCTCAATAAGGGCTGAGATCTCAAGAGCCTCTACTGTTCCACAGTCTACCTGAGAAATAATACTGTCTTGAGCAACATCCACTAACTTACGTGTAAGGTACCCTGAACTCGCTGTCTTTAGCGCCGTATCGGCCAGACCCTTACGAGCTCCGTGCGTTGATACGAAGTACTGAAGAACGGTCAGTCCCTCTCTGAGATTGGCCTTAATCGGCTGCTCAATGATAGATCCGTCCGGCTTAGCCATCAGACCGCGCATTCCACCCAGCTGACGAATCTGCTGACTGGAACCACGCGCACCTGAATCGGCCATGATAAAGATCGGATTGAATGATGGTCCACGCTTTATCTCACCAGACTCGCTCTTAAACTCTGTCGACGAGATGGTCGCCATCATGTCTTCAGCTATTCTGTCACCCACATCTGACCAGATGTCGATAACCTTATTATAGCGCTCTCCAGAGGTAACAAGACCTTCACGATACTGGTTGTCGATCTCAGCAACCTTTGAATCAGCGTCTCTGAGAAGTGGCTTCTTACCTTCCGGTATCACCATGTCCTGAACACCGATAGAGATTCCCGAAATAGTAGCGAAGTAATAACCGTTATCCTTGAGCTTATCAGCCAACAACACGGTCGCCTTATTACCAGCAATACGGAAGCACTCATCAATAAGCTGCGATATCTCCTTCTTCTTCATGACCTTATTAAAGTTAGAGAACGGGAGAACTCTAGGGCAGAGATGATAAAGCAACGAACGACCTACGGTTGTCGCAATGAGCTCGCCATCAATCCTGCACCGAATCTTGGCCTGAAGATGGGTCTCGCCTGACTGCCAAGCCAACCATACTTCATCAGTGTTCGAGTAAACTTTATTCTCACCGAGCGCAAATGGGCGCTCCCTAGTCATATAGTAAAGCCCAAGAACGATGTCCTGGGAGGGCACTATGATCGGTTTTCCGTTCGCTGGACTTAGGATGTTATTGGTCGACATCATAAGCACGCGAGACTCAACCTGAGCCTCTACCGAGAGCGGAACGTGAACGGCCATCTGGTCACCGTCGAAGTCGGCGTTAAACGCCGTACAAACAAGGGGGTGAAGTTGAATAGCCTTTCCTTCGATTAGTATAGGCTCAAAAGCCTGAATACCAAGACGGTGGAGCGTTGGAGCTCGGTTCAAAAGAACTGGATGCTCACGGATAACCTCATCGAGGATATCCCAAACAACCGGCTTCTCTTTTTCAACCATCTTCTTAGCGCTCTTGATCGTAGTTACATAACCACGCTCTTCGAGCTTGTTATAGATAAAGGGCTTAAAGAGCTCGAGCGCCATCTTCTTAGGAAGACCGCACTGGTGCAGCCGTAGCTCAGGACCAACCACGATTACCGAACGACCGGAATAGTCGACACGTTTACCGAGCAGGTTCTGACGGAAACGACCACCCTTTCCTTTGAGCATATCGCTCAACGACTTAAGTGGACGCTTGTTCGGGCCGGTGATAGTTCTACCACGACGTCCGTTATCGAAGAGCGCATCAACCGACTCTTGAAGCATACGCTTCTCGTTACGGATGATAATATCTGGAGCATTGAGCTCAAGTAGTCTCTTAAGACGGTTATTTCTATTGATCACACGACGGTAAAGATCGTTAAGATCCGAGGTAGCAAAACGACCACCATCGAGCGGAACAAGGGGACGCAGATCCGGTGGAATAACCGGAACTACGGTCAGGATCATCCACTCAGGACGGTTGCTACTCTGCTGGAACGATGTCAGCACCTTAAGACGCTTAGAAAGCTTCTTCTTCTTAGCCTCGGATGTAACCTCCTTGATCTCTTCACGCAGCTCTGCGCAGAGTGGGTCAACATCTATAGCCTTGAGCAAGCTTAGTACAGCCTCGGCACCCATGCCGGCATCGAAGCCCGCGCCGAACTCCTCACGAGCCGTACGGAATTCACGCTCAGTGAGTAACTCGCCCATCTTTAGATTGGTCTTGCCAGAATCGGTAACTATAAAGCTCTCAAAGTAGAGCACCTTCTCAAGATCACGCAACGTAAGGTCGAGGATGTTACCGATACGACTCGGCAAGCTCTTGAGGAACCAGATATGAGCAACTGGGCACGCCAGATCGATATGCCCCATTCGCTCACGTCGAACCTTCGACTGAATTACCTCAACACCGCACTTCTCACACACAACGCCACGATGACGGAGACGCTTATACTTACCGCATATACACTCGTAGTCCTTAACTGGTCCGAATATCTTGGCGCAGAAAAGGCCGTCCCTTTCTGGCTTAAGCGTTCGGTAGTTAATGGTCTCTGGCTTCGTTACCTCGCCAAATGACCAACCACGAATCCTTTCGGGACTCGCCAACGCAATCTTCATTGCGTTGAACTTAATTGGATTCTTTGGTCGTTCAAACAAACTAAATAAGTCGTCCATGTGTCTCCCTCAATTGAAACTAGTGGCGGCTGCCGTCTAAATACTAGACGACAGCGCTGATCGAACCGTTTAGAGCTATCGCCTGTGGTGCTACCTCTTCCTCGACTGCTGGCTGCTCTTCAACAAGCTCAACATCTAGGCAGAGAGCTTGGAGCTCCTTCATCATTACATTGAATGACTCAGGGAGACCCGGCTCAAGAACGTGTTCACCCTTGACTATCGACTCGTACATACGAGTCCTTCCGGCAACGTCATCAGACTTAACCGTTAGGAACTCCTGGAGGGTATAGGCGGCTCCGTAAGCCTCAAGTGCCCAGACCTCCATCTCTCCAAGTCTCTGTCCTCCGAACTGCGCCTTACCACCAAGTGGCTGCTGCGTAACTAACGAGTATGGTCCGATCGAACGGGCGTGGATCTTATCGTCAACCAAGTGGTCAAGTTTTAAGATATACATAACACCAACGGTGCCCCTCTCTGCGAAGGCCTCACCCGTACGTCCATCGTACAACTGTACCTTGCCATCCTCTGGAACACCCGAGAAGCGGAGAAGTTCCTGGATGTCGCTCTCACGAGCTGCATCGAACACCGGTGTTGCCACACGGATACCGCTCATCTCTCGACGGGCTAGATCCAATAGATCCGTATCCGAAAGTCCCTCAATAAGCTCCGTGTGTGCACTACCCTTGTAGGCAGTCAGAAGAATATCTCTAATCTTCTTAGTCACCGAACTCTTACTCTCGGTAGTTGTATCTATTCGATTTACACCAGTAAGTGGATCAACTATCGACTCAACTAGATCTCGAATGCGACGTCCCAACATATATGAGGCCCAACCAAGGTGGGTCTCAAGGATCTGTCCTACGTTCATTCGGGATGGTACGCCGAGCGGGTTTAAAACCATGTCGACCGGTGTTCCATCTGCAAGATACGGCATGTCCTCTTGTGGAAGAACTCGTGAAAGAACTCCCTTGTTTCCGTGACGCCCCGCTATCTTGTCTCCTACCTGAATCTTCCTCTTGCTGGCGATAAATACCTTCACCATCTTGATGATACCAGGCGCGAGTTCGTCACCCTCCTTGAGGCGCTTGATCTTCTCATTCAAGTGCGCGCGCTTATTGTTTATTAGCTGACCGGTGCGAACAACAGTCTTGTTGATCTGCTCCTGAATAGCTTCATCACCAACCTGAATATCGCGCAGATACTCAAACGATACAGAGTTGAGAAGCTCGGCATTAAGAACCTCATCTTTTGCAATGAGTTGCGCACGTTTATCATCAACGAGACGCGCCGTTGTGGTTTTGCCAGAGAGGAGTTTAATGATCTCCTTCATAACAGCATCACGTAGCACGTTAACCTCGTCGCGCTGATCCTGTTCAAGAGCTGCAATGTCGCGCAGCTCAAGTTCAATCGTACGCTCGTCCTTATCGGTTCCCTTACGGGAGAATATCTGTGCTGAGATAATAGTACCCTCAACTCCTGGTGGGAGCTTCAAGCTGCTATCTCGCACCTCGCCTGCCTTCTCGCCGAAGATAGCTCTCAGGAGCTTCTCCTCTGGGCTAAGTTGGGTCTCGCTCTTAGGAGTTATCTTTCCAACCAGGATATCCCCCGGCTTGACCTCTGCTCCTATACGGATAATTCCCGATTCATCTAGGTTCTTAAGAGCCTCTTCGCCGACATTCGGAATGTCGCGTGTAATCTCCTCTTTGCCGAGCTTTGTATCACGAGCGATACACTCAAACTCCTCGATGTGGACCGAGCTGAACACGTCGTTCTTTACCAGATTCTCGCTGATTAGGACCGAGTCCTCGAAGTTATATCCGTGCCATGGCATGAATGCGACCAAGCAGTTCTGACCGAGCGCTAACTCAGCCATATCCGTACTTGGACCATCGGCTACCACCTCTCCAGCAGCAACACGCTCACCAGCGCTTACAATTGGTCGCTGCGTAATACATGTATTCTGGTTAGAGCGGCGATACTTGACCAACTTGTAGATATCAACTCCAGTATCCAGCGAATCATCGCTCATCGTGTCTGATTTGATTACTATCCTCTCAGACTCAACCGACAACACCTGACCAGCACGCTTAGCAACGATAGTCGCACCGGAATCACGAGCAACGATGTGCTCCATACCGGTTCCAACCAAGGGAGCTTGTGCAATCAAGCACGGTACCGCCTGACGCTGCATGTTCGATCCCATCAATGCACGGTTCGCGTCATCGTTCTCTAGGAACGGAATTAGGGATGCGGCCACGCTCACTATCTGCTTAGGACTAACATCAAGCTTAGTCACATCAGCAGGTGGAACAAGTAGATACTCCCCGTTTCTTCTGACCGGAATAGAGGCATCAACAAGGTTGCCCTTCTTGTCTATTCCGATACTAGCTGGGGCTATTGTTTCCCTCTCCTCTTCAAGGGCTGAGAGATACACGATATCCGTAGTCACGCGGTGGCTGTTATCAACAACGCGGTACGGAGTCTCAACGAATCCGAACTCATTGACACGAGCATAGACAGCAAGCGATGCAATCAAACCGATATTCGGACCCTCAGGGGTCTCAATCGGACAGATACGTCCGTAATGGGTAGCGTTAACGTCACGCACCTCAAAACCGGCACGGTCTCTGGTAAGTCCGCCTGGTCCAAGCGCTGATAAACGGCGCTTGTGCGTGATCTCTGAGAGCGGATTGGTCTGATCCATAAACTGGGAGAGCTGCGATGAACCGAAGAACTCCTTAACGACTGCAGCCACCGGCTTGTAGTTGATCAGGTCCTGTGGAACGAGGGTATCGATATCCTGCATACCCATGCGCTCTTTAACGGCACGCTCCATACGAACGAGACCGATCCGGTACTGATTCTCGATTAACTCACCAACTGCGCGAACGCGACGGTTGCCGAGGTGATCAATATCATCGATCGAATAACGCTGCGCATCCGAGGAATTTCGCAACTCCAGAAGATAGCGAACCGTCTCTTTGATGTCCTCAGGCGACAAGACCCCCTGATCCATCGGAGGAGCCTCACGGCCCTGCGAAAGATAGAGCTTGTGGTTCATCTTATAGCGACCGATGTCGGAAAGGTCATAACGGTCAGCGTTAAAGAAGAGGTTCTTAAAGGTAGCCTGAGCCGTCTCGGGACGAGGAGGATCTCCAGGACGCAAGCGACGATAAACTTCAACCAGACTGTCGATCGTTGGACGACCTGAAAGGCGTGAGTAGAGCGTAGAATCGCCAGCCATCTTATCAGATATGAGGGTCTTCCAAAGCGCATCTCCGATATGATTGTCATCTACATAGAGGACCCGGATTCGATCAAGACCCAGCTCGCGCTGCGCCGTAATACCACCCCTCTCAACGACCTCGCCCTTTGAGTTAACCTTGTCCGCCTTAAGCTGATCACCAGCATTAACTACAATATCGAACTGGCCACAGATCTCCTTGGCCTCCTTCTCATCGAGATCGAGTACCGCTGCGCCAACACGCTCGCGTATAACATCCCAACCAACAAGCACCTCACCCTTCTCGGCAATGACCTCGCCGCTCTTGGAATTGACAACGTTGTCTGTCGCCTGAATCACGGTCTCGGCTGCAACTAGTCCAACAACTGCCTCTGGGGAGATCTCTATCTCTGTTGTGCCCGCCTCCTTGAGGCGTCGGATAACAGCCTTATTGAACTTACCGCCCTGCTTAACAAGAACCTTTCCGTCATGCTTAATTTCGCGAATGGACTTCTGTCCCTCAAGCTGATCAGATTTAAACTCCTTCGTAACAAGCCCACGCTTGCCGAAGACTACTGTGTCGGTCTTGTAGTAAGTAGAAAGGATATCATCTGAGGTCATGCCCAGTGCGCGCAAAAGTACCGTTACGTTCAACTTACGGCGGCGATCGATACGAACATGCAGGATGTCCTTAACATCGAACTCATAGTCGATCCACGAACCACGGTACGGGATAATGCGCGACGAGTAGAGAAGCTTGCCTGATACATGGCTCTTTCCATCATCGTGATCAAAGAACACACCTGGCGAACGGTGAAGTTGGCTCACGATAACGCGCTCAGTTCCGTTAACCATGAACGTCCCACGCTCAGTCATGAGCGGGATCTCGCCGAAGTATACTACGTCCTCCTTAAGAGCGCTCAGATGTCGTGCGCCGGTCTCTGGGTTAACGTCCCATAGAACCAGCTGAATGGTTACGCGCAGAGGAGCTGCCCACGTCATGCCACGATCTCGACACTCGTCAACGTCGTACTTTGGAGTGCCTAGGTTGTATGAAACAAACTCAAGAGAGGCCGTGTTGTTGTAATCACGGATCGGAAATACAGACTTGAAGACCTTTTGTAGTCCTACCTCCTCGCGCTTTTCCGGTTCGATATTTGACTGCAGAAATCTTTCGTAGGAGCTTTTTTGAATCCCGATTAGATTTGGAATCTCAGCTACCTCATCGATCTTTGAGTAGCTTTTTCGGAGGCGTAGATTGGTCTTTATTTTTGATGTCATACGTTAAGTGACTTTAAAGGCAAAAAGCTCATCGCGCCCCCCTCGATAGTGAGGATGGGTGTCAAATGAGCCAATTACGCCTATACATCCTCGCATCGGTCAAGTTGCCGCAAGGAACTCGACTGATGGCTTAGGACAACAAACGGTATGAGCTGGAATGTCTCATTCTCAAGAGAATCAATGACCAAAAAGCGTAGAGCTCTCGCTAACTTAAGGTCAATATAATTCTTCTTGATGATCGACAATCCCGATGCTCCTACCTAGCAATAAACCCCCAAGGACACAACCCAAAAGTTGGGCCCTTGAGAGATAGGCTAACTTCATGGTCGGGAGAGGTTACCCTCCCCCGACCTAGCGTTCTCATGGCCGGCGCTTAAAGAGATCTGCTTTCACATCTCTCTCAAAGCGCCGTTAAAGCTTGAGAAGCGAGCTTACTTGAGGCTAGCCTTGGCACCAGCTTCTTTGAGCTTCTTAAGAAACTCCTCAGCATCAGCCTTAGCAACACCCTCTTTGACGAGCTTTGGAGCTGCGTCAACGAGGTCTTTAGCCTCCTTAAGGCCAAGTCCGGTGATCTCGCGAACAACCTTAATCACCTTAACTTTCTCAGCACCGGTCTCATCAAGCATAATGGTGAACTCGGTCTTCTCTTCTACAGCAGCAGCTGCAGGAGCAGACCCAGTAGCCATCATTGCTACGGGAGCCGCAGCACTAACGCCAAGCTCCTCTTCTAGCTTCTTTACCATCTTTGCAGCCTCCAACAGGGACATACCCTTGATGAAATCTACAACGCCGTCGAACGTATACGATCCAGACGCTTCAGACATGGTTTTACTCCTTTCCAAACGACACAACTAAAATTAACTAAGCAACCCTTATCCAACTACCTCATTATGCGGCAGCTGAATCCCCTCCGAGCTTCTTCCTATAGGCCTCAATTGACCTAACAACCTGCCCCGCTGGCTCCGAGAGAACTCGGACCAATTGCGTTGCAGGTGTGGAAATTAGGTTCAGCAACATAGCGAACGTCTCATTTCTGCCAGGCATCTTCGATAACGAATCAACCCCTGCAGCATCGACGTATGCACCATCTAGCCAACACCCCTTCACTCGAAATAGTTCATTGCTCTTGGCAAACCCTGCTAGCACCTTAGTAGGTGCGATCGGATCACTGTCCGATGTAATTACCAGGGTTGGTCCGTTGATAGTTGCCAGGAATCTATCAACCTCAGACTGCTTAGCTCCCCGGCCACCTTCAACCTTAGCTACGGCTAGGCGCGCTAGGGTATTACGAACGACCTTTCCGTTTGCGCCAACTTTGCGCAGCTCGCGGCGAAGATTCGTCATCTTTGCAACGGAAAGTCCACGGAAATCGGCGCAAATAGCCACCTGGGCATTTGTGAAATTGTCTACGAGCTTCTCAAGCTCAACCAGTTTTACAGCTTTTTCCATGACTAAAACTCCTTATGCCCCACCAATTACGCCCTGAGCGCCGATACATCTACCGCTATCCCTGGCCCCATTGTAAGGGCTATAGAAGCTGACTGAATGTATACACCCTTACTCGTCGATGGCTTTGATCTGTTGAGCGCACCGAAGAGCGCTTGAATATTCTCGAGTATCTTTACCCCACCAAATGAGGCCTTTCCTACTGAGGCGTGCACGACTCCAACCTTATCAACGCGATACTCAGCGCGCCCAGCCTTGACCGATTTTACCGTCTCTGAAATATCGAATGTTACGGTGCCGATCTTAGGTGATGGCATCAAACCACGTGGCCCAAGCAGCTTTCCGACCTTACCAACCTGCGCCATCATGTCAGGTGTTGCGATAACGCTATCAAAGTCAAAAAATCCGCCCTTGATCTTTTCTACTAGATCATCACCGCCAACGAAGTCTGCGCCAGCATCAGTTGCATTCTTAGCCTTCTCGCCCTTTGCGAATACCAGAACGCGCACGTTCCTTCCAAGTCCGTGTGGAAGAGAGATAGAGCCACGTACGTTCTGATCAGCCTTCTTAGGATCAACTCCGAGGCGAACAGCCACATCGACCGTCTCATCGAACTTAGCCGAAGCGGTGCTGGCAACTACCTGGCAGGCTTCCTCCAAGTTGTACAACTTGTCGGCCTCTACCTTGGATCGCACAGCTCTAATACGTTTGCCTTCTTTTCTACGCGCCATAACAAAAACTTAAAAGACTTAACTAAATTTGTTTTCTGTATAATGCCGACTCACCAGTTTGGTGAGCCCTACGGGGTGTTACGCCCCAGCCCCTTAAGGCCCTAGTCCATCAAAGGAGGCGAAAGATTAGGGATTTACCCACAATAAGTCAATATCCCTAGCCCTAATTGATTACATCAACACCCATACTACGTGCAGTTCCAGCTACTATTTTGAATGCAGCCTCATCGTCGTAGCAGTTCAGATCGGACATCTTCTGCTTTGCAATCTCATAGACCTGCGCCTTTGTGAGCTGTCCTACCTTATCCTTGTTCGGAACAGCAGAGCCCTTCTCAAGCTTAAGGGTCTTCTTAATCAGGTAAGAAACCGGTGGAGTCTTTAGCTCAAAGGTAAATGAGCGGTCCTTAAAAACTGTAATAACAACAGGAACTACCTCGCCCTGCTGCTTCTGAGTTCTGGCATTAAACTGCTTACAGAACTCCATGATATTAACGCCATGTTGACCAAGAACAGGCCCGATCGGAGGAGCTGGATTAGCCTGACCACCGGAAACTTGCAACTTAATAAGGGTACTAATCTCTTTTGCCATCTGAACACCTATAACTACTAAATCTTAAAACTAAAGCTTACCTAATATTAACAGGACGTTAGGACTTTTCAACTTGCATAAAATCGAGCTCAACTGGAGTAGCACGACCGAAGATGCTGATCAACACCTTGACCTTGCCCTTCTCTGGCCGCACCTCCTCGATAGTTCCATTGAACTCGGCAAACGGTCCGTCGATAACCTTTACGGCATCACCCTGCTCAAAGTTCATCTTAGACCGTGGCGAAGCAGCGCCCTCCTCAACCTGGCTAAATACGCGCTGAGCCTCCTCCTCTGAGATAGGTTGCGGGCTAGTGGCATCCCCTACAAAGCCGTTGATCTTGGGGGTTTCTTTGACTAAATGCCATGTCTCTTCGTTCAATACCATCTGAACAAGGATGTAGCCGGGGAAGAATTTGCGTGTGGAGGACCTCTTCTGTCCCTTAACCAGCTCCACAACGGTCTCCTGAGGGACGTGAACCTCCCCAAAGAGGTGAGTAAGTTTGTTCAAGCGGATCCTCTCCTCGAGGGCCTGCTTGGCCTTCATCTCAAAGCCTGCATAGGCCTGAACGACGTACCAATTTAACTTCTGTTCAGTCGAGATCGTTTCCATAAAGCTTCCTATCTAGCCACTGCTTGCCTAAACCGACTATTCGTCTAGCCGACTATCTCTGTCATAAGCCAGTTAAACGTGAGATCCATAACGAAAAGACACATAGAAATAAATACGATAATTAGTAAAACTACCCCAGTTAATCGTGTTGCTTCCTGACGGGTCGGAGTATGAACCTTCTTCAGCTCACCAACGCTCTCGGAGATATACGCCGAACTGCGCGCAATGATTGAACCTGACGAAGACCCGGCGCCCTTTCCGCTCATGCTAAATCCTTAATTAGATCAATACGTTACACAAAAAGAAGCCCATCATCTAAGCAGTCCTAGCTGACTAACAACCGGCTCTGCACCTGACAGTAATGGCAACGAGTATCAACTTGCCTGTGTTCACTAGCTGCAAACACAGAGTTCGGAAATCCGACCCTATCAGAAATTAGGTAGCCGAGCAAACAGGCGCGCATTCATTCTATCCCTGTAGGGCCTCTAACTTAGTAGATATCGCCCCCTCTATATAGTCCCTAAGCGCTGGAATTCGCACCGACGTTAAAACCTCACTGGCAAAGGCATGTACCAGAAAGTTTCTGGCTGTCTCGCGATCGATACCACGCGAGCGAAGGTAGAAAAGAGCCTCCGCATCGAGCTGCCCTATGGTTGCCCCGTGGGTGCATTTGACATCATCGGCCCAGATCTTTAACTGCGGGCGGGTTTCGATGCTCGCTGTTGGCGAGAGCAATAACGTCTGGTTAGACTGAAAAGCATTGGTCTTTTGTGCAATCTGGTCCACGGTAATTGTACCTGAGAAAACCCCGCGGCTCTGATCGGCGTAGATCCCCTTAAAATGCTCCCTGCTTTCAGAAGCTGGCTCGATATGATGAATTAAAGTCGAGTTATCAACGTGCTGCTTGTTCGCAAGAACTGAGAGTCCATTCAGCACCGCCTGCGTTGCGCTACCGTTAAGACGCACGCTCACGTTATTACGCACCATTGCCCCACCAAGCGAGATGATATGAGTACGCACCGTTGAATCGCGCCCCTGCTCTATCGTTGTGTCAGAGATCTGATAGGCCGATAAAGATTCATCCTGAAATTTGTAGCAATCAACAACTGCTCCCTGCGCTGCCCTGATCTCCGCAACCGGTAGAGAGAGATAACACTTAGCAGCATTGCTAACGAACGACTCGATGACAGTTACCTGCGACGACTCCTGCGCATCAAGAAACAAACGTGGCGTTACAACCTTTGATTCAGCAGCAGCGGTTACGACATTAATAATATGAAATGGAATCTCTACCGCCACTCCACGCGCCACACCGATACAGATACCATCATTAAGCAGAGCCGTTGCAAGGGCCGTAAATGCCTCCTGTGTATGTGCACCAAGCGCACCAACTGCTACAGGCTCCCCTGATTGAATACGGGTTACCGTTACACCCTGCGGCAAAGTTGTTGTTGAGGACAACGTTGCTGAGAACTCCCCATCCACAAACACTATCTGATAGCTCTTAAGCCCAGGGATCTGAAACGCCGCAAGCTGCTCCTGTGTGAAGAGAGCGGGGGTTGTTGTCGGCAGAGAGAAGCTACCGTTTGCGATATCCGCCGGATTTGTGTACTTCCAGGCCTCAATACGGGGTGAGGGAAAGAGTACCTTATTCCATACAGTAACTGCCTCCTGAGCGATCTTCTGTACTGCAACAGAGAGCTTCTCCGCTTGGCGCCCCTTAGCTTCCACCAGGGCAAGATTTACCCAACGTGATTGAGCCTCTACGATCGGAGTTTTTATAGCGGTAACGTTCATGAATTGCCTTATGCCGCTACTGATGAATCTTTAAATGCGGAGTAACCCTGGCTCTCAAGTTTGAGAGCTAATTCCCTACCACCAGACTGCACGATGCGACCATCGATCATAACGTGCACAACGTCAGGAACGATGTAGTTTAAGAGTCTCTGATAGTGAGTAATAACGAGCATTCCGTTCTCTTTCGTGCGCAGTCGGTTAACCCCCGCCGCAACTACCTGCAGGGCATCGATATCAAGGCCTGAATCGGTCTCATCTAAGATCGCTAGCTTTGGCTCAAGCACAGCCATCTGTAAAATTTCGTTACGCTTCTTCTCGCCGCCTGAGAAGCCCTCGTTAACGGCGCGCTTTAGCATTACGTCATCAAGCTCTAGCAACTTAGCCTTGTCCTTAATAAAGGTCGCAAAATCACGCACCGAGATAGCCGGTAGCCCCCTGTGCTCACGCACTGAATTAAGCGCGGTCCTTAAGAAATAGGTGGTAAGCACACCTGGGAGCTCCACCGGGTACTGGAACGCAAGGAAGAGCCCCTCACGCGCCCGAACCTCGGGATCTAGCTCAAGCAGATCCTTGTCGTTAAACGAGACGCTACCCTGCGTTACCTCGTAGCCATCCTTGCCCCCTAGAATATTAGCGAGGGTGCTCTTGCCTGAGCCGTTCACCCCCATAATAGCATGCACCTCACCCGGCTTAATCTCTAGATTAATCCCCTTGAGGATCTCCCGTCCATCACCCTCAATACGCGCACACAGATCTGTAATCTTTAATAAACTCATACTTCCCTTTCTTTATCCCACACTGCCTTCGAGACTAATTTCTAACAATCGCCGCGCTTCAATCGCGAACTCCATCGGCAATTCATTGAGCACCTCTTTGCAGAAGCCGTGCACTATCATCGAAACGGCATCCTCTGTAGAGATCCCTCTTTGATTGCAATAGAAGATCTGGTCCTCTCCGATCTTCGAGGTCGAGGCCTCGTGCTCTACCGTAGCGCTTGGGTTCTTTACCTCAATGTACGGAAAGGTATGCGCGCCGCAATTATTTCCCATCAACATCGAGTCGCACTGCGAGAAGTTACGAGCCCCATCAGCGCTCTTCATCATCTTTACCAGCCCGCGGTATGCATTCTGGCTCTGACCAGCCGAGATACCCTTCGAGATGATCGTGCTCTTGGTGTTCTTACCGATGTGGATCATCTTAGTACCAGTATCGGCCTGCTGCTTGTTATTGGTAATAGCAACTGAGTAAAACTCACCAACCGAGTTGTCCCCCTTTAAGATACAACTTGGATACTTCCAGGTGATTGCAGAGCCGGTCTCGATCTGTGTCCAGGAGATCTTAGCGTTATCGCCAGCACACAATCCGCGCTTGGTAACGAAGTTGTAAATGCCCCCCTTGCCATCCTTATCACCGGGATACCAATTCTGGATCGTTGAGTACTTAATCTGCGCATTGCCCAGCGCTACGAGCTCTACAACGGCGGCGTGCAATTGATTTTCATCTCGCATCGGAGCGGTGCAGCCCTCCATGTAGCTTACGTAGCTACCCTCATCGGCGATAATAAGCGTTCGTTCAAACTGCCCAGTTTTTGCGGCATTTATGCGAAAATATGTCGATAGCTCAAGTGGGCAACGAACCCCCTTTGGAATGTAACAGAAGGAGCCATCAGTAAAAACGGCTGAATTAAGCGCCGCAAAGAAATTATCCGAATGCGGAACAACCGTACCAAGATATTTCTTAACGAGCTCCGGGTGGTTCTGAATCGCCTCAGACATCGAACAGAATATAACTCCAACCGCCTCAAGCTCCTTCTTAAAGGTCGTTACAACCGATACCGAATCAAATATAGCATCTACTGCAACCCCCGAGAGGGCCTTCTGCTCACTAAGAGGAATACCCAACTTCTCATAGGTCTTTAGGATCTCTGGATCGACCTGATCAAGGCTGGTCAACTCTGCCTTTCTCTTTGGAGCTGAGTAATAAATGATGCTTTTATAATCAATTGGAGGATAGTTAATGAAGGCCCAGTGCGGCTCACTCATCTCACACCAGCGCCGATACCCCTTTAGACGCCACTCCAGCATCCACTCAGGCTCGCCCTTCTTCTTGGAGATAAATGTAATAGTATCTTCGCTCAATCCTGGAGGAGCTTCATCCGCCTCGATATCGGTATAGAAGCCGTACTTATACTCTTGGCTAGTAAAATCATCTAAGATATCGGTACTCATATGTGAATCAAATGCCTTTCCTTAAACGCTGCGGCCACACAGGATACCCAATATCAGGCCCCAAGTCTTCGTTTGGGTCCGTTTTTGGTTAACGTGCTCACTAGCAGCGTGATGGTATCAATCTTGAAGATTTTATTCAAGTATAGCACAAACTTAGCTAGCTGCGGCTAGATGCGTAACTACTTGAATTTACAACTAATCTATAATTAGCAAGGACACGGCCGGGAATATTGGGGCGGGGCCATCCGGATTTTGGAAGAGCCATTTGAGCAGGCTCTGATAGAAACCAAAGAGCGGAATCTGATCGGCTACCTGCTGACGCACCTGCTCACGTCGAGACTTAAATCCAGCGTGGCTTTCACGTGTCAGATGCTCGCGCTCGCGCCAAAAATTACCTAGGGGCTGGATCTGAATCTCAAACATCTTATCGTTCCAGATCACAACCGACTTGATCGCCTCCCAACCACTGCCCTTCTCTGTTTCCTGCAGATAGTCCTTAGTTTCAATGAAATTAAGCTGCTCCGTTCGAGCATGAAGCTCCATCCCAAACTCAGACAGAATCTTAGAATCCCAAGCAATTTTAGTAAGTGCGTGGTACAGCTCGAGCCCCTCAGAGCTCGATCCAACTACTATCTTAATACCAAAAACATCTTTTACATATTTGCTCAGATGCCGAAGCTCCTTGTCGCGAGTCACGAAGGAATCAAGCCCGAAGATCTCATCGACTACCTTATTCCAAAGCTCTTCCTCTGCTTTTATGCGGCTAATGATCTTATTAATTCCGTACCTGTTAGGCTCAATCGGTTGGTACTCTACTACATTGGCTACGAGCATCGGTGCCACCCAGCTGGAACCATCATAATACTGCAACTTTCTAAGCTGCCTACTACCAAGGTCAAGGTCGATCGTCGAATAGAGGTTCTGCGAAGAGATAGGCTGCGTCAGTGTAAAGCGCTCCGTGGTGGTTGGAACCTCTCCGATTACAACGCTCTGAAGCTGATATGGCCCGACATATGAGGTGCACAAAAGCTCACACAACCGATGCAGGCTCTCCTCACCCTTTATTATCATGCGATCAAATGCAGCGCGGCAGGTGCGCAGATGGCTTCTAGAAAATCGCATCTCATGGGTGCGATCTGGCTCCTGCTCCAACTCTTTGCGCACCGTATCAAGATATAAAACAAGCTCGTTTAAGAGCGGCTCCTGACTCACCATCCACAACGGCGAATGGGCGTGAGAATCCTTGCTGTGAGGTCCGTCTACTAGAGTCTCGTTAAATGGGTGGTTCATTTAGTAAGAGGTAGCACTAAGAGTTAGGTGCTGAGAAGATGCGATATTCATATACGGGGAGAAATATACGGGGAGAAATATACGGAGAGAAATATCCAGAGAGAAATATAGCGCTATGAAACGCCTCTCCAGAAAAGGGGCCCCTATGCACCTTAGGAGCCACTATGCACGGTCGGAGGGAATTGAACCCCCAACCTGCGGATTTGGAATCCGCTGCTCTACCAATTGAGCTACGACCGTAAGTGGTCGCCATGCTACCACATTCAAAAAGAAAAGGAATTGGTGAGGGTGGGTTTCGAACCCACGTAGACATAAGTCAGCAGATTTACAGTCTGCCCCCTTTAACCACTCGGGCACCTCACCATAATGAGTGTGTTGATCGTGCTCCGCCCCCTGCCCGCGACCATAGACCAAACAAAGCCTAAGTTCGGGTATGAAAGCAGCTGGAGCCCAGGACGGAACTCGAATCCGTGACCTCTTCCTTACCAAGGAAGTGCTCTACCAACTGAGCTACATGGGCGCGTCACGTTCAACGAGCCGGCATTATGGTCAATAAGAGGGATCAAGTAAATACTATGGGGGGTTACCACGGTTGGGGAATTGAAATTTCTTTCAAGCTCTTATAACCTATGCTCAGAAACTATTGTTTTGGGGTCCCTACCCCATCTCATACGCTGGCATAGCTCAATTGGTAGAGCAGCTGATTTGTAATCAGCAGGTTCCCCGTTCAAGTCGGGGTGTCAGCTCCAAACAAAACATCTAACTATTCACCCTAGTACAGGCTTGTCGCTGGTTAATATGACTATGACTTGCACATCTACGACTTGCACATCTACGGATTCCCTTTCTGCCCTCTTTGAATTTATTCCGCTGCTTGAAGAAGGTGCCTTTAAATCCGCCCTATCTGTCTATATTTCAACCGGAGAACATCTTCCGGCGATGCACGATCTTAAGGCCAAGCTGTGCGAGGCAGATCTCGCACTCCCTGATTTTAATTGGCTGCAATGGGTGGATCAGGCGCAGCCATACTTACAGAATCCTACGACTCTCTCCACTGCCAGCCTAGACGATCTGCGCAGACTCACTACCATCGCAGTAAATGCCGACGTGTTAAACGCAAGCCTCTTTCCGCACCTCTGCTCCTCTGGATTTATGCAACACCTGCTAATACGCCTGCGCCTAATCAAGAGTGCGTGATCTGCTGATTATTTGGCTCATTGCATCAATCTCAGCAGAGCTTAAGTCTCCGCGCCTTTTGGTAATCTCAAGCAGCTGTTGTGCAAGGGCACGGTAGAGCTCGGCCAGGCTAGCGTCACTCGTATGGAGCGCTGCAATCTGCTTACTGACGAGATCTACTTCTCCCCGAATAACGAGACCGGTTAACGCTCTAGTAGTGCCCAACGCTAATACATTATCAACCGTCCCCTGCACGATAGAAGGGAAGAAACTCTGAATAGTCTGCTCGGAGAGCCCCGCACTCCGATAGAGCCTCTGAGCAACATCGAGCACAGCAACGATGTAATTACTCGCAAATACATGCCCGGCATGACATAGCATCTTCGCTTCAGCAGTGATTTCAAAAAACCGCCCCCCGATCTTTTCGCACAGCTCGGTTAAAGATCTAACCGCCCTAGCGTCCCCCTCAACTGCGCATACCGTGCCTGGAAAAGCTCTGAATGCGTGCTCTGGATCAGCGAAGCTCCGGATCGGATGAAGAGTTCCAAGTGCCGCGCCACTGCAACTAAGGGGGTCTAAAACATGGGAATCCAGCGCGCCACTTACATGAAATATACAAGCATCTGCTGAGAGCGTAGTTAGCCCTGCAAGGGTCTCTACGACTCCTGGTATGGCTCTATCATCACAGGAGATCATCCACAGATCTGCACAGGGCAACTGAGATATCTGCTCAACAATTGCAGCAGACCCTAAGATCCTCTGAGCCCTAGTGGCAGACTCAATTGAGCGATTACAGATTGTAACCTGATCTACCACCTGCTGCTCTACAAGCAACGCACCCAGGCACTGTCCAACCTTTCCACAACCGATGATATTAAGGTTCTTCATAACTATTAAGAGGTTAGTTAGCGTAGCAATAAGAAAAAGAGCGCATTAATAAGAACTGGAATTATCGCTGCCAGCACTAACTTGCCCTGAGAGATGCCACCATCAAAAAACCTGGCGAGCAGCGAATGCCCGATCGGATTCGGAGCATTCGCTATGATCGTAAGGCCCCCTCCCGCTATCGCTCCAGCTGTAACAAAGTAGCGCAGCTCAGGAGAACTGTTCGGTACCAGAGACGCAAGATACGTTATCGAAGCATTATCGTTAAAAGCAGAGAGGCCAATGCTCGTAAAAAAGAGTGGCAGATTACTCATTCGCATTAACACCGGCTCAATCCACCAGGCCTGAAAGGAACCGTGAATTACCAAACCTGCCAGGAAGAATCCGATTAGGAGTGGCGCACGTAAGGACACCGCCCGCTGAAAGTGTCGTGTCGCATCAACAAAAGCTAGGAAGAATAGAAACCCGATAATAATTAAGCGCGGGCTACCTGCTTGTACGATAGTCCATACAAGAAAGATAATATTCCCAACGATTACTCCAACGGGTACCGATTTCTCATGAATCGGATGCTCCGCTTCAAAGCACGTGACCTGCGCCCGCAGTCCTTGCAGCTCCTCTCGAAAGATCAGGTAGTAGGCCGTTGTTGCAACGAGCACGGCTCCAACTGCTCTAACTCCAAATGTCCAGAACATAAAAGGGGTATCCCATCCCCACTTATCGGCCACCAATAACACCGGAGGTGCCGCAAAGTTGGTCAAAGCCCCTCCGATAGATACGTTACAGAACAACAGCGCCAGGGTCGCATAACAGAGCTTCTTAGATGGCCTATACCTAAAGAAATGTTGTCCAAGCAGCACGGCACAAACGGTCATCGCAGCCGGCTCCGTTATAAGGGAGCCAAGGATCGGGCCTATAATTAAGATACTCAGCCACCAGGATGCCGGAGTAGCTCCAGTTAACCGTGCTACAACAGCGAGCAATCTCTCTACGAGATACAATATCGGTTGGGTTGAGGCGATCGCCATTACGATAACAACGAAAACCGCCTCGGTAAAATGAACTGAGTGCTCTAGAAAAAACTTTGCTGGCGCCCAGCCCTTTGTAAATACGACCGTTGCTAAAAGGGGTAACGCCCAAACACCAAAGACCGCCTCTATTTCGCCGAGGTAGTGCATAAACACGGCTCTAAAGCTGACGGGTTCCTCACTGTTTTTCTCAACGGCATCCCTGCTCTCAAGCCACCTCAGATGGTGTTGCTCTTCAAGACGTCTCGCGATCCGTAGAAACATCGGCGTACAAAAGGTATGGATAATGGCGAGCAGGAATATAATAGTGGCAACAAGATTAAGGGGCTCAGACGAGATACGACCCGCAAGCACCTCCATCAACGATCCGATCTGAGGATCTCCGTACGTATAGAGCGGCCTCGGAAAGAGAGCTTCAGATATACCGGTTGCCTCGACGGAGAAACGCCTAGCAAACCAATCACAGAACTCAAGACCTAAAGCCATATGAATAGGATAGGACGCGAGCCTATATCTGTATAGCCAACTTTACGTAGCAAAGAGATACTTCTAATGCCTACAGCTGGCACTGCTGGGAATCTAACAAAGTAATATCAGCAGGGATAGAGCTCTGCTTATCTGCCAAGCCCCGCACGGTAACGGCACCCTTAACCTTTACGAGATGCGGGAACACCACATCTCCAGAAACCACAAAGCTCTGGGCATCAACAAGTGACGGCACTACCTTTATACGTGCCTCAAAGTCTTTTATCAGCCCGTACGAAGCGTTATCGAGCACTACAGATGGCAATCCAGGAAGTGTGCGAGCGGGGTTGACCGTTATCGTAAAGTTCTTGGTCAGTTGATAGACATCTGAACGCACAACCAAAAGATCGTTGTTTGATTTAACCGGGGCAAATCTAGTACGTGGAACTTGCAGAGCCCGCGCCCCCTCAAACACCTCGATAGCCGCCCCCATCGCTGTTTCAATCTGAATAACTCGACGGCTACCGCGGTCGCGTGGATTAACCGTCTTCTTATTGCTTATAAGGGGCAGCGGGATGCTGCCATCATGCTCCCGTGCTACCCGCACAACGGCCTCAAGATCGAGCCAGATATTGTTGGTGTTAAAGTGTCGGTACTTTGCGATATCCTGAAACTCTGGGACGATCTCTCCAGCCGGGGTTGTTGGAGCCTGGCTACTTTCACGCAGTACGAGGCGTCCGGATCCCTTTCGTCGCGCCAGGTGTCCACCCTTAGCATCGGCCTTAGTTCGCTCCGCGGTTTCCATCAGAAAGGGTGCCCCACTCGCCGCGAAATATCCAAGGATCGCTGGCTCGATTGTAGCACCGAGGTTGTCCGCATTTGCAACGAACAGATAGCGCTTGCCCAATGCAAGCAGCCTCTCTGCTAATCCGGTCGCCAATAAAGCCGCGTAGATATCTCCGTGCCCGGGTGGGTTCCAATTAAGCTCATCAATCGACTCACGCGCAGGGCTCATCGTATCTATATAGATCTTTGGGTGGCGGTGCTGCAGGAATGATTGTGGTAATCCTGCTGGGCTAAGGTCCCCATACGGCTTCATAGCTTGCTGCACGTCGCTATCGGTTGAGAAACTTGTCATGTGAACAAGGGGAATGGCAACGCCGGTAATTTTTCCTAGCTCATCCAGTTGGTGTGCAATAATATCGTTAAACGTTAGGTTGTCCCTGACGCAAAGAAGGGACTTAGCGCGCTCCAGCCCCATGGTTGTCCCCAGGCCCCCGTTGAGTCTAACAACGGCCAGTTTACTCAGAAGTCTGGTTCCCTCTTCGGTGGTGGTGTTGCAGGCCGTTACCTTGCTAAAGCAATCGATCTCACCTAGAGGCTCAATCTCAGCCTCAGTTATAACCCCGGTCTTACCGGCGAGCACATCGTTAAACAGCCGCTCAAAGTTCCTGATAACGGCAGGGGGCAACCCATCTCGCCGCATTAGATCCGCTGCTTCCTTTGATCCCCTGCTACTTAGAGCCATCATCATACACCCAATGCCTCACTGAAAACTCAATTACCACCTCGATATCAAATACCTACCCCATCATGCTCAAAAAAAAGCATTAATGCACTACCCAGCATATCAAAAATG
>Ga0209190_1000016_pt1 | contig 129877 bp, 188 predicted proteins | sample M_140205_XF_Meta_FD_187315 | JGI IMG/M metagenome (GOLD analysis project Ga0209190, IMG submission 187315) | Freshwater microbial communities from Lake Montjoie, Canada to study carbon cycling - M_140205_XF_MetaG (SPAdes) (version 2) | ecosystem: Environmental > Aquatic > Freshwater > Lake... | reverse complement strand
GGATGAATTGATGGATGAGACACTATTTGTAAGTGTTGTATTTGTGCTGGCCAAGGTATTTGATAGGTTTGTAATGGACGCATTTATACTTGTAACGTTATTATTAAGTAATGTATTTGTGCTGGCCAAGTTATTTGATAGGTTTGTAATGGACGCATTTATACTTGTAACGTTATTATTAAGTAATGTATTTGTGTTGGCCAAGTTATTTGATAGGTTTGTAATGGACGCATTTATACTTGTAACGTTATTATTAAGTAATGTATTTGTGCTGGCCAAGTTATTTGATAGGTTTGTAATGGATGAATTGATGGATGAGACACTACTTGTAAGTAATGTATTTGTGTTGGCCAAGTTATTTGATAGGTTTGTAATGGATGAATTGATGGATGAGACACTACTTGTAAGTGTTGTGTTTGTGTTGGCCAAGTTATTTGATAGGTTTGTAATGGATGAATTGATGGATGAGACACTACTTGTAAGTAATGTATTTGTGCTGGCCAAGTTATTAGACAAGTTATTAATAGACGCATTTATACTTGTAACGTTATTATTAAGTATTGTATTTGTGCTGGCCAAGTTATTTGATAGGTTTGTAATGGATGAATTGATGGATGAGACACTACTTGTAAGTAATGTATTTGTGCTGGCCAAGTTATTTGATAGGTTTGTAATGGATGAATTGATGGATGAGACACTACTTGTAAGTAATGTATTTGTGCTGGCTAAGTTATTTGATAGGTTTGTAATGGATGAATTGATGGATGAGACACTACTTGTAAGTGTTGTGTTTGTGTTGGCCAAATTATTTGATAGGTTTGTAATGGATGAATTGATGGATGAGACACTACTTGTAAGTAATGTATTTGTGTTGGCCAAGTTATTTGATAGGTTTGTAATGGAAACATTGATGGATGAGACATTTGTATAAAGTACAGAAACTGATGTGTTTGTATTGGCCAAGTTATTTGATATGTTTGTAATGGATGAATTGATGGATGAGACATTTGTATAAAGTACAGAAACTGATGTGTTTGTATTGGCCAAGTTATTGGACAAGTTTGTTATAGACTCATTAATGCTTGATAAACTATTATATATATTATTGGACAAGTTTACAATATTGGAAAAGTTTGATATGGACGCATTAATGATTGTAATATTTGTTCGTATCTCTGTAATTGCGCTTGTAAAATTATTTGCGATTCGAAATGCTTCAAACGCTGTAGTATTTGCGGTGTTTGAAATAATTTGTATATCACCAATTGAAACAGTCATTCTTGATATTTTTATTGACATATTTGTTATAGATGCGTTGATTGAAGAAACATCCGTATACAAAACTGAAACTGATGTATTTGTATTCGATAAGTTATTCGACAAATTTATTATGGACGCATTGATAGATGAGACATTATCATATAATACTGTAACAGATGAGTTTGTATTTGCTAATATGGTCGACAAATTTGATATGGACGCATTAACTAACGAGTCTACATTATATAAAAAAAGCACTGAACTGTTTGTATTAAATAAGTTATTTGATATATTTAATATGGATGTGTTGATGGATAAAACATTATCATATAAAATAGACACTGAACTGTTTGTATTGGATAAATTTGTTGACAAGTTCATAATAGAGAGATTAATAGCTGAATCATTCACATATAATATAGACACTGATGTATTTGTCTGTGATAATATGGTTGATACATTTGTAATGGACGCATTAATGGCATATACACTATCATAAAGAATTGTAACAGATGAGTTTGTTTTTGCTAATATGGTTGATATATTTATTATAGACACATTAATGGAGGAGTCATTATCATAAAGTGATTGTACTGATGCGTTTGTTTTTGCTAATATAGTGGATGTATTTGTTATGGACGCATTAATGGCAGATACATTATCATATAGTGTTTGGACCGACACATTTGTTTTTGCTAATATAGTGGATGTATTTGTTATGGACGCATTAATGGCAGATACATTATCATAAAGAGTTCTAACAGATGCGTTTGTTTTTTCTAATATTATAGATGTATTTGTTATGGACGCATTAATGGACGAGACATTATCATAAAGTGTTGACACAGACGTATTTATATTATGTATTTGAGTTGATATATTTATTATGGACGAGTTTATGATTGATATTGTTGAGGACATATTTGTTATGGACGCATTAATAGACGAGACGTTATCATATAATGTAGAAATAGATGTATTTATAACAGAAATTATCATCGATATGTTATTAATATTTGTGTTGGCTTCTTCTAAGCCAATTTGTGTTAATACTATTGATAAATTCATTTTATGAAACTCTTCTACTGTAATGTTTCCACCTCCTGTGTTTAATGTACCAAGTGTATAATTGATTGAATTAATCTCTTCATTTAATAAAGTTAAAATTGTACTATTTATATTATTTGCTATTAACGTACCTTGTATAGTGGTGGATATATTGGTATTACCAATAGTGATTGTTGTGGCGGTATTACCAATTTGTATGGTTTCTCCATCTATATTTTGTGTGCTTATATTTGTTGCGACTAATGTACCATTTATAGTTGTTGAAATATTATTATTTCCAATGTTTACGGGTTGGCCATTTATATTATTTATATTGTTAGTTAACAGTGTACCAAATAGGATTGTTGATATATTATTATTGCCTATGGTTATTTCGTTTGAGTTGTTACCAATATGTATGTTTTCTCCATTTATGTTACTTACCGATAAGTTACCTAGAATACTTGTTGAAATGTTGTAATTACCTATGGTAATGGATGTGGCAGTATTTCCGATGTTTATGGTTTCTCCATTTATATTTTGTGTGCTTATGTTTGTTGCGATTAATGTTCCTTGTATAATGGTTGAAACATTATTATTCCCAATTTGTATAGTTTGGCCATTTATATTGTCTATATTGTTAGTTAATAGTGTACCAAATAGGATTGTTGATATATTATTATTGCCTATGGTTATTTCGTTTGAGTTATTTCCAATTTGTAATGTGTCTCCATTTATGTTACTTACCGATAAGTTTCCTAAAATATTTGTCGATATATTAGTGTGTCCTATAGTGATAGATACTGCTGTATTACCAATTTGTATGATTTCTCCATTTATGTATTGAGCGCTTATATTTGTTGCGATTAATGTACCATTTATAGTTGTTGAAATATTACCTATAATAATGTTCTTTGTTCTTGGGCCTATATACAATGTTGAACCCGAGTTGTCTATGGATGATATATTTCCTATTAATTCGATGGTGCTACTACTGTTACCTATAATAATACTTGATGCGGTTGGGCCTATATATATGGATGAACCTGAGTTGTCTATGGATGATATATTCCCTATTAATTCGATGGTGCTATTCTTATTTCCGATTAGTACTTTTTTTGCGTTGGGTCCAATGTATACGGATGAGCCATAATTATCTATGTATGACACATTCCCTATCATCTGTATGGTAGTTTGAGGATTTCCTATCAAAATATTGGTTGTTGTTGGACCTATATACAATCTTGAATTAACGTTATCTATAGATGATATGTTATTTAAAGAAGTTGTATTATCGTATAATAATGCATTAAATCCTGTTATAGATTCGTCTATATCACATATATCCACATATTTTGTTGGAATACAATTAATTAATTCTTCGATATGAAACCCCTCCATTACCATATCCCTATATTAAATATTTGATGGTTCTATCCTATTTCTAGATAGTTCAAATTCCTCCGCTCGTTCTTCTATTTCAATATCTCGTTCTATTTCACATACTCCGCAAATTACACATTTTTTACATTTTGATTTAGATATAATTTTAACTATACCAATTATAAACACCGTAGATGTAGTCAGAAAAAAGGACCAGAATACGGGGTCTTGTTTTAAGTTGTACATAATATATTAAAATATAATATATGGGGTATATATGTCCTGGAAACCTCCCATTTATAGAAAAACATATAAAAATCGTTACGGTTCAAAGTGTTTTTTAGACCCTAAACGATTAAAATATCCCATTTGTAGTAAGGGTCGTATTAGTTGTAAAGGATTGAGCGCGGCTCAATATTATGCCCGATTAAGTAAAAACAAAAAACTTATCCGGCTTATTCAAACACTCAAAAATAGGCATTGTAAAAAAATAGGCATTGAAAAAAATAACATTGTAAAAAAATAGGCATTGAAAAAAATAACATTGTAAAAAATAGGCATTGAAAAAAATAACATTACCATTGTAATATAATTATGCTTTGATGAGTTCAATCATATTCTTTTTGTTGTACATCATAAGTTTTATTTCGTCTTTTATCATATTTAGTGTTTCATCATTTTCTTTATTATTTAAATACCGTATAAATTTCTCTTTTAATTCTGGATATCTATCTTCTTGTATCCATTCTTCTAACATTATTTCTTTTTCTTCATATAAGGTGTCCAGTTCTGTTTTTGTTTTAATATTCCAGTTTCCTTCTTCATATACCATCATATATTTATCTTTCAAATTCGAAATATAAATATTCATATTTTCTGGTTTTAATGGATTGAAATGTATTCTCTCTATAAGATTCTTTACACAGTAATTTATCTTCTTTAAACACGAAATATAATCTTTATCTGTTAAATGAGAGACGTCTGTTTCCTTATAACCCAGTAATTGAATATTATTTTGTATATGAATTCCACCATTAATTTGTAATTTATTCGTTAATTTTTGTATTTGAATATTTTTATTTTCTTTCTGCATTTTCTTAAACTGTTTCTCTAATTCTTTATGTTTTAAATCCTGTTCTTGCTGATGTTGTGTTTGTAAATTCAAAAGTCGGGCTAATTCTTTAAAATCCTCATCTTTATTTTTGTTACAACTGTATTTTATATGTTTTGATAACGACGATTTATGTTTGTACGTTTTGTCACAATAAGAGCAAATTAATTGTTCACTTGGTAATTTTACTTTTATTTTTAGTTTTTCCTCCATATTTTTATGCCTTACTGTCTCCAAGTGGCGTTTGTAATTAAATAATAAAGGAGTATTGAAATTACAATATTTGCAATTAAAAAAATTCATTTATATACTATACTATTTTATTTTTTATACTCTTTTTATAAAATATGACGTTGATAGATTTACTCTTTTACTCGTTTTTATATACTTTTTTGCTCGTACTTTTTGGAAAAGTTAGGCGTTTTTTGGCTAACTTTTGGCTAACTTTTTGGCCTAAAATGTTGAGTTTTTGTTGAATAAAAGATGAATTACCATAAATTTAGTTTTACTAAATAATTGAATATTTTATGATGATAATAAGTAACGACCCCGTTTATACTTTTTATTTTTTATTTTATAAAAAAGTATAAAAGTATACTTTTTACTCTTTTCTTTTTTTTAGGCACTATACCAATAACACTCGCTTACTCTTTTTTTACTCTTTTTCGCTGCAAATATACTTTTTTAAAGCTGTTTTTTAAAAATAAAAGGTCAGGGAGAAAAAATCTATAAAAATAAAAATCTAAAAAAGAAAATGAAAAATATTTTTTAAAAAAATAAATTTTATAAAATAAAAATGAAAAATTAAAATTTTATAAAAAGAAAATGAAAAATGAAAAATTAAAAGTTTGAAGATATAAGTTTTTGTTGTGCATTAGTACATATTTACAACCTCTATTTATTAGAACAAAATATTCATTAACGGGTCTTTCTTTTTCTGCAACTATATAACAATTTATAAGCACTTATTATAATGCTTGAGCATATTATAATATTAATTATACCATTTACTTGTGTTTCTGTTATATTTTTATTTATACATTGTTGAAATAATGGCAAAATAAAATTTTCTTTGTCTTCCATATTCGTTTGGGATATTTCTGTTAATGGACACTTATTATCAAACATAAGCCATATAAAATAGTATATAATTGGATATGGAAATACGTATATTAAATATTTATTTGGTAATAAAGGCATTAATATAATCGTTAACGGTATTAAAAAATGTAAATAATATAATATGTTTGTCATATTGTATTATATAATAATATAAAAATAATATATGAAATGAAATTTATAAAAAAGTTTAAAGAAACAACCCAAGTATATAAAATATGACGATTACTCCAATTGTTGAATTGTATTTGTACGTCGACCCTTCAAGTGATATGTACGTGTATTATAAAGACAAGGCAGATATTCATAATAATATGGGTTCGCATCCTGACGCAGGTTTCGATTTGATTTGTCCTACTGAAACTCAATTTGAGCCTAATAAATCGATGAAAGTTGATTTTGGTGTAACTTGTGCGATGTTTGAAGTGAATGACTTTTCCAATCCAATCAGTTTTTTTATGTATGCCCGTTCGAGCATTTCTAAAACCAACTTTCGTTTATCGAATAATGTCGGGATTATTGATAGCGGATACAGAGGAACCATTGGGGCTTATTTCGATGCTTATCCTTGGCAAAATGATAATTTTACAATGGCAAAGGGCACTCGTATGGTACAGCTGTGCGCTCCTTCTTTACAGAGTTTCCGTGTATATGTGGTGGATTCTTTAGAACTTTTGGGTGAAACGGAGAGAGGTACTAATGGATTTGGTTCAAGTGGTGTTTAATAAATTATAAGTATAATCATATTAGTTGTTCTGTTTCATTAAATCCATCCAGTATTGTAGAGTCATTTTTTTAAAGTTAAAGGTCTTATCTTTAAAAGATATAATTGTGTTATTTAATAATTCCTCTGTAACTTCACTCCAATTATTTACTATTAATACAGGTAAATCAATATACAATGAATCAATTTGTGATGTTTTAACAATTGGAATACACCCCAATATGATTGCTTCCCAAGTTCTATGACAATCTAGTCCGTTACCATAAGGTGATAAAACAAATGCGTAATCAATCTGTTTTGTCCACGTATTAATACGGTTTATTCTTTCATTTTCTAAATATAATAAATGTTTTGGTATATTTTGTAGAGCATCAATTCTATCTCCTCCAAATTTGGTATTCATTTGAAAATGACAATTTGAATAAATTAAAGGTATTCTTTCATAAAATGGTTTAGTTGTGTTTTTAATTGTTATAAGTTCTTTTTCTTGGTCAACCGGAGACATTTTTGGTCCCCACCAAAAATTATCATTATTATATAAAGTATGGTAATCTAAACCAATAGGTAAATTTATAATTTTATCGTGTTTGTATATACAATTTTGAACATACCATTTTTTTATTTTTTTATTTTCAATGAATTCAATAAATTTTTGTACATTTGGGAAAATATCATTTGGAATTGTATAATCGCTATCTCCAGTAACTAAAACGAAATTATTTGGAATATGATTGATTATTTTAGAAAATGTATAAATTATATCTGTTTTAACATATATAATTTTTTCAGTAGACAATTCGAATATTCTATTATCTATATTCGTTTTCATATAAATGTCGCACGATTTTTGAAAACCCACCGAACAAATGTAATTACAATTGTTTTCTTCCATTTGTATATATTAAGTTGTATTTTTAAATATTGAAAATTATAATACATTATATGGAAATTCTAGATAAATATTTATGGCTATTTTAATTATTATAACATTTATATTTTTTATTTATTCTTTTGTAATAATTATTTATGTTAAAATTAATAAATAACAAATCGATGATGTCTTATTTGATTATTAATAAGGTGGTCGTTTATTAAAAAAAAACTTTTTACTTGTTTTATGTTTCTGTTCCAAATAAAATCAATGTTATTAACCACACACTCGATAATACAAGAATTTATCTTACTTTTATATTCTTGTATAGATGATACTTTTTTTTTAAAATATTTGTCTAATATCATTCTTTCTACATAAGTTGGGTTATTCGTTGGAGTATCATCGAACATTATAAGTAATTCGTCAATCGGTCCAAAACATATTAAATCAGTTGGATGTAATTTTACACCGTGACATAGTTCGCCAGATAAAAATGTTATCTTATCATATAAATGAGTAGTACAATTAATAAATTTTATTAATGTATCATCCGAGTCATTTGTTTTTATGTTGGTTGACATAACATTGTTCATATAATAGGTTTCATTTAATACTTTAATATTATTATCATCATACTGAAAAGGTTTTATACATAAATCTGTTCTCGTTCGAAGTGTATATTTAAAACCGAGCTCTTTTGCTTTTAATAATGCGTTTTTTATTTGAGTTGATTGATACATATATGATTCAGATGGATACTTATTCAACAAAATAATAAAGCCATTTTCTTTTAAACTAGTTAATAAGTGTTTGTCTTGGTCAAACCAAGTTGAAACAATTTTAGTATTAATATTTTTGTACATATGTATTAAATCATTGATGTAATCTGGTTGTATTAACCCAGTAATAATAAGACAAACATCGTTTACATTAACCACCATATAATATTGTAATGTAGTATCTCTTTATTCATTAATTATAATAATAATTATTCGTAATCAATTCTTTTATTTTATAACAAGTATATTAATGACTGTTATAAACGGTATTGAGATTGATGTTAATAATTATAAAGTGAACGATATTAAATCAGCTATAATGAATAACGACCCAATCGAATCTAAATTAAATGTTATTCTTGTAATTAGTAATCCCTGTTTATACGCTCGTAGGTATATATTATTGAAAGAGTTTGTGAAAAGAATAAATGAAGAAGAGGTTCACGTTAATTTATATATTGTTGAAATGGTATACCCAGGCCAAAAATATATTGTTACAGACTCTAATAACAATAAACATTTACAATTAAAAACAGACACACCTATTTGGCACAAAGAAAATATGATTTGTTTAGGAGTTAAATACTTATTACCCAAAGATTATAAGGCGTTTGCGTGGGTTGACGCCGATATTGAGTTTGACAGTTCTTATTGGGCTTTAGATACATTAAAAATATTAAATGGGTCAAAAGATGTCGTACAGTTGTTTAGTCACTGCGTCGATATGGATAAAGACGAAACAACTTTATCTATTTTTAATGGGTTTGGATATTCATATTGTAAAGGCAAAAAATATGCTACGACCGAGAAAGAATTTTGGCATCCTGGTTATGCGTGGGCGATGACACGTAAAGCGTATGAAAATGTGGGAATCTATGACAAAGGTATATTGGGAAGTGGAGATTCTATAATGGCTCTCTCTTTTATAAATAAAGTCTCTTCCATGCACAATAAAAATTACAATGTGGAGTATAACAATTCAATGGTAGAATATCAAAAAAAAGCGAGTAAATTAAGACTGGGTTATGTACCAGGTATAATTCGGCATTATTATCACGGAACAAAAGCAAACCGACAATATACAGAGAGATGGAAAATATTAATGAAACATAATTTTAATCCAAAAACAGATTTGAAATATGATAAAAAAGGTATATTAATTGGGAATATTTCACCCGATTTTATAAATGATATAATGAAATATTTTCAAGAAAGAAAGGAGGATGAATGATTTATTCATACCATTCATTGATATGTTCAGCCAAACATACCATACTTAATTCGACTTCATTACAAATTTCTAAAGCTAATAATTTTGAATCTCTTGAATTAGTTTTAAAATCGTTAAGACGGTGTTCAATATAGTCTACCATACTTAGGTCCATACGTTCCTCTTCTTCTTCATCTAATACATCAGTAATTAGTTCGCGGAAAATTTGACTCGGCATCACCTTTCGCTTCACAGGTTTCTCGCAAATCTTAACCCGGCACAAAGGGCAAGAGTCATTTTCACGAAAATGGCTAATTGTACAAGATACGCAAAATGTGTGTCCGCATTTTAATACGGACATTGATGTAAGAGGGTCATAACATACAGGGCAATTATCCTTTGCGATTATCTTCTTTGTTTTATTATTTCCAAGTTGTCTATTGTATTTTTCCAAAACTTCTTCCTTTTTTCTTTTTTTAAGTGATGCCATTTGAGTTTTATTATATGAATGTGTCATATCAGGGTCTCCTTTTTTTGTTTTGGGGAAAAGAACATTTTCAATACTATTATAATATGCTAACAAATCCGTTTTGTTCAATTTGATTTCAACGATGGGTTTAAATGTAACAGTTTCCATTTTGTAACTTTTTGATACTAATTAAAAAAATATTTTTAATTCAATTATATATAAACACATTATTCATACCAAGTATTTATAGATTCAGCCAAATCCATCATAGTTATATTAATTTCATTACACAATTCTAATGTTAATAATGTTGAGTCTATTGAATTACGTTTATAATCCCTAAGTCGGTGTTGAATGTAATTTTCCATATTTAAATTCATTCGTTCGCGTTCTTCTCTAGCCAATAACTGAGTAACTATTTCGTGGGACATTTGGGCCGGCATCATAGTTCTTTTTACAGGTTTTTCGCAAATTTTAACCCGGCACAAAGGACACGAGTCGCCTTGACGGAAATGACTAATCGTACAAGATACACAAAATGTATGGCCGCATTTTAATACGGACATTTCTGTAAGAGGGTCGTAACATACAGGACAATTATCTGTTGAATCTACTTTCTTTTTTTTATTTTGTATAATTTCTTTATTGTATTTTTCCAAAATTTCTTCCTTTTTATTTTTTTTAAGTAATGACATTTGACTTTTATTAAATGCCATTCCCATATGAGGTTCCCCATTTTTTAATTTAGGGAAATCCACAATGCCATTACTATTATAATATGCTAACAAATCCTTTTTGTCCAGTTTGATTTCAACGACTGGTTTAAAAGTAACAGATTCCATTTTTGGGGGTGATTGATAATAATTAAAAACTTATTTTTAATTCAATTATATTTAAACCTTTGTAAATACATTATTCATACCATTCATTTATCGATTCAGCCAAATCTCTCATAATTGATTCAAGTTCATTACAAAATTCTAGAGATAGTAATGTTGAATCTATTGAATTCCGTTTAAAATCTTTAAGTCGATTTTCAATATATTTTTCCATACTTGCATACATACGTTCTGGTTCATCTTTGTTTAACAATTGAGTAATTAACTCGTCAGACATTTCGAGCGGCATCACCGACTTTTTTAAAGGAGGTTTTAAGCAAATTTGAGTACGGCATAAAGGACACGAATCCCCTTGACGAAAATGACTAATTGTGCAAGTTACGCAAAATATATGACCGCATTTTAATACAGACATTGATGTAAGAGGGTCGTAACAAATAGGACAATTTTCACTTTCTCTTTCAATTTCTTCTTTCTTTTGTTTCATCATTACCATTTGTTTTTTATTAAATAGGTCTTGAAGATAAAGTTCATATTTTTTCAACATTTCTTCTTTTTTCATTTTTGTAAGTAAATCCAATTGTTTTTGATTATAAGACATTCCCATATGAGGCTCTCCATTTTTTAATTTGGGGAAATCAACAATGCCATTGGATTTGTAATATTCTAATAAATCAAATTTATTGATTTTGATATCTACGACAGGTTTAAAAGTGATAAGTTCCATTTGTCTGGTTTATTTGATAATAATTAAAAACTTATTTTTAATTCAATTATATAACTATTATATAATGGACCTTTGTAAATATAAAGATTCACTCGGAATTCCAAATGAAGGAGCTCATAAACATTATTATGGGGTTGCGATGTTTGATACTGTTGGTACTATTGTAGTCGGGATTATATTATCATTTTTATTTAAATGGAACACTATTTTGACAATCGCAGTATTATTTATTTTAGGTATTATATTACATCGTTTATTTTGTGTGAGGACTACTGTAGATAAGATATTATTTTCATAAAATTGAATTTTATAAATACATACTATGAATTTATAAAATGGAATATTCGTTGTGCGATTCGTCTAATGACCTAATGTATTCTGATTTATATGATAAGTTTTTAGAATTAGAAAGAGATAATATAAATATAATAAAATTAATTGAAAAACAAACATTGTTACTCGATTTTATGATTACATCGTACACTACAAACAACCAAATACAGTTGAAATTAAATAATGACATTATTATAATATTTGTAGTCATATTGTTCATTTTGGTATGTTTGTTTAGAATTATACCATCTAGGAAATAAAAGTTAATATATTATAAAATTGAATAAACTATTTTATATTTTTATTGTATCAAATGGTTCTTACAGAAGATCTTGGACTTACGGTCGAACAAGCGTTATGTATAGCATTTAATATTCCGTATGAAGGAAGTCCTTTTAAATATGATATGAAAGAAGCGAATGATATTTCAGAAAAAATAAAAACGTCGGCATCCTTTTCTTGTATACCCAAAATAATAAAACACACAGCCCAAAAAGGTAGTCGATATGATTATTTGTTAGAAGATAATTCGTATTTAAGTTGTAAATCTACAAAAAAACTAGGTAAAGTATGTCCCCAAGTGATAGGTCAGCCAAGTAAAAAGAGGTTTTGTGAATATTTTAAAATAAATGAAGAGACAACAATAAAACAATACATATTAGAAAATGTTAAGTTTATGTTAAATGAATATATGAGTCATACATTTGATGGTCCTATGTTGTATTATAATAAAAAGGAAAAGACTATGTTGTACATAAAATTGATAAATCCTATAATATGGGACAATTACATTATTGACTTCTCTCATATAACAAAAAATAAAGTATGGAATGAAAGCACTACAATAAAAATAAATAACAATTCGATAGGCGAATTCCAAGTACATAATAAACGCAATTGTATAAAATTCCGATGGTGTTTAGAACAAATGTTGATTTTATTCAAATCTAACTTTGAGGTGATTACAATATTTCAATAATTTTATCATAATATAATTTTAATACTTCACATCCTTTATAATGTCTTTTCGTATTTTTACACGCAATAGCAGTTGTACCTGAACCCATAAAGGTGTCGAGTACCACGTCGTTTTCGTTCGAATGTTTTTTTATTAATTCTTCAAACAAATCCAAACTTTTTTGAGTTGGATGAAAACGGTTCTTTCCGCCTTGTAATGGAAAATGATATATTCCGTTATCGTATTTACTGTTGAATGTAGGCTTCCCGCTCTTCACTCCTATTAAAGCTATCTCTCTACAATTGGTAAGATAATTGATTTTACTATTCCTTGGTTGAGGGTTTGTTTTAATCCATTCTATAAAACGGATTTGCTTAAAATTATATTTTTCCAATATCTCTTTTAAAATGGTAATTTTCCATATATCAAAGAATATGATGATAGTTCCGCCTTTTTTAAGCTTTGAATAATATAATTTAATAAATTCATCCAAAATATCTATTGTGAATTTTTTGTCCCATTCTCCAAAGTCGGTTTGTACACTGTATTTTGAACCATAAATGGTTCCATATTTAATGTAATTATCTTTATTTTTGTCTGTTTTTATTCCATTTTCCTTTTTGTAATGGTCCCATTGTTCTTCTGTTTTAACTTCGGTTATGTTATTTTTTTCATTTTCTTTTATCATATTAAAGTGCTCATTCATTCCACTGTCTTTGGATATAATATAAGGTGGGTCAGTTAACACTAAATCAATCGAGTTGTCTTTTATTGATTTTAAATATAGTAAGCCCTCTTCATTTTTTATTTCAGAAGTAGACCCAGACGAAGTAGTTAGAGACGTAGTGAGAGACATTGTTATGTATATACATATAATAAAGTTTAAATTCAATTTTAAAATTGAATTATTATAAAATTGAAATGTATATTAATAATAAATTTACACACAACAATGGCTCGCACACAATCAAATATGTCTCTTATGGAAATGTCTGACTCTATCGAAGAACTCGCGAATAAATACGAAACCTTGTGGGAACAAGTCGATACACTTTACAAAGACGGAGTTACGATGAAACACGTAGAGTCCGCAATCGAAAAATATGTTGGTCAAATCAATGGTCGAATTGATTTGTTAAACTCAAAGACTCACGACCGAATCGAAGTTCTTTCAAATAAAGTGAGCGATATTATTGAGAATGATATCGGAAAGTTGACTACACACGAACGTTCTAATTACAATCAAATCCGCGGAATACTCGAAGTATTAGACGGAACGGTTTCGGACAAAAACGATTGGGTACATTTTCAAATTACTTTGCTTCAAAGCGACAATCGAACTAACAAAGCACTAATACAGTGGATGTTTTACACAATTGTAATTATGTTCATTATAATTCTTTATAAATTTTACAATTAAAGAGAAATACTTATTAATGATTAATGGAACCGTTATATGAAGATAATAAAATCTGGTCTATTTTTTATTCTGTAAATAAAGATGGTACCTACACGATAAGAACAGAACACGGGCAAATAAATGGAAAAATGATAATACACGAATCCATTGTAAAAGAAGGTAAAAACAAAGGAAAGAAGAATGAAACATCAATAGAAGAACAAACTATTTTAGAAGTCCAGAGAGACTGGGATAAAAAAAGGAAACAAGGTTATCGTATGAAAAATGAAATCGAAACAAATGATACTATTATAATAAAACCGATGTTGGCAATGGAATTTAAAAATATCGCGAAATACCCAATATGGGTTCAGCCTAAATTAGACGGCGTTCGATGCTTAATATATTTGAAAAGTGGTAATATAGTATTTCAATCTAGACAAAACACTATATATGAACCGTTCATACATTTATTACCTGAATTAAAAGTACTAATGTCTTTAATGCCTGAAAATACTATATTAGACGGTGAATTATATACCCACGGGCTAGGATTTGAAAAAATCACGAGTATGGTACGGCGTTCAAAGACCCGTCATCCAGATTTAGATAAGCTAAAATATTGTTTATATGATTTTAAAAGTGACAAAGATGTATTGTACAAAGAGAGAATGGACACACTAGTTAAAGCGTATAGTCAAAATAAGTGTGTATGTGTGAATTTAATTGAAACTAAGGTCGCAAAAAATGCGGAAGATGTTGAAAAATCACACGATTATTATACAAAACAAGGATATGAAGGTATTATGTTGAGAAATAATGCGATATACAAAGAAGGACGCACAAAAGATTTACTGAAATACAAAAAGTTTTTTGATGCGGAGTTCAAAGTAGTGGGTCATCACGAAGGAAATGGAGGTATTCCTATATTTGATTGTGCGGTTGGAGATAAAACATTTGGGGTCGCAATGAAAGGTGATACGAGTAGTCGTAAAGAAAGAATGGAACACGTAACAGATTATTATGGGAAAATGTTAACAGTTAAGTATCAAGAATTATCACTCGATGGAATACCTAGATTTCCAGTAGGAATTTGTTTTAGAGACTATGAATAATTTAATTTATAAAATTGATTTATATAATAATCTACTTTTTATATATAAAAAATGAAGATTATTTGTGTTGAAGGAAATATTGGTTCAGGTAAATCCACTTTAGTTGAAAAACTAAAACAGAAGTATTTGGGCCGTGAAGATGTGTGTTTTCTACAGGAACCAGTTGAACAGTGGCTTCAAATAAAGGATAAAGATGGAATCAATATTCTTGAAAAATATTACAAAGACCAACACACTTATGCGTTTTCATTTCAAATGATGGCGTACATATCACGCCTGTCTATTTTGAAAAGGGCAATTGAAAATCCCAAATACAAATATATTATTACAGAGAGATGTTTGTTTACAGATAAAAATGTGTTTTGTCAAATGTTATATGATGATGGTTTTATTGATGATATTGGGTATCAAATATATAATAAATGGTTTGATGAGTTTAATTATTTTGAATCAGTTACTTATTCATATGTTTACATTCGTACGGAGCCGTCTGTTTCAAAATATCGGGTTGATAAACGTTCACGCGCCGAAGAGACTATTCCATTGGCTTATCTTGAAAAATGTCATTCTTATCACGAGTTATGGTTGAATACAAAAGATTCGATATTGGTTCTGGATGGAAATCAAGATGTTTGTATTAATCCTGATATATCCAGTTGGTATAATGAAATCGATAAGTTATTGTAATACGTTAAAGCTAGAATTAAAATATAATAAAGAAAAAAATGTATATTAAGTAATGGAAAATAAAAATACTAAAATGGTACAATTTCATTGTATGAATTTGGGAATTTCACTATGTTCTTGGTTTTGTGTAATGAATAATTTTTACATTATAGTGTGCTCTAACATTGTTGGAGTGGTATGTTTTATACATTTATTTTTTGTTAAAAAAAATGATATGTTAATACATCATCTTTCTGTCTTGGGAATGCTTCATTATATGAATAATCATAATGATATTGAAAATATAATAGAAATTATTTCTACAATATTGAGTGTAAAGATATCTACTATATTTTTGGCTTTGAATTATTTGTTAGAAAACACTTCTGCTGTTAATTTAAAAAAAATAAATAATGTTGCGTTTGTATCCACATTTTTATATTACCGTATTTATAATTACTCGTATTATTTAATATTTAATAAAAATATTCATAATACAATTCTTATTTATTCTAGAAATAATTTTGAATATTTTGAAATATATTTTGGATTGTTTGGATTATTTTTTTTAAATTTATATTGGTTTTGTATTATTATTAAAAAAATATTATATTAAAAAAATATTATATTAAAAAAATAATATAAAGAATAACACTATACTATAGTAAGAATGTCGCAGTTTGAAATGTTTCAAGTGAAGTGGTTCAACAAGAAGAAGGGATACGGATTTGCTGTGAATGGAACTGGCGAGGAGATGTTTTGCCATCACAGTGATATCAGCGTGGATGGGTACAAGTACCTTAAGCGCGGAGAGTTTGTGCGAGGAACCCGTGTTCAGATGGAGAATGGCAAGCTCAAGGTAGGTAGTCTTAGGGCTCCAATGGATGGTGGCAAGCTAATGTGTGAGGTCGAGCGTGCTGAGTCGGCAAAGGAGAGGGAGGCGTAAATTATAAAACATCGTAAATTATAAAACATCGTAAATTATAAAACATCGTAAATTATAAAACATCGTAAATTATAAAAAGAAAAAGAATAAAACATAAATAAAACAAAATAAATATTATGTGTTGAAAAACACTACTCCTCGTGATAGCTCAGTTGGAAGAGCGACGGATTGTAAATCCGTAGGCCATGGGTTCGACCCCCATTCGCGAGATTTTTTAATTATATTTTAAATAACTTATTAATTATTTAAAATTTAAACTATTTTTTAACATCGTTTTGTACTATCATTTTTATTTTATTTAAATAGTTATTTATTATATCAGCAAATGAAAATACTATTAAATACAATCCTGCTGAAAAACATATTTTTTTATCTAATATTGTGAACTCGATTGTTTTATGTTTATTAAAATCATTAAATTTATACATTAAATAAAGTCCAATGATAACTTTTACTAAAAAATTTATCTGAATGAATATAATAGGCTCGGTGTATATTAAACCATATATAAAAATAAAAACCAGTACTAAAGTTACATAATCAAACCAGTGATTATCCATTTATATTATTATTATATATAATAATAAATATAACAAATATAACTACAAATAACATACACCTATTTCTACAGTTATATAAATTATATTCATATATTTGTACTTTGGGTTCTATATTTAATACAATATCACAATTAGGACATCTTGATGTAGTTTCTATTAATAATGGGAAACACTTTGTGCATACTTTATGGTTACATTTAAACATAACAAAATCAAAATCTTTTGTTTCTTCAAAACAAATAATACATTCTTCCATAATACATTATTTAAATACTATTTATATTATTAAATATGGAGGAATGTGAATGTGCTATATGTAAAAACAACATTAGCTCGAATAATTTATGTAAAACAAATTGTAATCATATGTACTGTTTATCTTGTTTGTTGTTACATTTAAAAAATGATAATCGATGCCCATTATGTAGAGCAACCATTGAGGATAGTGAATCTTCTGAATCAGAAGAGGAAGATAATGATACCGACACACCTATAGAAATAACACATTCTTATAGATATGAATTAAATGGTGTGGTAAGTGTTAATTATAATTTAAAAATTTTAATATATATTTTTATTGTTTCAATTCAATATAATGTTATAATGTTTTCGTTATTTATGAATAATATAATTAAACTTAAATAGTATTTATATTATACATTATGTTGGACTATTACAGTTATTATCCTGCTCCAAGTAAAGAAGTTGCCATTGAAGAAGTTGTTAAAGAAATTCTAAAAATTAGTTCTAATGAAACTCTCATAAGAGAGACTACCACTGAAGTTATTAATAAAATGCCTAGTTTAGGTTCATATACGGGTTGGTATATGGGTTTTAAACACGATGCTATAAAAAGTGTTAAAGATATTATGGAGATTGTTTAAAATTAGAACTTATGGACTTTGATAAATCAGTCAAAGACTTATGTCCACCCCTTCTTTCTGTATCAAGTTCTACGCCAAGAATACCTGGTGCTAGTGGAATTACACCTGTTCCTATTCCTCCTGTTCCCACTCCTCTTATGGCGTTTCTTGATGGTGTTGGATTTTGTGGTGGTCCTCCTTTTCCTCCTTTTCCTTCTGGTGTTGGTCCTCCTTTTCCTCCTTTTCCTTCTGGTGTTGGTGCTCCTTTTCCTCCTTTTCCTCCTTTTCCTTCTGGTGTTGGTGCTTCTGGTGCTAGGGGTGCTGCTGGTTTTTCTCCTTCGGCTGGTGGTGGTTTTATTGGTACTGCTGGTTTTTCTCCTTCGGCTGGTGGTGGGTTTTCTCCTTCGGCTGGTGGTGGTTTTATTGGTACTGCTGGTGGTACTGCCGGTGGCTGTGGTCCTCCTGTTCCTACTGGTGCTGGTCCTACTTGTGGTGTTGGTGCTGGTGCTGGTGTTGGTGCTGGAACTGGAACTCCCGGTGGTCCTACTGGTGGTGGTCCTCCTGCTCCTACGGCTGGTACTGGTATTGGTGCTACAATTGGAGGTTTATTTCTTTGTTCACCTGTTTGTATTCTGCGAATAGACCCATTAACAACAGAAATAATAGGTGAAATTTTTGTATGAAAAAATGTTAACAACATTAATTTTAATTGTGAAAATACTACACTTTTATCGTCTAATGTTTCATTTATTTTATAATAGTTTAATAATTGTAATAAATACAATCTTGTATATTTTTCAAATCCTTCTCCTTTATTTTTTTTTAATTCTGCGATGGAGATGTCATAATCATTATAGCACATAACATAATTGATTAACATTGATAATAATATTGATTTGTTATTTTGCCCGCTTTTTTTTATATTTTTAATAATACCATCTTCTAAAGATTTTAATTTATCCAATTCCTTTTGTTTATTTTCTTTAATATTTGTGGTATCAGCTTTAGTTACAACTACCGCCATATATTTCTATTTATAAAAAATTATCGGAGAGAATTTAGATAAATAAATTGGTTTACATCACCCAAAATTTCATCTCGTATATTTGATAATTCACTACGATTCAATGAAAGATTTATTAAATATTTTTGAAATATGTATACTTTTTTAATAAAATCTTTTGAATTTAAATTATAATAGTATGTTTTTATTTTAAAAATAGGTAATCGCGAACCTCCTAATAACATTTCAACAAAAGAGTCTATATGACCTGATATAGATGAGAATAATTCATCAGTTGCTTTATGATTTGAATAACTTTGTGTGTTCCAGTGAAATAATTTGATTAACATTAAAAAATCTAAAAAAGTAATAACCATTTTCGAGTTATTATTTTTTCTTGTTGCCATATATATTATATAGTATATTATTTATTCTAAATGGTGGTCACTATCCCTATACTTGTAGGGTTGGGTAAATTGGGGTTGACTAATTCGGGTTTTTTTGGATTATCGTCTTCACTACCTTTAAATAATTTTAAGGTAGCATATCTATCTTGAAAATAACCGTTATTAATTATTCTTAATTCTGCATTATAAATAGTTACACCTATCATATCAGAAGTACCCGCGTCACTCGTTTTAACATATAAAAATGGATGTATTGTAGATTTACCATTAGTTATTGTTGTAATAAAACACGGAAACGTTTTTCTATTATAAGTTTTCATAGCTCGTCTTATTGTTCTTGTATCACCATTTGACGGATAAGGCATATCTATTGTATGATGACTGTGCCAATCGCCAATATGGTTCAATATTGAATTTTTTGGGTCTCCTTGTAATTGTATGTGTACGTATTGTAAATATTCTCCATCTTGATTAAATGTAACATCCGACCTAGTACATTTTTTACCAGGACCGGTAACTGTAGTTATAACGGTATCATATTTTTTTAGTTTATTTGTATCTTGTAAATTGGTATATCCCCATAAATCTCCTCCTGTCTCTAATGCTGGATATTTTTCCGTAAAATATTTAATACGTGAGTAATCTCGTTCTGTTATATATATATAAAATTTATTTTGGTTTCTTCCTACAAGATTAAAATTTTGTGGAATGGATAGTGTTGGTAATATATCTGGTTTTTTTGCGTCATCGTCAACTCCTTTTTTTACTGTTGCTTGAGTAGTTTTTGGTTGAGATGTATCGTCTGTTATCATAAGCTTTAGAGGCGATTGTGATATTTGTTCAGGAAATTTCACATTGTATATTTCAATGCCATCTACATTACCTATTTTTGTTGCATTATCTCCTGAACTAACTATTGGAGGATTACCACCTGGTTTAAGTTTAGTACCCGGTGCAGGAGTACCACCCGGTGTAGTATTAATAACAGTTTCAATCGCTCCTCCATCCCCAGAAATAAGAACACCAGTATCCATATTAGCTATATGGTTTAATATATCGAATTTTTTAAGTGATATAAATGCTTCAGGTTTACCAATATATTGTTCAATGTAATCATAAATTGATTGTTCAAATGGGGTTGTAATAACAGGTTCTTCTACATCAACCGATACAATATCTAGTTCTATTTTTTTGTTATATTCTTTTAATTTTTGTAATGGTATATCGTTTCTAGTAATTGGTAAAATTTGAACGTCTAAACCATTTGGTGTAATATTAATAATATCTTGACGAGTTCCATTTAATAATGTGAAAATAATTGGATTCCTTTTGTATTCCTCAAACTTTTGTGTATATGTTTCATATTGTGACACTCGGTCGAGAACATTTTTAGAATATGAAAATAACTCTGTGAAATATGATTCAAGTACCTTTTTATTTGTAACTGGTTGTTTAACTTTTTTTATTTCTTTACAATTTAAAAAATGGTTCGTAAATATTTCAATAAACTTGTTTTTATTAAATGTGTTATTTATACATTTTGAAATTATTTCTTCTAATTTTGTATCTATTATTGTTCTTGTTGGTAGTGATTTGGATTTTTCTACAGATTTAGTGGATCCAGGAGGAGCAAGAGAAGGCCCACCAGGAGAAGGCTTTTTATTAACATTAGCTCTTATAGGTGTTATTGGAGGTTTATTTTCTTTATTTGGAATAGAAGATTTCATTTCTTTGGAAAAAACTCCAATATCTTGTTTGATACTTTGTAATAACCCATCCTCCATATAAAAAAAGAAAATATATTAAAAGTCCCAAGATGACTTAGAATCGTGGTAAGAGGAGAAGGAGTCGTTCCAAATAGAGCGGTAATAAAGGATGGAATGAATGTTGGAGAAGACGACGGGAGAAGAGGAGTAGTAACCGGTGATGCGCCCAGCGAGGCCTTGAATGATGGCAGAATGAGAAACGCGTTTGGAGAAGCGTTCATAAAGGATTCCTAAATGATCTTTGTGAATGGTGGTGGCACATCTAAGTCTTTCTTTGATGAAAATGAATGAGTGAACAGAAGGAGGATTGATAAGGAAATCAAAATCGGTAGGATTGAGGATAAAAGAAGATAAAGGGAAAGCGGTTTTGAAGTGGTTAACAGTAATGTCTTGAAGGAAAGAGTGGTGAGTGCGAATGATGTGAAATTTGGGAATAGTTCCTAAAAGAGGTTTAAGTTCGAGAACATTAGAAAGAGCGTCGGGATTAATTTTACCAGTCTTCAAATTATAACCACAAATGTCTTTGTACTGAAAAACGCGATTTAATCGAAGAAGGTCAAATATAGAAGTATAACCAATACCAGGATTCATAAAAGAGATGGCATAACCGACCCTAGGAGGAATAAATCGTTTAATACAAGAGTTAGGAGTAGCGGAAACAAGAACCATCTTGATATCTCTCATATAAAGGTCAATTTCAGAAATGCCAGCATCCCTAAAAGCATTATGAATGGATTGACCTTTAAGAGAAGCGATTTGAGTTTCATCAATAAATATGAGAAGATTAGACATCCCTTTAATTCTAGAAATAAATCGTTTGAGAGAATTGCGGTGAATAATGTTGTCTGCTAATCGAGTAGGGAACCGTTCTTTAGTTTGCGAAACCCACTCGTTGGAAGAGTGACCAGTAATAACGAAAACATTATTAATAGGGATAGCGAGTGAAGGATGAATCATACAGGAGTGAATAGCAGCGAGCATAGAGCCAGTTTTGCCGGACTGTGTGAGTGCGGCGGCCAAAACGGTATGAACGGTGCGGTCCAAAAATAAGTTCCGAATATCGTAACCAAATTGAATTTGGTTAGGATGTAATGCGGAAACATACTTGTTAAATTTGTTAGAAACAGTATGTTTAAAGATGGAACGTTGCTTGGTACGAATAACGACATTAGTCATTATAAGGGAATAAAGAAGTAAAAACAAAATAAAAGAGAGTTCAATTTTTAAAGTCGATTAAAAAGCTGAGACATAAGCCAAAATTTAGCATTATTAAAAGATACGTCATCATTATAAGAATTACAAATAAGTAAAACGAATTGTTTGAAAATCAACTCAGGTGGATTATCAGAAATGTTAGAAATATCAATATAAGCGTCTGTATTATCCATATTATTAACACATTTTTGAATAAATTTAGAAATGGAAGAATTAGTAGAAAGATTAGGAATAATGGGTCCAGAAATAGAAAATCCTTGAAAAAAAGTGTGTAAATCATTACACTCATTATTTTTAGAATTATCAAAAAGTCTAAGAGCATCATCAATGGCGTTATTTTTCTCATTAATTACAACAATTTTAGCTTTAATATTTTCAATTAATCTAGATTTTTCGGTGAATTTATCATCAACTGGCTGCACAGGAGTAACAACAGGAGGAGGAGGTCCACCCGCAGCAGCAAGAGCAGTAGGACCACCAGTAGCAGCAGCAAGAGCAGCAAGAGCAGCAGGATTACCAGCAGCAGCAGCAAGAGCAGCAGGATTACCAGCAGCAGCAGCAAGAGCAGCAGGATTACCAGCAGCAGCAGCAAGAGCATCAGGACCACCAGGAAGACCACCAGCAGCAGCAAGAGCAGCAGGATTACCAGCAGCAGCACCAAGAGCAGCTAAATTAGCACCACCAAAAAGAGAACCACCAAGAGTAGCAGTAGGACCACCAAGAGCATCAGTAGGAAGACCGCCAGGAACAGCACCAAGAGCAGCAGCAGGATTACCAGCACCAAGACCACCAGCAGCAGCAGCAAGAGCACCAAGACCACCAGCAGCAGCAGCAAGAGCAGCAGGATTACCAAGAGCAGCAGCAGGATTACCAGCAGGAGCAGGAGCAGGAGGAGGATTACCAGCAGCAGCAGTTGCAGATGCCACTCTAATATTTTCTAAAACGATTAATTGATTAAATAAATCAAAAGTCTCAACTTGAATAATGTGTTTTTCTTTCAATAACTTATAATAATTAAATAAATGTTTAAAATAATCGGGATAATTAATATATTCAGACTTAAAATCAAAAGGAATATCAGCGTGTTGTATACAATCATTAGCGGTTTTAAAAGGGACTAAATACTTCATAAAAAAGGGAAAAATATTAAAATGAAAATAGTCATTATCTAAACATTTTTTAATAATAAAATCAGTAAATTCAATTAAATTAATAGAAGGAACAAAAGGTTTATCGGGTGAAGGAACTTGAGGTTTGTTCGGAGGTGGGTTCGGAGGTGGGTTTGGTCTTGGTGGGTTTGGTCTTGGTGGGTTTGGTCCCGTTGTTGTTGGTGTTGGTACTGTTGTTGTTGGTGGTGGTACTGTTGTTGTTGGTGTTGGTACTGTTGTTGTTGGTGGTGGTACTGTTGTTGTTGTTGGTGGTCCCGTTGTTGTTGTTGGTGGTCCCGTTGTTGTTGTTGTTGTTGGGTTTAGTGTTTTTGCTTCTGCTACTTGAGGTGTGTTCGGAAGTGGTTTTGAGTTTGTCTTCGGAGGTGGTACACCTTTTTGTTCTTCTGACATTACTAATACAAAATAAAAAAAAACAGAAAAAAAAACTGGTGGTCACTCAGACCCTCCCCAGTATTTTTTTATTTAAGCAGTAGTGCGTTTGCGCCGGCGGGATGATTGGTCATCGTCGTCCTTAATAGCCGTGGTGCGCCGAGGGCAAAAATGCGCGACTTCTTCGGCAGACATAATGTGCGGCGTAGCAAGTGGAGGCGGAGGAATAGCAGGTTTAATTTTTTCTTGTTTAACATATAGAGTTACCTTCCAGAAGCGCTTGATTTCAGCGCCGTAGCTGTGAGTTTCGTCGTTCCACTTACGTTTGTCCCACTGGGAGTCATAAACGATATTGATGAAATCTTCCTTGGCGATTCGCGCGAGAACTAGCTCGAGTTGTGGGTTGGTGGTCTTGAAGTGTACGAAGAACATCTTGTAGTCGTAGCCCTTGGAGTCCGTACGAGTGGTCTCGTCAATCCTGTCCATAAGCCCGACAAGTGGGGCGAGAACAGTTTGAACTTGAGCCCGGTCGCAGGTAGAGCGTGCGTAGCCAATGAAGAGCGAAGGAGCAGACATCTTTGTGAATTTGAAGAGCGAAATGGGCGTTGATGAATAAAACCTAAGAATAAAAATAGGTTTCAATTTTTTATGAAATAAAAATATAGTGAATAAAGGTCATATATATGTTGTTAAATAATTCGAATATCAGATAAAGGTAGTTTCCTGTTAATAATCCGAACTCCGGGAATTAGAAATTCAACGTTGACTGTTGTATGAGTATCATCTCGAAAAATCCTTCGAATAACCCCCTTGGTGAATTTGGGTACATTATAGTCAGTATCATCGAGCATCTCCACGTGGTCTCCTACTTTGAAAGACATCTTGGTTAACTATCTCTCTATGTTATAAAATAATTCAATTTAAATAAAAGACCTTAGCTAACAATACGAATAACAGATAAAGGAACTCGCATAGGAAAAGTTCCTTTTTTGCCGTCAATATGGAACTCAACTAGACGTCCTTGTACAATGCCAGATTCCCGTGATATCTTCAAAATAATGCCTTTAGTGAATTTGGGTACATCTCCACAGTCTTCGGTAAGCTCAACGGTTTTATCAACCTTGAAAGACATCTTGTTATTTCTCTCTATGTTATAAAAGGTTGTTTCGATTTTAAAATAAAAAACTGGTGGCCACTCAGGCTCCTCCCCAGTTTTTTATTATTTGACTTACTCTACGACTTCTCCGTCCTCGAGTTCAAGCGCCGCGAACATATTCTCGATGGGCTTTGATACTTTTGCGCGTTTTGCTTCTGGGTCCTTGTGTTCTACGTCCTTGGTTGCGTGCTTGGGCGGGCAGATAAGAGCGACTTCCTCGGCGGTCATAATGTGCGGTTCAATAGTGACGGGCTTATCTTTTTTGACGTATAGTGTTACCTTCCAATAGCGCTGGACATATGCGCCATAAGCTTGAGTGCGGTTGCACCACTTGCGGCGGTCCCACTCGGTGTCATATACGAATGCTACGAAGCCCTCCTTGGAGATGCGCTTGTACGTGTGCTCGAGCTGGGTGCTAGTGGCCTTGAAGTGGATGAAGAACATCTTGTAGTCATAGCCCTTGGTGTCCTTCTTGACGGCCTCGTCGACCCGGTCAACGATGTTAGGGCCAAGAATGTGCTCAATTGAGGTCTTGACGCTTTCGACCGAGCAGGACGAGCGGGCGTAGCCAATGAATAGAGAAGCGAAAGACATCGTGTAGTATCGTGAGAATGTAGTGGCGAAACGGAGCGGATTGTCTCAAACCTAGGGAATAAATGAGGGTTCAATTTTATGAGACGCGCGTGAGCACGCGAAGCACGGAACGCATAAGTCTTTACCACAGAAAGTAACATAAATCACTGAAATCTCTATACAACTGAAAATAACGTAAAAACGAGAAAATAACGTAAAAACGGGGATATTCACGTGAAGTGCGACGTTACGTGTAAAACCACTGAAAATAGCGTAAAAACCTTAATCCTAACTCATTACCGTAGATATAAAACACTGAAAATAGCGTAAAAATGAGAAAATAACGTAAAACGCAGACGCAAAAGACTTAGCGATTTTTGAGTTTTTGCCGTAAATAAAATTGAGCCAAAAAGGGCCTAGAAAGTAAGTATTACCATCCAGTCATCGTTTCCAGTCATCACATCGCTTCAAAATGTCCATCCAGACCTTTTCCCGCCTCGCCCTCAAGCAATTCTGCGCCCTCCTCGAAGGCGTCGCAGTGACCGAAAGTTCCAGTGGGGACTTGGAGTCAGCTCTATGGGAGAAAATCAAGGCGGGGAATCCTGATGAGACCATTCGTGTCCCGTACCCGCTCATCAAGAAGTCCCTCCGCAAGGCCAAGCTCGAGCTCCCCTATATGCCCGGCGTCATCAACTACAACATCGGCTGTCAGGCGCTCAAGGTAACCGGGGGGCTGTATCTCCCCTGCTGTGGTAAGTGTGACGAAGAAGGTTTGATGGGCACCAAAAACGAATACTGCGCTCTGTGTACGAAACACGGGCTCAAGTACGGCGTAATGGCTGACCGCGGGGATGTCGGAACTTATTCGGACCCGACCGACAAGCACGAAATAAGTTTTGGAACCTGGCTCGCAAAGAACGAGAAAACCGTCGAAGAAGTCCAAGAGGCCCTCCTGGAAGAAGGGTTTGTTCTCACAATTCCTTCCCATTACCTCACCGTAAACTCTAAGCGCATTGTCAAGGAAGTCAAGGCCCGCAAAGGCCGTCCTAAGGCTGCGAAGAAAGAAGTGACGGGAGATGATTCAGATTCAGATTCGGCGTCGGATTCGGAAGAAAAGCCCAAGAAAGCCCCTAAGAAAGCGCCTAAAAAGTCCAAGTCTTCTGACGGGGAATCTGACGAGGAGAAGCCCAAGAAAGCCCCTAAGAAAGCGCCTAAAAAGGCTAAGTCTTCTGACGGGGAATCTGATGAGGAGAAGTCCGAGGAGAAGCCCAAGAAGGAGAAAAAGGCGCCTAAAAAGGCTAAGTCTTCTGACGGGGAATCTGACGGAGAAAAGCCCAAGAAGGATAAAAAGGCCAAGAAAGTCGAGCCGGAACCCGAAAAGAAGGAGAAAAAATCTTCTAAGTCCAAGACCGAGGAATCCGAGACCAAGGAACCCGAACCCGATAAGAAAAAGGAGAAGAAATCGAAATCTCCTAACTCTTCTGACGGAGAACCTGAAAAGGTCGAGAAAAAGGAGAAAAAATCTAAGTCCAAGACCGAGGAGCCTAAGAAAGAGAAAAAGGAGAAGAAAGAGAAGAAACCAAATTCAACCGATATGTCCAGCCGTTTTTCGGGAGAATCAGATGAATTGACGGCTGAAGTATATGAGCCGTCTGGTTTCGAAGGTCGCGCAGAATCTCACGGCGAAGGCGCCGAAGAGATATTTATTCAGGGGACAAAGTATATGTTGCGCGAAGGAACTCACATAGCCGACATAATTACAGGCAACATCGTGGGCACAATGGACGAAGACGGAGAAGTCCATCTCAACAACCAGGACGATGAAGAGGACTTCTAAACAGACAAAGTCCAGCGCGCCACACCACTAACACCACACCGACACTAACACCCCATAAATCATAAAAAAAAAACAAATAAAAAATAATGGGGAGAAAGCCTGAGTGGCCACCATTTTTTTTATAAAATTTATTATTTTGTACTTAGAGAGAAAAATGAGTAAAAAACTTAAATAAAATTGAAATAATTTTGGGATATAAAATAAACTATACACCCCAACCCTGCTTCAGTACGCGATATTCCTCATACAATGGCGATTGACTTGTCCGCAAACGGCCCTCAGTTCTTCACGATGAACGGTGTAAATTTTGAGAAACGAGTCGAAGGATTCGATATCAACATTTACCACCAAGGGCGGCGCGTAGGCACAGTCTCGTCGGATTTGGCGCCCAAGATATACTTCGACACCACCAAGCTCGGCCTCGAGATTTTCGGCGGATTCAGCATCAACAACTGGCGTGACACGCTCAATCACGCAGTTTCAGTAAGCCCCATCGTCAACGCGCACTACGCCTACAACCGCCGTATTCTTCAAGAAATCTTGGATCATATGCGCATTCAAGATACCTTGATGGACATTCAATTCACTGTGTACCAAGACGGCCTCGATTATGCCAACAATATGGACATTGACGACGAAGATGACAACATCGAAGACGACGAAGATGACGAAGACGACGAAGATGACAACATCGAAGACGAAGATGCGGACAATTACGAGTTCTTCTGGGGAAACAACGGTATGTTCGGCCATCACCTTCCCATCGAACCACTTGTGTTCTACTAAACACTAACACTGCGCGCCACCTCCACTAACACCTCATAAAAGAAAATAAAAACAAATAAAAATATGGGGAGAATAAGCCTGAAGTGGCCACCATTTTTTTATTACTCATTTCTCTATTTTCTCACTCATTTCTTGTTTCCCTTACTCATTTATTTCTCTCTTTATAGTGTTTAAAATTGAATTATTTAATCATTATAAAATAACATCAAACACACTGGTTAACGAGTACTATACAATGGATTCTGAATGGATGACCCCTCGCAAACGCAACGCCAAGCCTGAACGCAAAGCTGAAGCAGTCCGTCAAGTGTCCAAGATAGGCATATCCTTTGAGCCAAAACCGAGCCTTATGGTCAAAGATGTCCTGACGATTGCTGAAAGCGTGAACGAATTCAAGACCTTTTACCAACTTGTAAAAGCGGCAGCGAAATGGGGCGACATCGAGGTATTTGACATAACCGAATGGACGGAGCTACTCGAACAACGCCAAAAAGCGCCGGTCTATGAAGATGTTAATATAATGGACGAACTGGTCGAGTCTGGGAACATAAAACGGGCGGCCTATATCGAACCCGAGCCTGAACCTGTGCCAGTACCTCGGTTTGTCCTACCTACGCGCCCGCCCTGCGAAGTCTGTGGGGTTTACCTGTCGCACTCAAACCCGCCCAAGGACTTCAAGGGACGTAACCTCTGCTGCTTGTGGTGCTCGGTAAAGAAGGGGAATGACCACGGAGAACGTTGTGAGCGCTGCCAAGTACACCCTACCTCCACCGAAGAATACTAATACCACACTAACACGATAATAAAAAAACATAAAAAAAACATAAAAAATGGGTGCCTGAGTGGCCTCTATTTTTTTATTTAAAATTGAACCTCTGAAAATTACAAATAATAAATGTAAACAGTTCAGCGTCAATCGAGTTCAACCACTTTCATCCATCAACTTTCATCCAAAAATGTCGTCAATCTCGCTTTACATTGGCTACGCTCGCAAGGACTGCGACAAGTCTCTCGTCGCGAAAACGTTTGCCGCCATTCTAGGAGCAGACTACATCGAAGACATTTACGAGTCAAATAAGAAGGACCCGTTCGGCAAACCCCACAAGACCTACAAGCTCACTTTCAAGAACACGCCGGCACTACAAGAGATTGCCGACCGCATCACCCGTGAATATTTTATCAAGGTCGCCTACAAGCTCGAGTGGGACTGGAAAACACGTAAGTATGTCGAACGTTATTGGAAAGTATTTAACTATGTTTCTCCCGAAGCCGCATTCAAGCCCCATATTATGGAGTCCCAACCTTACGCGGAAATTACTCAAGACGAACTATTATCAATTCAGAAAAGATTATCCTCTATTTATGGTCCGGAAGATTCCAAAACCTCCGACGAAGAAGACACTGCGAATGATTTCGAAGAACTCGCTCAAGCAGTTGCGCATTTCGGAGAAGATTACCCGGGATGTATCGCGAAAAAGATTCCAAAACCTCCACCACTTACGCGCTCAGACGACCCAGAAGAAATCGTCTTGAAATGCGACCAAATGTACGACGCGGAATCAGAAGAATGGAACGAACTCAAAGATGCGCTTGAAGCGTTCAGCGGCAAACCAATTACATTTGTTCGCTCAAATCCGCCATTCTCCGAACGGGACACGTCACCAGTTATTCGCATAATTCCGCCAATCTCCGAATGGGATAATACCCCACTTAAACCACCTATTTTGCGTCGCGCGACGGCACTTCAATCGGAAGAACTTCTTTGGGGTATACCACAAGGCCACAGCCACATCGAACAAATTTGGGGAGAACAAGTCCCACCTCCACCACTGTATACTCGGGCCGAAAACACTTCACACAACATACGCTAAACCAACACTAACACCGCGCTACTCACACTAACACTTTAAAAAAGAAAAAGAAAAACAAATAAAAATAATGGGGGAGAGAAGCCTGAGTGGCCACCATTATTTTTATTTAAAAATTGAAACCTTTTTTATTAATAAATAAACATACAACTCACACCACGCGCTCTGATACAAGATGACCACCGCTATTTCTCCGTCCGCCGCCAACCTCCGCGACAGCTTCGACACATTGTCGAGCGATGGAAGTTACGATTCGTTTTACAGCGAAGACAGCTGGGCCTGTAACGACCGTAAATTAGACATCGCTGAAGACCATCACGACCGTCTCGATGACGAAATCGCTTGGTTGGACGCACAGGCCGGACTATATGACCAAGAAGAAGAAACGCTCGACGAGAAAATCAAGAAATGGGACGAAGCAGCAGCTCTATACGAAGACGAAACGAGTGAGGACGATGTCCTTTACTTGGAATTATTCGGCGAAGGTAAGTACGAAACCGAAGAAGAAGGTATAAATCGGCGAATCATCGAACAAGAAGTATATATGCTACAGACTACGCATTCTAATCTTCGTTATTCAGGAAATGCGCAAAATATCTATTTGTCCGAATCTCCGTTTTTCGAACGAGTCGGGCAAACTGTTCAAGGTAAGGAGCTTAGCATAGCCGAATACCAAAAACACCGAAACGGAATCTCGTGGATCGACGATTACATCAACATTCTGGTTACAGACGAGTTGTTGTACGAAACAGAGCTCGAAGAAGTACAAATTTGTGAAGAAAAAGAAACTCAGATTAAACGAGCGACCGGTATTACGGAAGAAGAAACTCGGCCTAACCACGTAGTTGGTATTTCGGACAAAGTCATCAAAGCGTTTCAATCCAAACGGGGGCGCAAAGACCATAAGCGCAAATTTGTTCACAAAATCGAGAACAAGCGCGGGAAAATTGTTGAAGCGCCGAAGCAAATTTCAAAGAAACCTTACCCTACCTGGCATAAGAAGAAGACTGGACGCGAGCACAAGGCAACCCTGGTTCCACGAGACAAAAACGAGCATATCAAGGAAGTTTTTGAAGTTTGTAAACTCAAATACCCCAAAAACGCTCCGTGGGATTTAGATTCAAGTTGGGAAGAAACGACCATAGAATTGTGGAAGGACCCATCAGTTACGACGAAATACAAAGCATCAGCTACGACGTGCTACAAAGACGACACTCAGCTCTGGCTCTAAACACCCACTAACACCGCGCCACTAACACTGCGCCACTAACACTAACACCATAAAATAAAAAGAAAAAAACAAATAAAAATAATGGGGAGAGAAGCCTGAGTGGCCACCATTATTTTTATTTAAAATTGAAACCTTTTTTATTGATAAAATAATGGTTGAATTCCCCCCACCCTTCATTACTCTTTCATCATTTCAAAATGTCTTTCGCCGACGCATCTTTCGTGATTCACTATTCTCGTCCAGAATATGACTCCAGGTTTGTCAAGCAGACCCTAGAGGCCATCTTTGGTTTCGGGTTTATTGAACAAGTTCGTGAGATTGTAATCACCCCCACGAGCGGCGCCCCAACGTTCAAGAAGTTCTACATCTATACCATCGACGACTCCCATCCAGCACTTATGCGCATCAGCGACCTCATACACGACTACAAGTTCGCGGCCGTTGTCTACAAGTACGAGTATGACCGTAAGACACGTAAGTATGCCGACCGCTACTGGAAGGTAACCCACGCCCCACAATGGAAAACATTTACCCCTTACCTTATGAATGAAGCGCAAATGGAAAAGATTGTTCCGTTGTCTGTCGCAATCGAACCGTGGGCGCCTGAAGCAGATGCGGCATTCGGAACTGTAAAAGAAATAGATACCGATGATGAAGCCGAGTTCGTTTGCAATTGCCCTCCGTGTCGGCTATCAAAAACGCCAACTTTTACCGACTTTGAACCGGAACTCGAGATGCCGCCATCGATGGAGCGCGACAACAAAGAACCCAAAGGACCTTATAAAATGGTTCGTGCGGTCAATTCACCACCAGAACCCGAAGACAAACCAAATGAAGCCACTGTTACGGCAGAATATTGGTCCGATTACTGGAAATCACAAGGTCCGGCCCCACTTGTTCGCTCTACCAATGCTCCCAAAGATTCCGAATGTATCGAGCCAAAGATGTGTGCCTGGAAAGATATTCCACCGCCACCACGTTTGTTTGACTGGGCGACCCGCGAAGGAGCTGAAGAGTATCGCGAAAAATACGGGTACGACTACGCCGGAAACGTTAACATCGCCTAAAAAAATAAAATAAAAAATAATGGGGAGAGAAGCCTGAGTGGCCACCATTATTTTTTATTTGTAAAATTGAAACGTATATAAACCAATATTTTTTATTTACTCACGCTCACAAATGGCCGCCCAATTCAACGACTACACCCAGACCGACATTCTCTCTTATATGACTCAGAAAGAAGAAGAAGATATGTATTCACAAGCGTACATCAACGACATTTACTATATTATAACCAATATCATTACTTATACTGACGAACTTACTCGCCGACAATACGAATCGATTATGAATTATCTCGGTGAGATTGCGTAATCGGTATATATGTACCAATATGTTTTATATTAATATTTTTTATTAAATTGAAACCTGATTTATTATTAGTTTTTTATCAAACAAAACGGCTCATCGCGCGTACTTCAAAAGCTCTTCTCGTTCATCGGCAATTCAACGTTAACAACTCACTCAATAACATTTAATAATTATGTCTTACCCACAGCAAATCAAAGCAGGCCGCGAGATTGTGTATACATTTGAAACGACCCCAATCTCATACATTTTGTTGTTGGCAGAAATGCAGTCGGGGAAAACAGGTACGTTCTTGTTCGTCATATGTGAGATGATTCGTAAAGGCATTGTGGATTACGGAGCGATTTTTACCGGAAATAGCGAAATTGAACTTAAGGTACAGACCAAGACATCGAGGGATGATTTCATTTCGACTTATATCATAACGGAAGGAATTCAAGACGACGCCATTATTGATAAACTTAAAAAGAATATCGATGTCGTCTGGGGTCCTGACCTAGGTAAATTTGAGCAGAAAGGTAAAACTATTTATGTTTGGGAAGAGTCGCACTTTGGACAGAGTAAGGGCCAACGAGTAGACAAGTTTAACGTTGAGTTCAGCATTGACCCCACAGGTAACTCAGTTCCCGAGGGTTGTTTTGTTCTCTCTGTTTCCGCAACTCCCTTTTCTGAATTCACTTCTAATATTTTAGAAAAACAACACAAAAAAATTGTTCGTATGTATCCTCCCGAGTCATATCGGGGTATCAAACAAATGCGAGAAGATAATCAGATACGCATTTACTCTGATACGCCTGAAGTCCAATTTAAAGAATGCCTTAAGATTAACCGCAATGGTTACGCTATCGTGCGAGGAATGTTCTCAAATCTCTCAAAAATTGCTCTCAAAGCGGAATGGGTAGTTAAAGAGTACATTCAAACGACTAAATGGAAAATTAACGATGTGCTCAGTGTTGAACCCGACCGACCTACAGTCATCTTCATCAAGGGTAAGCTTCGTATGGGTAAAGAAATTAATAAGACGCATTTGTTGTGGTGTATGGAAACGTCAAATAATACCAAAACGGACACTCTACTACAAGGTTTGCTTGGTCGTTGCTGCGGGTATGACTCTAGGGCAGACATCCTTATTTTCATAAGACAAAAAACAGTCGATGTTATGGTGAAGGGTTCAAATGGTAAACCAATAATAAAAAGAATTGTCAAGCCAAACGGTGTCACTGTAAAATGTACATATGTTGTTAAACCTAAAGTCCTTAAGGAGCTCAAACGTTTCATTTCGTGGCACGACAACACTCACCCAGAAATGGCATTCGCACCTCGCCGCGGAACAAATATGTGTGAGGGCAGTAAATATCTTGACCAAATTCCGCTCAAAGTAAATTTCACTAGTGAAGGTGATGATATAGATAACGAGTGGGCCACATTACACAAAACTAGCAATGGGGTTGACTCCAGCCGTATTAATCACGAAGAATTACGACGTATATTGAAAGAGAAAGATAAGAAAGGTGAAATTATCAATAAGAACAAGGGAACTGAGGACGTAATACGCGGTATTATTGGAAATGCTAACCCCTTTAAAATGCGTTACCAACACAATAAAGCTGTGAACCCATCGGAGGGTGTAAAACCGATGGAAAAATTAATTCGTGCGTTTGAAGACAGCAAACCAATTAAAGATCTCGGGAAAACTATTGGTGTTTCTCTAAATGAATTCTCTGTATTTCCCAATAATAGAGAGAAATGCGTATATATTACATTTTGCTTGCCTAATCTTGTTGGGTGTACCACACGCCGAGAGGTGTTTTCCAAGAAACCTCTACAAGGGTTTGTACGTCCTCCGGTTGCTCCTTTTCAATTACTTGATGTCCACATTGAACTGCCTACATTTGTTGAAGATAACTTCAAACGCACCTACACCACACCAACACACTGTCCAGACAATGAAGTACGGGAGCAAGCACTATTGTCAAAACACCCATATGGACTCAACATATCTCCTTGGGAGTTGCCGCTTGATTCCGTATGTTGTAGCGGAAAACCAGCCTACTCTTCAGACTTATTAACTAAGATTTTGAACAAAGAAGTCACTAAGATGTAATAAAATAAAAATAAAAAATGGGAGAGAAGCCTGAGTGGCCACCATTTTTTATTTAATGAAAAATTGAAACCTGTAAAAATATATATTGTTATAATAACCTGTAGACGAAATGGCTTTCACTCCTTCCACCACCGAACCGGTCGCCCGCCTCTACATCACTTGGGTGCCGACTATCATAAGTATCGCTGACCTGCGCAATGGGTTGAATCACACGTTCGGCGGTAATGTTATTGGGTACATCAAACGCACAAAGGCACACGAGTTCTCTCTTGAAGCGATAAGGTCTTCTGATATATTTGACGACTTTCTAGAGAATGTACATACCAAGAAAAGCTATCCAGCAATCTACGATAAGGAAGGTAATTACTGCGACATCGAATTCGAAGACAACGACGCTATTTCGGCAAAGGTTTCAGCAGCTCAAACATTTGCTCGGCGGCAACGTATTTTGGAGCGTGAACTAACTCGCGCGTGTGACCCGCCAGTAGAATGTGTATGTCTTGACTCTGCGTTAGAAGCGATTTACCAAAAGCATTTGGCGGTACTGCGGATGTGTCGTTTTAAAAGCTACTACGCAAAAGAACCAGAACACACGCCTGAAATATTCACTGCGAACGAGAAATTCTTCAATGGCGAAGTTTGGGCAAGTTAAAAACAAAATAAAAAACGGTGTGCCTGTGTGGCCAGTTTTTTATTTAATGCCACCTTTTTACTCTTTCATATAAAGATATGAACCAATTGTATATACTTCTTTCTATAGCATAAAATGCGGATGCGAAACGGTTCATTACTATTTCATCCATTAATAAAGAATAAGAACTAGTTTTATATATATTTATCTCTCTATCATCATTTTTCAAAACTATTTTATTATAACATTTCTAGTTATACTTATTTTATATGGAGAGATAAAATATAAAACTAGAGCATCTATTATTATATATGGAGAAGTTAGTAATGCTGATGAAATATTTTATGGTCGTATATATTGTATTATATCTTATTATATTATACTCTATTTTATCACTTTATAGTTCATTTCAAATCTATGTTCTTAACTATTCAGGATGTATATAGATGAAAATGTATAAAACTATTGATTATAGTATACTTTATTTTATCACTCATTTGTCGATTTTCTCACTCATTTCTTGTTTCAAATAAAAATTGAAATCGATATTATACAGTAATAAACAGTAACTATCTACAATCTGCCACTATGTACACCATCGACATCGCACCCCATCACGCCAAGTATGAAGACCTTTACGAGACAAACCGCGTATCCACACGGGCGCAACGCAAACATTCCAAATACACCTACAAGACTCCAACGCAATATACCGCGCCAAACGGAAAGAAACTACGCGTGGTCACAAAAGCGGCGAAAATCACGACGTACAAAGGTACCCCACAATCTCGCGCCGCAAAAATTAAGTTTTCAAAGGAACTCGCGCGACGACCCATTAAAGGCCACGATGAACCGGGCAATCGCGACATTTTCGAACACTTTTGCGGTAATGCTACCTATTCTTTGGGCTATGCTAGCAACGAATACGCTGAATATGAGCAAGAACCAATTCTAGATATTACATTCTAGATATATAAAACAAATAAAAATAACTGCGAAGAGGAGCCTGTGTGGCCACCAGTTATTTTTATTTTATAATGTATAGTACCCAGGAAATTCTTTTTTTAAATCTCTACAGCCAGAAGTAGCTCCTTGTTTCATTAATCTCTCTTTCCTCTTTTTTGAATATGATTTTAACCATTGTATATTAGTCCCTTTAGTTTTACTTTTACTTTTACTATTAGAACATTTCTTTTGACAATATATCTTTTTACAACCTTCTAAATAGACAGTTTTTAAAAGATTCTTTAATGATTTCTTTGATTTTGGTAATTTATCTATAGGTACGTATTTTATACGCAAACGCAATTTCTACTTTTTCTTTATCAGGTATAAATACTTTATTACAAAAATTTTTACAAGTCATATAAAATTGAAACATATATTATTTTATAAAAGACCTATAATTATACTTTGTTCTTGATGCTCCCCCTATACTTGTCTGAAGATGATGAATACTCAAATTACGAATACCCAGATTACGAATCGTCGGCTACGAAAACCCCACCTCTTTGCGTCAGCTCTGGTGTTCCTGTATATAATGTTTATGGTCGCATTTGTGACATTTATGGAAAATTCAACATTTGCGAATCATATGAGAAGATGTATCAACTACAAGAGAAACGGCAACGAGGGTCACGGCTACAAGGGACAAAGGCAAAATTTGCGTTCAAGGACTACAAGGACAACAACATTTACAAGTCCGAATTCTCAAGACCTCCACACAAAATTGGTACAACTGTTCGAGCAAAAAAAGAGTGCCAAGCAAAAAGACAGTGCCAAGCAAAAAGACAGTGCCAAGCAAAACAAGTCGTGCTATCTAAGAAAAAATCTCGCCGACCATCCAAGTACGTGCTTGAATCAGAATAAGAAGACATCACATTTAGAAAACGACCAGACAGTGTACGAATATTTGTAATATAAAAATAATAAAAGATGGAGACGCCTGCGTGGCTACCATTTTTTATTTATATTTAAAGATATTTCTTATTTATTTATAATGTCCAGATTTTTGAAGTTAACTAATATTATATTCAACGCAAATGATATACATAAAATAGTGATAGAACCAAATAAATATTGTATTTATATTGTAAGTAAACAAGTTGAAGGTTTGAGTGTTTCTTTTGGTGGATTTGGTTATGGTAATATTAATTCTATTACAAATACATTTGAAGTATGTCAAATTAATCACTCTACTGACTACAAAATAGTGTCGGATTGGATAAATAATATCTCTCCATTAGGATAAGTTATTTACATATATTATATTAAAAACATATTTAAAGCTATAGGCTATACTAATATGTGAAAGCAATATGATACCCAGTTCTTGTATCGTTATGTTCTTGTATCGTTATGTTCTTGTAGCTCAGTGGTCAGAGCGATGGTCTTATGAGCCATCGGTCGACGGTTCGACTCCGTCCTAGAACAAAATATATTCTTATGTCCGAGTGACCGAGTGGTTAAGGTGAAGCCCTGCTAAGGCTTTGTTGATTCAACGCGCAGGTTCGATTCCTGTCTCGGACGAAATGTTCTTGTAGCTCAGTGGTTAGAGCGATGGTCTTATGAGCCATCGGTCGACGGTTCGACTCCGTCCTAGAACAAATATATTTTATAATCCCTATTAGTCTAGTTGGTTAGGATTCCCGCCTTTCACGTGGGTGGCCCGGGTTCGAATCCCGGATAGGGAAAAATATATTCATTATTTATACACTGGTTCCGGAGCGGTCAAACGGGGCAGGCTTAAGATCTGCTGATTCATTTCTTCGTGGGTTCGAATCCCACCCAGTGTACAAGTTAATACAATCATACAAGTTAATATAATCTAATAAATTAATATTTTTAAACATTGGTTCCGGAGCGGTCAAACGGGGCAGGCTTAAGATCTGCTGATTCATTTCTTCGTGGGTTCGAATCCCACCCAATGTAAATACCCGGTTAGCTCAGTCGGTAGAGCGCTTGACTTTTAATCAAGTGGTCGGGGGTTCGAGTCCCCCATCGGGTGTACGGACATATAGTGTAATGGTTATCACCGCAAGTTTTGGTTTTGCTAATTCCGGTTCGAGTCCGGATATGTCCTTTATTTTTATTTTTATTTATTTAATAAAAATTGAAACCTATATTATGAAATAATTATTACTATACACTAAAACTAAATACAAAATGGCTTACCGTCTTACTCTTGATGATTGCTTCAAAGACCTACTTGAAGAAAAGCTTGATGATTGCTTCAAAGACCTACTTGAAAAAAAGCTTGATGAGGCTTTGAGAGAAAAAGTAACTGAATCGGATGAAAAATTAGAAGAATATATAGAGAATATTGAATTATTAAAATCAGACATAATTGAAGATTATTTCAATCAAGAAGATTTATTTTATTCTGCTGTAGATTGTTATAAACAAATTAAGAATAATCTGAAAGTATTTGACGAAATGTTGAAATTTATACAAAAAATGGACGAAGACTATACATATGACGGTAATATTGAAAAAATGTTTCATATATTTCTGTATTTGTGGGCGAGTAAAAATATAATGGAATGTGAAGATTACGATGGTCCAATAATGGAAAAATTAGAAGAAGAAATAGACGAAAGACAAAGAGCAAAAGAAGTACTTGAAATGACACCATTAGTGATTAATAGGATTAATGTACCAAATATTCTAACACAAAATATAATAAAGTTTATGGGTATAAAAGCTTAGACCATAAAGTATTAAAAAACTAAACCTTATATTTTTTCTTGGTGTATGACCTACTCTGTCAAATAAATATTAAAAGTTCGTCGTGTAAAATATTCACGGTACAGTAAAATAAAAAATATGAAGCTTCTGATATTTTGCGGTTGTATTTAAAAAATAAAGATATCTCAAAATAAAATTGAAACCTATATTATGAAATAATTATTACTATACACAATGGATTCACAATCTCTTCACAAGCAACTCATTTTAAGCGGCTTGAAGGTTCCGTCGGAAATAATTCGAATCATAAAAGATTACACCTTTATGGATACTATAATGTCCGACGCAAAAAGGAATAAAAATAGGTTGGCGTATCTTATCGGTACTACAAATTGGTGTGGAAACAAACGTCCGCAAGATGAAGAAAATGGACTCACTATATTTTGGATTCAGAAAGATAACCGCAGTCCCCAATTTCAAATAAGATTTTGTAAAAAGTGCGGTGACTATGTTGGGCACACACTGCTACAATTTGAAGGACAATTTGATAAAGTGGCGTGTCTTTGTTAATAAATACTTATATATTTCAATTAAAAACAATACTCTATATAATACTATATGTTACGAATTGACCAACTCCTCGACCGAATTGACACGTCTCAGATGTATATGTTTGACCGAGGCGATTTTTTATTGTATTGTGACCATATGATGTTTGGCGCATATTTACCTGACATCAAAATACAAAAATATTATCGTCCTCTGTATAAATACATAGAAATGCTGTACGAAGAACAGTTTCAAAGATACAGCTCTTCATAATTAGGTAACATTCATAATTAGGTTACAAAATACTTATGCGACCATCTTCATCTTTATCGCGTCGTGACTCTTATATCCTTGGACCTCAAAGTCATCTACTTCATAATCATTAATATTCTCTCTCCTATTCTTTATAAAGAGAGAAGGAAACTCAAAAGGTTCTCTTGAAATCTGCCCCTTTATCGCCTCAATGTGCTCCTCATATATATGACAATTCCCTACAAAATGTACGAATTCGTATGCCTCTAAACCACAATGTTTGGCTATCAAATGCGTCAAAAAAGCATACGACGCAATATTAAACGGTATCCCCAACGGAAAATCCCCACTCCGTTGATACATTGAACACGACAGTTTATTTCCACCGTGGACATTAAACTGACACACAATATGACACGGCGGAAGAGCCATTTCGTCTAGTTGACACGGGTTCCACGCGGTCATAATAAGCCGCCTACTAGTGCGTTGCGTCGAATCTTTAAGTGCGTCTATAATTTGCTGGAGCTGGTCGATACCTTTACTCCAATCACTCTTATAAGATTTATTAAAATGTCGCCACTGATACCCATATATAGGCCCAAGTTCATCTTCAGCATATTGAGTCAATCCTCGAGAATCTAAAAACTCTCTCGAACCATTCGCATCCCATATGTGGACTCCTTGGTCTTTCAATATTTTATTGTCCGTTTGCCCCCGAATAAACCACAACAGTTCTTTTAAGCAAGTTTTCCAAGCTGTTTTCTTCGTTGTTAAAATAGGTATTTTGTTATTCTCTAATGAGAATCGCATCGAATGCCCAAATATACTTTGGGTTCTTCCATTTCGACCCTCTTCAAAATGACCATTGTCAATGATATTTTTTAAAAGATTTAAATATTGGTGTTCTTCGTGTACTTTCGTTCCTTGTACTTTGTCTTCGTGTACTTTCGTTCCTTGTACTTTGTCTTCGTGCTCACTCATCTTAATAATATATAGCGTTTTTGTCTATATATTATTTTAATTAAAATATAGTTATAATGTACAATGCCATCACCTAAAACCGCAACTACTAAAAAATCAAAAAGCCCAAATGGAACAAAAAGTTCTAAAAATAAACCCCATTTAACTCAAGCGGAGCGTAATAAATACAATAGACAAGTAATGCAGGGTCGTGTCAATAGAGGTGCGTCACACAAAACTTATAAATATGGTGGTAGTCGCAAACGTAGATGTAATAAATAATAAAAATAAAAAAGCATAAATGAAGTTATCAAGGTACCATTCGTAGCCATTTTAAATATAATTGGTATCTTTCAAAAAACTTTTGTTTTATAGCTGTATTAGTATCAGGTATCTTAGAATATTCTTGGAATACTTCTCCTCCTTTATGTGTCAATATGTAGTGAACTACATTTTTAATATCTATTGGTTCAACTCCTTTTACTTGTGGTTTATATATACGTGTGTTTACTTCTTTTAATAACAAAATCATTTCATCATCAACTCCTTGTAATATACGATTAGAATTATATGACTTATTAAAATTTTGAGACTCCGTAATTATTAATCCTTTAATTTTTTCTATTAGCTCTTTATCAGATAGAGTACTACGACTATTTCTTTTTCCTTTTTCATTTAATTGAGCTGGACTTGGCCTTGGGAATGGAGTTGGCCTTGGACCTACTAATGGCTTTGCGGCTGGACTTGGACTTACGACTGTCTTTGCGGCTGGCACTGGAGTTGGCTTCGGCTTCGGCTTTGCGTCGAATATCGCTTCAATCGTAATAAAACGGTCCATCATTATATATGATTCAGTCATAACACTTATACCGTTTGGTATATCCATATTATATTTATTATAAAATAAAAATTGAAACATATAATAAAAATAATATGTATAACTAAATTAGATAAAAATGTCGTTCCCACTTACCAATGTTTTACCCGAAATTGGTTGTGAATATGTGGTAGGTCTAGATAAAACAGACAAACCCATTTTGTTTCAACGAGAGATACGTTGTGAGTTTCAGTCCCCACGTCCCAATTTTGATGGGCGAGGCGATTTTCAGTCACCGCGACTAAATAAAGTACCAGAATATGATTCAATACCGGAGCTAGTACTTGAAGTAGGACTTGTACGGAATGACACAAAAGGTAATAACACAACAGGTAATGACATAAAACAACCTGTTAGTAAACAGAAACCACCCACCATAAATACCATAATCAAAAATATGTATCCAACCACAGTACTAACAGACGTATATGACGACAATACTTATTAATTATATTCAGGAATATAATATATATTTTTTTTTATATATTATATACTATGTATGTAATCGCAATTCCAACTTATAAAAGGTCGGATGTTATATTTCAGAAAACCCTCACTACCCTTATAAATGGAGGAATCAACCATAAACACATTTATATTTTTGTTGCGTCAGATAAAGAAAGAGAGATATACTTAAAAGTATTACCTAAAGATTCATATAATCAAATTATTATTGGAAAATTGGGTATCGCTAATCAACGTATATTCATTCGGAATTATTTTAAAGAAGGTCAATACGTAGTGTCTATAGATGATGACATTGAACAAATTCTTAATTTAAAAAAAAGCAAACTTGTACCTGTAGATAAACTTGTACCTATGAAAGATATCCACGCATTCCTTTTAAAATGCTATGATGATTTAAAGAGAGAAAAACGTTTTATGTGGGGAATATATCCAGTACGAAACCCATTCTTTATGAAACAATCCACATTTACAGGACTTTCATTTATTATTGGAGCTCTTCACGGTTATATTGTCCGCCACGATAAAAAACTTAACCCCAATGTGAACTCAGAAGGAAAAGAAGATTATGAACAATCCATCCTTTATTATATTAAAGACGGTGGCGTATTAAGATATAATTATATTACGATTAAAACAAAGTTTCTAGCTGAGGGAGGATTAGGTAAAGACCGATTTGAAAGAAATAAATTATCAGCTGACTATCTTTATAAAACATACCCACAGTTTGTTACTATTTTTCATAGAGCAAATGGAATGACAGAAATAAGATTGAGAGATAAAACAAGTAAAAGTAAAAGTAAAAGTAAAAGTAAAAGTAAGAATAATTTAAAGACCCGAAAGGTCTGAACACTTAAAGACCCAATCGCTTAAAGACCCAATCGCTTAAAGACCCAATCGCTTAAAGACCCAACCGCTTAAAGACCCAATCGCTTAAGTTTCCCCCTTAGGTCACGCAATGTTTTATTGTGTTTATCTCTGTACTTTTTTGTTTTATTTTTTGTTCTTAGCCAAATGTTCTTTCTTAAATAACAAACCACCGACAATCTCTCAACATTTTTCCCTTTGAATTTTATCGGCAAATTCCCGTGCCATTCGTGTACATTCATTAATAATATGTCACCTTCTCTTACATTGACCCCAATCCCGTATTGAGGAAAACAAGTCTCCCCTCCCTCATAAGAACCGTGTTCAATTACAGACAAATTACCAAAACCATCTTCGTCATCACCAACATCTTTATGTATGGTTGTCTGAAAATTTATATTGGTTGTTACTGTTGTAAACGCGGTTCCCTCTATTTTAAATTCAGTTTCGTCCGCCTTTTTCCTTTGTTTTTTATATTTATCAGGAATATATTTTTTATATAATCCATCTATTTGTTTTATAAAAGGTACTATTAATTTATATTTTTCTTCTTCGTCCACATTATACATTGTTTCTCTCACTTCTATAGGAACTTTCATTCCAAGCTTTTTGAATAAAAATTTTTGTTTGGGTGACCATTTATCAAAATATCCTAGAATCGATGTTTTTATTTTCGGATTATCTTTTACATTCATTTTTAACCCTCCTGACACACTCCCTCTATTGGTTGATGGATGTTTATCCATAAATGGTTTCACATTTTTATAAAAATCTTGTCCGTCAGTTAACACATTCTTTTTAAATTTTAACAATAATTCACCCGATTCAGTATATATTTCAGCATCATCATTTATTATTTGTTTTATCATCCCCTTAGTTACTGTTGTATTCTTCAATAGTTCCATTTCTTCATCTGTTTTTATTTTACTTACTTTCATATACTATAACTATAATATTTATATATGAATCACTGACAACAACCTAAATCCGTGATATACGGCAGTAAAGGCCGCCAACACTATAAGAAGATAGAACGCCTCTTTCGGCGTCTTTTTATTTTTTATTCCAATGTATAATATGATTGGGACTATTACTAATAAATGTAAAGCATAAATCGTTTTATTGTTTTTATTAATTTCCTTTTCTGAAAACATATGCCCTACTTGTTTTTCAGGTTCATAAACTTTCGGTTTTAAGTAATCCGTTAACCCCGTACTTGACTTTTGAAGTGGAAGTTGCGAACACGCGTAATAATAATCGTACCAGGCCAACGCCACATAACTGACTACGAATATAATAAAATAGATTGACAAAGAAGGTATAAGAGAGAGAACAGGAGGCCGGAATGTGTATATGACCATAATAATGACCGAAAAAATAATACACTTTATGTTTAAGGTAAACGGATAACCAGGAAAGAGCCCACCAGACATTTATATAATAATATTTTATTATATATATGGCCGCAAATGGAATAAGCTCAAATGTAAAGGCCACAAATAGAAAGGCAACAAATGAAACTAGAAAATTACATCCTTTAAAACTTCCACCATTGAATCTTTCGTCGTTAAATAAAATGTTATTATCAGGTCGTCCATCATCAGGTCGTCCATTATCAGGTATTCCGCCATTATCGGGGCGACACACTCTTAAAAAATCATCTAGGTCTAGATCTAGGTCTAATCCAAGACTTGGAACACCCAATACACCAAGAATTAGTCCTCCGGTTAATGCGAATCCAAGATTTTATACAGAAAATCTTTCATTAGACCCGCCGACGTACATTCCTAATGTGGTTATAGAAGAAATACCTTTAAGTGAACTTGAGAGAAGAGTTAGAATATGTGAAGAAATATTATATATTATGAACAAAGATATTAACTCCACCCGACGTGTAATCACAAATTATCTAAATAATCTGGTATATATGCCATACATACCTGAATTTCTCACTTCCAGAGTAAGTCCGAACCCTATGGGAATAATTACGAATATACATATAAATCCGAGCAAGACAGAATGTGTTGTAGATTCTGGTAAAATGTCTTATTTATCATTAGACCCAAATGAAACAAACTTTTTAAATAAATTACCAATACTGGCGCAGTTTGGTATATGGGAGAAATCCTATGCTGAGTTCAAAGCCAATGCGAACAAGAATCGTGAACGGCGCATGATGGCGCCGGTCAATGCGCGGGAGTCGGCCCGTCGAAGGCGCACTGAGGTGGAGGCGAAGGGTTGGGAAGCATTCGCCGCCGATTCCGCGCGGTCCTGGGAAGCCTTCGTTACCGAGAAACCGTTAAATGATAAACCGCTAAATGTAGAAATAATAACTTTTGAAACTATATCCAAAGCATTATTCGAAACACGACTTCAAATTCACGAATATGAAAAATTCCCACGAAACGCTGAAGGAAAAAGGATTAATCTTTCTTTATTACCTTATACCGTAAGCCCAAATTAATTCACTTGCGTATGATGGCTATCGTGATAATATTTGATAGTTTTATCGATTAAAAGAGTGTCTTTACCAAAGATATAATCGATAACTTCCCCCCATAAAGGCAAGTCCCCCCAACGTCTCTCATATATTTTATTACTAATGTCAACCTCTTTTACATATTTTCGAAACAGGTCATTATTTCTTATCTTGAGAGATATACCAAATAGATTAGTATAAGGCCCGCTGGGGTCTCTTCTATTAAACTTATAATTCTCACCATTAACATTTATCGAATAATGGTTCATAAACTGTATACTAAAATCGTTAAGCCCTCTTGTAACAAAGTGTTCGTCGTGACTATAAGTCCCAACGACAAAGAGATTTCCAGACACCAATTTTAAAAAGATGTCATCGATACTACAATCAATAAAACAGTCCTCATCAATTCTCAATAAATACTCGTAATCCTTTACAAACTCCCAAAAATCTACAAACCAAAATGAACACATATGCCTATAACTTAATCCAAACATTCGGGTGTTCGCATCAAAAACGATGTTTGATTTTTCAGGCTTAAACGCCTTACCAGATATGTTGATAAATTTTATGTTTAACAACGGCGTTTCGTTCGATATTTTTATCTGGTGTTCATTCGAAATATTTCCTTCGTGAAAAATAAGAACATCCGTACTTTTATTATTTAAATGAATCTCGATATGCTTATTCCTTTTTATTAACATTGAATACTCATTATAATTATTATATCCTCGAGTCAACACTGCTATACAATTCATTATCTATACTTTATTAAACTTTATTATATGATTTTTTTATATAATTGAAAATATATAATTCAAAATATATAATTCAAAATATATAATTGAAATACAAATTATATAAATATTTATAGATAACAAATACAAATATGGTACAGACACGACTAACAGAAGCCCACGAAAACGACGCCCTCAAGGCCCAAATCGCCGCCCTCAAACAATCATTCACAACCGTACATAAAACGTATCGTAACAATCCTATACGCTTAATATGTTATAATGAACTCGTTATTGGACTCATCATCAATGTATTCACAGTAGATTTCGTCTATTATTACGCCCCAACTATGATTCGGCTGTTCCCTTATATATTTGAAGCAAAATATTTCCCAGAGTCTCTCAATTTCTATATATACAGACCCACTGTCAATGGAAAACTATCGTGCGAACAACTAACACTTATGTTGAACGAATTAGAGCATCATAAACACATTGGTTCCAAGATATTAAAAAAATACACAAAAAAAATGAATTAAATACAACAAACCATAATATATAATGTTAAGTAAACTCACACAGCGAAGTTTATACGCGGGATACAGGTCTCTCAACAAACTTGAAGAGTGTATTCAACACAAAGGACACGCAAAAGACATTGAGCAATATTGTAGTGAGTTTTATAGAAATATTCCCCACAATACAACACCTGTACTAACGATTGAAACTATTAAAATAAAAAAACAAGAAATATTGTCAATGATACAAATAAACGCGCAAGCAGAAGTAGAAGAAGCATTCAGAAAACAAAATAAATAAAATTGAAACTATAATTATTATATTTTTATTTGACAAAATACAATAGAGTTAGTCGACAATCTTAGACATCACATAATGTACAACCAAACACATTCTTTCTTGTTTCTCGGGAAAATATACATCGTGACCGAAGACGACAAATGCTACTACAACAATCATTATGTTCCAATGACAGTTTTCCGAAACCCCGATACCACAATCGAAAGCGCCGAAGTGGATTTTATATACACGAGAGAAAATATCGAGCCCTGCTTGTATGAAGAACTAGGATTCAAAGAAAAAGAAATATGTCCGCGATACGGCCAACTACAATCGTGTTGGCAACTAAATAGATTGTAAACTTGTAAGATTGTAAAACTTAATATTGTAAACTTGTAATATAGAAAAATATAATAAATACTTTTTATTATGTATTTCAATGGATATTACAATGAACCTCAAAACAATATTGGATAAAATGACCAAAAAGTGTAAAGAGTTAGAAGAAACTAATAAACAATTGTTAGACCACAATAAATCCCTTATTTTTTTTAATGATGAATATGAAAGACACAACGCAGAGTTAAATGTAGAAAATGATATGTTGAAACTTAAATACAACATATTAAATATAAAATACGATATGTTACTTAATGAAAAGACGCGCAATGAAAAATTAAACAATGAAAATAATAATGAAATTATAAAATAATAAAGATATAAATATTAATGATTATTTATATTAAATGTCACAACTTGATTATAAAGTTGAACTAGATAAATCAAATGAAATAAATAAACAATTGGAAAGCCATAACGCATCATTAGAAAAGCATAACGCATCATTGGAAAAGCATAATGAGAGGTTAGACGCACTCAATAAACAACATTACAATCTATATATGGAAACCAAATTGAAATTTGAAAGACTTCAAGATGAATTACTTATCTTTCACGCTGAAGTGCGGGGGCATAAAATAAACTGGGAAGATATGTTTTACAGTACTCCTGATGTAGGGTGCGATTATTCAAATGAATATCATAATGAAAATGAAATGACACATAATAAAAAGAGTGTTAGTAAAGAGAGAAAGAGGTCACGGTCAATATAATATAAAATTGAAACAAATATTTTATATTATACTATTAACAAAATGAGTCATTACTGGAATAAACCAAAATCAGCGTATTCGTCTGGTTCCTATTCTCTAGGAAAGCACATCTACGAAATACAACTTCTCAAGCGGATACAAGAACAAACTCGAATCCAAGAAGAACAAAGAAAAGAACTAGAAGAAGAAAGAAAGATGCTTGACAGACTAAAAATGGATAAAACACAAGAAACACATCGTAAAGAATCACAACGACAAGAGGCACAAAGACAGGAAGCACAACGACAAAAAGACCAAGAAGCACACATCGCCCGAATCAATTGTATGTCTGAAGAAGAAAAAAACCGATTGTATAAACAAATGATTAAAGAACGAGAAGATGATAAACGAGATTATATTCTAAAGTACGGGTTTGATAAGTGGGAAAAATGGCAACGGTACAAATTGGAACACGATTTATAAGTTTACGATTTATAAGTTTACGATTTATAAGTTTACGATTTATAAGTTTACGATTTATAAGTTTACGATTTATAATTTTACGATATATAAAGTGATGACATATAACTTTGAACGTGTAATAATATTTTTTTATAAAAATGAAATGAATAATTTATAAAAAATAAAGTACCAACCAGACCACTAAACAGTAAAGTACAAAACAATGAAATTCATCATAAACATAATCAACAAATTCAAACCAAAAACCATTTCTACCCCTCTTGGTAGATGGAGAACAGAAAATTGTATTACTCAGATGAGTAATAAAATAGATTTTGTCAAATGAAGACCATTGTGGACAATACGCACTAGAAAAGGTAAAATTGAAAGACGATGTAAACAAAAAGGTCTAATTAAAAATAAGAATATAATCAGTCTTATAATTTAAATATTTTTTATATAAAATAAATTAAAAAACTTTTTTAAAATAAAATTGAATTGTAAAATTATACAATTATTATTAACAAACTAGCAACCACAATGGCACAAGACAACGCATTTGAAATCACAATGTACGAGATGACGCTTATTCAACTTCTCTTCTTCATCCTAGGTTACATTATTGGAATGGACCACCCACGTAGGATGGAGTGGTTCTCGTATTTGTGGCATATATTTATGCTGATATATCTTAGTATGATTCTCAAGTTCATTACCTATATGATTCAAAAATACATTGAAACCGCATAAATAATGAACACAATATCTACAATTAATATTTTTATTTTTTTATAAAATTGAAATCATATAAATAAAAATAATATAATCTTAACTAGTATCAATATGGCCGCAAAGACATCGACCGCAAACAGCACGACCTCAAAATACCCCACCCAAAAACACTATATGACTACAAACACTCCCAACCAAAACGGCCACATCGCAATCAACATAAACTCGGTCGAGTTTGAATACAACATAGTAAACTGCGAAATAAATTATTCAGGCACTATTTTAAATGCGACCCCCAATTTCGAATCATATGTCACCACGATTGATTTCTATGATTTGACACAATTACGCAAAGTCGTTGGACCCTTGAATTTTCTCAAGTTAGACCAAATATACAATTTTGTAGGTAAGCGCCCGAACAAGCCTCAAAGCACCAAGTCCCCCGTTCCTTTCCTCCCGTTTTATGCGACCTATACAGGAGACATTTATTACAGCAACGAACCCATTGAACAATTGGTAAAAAGAATAGACCACGTATTGGCTTATCTCAATGTACAGTTCAACAAGAGCGGTTATTATTATTATTATATTACACAAGAGAACATAGAATCCGAGATATGTATCTATCTTACCGACGAAGAAGACGGATACATTATTGAATTTAGAAATCTGAATCGGCGGGAGTTCAATGACAAAGTGTGGATATTCAAAAATAAATGGGCGGTTCTAATGAAATTTATAAAAGAAGAAATGCCGTACCCGTTTTACGCAAGGTCTTTTAACAAAAATGATGATATTGTGTTGCCTCCATTTGTTGAATTTCCATCCGATGATGAAATAATATAATAACTTTTTAGTACTCGGTTAACTTTATAAAATTGATTATTTAATATTTTTTATTTTAATAGTACACAATGTATAATTTTCTTTGGCCGAAAGCGAAGCAGACACAGGTACTAAACGCAGGGACACTAAATTCAAATAAAGCAAATAAAATAAAAAAAGAAACGTGTGATTTATGTCATTCAAAACGCCCAATAAATAAATGGTATTCCGACGAGTTCTTTATATGTAATAAGTGTGCTTCGTGCGAGCATTGTAATAAATTAGATGATAAAATAAAACGTGAACTAGATATAAATGAAATAACCCAAATATGTCAGGCGTGTACATAATGAAATGCGTGCTTAATGAAACAAATATTTAAAATGATTTAACTTCATCATAGTTATAATTTCTAATATAGTAATGCGTATACTATTTGCGGGCGACCAATGTATATCATTATAAAAACAATTATATTTGATAATAAGATATTTGTAATACTTGATAATATTTATATAAGGAACAGGAATTTTATATTGAAGAGAAAATAAACTACACTTAGGAGGTGTCATACAACATTCGTTACATTTGATTTTATATATCACATTTATATAATCAAACAAATACGAATTTATTTTTTTACTTATCTCATCGGGTAACCCCACAAAATTAATAACATTTTGTTCAATAGGCTTGGTGTATTTAAATTCCAATAAATATGTATCAATATGTGTCTGAAAGATATCAATCTTCATATCTGTATCATCAATACCATAATATTGGTTAATACTGTTATTATTAATATCATTGAAAAAATAAGTTGACTGCTTCATTAGTCGATTGGTTGACATATACATATATTTAATAAAATATGTCTATATAAATAATTGAATACAAATTAAATGTAAAACATAATATTACAAAATGGCCTCAGACATAAGCACAGCAGAGACAACCGCATCAGACACAAGCGCAGCAGACACAAGCGCAGCACATATGGTCGCAGCATTAGCCGACATAACCACCTTTTTCAATAATTCGACAAGAGCAAACAATGACGCAACAAATAAAACCCGAGAAAAAGTGTTATCTTTACTTTATAATATTCCACCAGAATATCTTGAAGATGTAACTTATGGTAAGCAATGGCAATTATTGAAACAAGAATGGGACAAAGCAATAGCCACATTGGCACAAGACGCAAACTATACGAGTATAAAAATAAATTTAAAAGGCGGAAGAACGTATAATTATGACATAGACCTGGATTATTATATGAATGATACAATAATATCTACCATTAAATTAGAATTTAAATATGGAAATTCTAGAAGAATAAATAATCTTCCACAAATTATATCTTTACAAGCTAAATATGAGTTGTTCCCAAAAACATATGATGAATTTTATTACGAACAGTACATTGATTCTTATATAAATTGTGACCTATCTATTACTGAACCCAAACCTTTATTACACGAATACAAAAAGCTCGTGACTAGTATAAAGTGTCCTAATCCTTTCTTTCAACAATTAAAAGACAGAGAGAATTATTTTAAAACGGAAAAAGTAGCGATTGTAAACCGGTCCATTACAGATTATCTAACACAATATGGTCACACTGTAAACCTAGAAAAAATATATGAAAAGATTAAATCATCTCAATCCGACAAAACATATTTATTATGGAGCAATAACACATTTCATATTGATAAATTACAATACACTGATGTAATGGATTTTGAGTATCACGGAATAAAAAATGGAAATGTACTTCAAATCAAATCAAATAATATTATATATGAAATGTTGTTAAGGTGGCGTAATCATAAAGGAATATTGAATCCAGCGTGGCAAATTAGTATAAAACGACTATAAACATAAAACGACAATTACATATATATCGGCAACACCGTACTTAATTCGCTCGTATTTATCGCGTTATTCCCAAAATACATTTGAACGAACCGACTCGTTCTCTCATCATTAAATGAAACCAATATTTTTTTATAAAGTTCTTTTGATTTCGATGTCTTATGTTGAATGGTAATCAAATGATTTTCTACAAGAAAATTAAAACCAGGGTCTGGTTCTAACAAACAATAATTAAATTTATAGGCACCCTTACCATAACCTCGGTTAAGAACAATCATAGGCTTGGATATTCCCTTTTGGTCAATATAATTCTTTTTGTCCTTATCTTTATATTGAGCCATAACCAGTTGATTGTTTACAATATCAGAACTATAAATCAAACGCGTTTTTGTAGAGTCGGCCGTCAGTATACCTTTTTTTTGGTTCCACACAACCGTCCCCACATTCACATCGAACCCCAACTCGGCCAATGAAGTAGAGTTCTCATAAAACTGAGACAATTCAGGTATTCTATTACTAAATATAGTATAACCTTTTACATTTAAAATAAAATCATCATTATGTACAGGTTGCTTTCGCAATATCAATAATATAGTTTCTTGTTCGGTATCCATAAATTTATCCGTACAGTCTACGATATGTAGAATCTGGAAATGGTCTGAAATGTATTTCCGAGTCTTATCATAATACAAACAATTCAAGAAGTTCTTTGGAAGTATAAAACTTAATATCCCGTTATCATTCAATAATTGTAGTGACTTTACTAGAAACAATATAAATATGTTGGCCCTGCCTTCATAAAATTCTGATTTGTAACTCGTTTTGGATTTAACTATTTTATAATATTCTTTATCACAGAGTTGTTGAATTTCTGCTTTTTTCATTACAAAGAAAGGCGGGTTCCCAATTATAAGGTCGTAGTTATTGGGTGAGTTAAATGTTAGAAAATCTGTATTGAAAATATTCGGAAATAATCCTGAAATAGAATCGTATATGGTTTTATTAAGTTCAATGCCGGTAATTTGTAAATTAGGGAATTTCTTGTTTAATGCGATAATATATTCTCCAGAGCCGCACGAAGGCTCTAGAACAGTTACGCAACCCTCTATATAAGGTACCAACAAGTCCAAATTATGTTGAATAAAGGAAGGCGGACTAAAGAAAATACCTTCATTCTTCTTATTTATTTTTGGAATGGTTTGCGTGAGGGATTTCGATAAAGTAGAATAATCCATTGTGTATAATTGTATTACATTATAAAATTAAATTTAAATCAATTTTTAAATAAAATTGAAACATTTATAATATAAATTATTATATACAAAACAAGACGATGAATACTAAGACGATTAACACTACGACGACATACCAGATTATGACAATGAACCCGACGACGCAACCAATTATGACAATGAATGTGTCAACAATGAACACATGTACAAAACCCAAAATAAAAAATAGTTATAAAAATATGATGGCAGACTTTATGAAACCTCTTCCAAAAGAAGACAAACCAAATATTCATCTTGGAGGCGGAACATTTTCAAAACTAGATAAAATTTAATATATTATATTTGAGTAATAATCAAATATGGCTTGATTTTATTAAAATTCTCATCACCCAATTTATTTTTAATCATCGATGAACTCCACGTGTAAAACTTTACTTGAACCGGGTCATAGTGGTATACAGATTCAAGGTCAATACCATTGTATTTAAAATGATTACCGTGAATAGTATTGTCTCCGTATTCATCAGTTTCTTCAAACACCAAGTCATTGATAATAAGTATCATTTTGTCTTTTTATATTAATAAAAAGATTAATATTAATATTTCAATTTTATAAATAGTAACCTTATAAATAGTAACCTTATAAATAGTAACCTTATAAATAGTAACCTTATAAATAGTAACCTTATAATTACTTTGATATCTTATGTCTAATAAATCTACAACCCGGCGCATCCATCCGATAACTTATTTTATAATGAGGCTCTAACAACAATGCCTCGTAAACCATATCTGAATTTATAAGTGGCGAGTACTTCCTCTGTAAAAACGCGGTAATTCCATTAATGCTTGCGAAATCAAACCAATTTGACGTTGGCTCATAATTATTATCAATTAACATACGAATGTATTCAGACGATAATACTTGTCGAGGGTTGTACCTTGGCAAAACATCATATGTCATATTTGATTCATCGGGAACAATCAAAGACCCTCTTGATGGTCTAGACAAAAACCCAAAGCAACAGTTAAACGCCATATTTTTATCTATAATTATCTATCGTTGTATTCATATTATTATGTTTCAATTTTATAAAAAGGTTGAACGAGTGAATTTACCACTAAGTTTACTATTCTTACTATTCTTACTAGTCTTACTAGTATTACTATTATTTTTATTAGTTCTACCTGGTGTATCTAAATTTGATTCTGATAGTGGATTACTGAAAGCATATTCATTATGTAATGAATTGTTTAATGCGGTTGTTAGTTCTCTTTCTTCTTCTTCTGTTTCAATTTCTCTATTATTATTATTATTTATTGGGTTGGTCGGACTAATATTTAATGCTATTTGTAATTGTCTATGTTCTTTTTTTAAATTATAATATTTTTCTTGTAACTGATGAAATTTCATTTGTAAATTTTTATATTCTTTATGTCTCTCAACTTTTTTTTCAAAATAACGTTTTGCTTCTGCGGCATTACTATTGTCGGCCAATGTATCATTTGTTAAAGGTAGACCTTGTTTTTCTTCAATTTTATTAATTTCTTTTAATGTTTTTACATAGTCCCTAAAAAGTTTATGTTCTCAATCACGTAATTGAGCTTGTACATTATTATTACTATGTAACTCATTAGTGGAAGATTTGGCCATTTTAATTAATGTATTACTTAATTGAGCTTTTAATTCTTTTAATTCTTTTAATTTTTTTAAATCACTTGTTTTATTAAATGTTCTGCGAATAGTATTATAAACTCCTGGCATTATATAATTACACATTATTATAAAATTTAAAGTATTATAATAATATATATGGCAACTAAACAACGCAAAGGCACAAAACGCAGAGGAACAATGAAAAGAGGTGGGTCCAAAGGCAAGAGTAAGGCTACATTTAACGCATCGGGTAAACCAGAACATTTTGCAAAGTACGCAACTTGGGGACTAAACGCAAAAACACCAAAACAAAGTCATAAAGGCCGACCATCCAAGGGAAAACTCAACTCGGCACAAAAGGCAATGACTCCCAAAAAGTAATGACACAAAAAGTAAAAAAGAAATATTAAATAAATTATATTAAACGTTTCTAATATAATGTATTCATATGCCAACAAATTACTATGTAAAGGAAATAGTTTTAAGCACAATCGTTGCGACAATAATTTCATATTATTATTTTATAAATAAACCTGATAGTTCAAGTGTAGGTCCAACAAGTGTAGGTCCAACAAGTGTAGGTCCAACAAGTATAAATGTAGGCCCAGAAGTACAAGAAATAAAATGTGAACAAACCAATTATTGTAGATAATAAAAATTGAACCACATATTATTAATCATTTATCTAACAAAAAGTAATAAATATGCCTCAACTACATATGCTCTATTTGAAGAAAGGCCAGCGCCTTCAATATTCTCATCCGCCATATGGAAAGACTCTTTATGGCACTGTACTAAGTATCCACAAAAGTCATTTTGTATTTAAATTCGACAATATAGCACAAAGTAGACAATATGTTTCGTTAGATTGTTTTAGTGAAATAAATAACAATTAGTATATGAAAGCCGAAGAATTTTATACTATTTTCCAACAAAAATATTCCATTATCAAAGATTTCGAAATGGAAAGATACAAATTAGAGCAAGAACTTTTTTTATTTAAAAAACTTTCCAATCCCAAAATGTTGTCGCCCTTAATAACTTTCACCATAAAAACGTTCCAGTGGCCAAACCCCCAATACGAAACTAACGAACAAATATCTTTTAGCAATACTCTTGTCGCAATGGACCAATACATAATCGATGTGGAGAAAACAATAAACGACCAAAATATACAATTAAATTTATATAAAAAATAATTATGTGTTAAATATATGTTGTGTAATTGTTACAATACAGGGAATTGTAATGCTTGTAAATACTATAAAAATATATCCGATATCATAATTACAACTGATTTGAATGTAATAGACCCAGCGACTTATATTCGACAGAAAACAAATACTTCTTTTGAAATTACAAAAGAAGAATGTGAGATATTAGAGAGAATAAAAGAATCAAAACCAAATGATTATAGTGAATACAAAGAATATTTATTAAATTCGTCGCATTTTATAAAGTATGACACGAGGACATATATCAAATGTCCTAATTGTGATGAGAAAATGTGTATTACAATTACTCCCACAAATACAAACGACAATTGTTGTACAGATTATTTTTATAAAAAAAAACACGACATACGATGTATGTACAACACAGTAAAAAATTGAAATATATAAATTCAATTAAAATTTATATATTAAACCGATAAAATGGACGATATTGTAACTCAGCTGATTATGGAGACAGAGCGCCTTCGCGAAGAACTTGAAACACAAAACATACATTTTCAAAGAGAAATTATAGAATTAAAAGAGAATCATTCAAGGCAACTCAAAGAAAATGAAGAGCACTTTTTACGAGAATACAAAGCGCAACAAGAACATATTGAAAAAGAATTCAATGCGGAGCAAAAATTTTACTTGGATGAGAATGCGGAACTTCGCCATAAAATTTACTCGGATGTGAATGAAGAACTTCGCCAAAAATTTATAAATGAAAGTGAAATAACCGATATATTATCAAATCGAATCAAAATACTTGAAGAGGAGCTTGAAAGAGTCAAAAATATATTATATAAAAATAAAATTGAAACAGAATAAATAGATAAAATAATGTACAAGAAATACAAAAAGTACAAAAGTACAACATTTTATAATGGCTTCTATCGCAATGACCACTCTTTCGTCGTCTTCTACTAAACGAAACACTATCAGTCGCGATACAGCCCAAGCCATTTACAGCGCGATATATTCCATCACATTTATGAATTTCAATGATAAAAGGTCTTTTGACCACGAGAAAAATAAATCGGACTGTGTCGAATATCTTGAAAAGCACCATCACATTGACGAGTTTATCAATATACCAATTAAGAAAGTAGTCAACACTTATTACGAAAATGTATTTGGTCCAGATAATAGTTTTGTAGAAGACCACTTACATCAAACGTACGGAAAAGGAATGTGGAAACGAGAAAGGGTCGTCACTCACAATGAGACATTTCGTTTCATCGTGGACAGCATTGAGCGCGAGACCAAAAACTTGTACCAGAGACCTTTGAAAATGTAATATATAAATTATAAAATTGAAACCATTTAATATTAATATTTTTATTAATATTAAAAAATGGACGACGTGACAGTACGATACTATACCCTGACCATAGGTGAACGTTACAGAGTTGTTCCTCCAAATATATATAAACAAATTGGAGAAACCGTATTTTATGGAACGTGTCATCGTATAACATCCGTACCAATATACGAACAATTTATTAAAGTTCGATTTATCAACTTAACAGACCAATTTCACGAACCTTTACCAGAAAACAAAACGATGGTGATTGATTTAATATCAGCACGTCCGGATGATTACGGATTTATGAAATTGATGGACTACGATTTAACTTGTGAAATAAAAAAACATAAAAAAATGAAGATACCAAGCCTCGCAAATTTGTGTCGCAAACGCATTTCATACGAGACCCGAGTTGAGCATCAAGGAACTTTTGTAAGCGATGTAATAGTTGGACACAATTAAATTATAGTTAAAGATATATCTCGGTCTCTCTTTCGCCGTTTGGCAATATCTTTATAAGCTAATTTTTTTTCTTCATTCGACATATTCGGAAACAACCTTTTCTCTATAACAATTTTGTATGTATTCCATTCTCTCTGTTTCTTTTGTCGTTCCCAATTGATTCGTCGTTTTAGATTTTCTTCGAATGAAGTTATGCCACGGTCGGCATAAGACCGGCGTTGTTCCCATTCTTCGTGCCTTAACAATTGGTCCTGTTTCCATTTTTTATTCCATTCTTTGTACAGAAACATAAATTCTTCATAAATTTCTTGTCTCATACTGATTCAGGTATATATATTACAATTTTTTATTATATTTCTTACGTTTCAATTTTATTGTCCGTATAAACCATTTGCGTTTCTTAAAGACAGAAATATTTTTATTTTTGTTTTGTTTTGAAGAATTTAATAATGGTATATCGTTCAATGTTTTAAAGTAATGCGGCTGTTCCGCATAAGTTTGACTCTCTTTTTGATGATAATCTAACAAATTATTACACGGTATTTTTTCAACAGCGTCCACATTTATTTTTGTATTATTCATAATTTGCTCACGTAAAGAGTTGGCGTTGTTTGTATTTTTATCATTTAAATAAATATAGTTTACATTTTCAACATAATTAAACATAAGAAATGTTGTTAAGTTCGTATCATTTTCAAAATCAATAATATCATTACCTTTCCTCCAATTATAAAACAATGGAACGTGCCATATTAATAATGTAAGCGGTTTTGTTTTACAAATCATATTTAAAACTATTCTATCAGGACAATAAGCAGAGAGATAAATATAGTTGACGTCCTTCATAAGTTTTCTTTGTTTAAGAGAGCATTTTGGAAAGAATGTGGAATGAAAGAAGTACACTTCAGAATCTCTCTTTTCATTTTTAAACAAGAGACATTTTTCATCATCATTACGTACACTCAACTTAAACCCAGCCTTTTCCATTTCATTTTCAGCATCCGCCAAATACATTTCTTTCTTCAAACTCTTTGGATACTTGTCTTCTTTAAAACCAGCTTTATATACAGGCAGAGAATCCATATAAATCCAACGCTTTATTTCAGGAAATAATAATAAAGGTATTATATCGTGTCGCGAACCTATATATAATCCAACATCGGGCATTGTATATATTTACGTTTACATTATTTAAAATAAATATGAAATAATAACATAATATATTAAAATGTCGAACACACTTTCAAAAATGTTAAGAATAACAAGTGATGAGAGAGAGACGATAAGATTGTCAGTCGATTCTCATTATTTATTAGAAGGATATTCTCAAGATGAAGCAATTAAACACATAAAAGATATGTTGAATTCACTATCAATACAATACAATCAAATAGAACATACTTCTTATTATTCGTGTAACTCTATAGATGATGATAGTGACACTGAAAGTACATTCAATATATTATTTAAAAATGAAAAAGTATACATACAAAGAACAGACCACGAATTTACAGAGTTTCGCAATGTATTAATTAAAATTTCAAATTATTTAAAAAAATTAGGGTTTGAAATCAGTAATGTACAAAAATTAAATGTGATATCAACATTTATGATGTACAATACACCTGATGTATTGACTCAAGCAAACAAAGAATATTGTGAATATGAATTGGAACATTCGAGTAAATTTATTGATACACAAAACGTGACAATCGCGTATACCGCCGCGTATGATATGATGTACAATATGGGCCGGCTCGCATTAAACAATCCTGTACCGCCTTATTTTACAGAGGAGTGTCCCTATTTAAAACGCATTATAGAATGGGTATTCCATAAAGATAGTCTGGAGGCAAACCATAATATGTCTATAACCTATGTCTCTCAGATTGTTAAAAGTTTAAAATTTATATATAAACTCGCACAAGTTACTTATATAAAACCGAATTGGTTTGAACAATTTGTCCCTTACATTATTACTCATATAAATTCCAATGAACAACACATACAAAGGACCGCATTAATGGTCGCTTCATTACTTAAAAATGAAAAAGGAATTGACCAATTTAAAATAAAAGTCAAATTGGTATCAAAAGATGTAGCCTCAATTAAATATTTGAAAGAACTTTGTATTACAATATAATTTTATAAACGTATAAATTTATATCATATATTCCATATAATATGGAAGCTATTTATGCCATAGACATACACAATGGACTGGCTAAGAATGGAACAATCCCTTGGCATTCTAAAAAAGATTTGAAGTTTTTTAAAGAAAAGACAAAGAATAATGTCATTATAATGGGAAAAAGTACCTTTTTGTCTCTCCCAAATGGTTATTTAAAGGACCGACTGAATATAATCTTGACGAGACATCCGGAGACAATAGACGTAAAGAATAATTCATTTGTAATGATAACATCTGCTGATTATATTTACAAATTAATTTTACAAGATAGAGAGAAATGGAAGAAATCTTTTCCTTATTTAAACGAAAACTTTTCAATCTTCTTTATAGGCGGAAAACAAATATATGAACAATTTGTCCCACTATGTGATAAAATATGGGTTACGAAAATAAAAAAAGATTATGATTGTGATTTATTTTTTCATTATGATTATTCGTTACAGTTTAATGAAGAAATAATTGAAGAGAATGAGGAATTACAAATTATTAATTATTCAAAGGCATAATAGGGCCCGGTCTTACCGGTACAGGTCTCACTTTCTTAGGTTTCGCTTTTACAGTTGTATTTTTTGAATTACGTTTTAATTCTGGAAACATATTCATTGTTGGCACAGCTTGTGCTTGTACTGGTACAAACATATGAGATTTAATATACAAAGATAAAGTTTCAATTATAATTTGAAGAATTCTTGTTTCTTCTGTAGTCAATTTTTTATGTTTATCATATAATATTTCTCCCGTATTAATTAGTAAAAGCCGAACATATTTTTGTTCTGCTTTTGGTCTTGTCTTCCAAAAGTGTATATGCATTTTACCGATTTGGTGAGTTTGAAAATTGGTCAAACCTAAGTCTGGTTGGGTTTCGTGAATTGAAATCGTAATTATATCATTATCAAACCCCACATTATCTTTAGTCAATGTTTTATGTTTTTCATAATCTTCTTTACTTGTAAATCCAGACCAAGATATATATGTGCCTGTAGGTTTTGGTTTTATATGTCTAAATCTAATATAATCATAACCTAAATGATTAAGTATTCTTTTTATTTCTGTAAACCTATCCATAAATAATTTTTCTAAGTGTACTTTATTTTCTTCAAGTGTTTTTATATTATTAAGAAAACGATTACTAATGGTTTCTTGACGGAAAAAAGGTGGAGGGCTAAGAGGTAATGCTGCGCTAGAAGGTAACGCCGCGCTGGAAAGAAATGATGGGCTCAAAGGTAATGATGTGTTAAGAGGGATTGATGAGCTTTTACGTGTTGTATTATTTGACGACCTGTTATTATTTATAGAAGTGGAACGTGAACGGTTAGAAGTAGAACGATTAGAAGTAGAAGTTGACGCGGGTCTATTATTTTCATCAGAAAATGGCTTTTGATATTGTGGACCCATTTGCGGTGGCATCATTTGATGTGGCATAAATGACATCTGTTGAGGAATCATATGTAAAGGCATAAAATATGGCCCAGGTTGAGGCATCATAAATGATGGACCTATTTGTTGAGGCATAAAATACGGAGAACCCATTTGAGAGGGCATCATTTGTGGAGGCATAAATGGTTGACCCATATAACCCATAGGTGGCGGCATCATAGGTGAAGGCATAAAATACGGAGAACCCATTTGAGGAGGCATCATAGGTGGGGGCATCATTTGTTGAGGCATATAACCCATTTGTTGAGGCATCATAAATGTTGGTCCCATTTGTTGTGGCATAAACTGAGGCATCATTTGTGGCTGGTATGAGCCTTGTGGTTGGTATAAACCTTGTTGCGACCCACTTTCTTCACCCTCATTTACATAATCATCATTATCGTTATTTCCATTATCATTATTTCCATTATCATTATTTCCATTATCATTATTTCCATTATCGTTAACAGCTAAAGCCGCTCCTCCTTTCATTTTTTTATATCGAGCGACACTTATTTTTTTTCGTGTCACCACCATATAAATATGATATTATAAAAAATTGAAACCAAAATAAATAGAAATATTTTATTCACAAAACAAATCAAATTTAATAATGGCCGCGATTATGTCCAACTACGCGATTATGTCCAACTACGCAAATGACATTGAATCTAATTTTGAGAAATATGAAGAACACGTCGCAATTGATATTGAACCAGAATATGAACCAGAACCTAAACAAGAATATGTTTCAATTCATATTAGGCCTGTAAATATAACCATTGTTCAACCCATCAAGATTCAAATAAAAACAGCAACCGGTAAATTATTCGCTATTCAAATTAACCCGCACGAAACCATCTTGTACTTGAAAAAGCAGATATACATTTCTCAAGATGTAAGTTTGGATAATCAACGACTTATATTTGGAGGAAAACAACTCGAAGACCATAAACGAATCAACGAATATGATATTAATGACGGAACTATGATACATATTGTACTCCGTTTGCGCGGAGGAATGTTCCATAAATCATCGGGACGAGCCGATTGGATGTCCCTCAATTATCTAGATAAAATGGAACGGGGGCTTTCAATGCTCGACTATCTGAAAAGGGAAGCTTCTGACAAATTATTTATTATATTTGAAGATTTCGAAGAAATGCTTAAAACTGCAGAAGATGATTTCGAAATCGATATGATATACGAATTAATACGAAATATTTACATCGAATAATTTATATCAAATAATTATTAATTATATAATATTAAATAGTGTCATATTTTTCATTAAGACCTCCGCGTTGAGTTGATTCTATTTTAAATTCTTTACATACTAAAACACGACTATATCGTGAAGTTCTCATTTTCCATATACGTTCAATGTGTTCGTCATACTGATTGTTTTCATTTATTAAATGTATATCGAAAATATCAGAAAAGTTCTTATAATGACAACCCACCATTTCACAACGGTCTCTATTATGTTGAGTCAAGCAATCAAACCCATTCAAGTTAAATAATTTTAAATAGGATTCTAGTTCTAGAATAAAAAACCGAGCTGTTACTTTAATTATAAAAAACTTTTTAGGGTTGTGTTCAATATTGTATTTATGTTCGGTTACGTATTTATAAGCATAGTTTATAGCAAAAATCTCGCTCGCACCTTTAGATTTATTATTTTTTAAATATTGGGCTTCATCTAATGTTGATTCATTAAAAGTGATTACATCAAAACGATGTCTATAATTGTATTTTTCAATATGTAGTTCATTAAATTCATAACCGGAATTGTCTATTAAAACGATATTAAAAGTTGTATTTTTTAACCAACTTAATACAGATTTTATATATGTATTTATTCTTTCTGTTTTATCTGTTTGAAATAAAAAATCTTTATTTGTATTTACATTTACAGTTGCGGTTAAAATAATTAACACATCCATTATTAAATAACTAATCTAATATTTAATTAATTTATTTAATTATATTAATTCAAAATCTTTTTGTTTTAATGCCAACCAACGATTGGAAAGAATTGTTTTTCTACAGCCACCAAAATAATGAATATATGTATCTACACCTATATGTTCAATATGAATATACATTATATAAAATGTAGAATGGCTCATATTTTTACGAACTCTGAAAAATAAAGGTGTTCTTTTTAATATAAGTGTATCAAAGACGTCTTCTATAAATAAATTTGGATTTATAGTACGCTCAAATGTTTTCCAGTCTGGCCTTGTAAGAGGTTTAGAATATTCACTTATTAGTTTTCTTGCGTTTAATGGTAACATCCCAATCATTTATATTAATAAAAAATATTAATATAAATAAGGTTCAATTTTAAAATATTCAAACTTAAAAGCTTCTACAAACATAAGTTTTATATAATTCATTTCTATCATTTAATATTTTATTTGAAAGAATAATATGTGCGTCTCCTCCGAATAACGAAATGTACTTATGTACACCATATGCGTATATATAATAATAAGCGATCACGAAATCAGTTTCTCTCATATTTGTATAGACTAAATTAAATACAGATTTCTTTTTATAACGCTTGTTTTGTTCATAATTCATAATCTGATTAATAAATGTAGTTGTTGTAATGAGACGTTCAAATGTCCGCCAGTCGGGCCGAGTATAATCATCGTCTTCCATCTTTTTGAATATATTCTATCATAAAATATTGTTTTCAATTTTATTTTATCTATAATGATTAAACCCGTGTAAATGCATAAATACATAATTTTTGTAAGACTCATAACGTTTATTTAAAATTTTATTCGAAAGTACAATATTTTTATCTTCACTGTATAATGCTATATATGATTCTATACCAAAATAATATATATGATGATATGCGATATGAAAATGAGACATAACCATATTTGTTTTTACTATTTTAAATACGGGCCGTGTATTAAATTTTTCAATATTTTGAATGAAATATATGGTATCCAGAGTCCGTTGAAATGTTCTCCAGTCTGGCCGAGTAATAGGTTTCGAATATTCACTTATTAATTTTAATATATGTTTGGGTAAAATACGATGACTAGGTAATTTTACCATTTTATAATAATAATCAAATATGTTTAAATACATCAGTAAATAATCCATCTTTTTTTGATGCGTCACGATTCCATATTGGGTCCCAACAAATTACATATAAAACATCTTCGTTCCGATTTATTTTATGTTCTTTTTTAAATAAATTTATAGTGTTAATCGGAAGATATAAAGGCATATGAGTTTCTACTTTTGTTTCATTATTTTGAGTTGTAATTGTTAATGGGACATCCAATTCACTGTTTAAAAATTTTGGATTATCAGAAATATATACATTAACTGCGTTTTTATCCGTGTATAAATTCATATTCTTTAAAAATAATACAGCTTGTTTATAAGACATAAATCCTTCAATAAATGCTCTTTCTTCTGTAAGATAAGGTTTATTATTTATAACACTAATCCCTTTTGTTTTACTTCCTGCCTGTGAATTATGTGTTATAAATCCTTTTTCATTCATTTTTTTTAATAAAGGCAGGTGATTTAGCATAGTGTCATCTTCTTCTTTTATATCATTTAAAAATTCATCTGTATCAAATTTATGTATAGCGTATGTTTGAGCATCTTTAAACTTCATTAATTATATATATAATTATTATTAAATTAATAATCATTAAGTGTGAAGATATTTAAAAGGTGCGATCAACGATTTGATACGTTCCTTTTGATTCAAATTTCTGTAGTAGCCATTTAAATATATCATCATACGTACTATTGTCGTCATAGTCACGACAAGTATACAAATCAAATGATAGATACTTTTTTTCAGGAAAAGTATGTACTGATAAATGAGATTCTGATAATAAAAATAAAAAAGTGTATCCTTCTGGACTAAACACGTGTTCTACTTCTCCCAAGATGGTATAATTATGTAACGAACACAGTTCTTTACAGATTCCTTTGATATCTATGTCAAATGACGTAATTTCTTTAAAATCGCAAATCAAATGCTTTCCTGCGTTTTGTTTATCGACAAACATCTGTATTTTTTAATAAATTAATTTTAAATCACTTTATTAAAGTAACTGTATTAAAGTAGTTTTATAAAATTGAATTATTTTATACAAGTATGATAACAATTAAGAAATGGTTACTAATACCAACATCGTAATCTGTTCAATCATTTATATGATTATCTATTATTTTATGTATAAATTTATTAGTAGATTTATACTACTATTTTATCCGTTAGTCATTATTATTGCTGATTACTTGAATCAGCAGGCTCCAGTATATTAAATAATAAATTATATATATATATATGGAGAATGAAGAAGAATTGTATTCGATTATTAGTGTTATGAAAGAAGCAATAACAATGGTGGTCGGTACTGTCTTAGGAGCAGGAATTGAATTGCCCCGAAGTATTATAGACAGATATGCTCATATTCTTGGTGCAAGTATTTTACAAAATAAATCAATACTTCCTCAAGAAATTTTTAATTTATTGAATGACATATTAAGACTTCCACAGATATCTCAATTATCAAAAGGTAGATTAGATAAAATTAAGAGTATTCAACACAGGTTTTATACAAAATACAGTTTAGCACAAAGTAAATACGCTCAATATGAAGCCCGCTCAGAGAAAACTGGCCTTGCCCCTTTTAATTTGGGACCTAGTGCTATGACTATGACTGTTGCTGAACCTTCGCGTGGAATAATGAATTTAATTAATATGGCTCATTTACCTCAAGCACAAGCCAGAGAAATTCCTGTACTAAATGTTAATCCGACATATGGCCCACTTGTAAATAAAAAATCTAAAAGTAGAAGGCGTACAAAAAGCGCAAATCATAAAAGCAAATCAAAAACACCCAAACGCCGTAGTGCATAGAGCTTAATATTTTAAATTTATAATCCCAAATTAAAGTTTAAATTTAAATATAAATTTTGTTGGTGATTCAATAATTTGTTTGAAAGTAATATATCTTTATTACCTCCAAATAGTTTAATATATGAATCAATACCCCAACTAAAAATGTATTGATAAGACATATAAAACTCAGACGAATACATATTTTTTACTACTAATGAGTACAAAGGACTATGATACACACAAAACTTGTATTGAATATGAAACATATAATTTTCAATTCTCATTATACGTTCAAATGTCCTCCAATCAGGGCGGGTCAATGGTTTAGAATATTCTCTTATAAGATTTAAAGCGACTATAGGTAACAAGTTTATAGGTAACAAGTTTATAGGTAACAATAATGTCATTATACAATAAAAATATTATAAACTAATCTTTATATACTCCAATTAATATACGTACTAATTAATACACACACTAGTCAATAGACACACCTATATTCATAAAATAGATTATTACCATTATACAAATATACTGCCTCTTTTATGCCGTCTATATTTACAATTGTAGAATCGCATATATTATTATAATAACAGTAACGATATATTCCTTTATCTTTAATAAATATATACATATAAAACCAATCTGTCTTGTATATGTTATTTATTATAATACAATGTAATTTAAATCTTGATTGAATATTTAGCCTACATCTTAAATACAATTGATAAGTTGAAATAATTGGCTTAGAACGACGCCAATTTGGCTTAGTAAGCGGACGACTGTATTCTTTAATCATATGTAGAACATTGTGTGGTAACGTGCGTATAGGTAACGTGTGTATAAGTAATGACCGAATAAGCATATGCTTTTTGACCTTATCCATTTTTAAAATAAAAATATATTGTTTTGAATAGTTTCAATTTTATACAGATTGGTTTGTATTCATATGATTACACGACTTGGCATCATTCATACCCTCTATTTTTAATATATTTTCCTTTGATATTTTAAAATACATACAAGTTGGACCAATTCCATATAATACAATATGTCTATAATATTGAAACCATTCTGTTTCTTTTATATTGTTCATTAATATAGCAAATAAATTAGGATTCACAAACGGAATATGTTGACACATCAACGATAATTTAAATAATCGATATATTGAAATAATTGGTTTTGATTTTTGCCATTCTGGATGAGTCACTGGTTTGGAGTACTCACTGATCAGTTGTTTGGCACGGCTGGGCAACGCAATAATATTCATTTTGTATCTTTTAAATAAAAATATATTGTTTTAAATGGTTTCAATTTTATGATTTAATAATCTTCATAACGAATCATTGCGTCATATACTCCATCAATCTCATATGTATCATAATAATCTTTATCAAACACTTGACAATATTTTTCAAGACCATTATGTTTTACATACAAGTACATTTGAAACCAATCAGTACTGAATATATTTATTAAGATGATTTGTTGCAATGTTTTGTCACGCCTCCATACAGACAAATATAAATGAAATGTCGAAATAATAGGTTTAGAATATCGCCATTCTGGATGCGTAAGTGGTTTTGAATATTCGCTGATAAGCGATAGGGCTCGGGAAGGTAACCCACGGGAAGGTAACCCACGAGAAGGTAAAGAATTAGTAACTATAGACATATTGTTTTTGTGAATAAAAACATACAATAATAATTATTCAATTTTAATACAATGATATGTTATATCTAGATTGAACACTATATTGACCGCTATTTATTTTCATTATTATTTCATCCAATATATTATTATAATCATCTGTATATCTTTTATAATAATATAAATTAATTATATTTGATAATATTTTGTGATCTGTGTTTGATAGATTATAAAATGTATGAGATGTAATAATTTTTACTTTACTTTTTATAATATTATCTTCTTTAGCTAATCTAACCTGTCTTTTCATTCTTTTTTTAGCTAAATATTCTTTATACCAAGGTGTATTATTTGTAATATTTTTTAGTATGATATCATATATATTTTTTCTATTATACATTTCTCGTTCTTTTAAAATAGTATATAACCCATATATTGTAATGATTGGTCTTGAGTTACGCCAATCCGCACGCGTAATTGGTTTTGAAAATTCACGAATAATATGTAACGCACGAATTGGTAAACATCGTTTTTTACGTCTAATGCGTGGTTTGGGAGTTGTTCGTTTTGTCAAAGACAACATTTACAATTTTATATAATAAAAATATACAATATTATGTGTTCAATTTTATATGGAATTATATAAAATATCGTGTATCGTAAATTGAGTTGAAGCGTCTTGTATTCCATCTACGTCTAACGTTAATACATTATTAAAATGATTTATATAATGATTATAACCAAAACATTTTGTATAATAATAAGCATAATACCATTCTGTACCATTAATGCCCCATAACACAATATGATATAAACTATTATATTGTGTGAAATTATTAAAATCAATTACTTGTTTTACATATAAATATAACCGATAGGTAGTAATGATTGGTTTAGATTTGCGCCAATCAGGTCGGGTCAATGGTCTGGAATATTCGCTGATAAGCGATATGGCCCGCAACGGTAATACATTTGTCGAAGACATTTTTAAATAAAAATATATTTATATTTTGTGTTTCAATTTTCAATTTAATCATATTCTATGTATCTAGTTTCATATGTGTAATGAGAATAATCAGCATCTACTATGCCATCCATTTTTAATAAAGTTTCACTTATAGTATTCCTTGTATACATTGATAATCCGTATTTTAATACATAAGAATATGCGTGATACCAATCTGTATCTATAATTTTACATAAAACTCTATATTGTAATAGGTTTTCTCCTGTAAAATCTATATCAAATAAATATTTCAACTTTAAATACATCTGATAAGTTGTAATAATTGGTTTCGATTGTCGCCATCTTGGATTAGTTACTGGTTTTGAGTATTCATTGATAAGTTGTAAGGCACGATAAGGTAAATCACGACTATTACTCATAATGCCAATTTGTAAATAAAAAAATATAAAAAATAATTGTTTCAATTTTAATTTAATATAACTATTTAACCTTCTTTTTGAATGAATTGCTGCGTAAGCTCTTTTTAGATAAATTAAAACCAAAACCTGCTTTTGAAATACACGAAGTACCTGTTTGTATATTCCATAAACAATATATATTTAATAAGACCACTGGAATTATTGTAAAAAGGTTGGAATTAATCCACGATTCAGAATTTGAATAATTTTTACAAGTATCATAATGAGTTTTATAATTTTTTTTGATATTACCAAAATAACTCAATCTGTGTATGTAGCCGTTCCAAGGACAATTCGGTTTATTTAATATATTATTAGCTATCATACTTAAGATACAACGTTTATAAATAAAAAAAGAAGCAATTACAGAAAAATAAATAATATCTAATAGTAAAAGTTTTTTTATATTACATTCAAAATTTAATAATAGCCATACTATAAAAAGACAAAAACATATATGTATAAAATCAACAAATAAATATAATAGTTTGGTTATTTTTGGAACATCAAGATACTTTACATAAAGTTCATATTCTAAAAATGAAAAAAAAATAGTAAAACAAACAAAAATAGAAAAAAGTATATTTTTAAAATAAATAAATATACTAACGAATAATAATGCGAGTATAAATTCTTTGATAAAATATTTAGCATATGTTAAATAATCATACTTAATTTCTGGTAAATTATTATAATTTAACTGAGATAAAATATGATTTATACTATTATTTGAAGGACAACTAATAACAGAAGTTGAAATTTTATTATCATTAATAAAGAGCGATTTATTTTTAATTTCAATAGTATCTAGAGATGAATAATTATAAAAAAGTGTATGTTCATCATCTATTTTCATATAGGATTTTTTTTCAAATTGGCGATTAGCATATGATTTGTCATCTTCTTTTTCTTTTATATCTTTCCAAAAATCAATAATGGATTCAGATGTACCAATGTATAATCCAGAGTTTAATCGTTTATCTTTACATTTTCCATATAATTTATCTTGTAAATATTTTGTAAGAATACTAGAAGGGTAAAAATCTTTGGAGAATACTAATGGTGTATTAAACGCTTTATACTTTTCAATTATTTTTTCTTTTGAAGTTAATACAACGCTATCATACCCATCTACAAAACATATAATATCATCTGGATTTTTTGATTTACAAAATTTTACAGTAGCATTTATTTTATTCTCTTTCTCCAACACAATAATATCAGGACAGCTTTGTTTTAATAATTCAAAATAACGCTCGCTATGAGACGCATATGTTATGATATAAAACATAATATAATAACATAATATAAAAAATAAAAATGGCACTTTATTAATTATATTGGTTTTGGGTTAAAATTACGAGTAATTAATAATTAACTTTTGCTTTGAGTTTTTCATTAATTAAATTTATTATTGTTTTGAAATACACAAAGTACTCTTATTTATTTTCCATAAACAATACAAATTTAATAATATAACAGGAAATATCACTTTAGTATTAAATTGAATCCATCGTTCGCTATCTGTAATATCGACATTATGTTTTTTTTCAAATGGAGTATTGATATCAAAAATATATTTAAATATATAAATATTACCACCCCAAGTACGGTCAGGTGTGTCTGTTAATTTATTAGTTATAATAGTTAAAATACACCTTTTAAAAATAAAAAAACCAGCCACCATAGAAAAATAAATAATATTTAATAACAAAATCTTATTTATATTACATTCAAAATTTATCAATAACCATAATACAAAAATCTCAAAAGATATGTGTATAACATCAACAAATAAAGATAATATTTTATTTGTGGTTGAAATACTGGTATGCTTTAGATAAAGTTCATATTTTAATAATGAAAAGAAAAGAAGAAAAGAAATAATAATAGAAAAAAATATATTTTTAAAATAAATAAATACAACAATAATTAATAATACGAGTATATATTCTTTAATAAAATACTTTATGTATCTTACATAATCATATTTAATATCTGGCAAATTTAGATTTGTATAATTTAATTGTGATAAAATATGATTTATACTATTATTTGAAGGACAACTAATAACAGAAGTTGGAATTTTATTGTCATTAATAAAGAGTGAATTATTTTTTATGTCAATCTTGTCTAAAGACGAATAATCGTAAAAAAGTTTATATTCGTCATCTATTTTCATATAATTTATTTTTCTACACGTAAGAGTAGCATATGATTTGTCATCTTCTTTTTCTTTTATATCTTTCCAAAAATCAATAATGGATTCAGCTGTACCAATGTATAATCCAGAGTTTAATCGTTTATATTTACATAATCCATATAATTTATCTTGTAGATATTTTGTAAAAAAAGTAGACGGGCGGAAACCTTGGGAGAATACTAATGGTGTATTAAATGATTTGTATTTTTCAAGTATTTCTTCTTTTAAACTCAATACAACACTTTTGTACCCATCTACAAAACATACAATATCATCTGGATTTTTTGATTTACAAAAATTTACAGTAGCATTTATTTTATTATTCTCTTTCTCCAATACAATAATATCAGGACAACTTTGTTTTAATAATTCAAAATAACGCTCGCTATGAGATGCATATGTTATGATATAAAACATAATACAATAATATAATAAAATTATTCTTAATTTAATAACGAGTTGTTATTTTATGAATTTGTTCTGCTTCTTGTATTCCATCAACACTTGCGTCTAACATATAATTTTCTTCACCCTCCATTTGCTTTATATATTCACTGAATCCATAAAATCTAATATAAGTATACGCGTGGTACCAATCTGTATCCGATATTTGCCATAAAATTCTCCGATACATATCGGGTGAGGATAAATCCACATAATCTATATCGTGTGTTAATATGAATAAATACAACTTATATGTTGTAATGATTGGTTTTGATTGGCGCCAGTCTGGGCGAGTGACCGGTTTCGAATAGTCACTAATGATTTGTAAGGCACGACTGGGTAAGGCACGGCTAGGTAAGGCACGGCTAGGTAATGCACGAGATGGTAAGGAACAAACCATTATTTTTTTGTATAATAAAAATATAGAATAAGAATGGTTTCAATTTTACATCATTCTGTATTTTATGTAATAATCTATAGCATATTGTATCCCATCATCATTTAAGTTATACTTTCCTCCCTTCTCTAAATAATAGTTTAATCCATAAAATCTAATAAATTCATATGTAAAATACCATTCTGTATCTGCTATACTCCATAAAGTTCTCTGGTATAATTGTTTATATTTGTTTTTAAACGAATAATCATTATATAATAATATGCGTTCATATAATCTATATATAGTAATAATTGGTTTGGAATGGCGCCAATTGGGGCGAGTGACTGGTTTTGAGTAGTCATTAATGAGTTGTAACGCACGGGAAGGTAAAGCACGGGAAGGTAAGGCAAAATCCATAATGCCAATTTTTACAATAAAAATATAGATTATCATTTGTTTCAATTTTAATCATAACAAACTGTATGATAATACATAGCATCCTTTATTCCATCAGCTTCTAACATATTATGACCTTCTCCGTCTAATTCCATTCTCTCTATATAACGACTTAATCCATAAAATCTAATATATTCGAACGCGCGATACCATTCTGTATCGGTTATATGATATAAAACTCTAACATATAAACCTTCTTCCCAATTTGTATTGGAATAATTTAATTTATTTTTATTCAATACATACAAATATAATTTATATTGACTAATAATTGGTTTGGAATGGCGCCAGTTCACACGGGTCAAAGGTTGGGAATATTCATTAATGATTTGTAAGGCACGGGAAGGTAAGGCACGATTAGGTAATGAATGATTCATAATGCCAATTTGTAAATAAAAATATATAATAAATGTAGTTTCAATTTTATTCGCACACTCTACGTATTTGTTGATTTAAATTTATATAATAGTTTATTGCTTGATTCATTCCATTTATTTGTACCAATTTATTTACAGGTATTCCAAAACGTATACTAGCATAGTTTGGACCCCATAATTCGACGAATGCGTACATACAATACCATTCGCTAGTCTGCATATTCGTATTAATTATATTCAATAATCTATAAGGTATATTATCATTTGTAATACAATAAAACAAACGATAATTTGTAAATTTATGAAGTGTTCGCCAGTTTGGGAGGGTTAGAGGGCGAGAATATTCTCGAATAATTTTTAAAATATGAGATGGGAACACGTAATAAGGATACGACAAAGTAGTTGAATCCATTTTACTATAATTTATAAATAAAAATATATAATATAACGCGGTTCAATTTTATAGTTCATCAAACGCCTCTTGCTGTTTGGAAAGCCACCGATTTGAAAGAATAGTGTTTTTACAGCCTCCATTAAAATGTATGTATGAATCAACTCCGCTAATTTCAATCCATATATACATTGTGTGGAATTCTGAATACCTCATATGCTTATACGCGGTCATAAATAATGTGTTTTTATGGGCAATAGTCAAATCTCTTATTTCGGTTATAAAGACTTCGGGGTTTATGGTTCGTTCAAATGTCCGCCAATCTGGACGGGTAATTGGTCGAACGTATTCATTGATTAAGTGGAGAGCGCGGTGGGGAAGCATAATGATTTAATAGACTGAGTTTAATTAAAAAATATATATTTATAATGGTTTCAATTTTATATCTCATAAAAATTCTGTGCGAATTGTATACCCTTGATACGAATAATGTCATCATATTTTTTGTTATGATATTGACAATAATTATCAATACCATAATATTTAATGTAATCTTGAATTTTATACCATTCAATATACCAATCGGTTTTTGTTATATTATTTAAAATGCGATAATGTAATTTACTTTTTGGATTGGACACACACATCATTAAATCATAACCAGAAATAATAGGTTTGGACTTGCGCCAATTTGGCCGAGTAAACGGTTTTGAATATTCGCTGATAAGTTGTAGAACGTTTAATGGTAAAAAGTATGATGAAGTCATATCTATATTTTTTAATATTAATATTAAAATTAATAAATACTTCAATTTTATATAAATCCATATTGTCTTTTCATACGAATTAAGTTTGCTCTGTATTTATTAATTTCAATTGCTTCAGCTATTCCATCTATTTTTAATAATTCATACACCGAAATTTCATAGTTTCTTGAAGTTTGTTCTATTCCCCAACATTGAGTAAAACCATATAATTTATACCATAAAGTATCTTTTATATTTTCTTGAAAAATCAAAACTAAATTTACCTTTTTTCTAATCACATTCATACTAATGTTATACAATTTATAACTTGTCATTTTTCGTAATGTTCGCCAATTTGGTCGAGTGAGCGGTTTGGAATATTCGCTGATAAGACGAAGAACGTTTGAGGGTAACACTTGCGATTGTGATATGTGTAAATTAGACATTATTATGAATAAATACAAATTAAAAATATATTCATTCAATTTTGTATTCAATTGATAATAAAGACTAATCCCAATCTAATAATATCATCAATAGTTATACCATATTTCAAACAACAATAGTGTACCCCATATCGTCGAATATACCAATATTGTTCGAACCATTCTCTATCTCTAATGTTACAATAAATTAAATAATGTAATAAACTTTTATCCGCACGTATATATACAGTCAAAAATAATGTATAGGTATTTATTATAGGTTTAGATTTGCGCCAATTTGGCCGAGTGAGCGGTTTAGAATATTCGCTGATAAGACGCAAAGCATTTGAAGGTAAAACTTGCGAAGGTAACACTGTTTTTCTAAACATTGTTAAGTTTGTAATTAATAAATAAAAATATTTCATTTCAATTTTCTTAACAAAATAAACATAAAAATATAATTATATAGTGTTCAATGAATGAAATACGACAATATGAAATGATTGAAGAAATACGGCAAAACCAAATTCTACATAATAAACAACTGGATGAAAAAATAAAAGGAATGAGTGAAGACGAAAAAGATCTTCTATATCAAAAAATTATAATGGATGAAAAAGAGGTAAAACGAAAGATAGAAAGAGATACTAAACTTTATAATTATTTTTTAAGTAAAGCCAATTAAATTTAAGTTTTAATTATTGCTGTATATTCTGAAGCAAAATCCCCACATTTATTCATATTTAATCTACAATCCCTCGCTAGGTCATAATCAATTCTGCCAGTAATCAAATTAACCTCTCCAAATTTGTTACATTTACCATATTGTTCATCGCTCGGAATCGGGTCATATGGATAGTTATTTGTATGTTCAATAAAATGTACACAATTTGAACAAATAAGTAATTCTTTATTTCTTATGAAATTTTTTCCTGAAGATAAAGTTCCACCGGTCAATGTTTTATTCAATGACAAATAAATAGTCTTATACATTTACATTAAATAAAAAAATATATTTATATTAAAATATAAATATTTTTGTTCAATTGATAATTATTTATTTAAATAAAGATGCCCCTCATATGGTACTCCAGGAATCCCCAATTTTATAACATCGTCTATATTTATACCATATTTAAAACAACAACTACTGATACCATATCGTCGAATGTGCCAATATTGGTCAAACCATTCTGTATCTCTAATGTTACGATAAATTAAATAACGTAATAAATCTTTATTCCGACGTGAATACACCCTCACATATAATGTATAAACCGATATTATAGGCTTTGATTCACGCCAATTTGGCCGAGTTACCGGTTTAGAATAATCGCTGATAAGACGCAGCACATTTGAAGGTAACGCCATTATAAGATTGTCTTTTGTATAAAAATATACAATAATTATAGTTTCAATTTTTTAATAATACATTATAAAATTGAAATTATAATAATGATTTTATTAAACAAAAGACAATCTTATAATGGTTTTAACTTCAAACGTCTTGCCTTCCCGCGCCCTTATTCTTATTAGCGAATATTCCAAACCTATAACTCGTGGTGACTGGCGCACATTTACTCGCATAACAATGGAAACGTATATTAAAGACAAGGATAAATTGTATAATTTTATAAATACTCGTTTATTATATGAACTTGTGCATAGGAATATGTATGACCGATTATATAAAATGCCTAAGGGTGAATTATTTTGGTTAATAATGAGCCAATTTGAATTAATAAAATACCATACTATTATTCCTCTTGTTGATATGACCAAGTATGAAATGATTTATGTAGAAATTCAGAATGAAGAAATAATGAAACGACCAAATTATAAACAAAAAAAATTCTTTAAAAATAATCAAGATATGATGATTCTATATACAAAAAATAACTCTTTAAAAAATGGAAATACATTATTCAAAAATAATAGAACTAGACGTATTAACAATGATTAATAAAGGGGTATTCCTAATTCTTCAATATCACGCGCAGTTATATTATATTCTTTACAGCATAAATATAGACCAGCCACTTTAATACGCCAATATATATCGTACCAATAAGTTTTTTTAATATTACGATAAATTAAGTAATGTAAATCGTCTTGATCCCAACTAGTATATACTCCCATATATATCTCATACACTGATACTATGGGTTTGGAATTGCGCCAATTTGGCCGAGTAATTGGTTTGGAATATTCTTTAATAAGACGAAGGACATTTGATGGTAATAAAGCCATATTAAAATTAATAAAAATTTTATTAATTTATTGAGGTTCAATTTTATAATGAATTAAATTTAATTTTTGAATTATAAGATTTTAACGCTTCACGCACACCATCCATTTTTATAATGCGTCGAATATCATTTTCTTTAATGTGCTGTAAACCGCTATAATGAACTGTCATATATATGTAATACCAATCTGTTTCTATAATATTCATACACATAGTAAATATTAATGGTCGAGTATCATCAAATACCATATTGTATAATTTATAGGTAGTAATGATTGGTTTGGAATTGCGCCAATCAGGTCGCGTAACTGGTTTTGAATATTCGCTAATAAGTTGCAATACATTTTTAGGTAACATTTAATATAAGTTATTCGTTATAATTATAGTTATAGTTATTATTTAATTAAAGTTCAATTTTATTATTAAATAATTATACATATATTCCATATTTATCACGTTTAATTTGTTTCATTGGAAATGTATACGCAAATTCTTCTAATATTATAGAATGTATATGTGGATCTTTTCCGTATTTATCAGTCAATATTTTTAAAACTTTATCACGTCTGTCATTATACTTTTTAATTGTACGGAAAATTGTAGACATTGTAACAGCATACGCGTGTTCGCCTGCAATTTCAGAACGAATGGTTGCAATTTGTTCTGACTCTATTTTAATTGAATGTTCATATTTTTTTTTATAAGCACAAATTCTTGATTTACTACACAATTTTTCAATATTATCTACAACTTTTTTTTCTTCTTCTGATAAATTTAAACTATTTAACATTTTAATTTTTTCTTCCAACAATATATTAAATTTTTCTTTTTTCAATAAAGCAATTTTTTGTTCTTCTGTTAAATTTAAACCTAAACTATTTAATAATTTAATTTTTTCTTCCAATAAATGGGTAGGCGAATCATTACGTGAGTGAATCATGATATGTGGTGTGCCTGAATTTTTGAAAGAATCGAGTGTCTCGAAGAATCCTTTATGAATAATTAAGTTTAAAAAGCCATTTACAAAATTTAAATAAAAATACTCACAGTTCAATTTTATATAAATTTTCAATATAAACCTTTTGTGCGTGTCGTATACCTTCCATTTTCAATAAGTCTACTATTAAATTATTATTATACGTTTTATGTTTATGAATATAAGATTCTATACCTAAACGAGAAATATAATTCAATGTATAAAACCATTCGGTTGTTTCCATTGATTTATATAAATTATAAAATAAATCCTTTTTATAAATATTATTTTGAATATTTATAAATAATCGATATTGAGTTAAAATTTTTATTGTGCGCCAATCTGGTCGAGTAACAGGTTTAGAATATTCATTAATGAGTAATAACACGTTTTTAGGCAACATAGTTATAATACAATAATAAAATAAAAATATAACCTTATAATGATATATATTTTATCTCCTTATAACTTCCTTTTTATATTGTATTATATCCCTTTGTAACTTTTCAATTTGTAATATTTCAAATGATGATAATTTATGGTTGTTAATGTATGTATCAATACCAGATTTTAATACATAGACATATTGAATAAACCAATATGTTTCTTCAATGTTATACATAATTATTGAATATAACTTTCTCCAAAAGTTTTTCTTCCCCCAAAGTCTTTTTTTACGCAAATCAGTGTACATCGAAAATGTAGTCATTAAATGAATTCTTCGCCAATCAGGGCGAGTAAATGGTTTTGAATATTCTCGTATCAAAGTTAGTGCGCGAGAAGGTAACGAATGCGATGCCATTATAAGCAAAGTAAATACAATTGATGTATAAAAAATATTTAAAATATATGTTTCAATTTTATACAAAATTATATAAATATAGCAGGGTTCATAGATAAATTATTCCAATTTATTTTATATGGATTTTTTTCAAGAAGTTCAATTGCCGCCGAATTTTTTGATAATACATCCCAATCGACTTTGTACAAATTACGTCTAAGTACATCTATCGCGGCAGGGTTACCTGATAAATGAGGCCAACTAATTTTTTCAGGATATTTGTATATAATTGGCATTGCGTTTATGTTTTGACACAAATAACACCACACTATTTTTTCAGGATATTTTTCCAATATACTAATTGCCCCTATATTGGCCGACAATTGAATCCAATAAATATAATTGATATTTTGTTCCAATATGGGGATTGCTGCTTCATTCATTGATAAAAGTAACCAGTTAATACGGTCTGTATGTTTACTTAGATAATCAATTGCTCCTGTATTCAAAGATAGTGAATCCCAATCTATTTTTGCCGGATGTTTTAACAAAATATGCATAGCCGCTTTATTTTTAGATAAATTAGACCAATTTAATTTATTTATATTTTTTTCCAAAATATGTATCGCCTCAGGAATTTCTGACAACCAATACCAATTAATTTTTTCTGGATAAAACCTATAAATTTTGTAAGCGCATTTATTTTCTTGTAAGTTGACCCAATCTATTTTTGTAGGGTTTTTTAACAAAATCAAAATTGCGTTCTCATCATAGGACATCAATTGCCAATTAATATATTCAGGATAATCATCATATAATAATGCTCTTTTGGGGTTAAACATCAATATATGTTTGTTCAATTTTGTAATATCAATCCACTCAAGAAATGTAGACATTGTTTAACGTTATAACAATACAATAAATTTAATTCAATTATATATAATGGAACCTATAACAATAGAAAAACATCACGGGATTTATGTAGTGAGAGATGATTTACTACCTGGCGGTTACAAATCCATATTATTATCAGTAATGAATAATGAAAACCCTCATATTAAAGAATACGTCTATGCTTCACCTGTTTATGGCGGGTTTCAAATAGCGTTATCTATATATTGTAAAACGCATAATATAAAGGCGACAATATTTTGCGCAAAACGGACAAAACAACATCCAAACACTTTAAAATGTATAGAACACGGCGCAAATGTTATTGAGGTTGATTACGGTTATCTCTCTGTTATTGAAAAGAAAGCAAGAGAATATTGTATAGGTAAACTCAATGTCGAGAAAATAATATTTGGGGCTTCTACCAATAAGAATAAATTAATTATTGCCAAACGAGTAGAACGTGCGATGAAAACTCTTCCATTTATTCCTGATGAAATATGGTGCGCTATAGGGTCGGGGACTTTAGTATCAGGAATATTACTAGGAACACGTAATATCAATATAGTAGGAGTCCAGGTTGGGGCCGACTTCAAAGAAGAGGATAAAAATTTGAGAATAATAAAATACCCCAAATCATTTGATAAAGAGAGTAAAATAAAAATAGATTTCCCTTCCATGCCGAATTATGATTTGAAAGCATTTGAACTATGTTTAAAAGAAATGAAAATAAATCCTAATAAAAAAATATTATTTTGGAATGTATTATGATATTTACATCTTTTCAAATTCATAAACTGCCTTCATCATATCAGATAATTCAGATATTGATTTTTTTAAATCTTTAATCTCATTTTTTATTTCAATCATATCAGTTTCCAATAAAACTGGATGTTTAAAGTTATGACATCTAGGTCTAGGTCTAAGTCTTGTATTAACACTTTGTTTGCTATCTATTATTTGTTTAATAGATTGATAATCTAATTTTGTTTTTAATATTATTTTGTCAATAGATACATTTTTCATATACATTTTATATGCTATTTCTTTTTGACGTGATTCAATACCTCCTATTTTTCTTTTATGAATTTTGGATATTGTTTCAATGTCAATGTTTTTGTTCAACTCTTCTAATAATTTGTTTTCTTCTTCTTCCGTCCATTTTTTACCTACATTTGATTGGTCTACATTAGTTGGTTTATTTATTGAAACATCAGGATAATATGTTTTATTCAATTTTTGTGATTTTAGCATTTCAACATAAGACTTTGCCATTTTAATTATATATTAAAGTATTTTGAACTATTCAATTTTAATTTTAAACTTAAAATTGAACTTAAATAATAATTAAACAAAAGTATTAAAATATGAAAATGATATTCGATAAAAAAATACTGAAACTTATAAGTGAGTTTTCGAAACCACTTACACGTCCGGATTGGAAACATTTACATTTGTTAACAAATTATCAATATTTCAGGGAGTTGTATAAAATAAGACGAACAACGCAATTGTACAAATATATAATTGAGTGCCGTTGTGCAGAGTGGTTTAACCAATGGAAACTGATTGCTCGTTTTGGGATTGATTCATATTGTGCCGTGTACAATCATAATCCAGATGAATTATTAAAACGTGTTGATATCCAATACGCAAATAATATACACACACAACATATTACAATGGATATTTTAGAATATAAACTCATTTATGAGCATTTATAAATATGATTACAATACTATTTGTATATCGACATTTGAATATTTTTATTTTGAAATCCCAATTTTTCATAAAAAGATTGAAGGTTTGAATTACAATCCAATATAATCTTATAACAATTACATTTGTTACCGTGGCTCACTAATTTACTTATAATACCTTTTGCGACTTTTTTATTGCGATACAGCGGATGTACTACAACATCTTCTATGTGACCAACATACTTTCCGCCGTGTATTATCTTTGGTTCAATCATAATAGTACCTGTTCCGATGATTATGTCTGGTTTAATATAACAAACAACAATAGTTCCTAGTTTACTTATCTCACACACTTTTTTATAAAAATCTTCATTGGACATTGTCTCTGTATTTGTTAAGAACGAGAGAAGCTGTAAATATTGGCTCTTAATATGTGAAAAATTACTATGAAAACATTGTTTTGTAATATGTTGGAAATTTCCTTGTATTAAATTTTGTTGTAATAACTCTACTAATGTTGTGTATTCTACATTGTTTTCAGTAGTTGTATCTATGTCCATATTCATTATATTTATTGATTTTATTTAATATAATAAAATTGAACTATTATATTAAATAATGAAATTAACAAAACAAAATAAAATGTATGTGTTACCTGCAAGGGCACTTCTTATGATTACCGAATACTCTAAACCACTCACCCGGCCTGATTGGAGAAATTGTAAAAGAATGACTCAACGTATTTTATTTGAAGACCTCATTACATTAACACATAATATTAACTCTATAGACCTAAATATGTTTGACATAGTTTTATCCTATATGAGAGAAAGCGCATTTTATAACTCATATATGATGTATAAATTAAACGCTCTAGTGTTGGATTATTAAAATCATATGTTGGATTATTAAAATCATATGTTGGATTATTAAAATCATTTGATTTATTAAAATTGAATTAAATGATTTCAAATATTTTATTTTTATTCATTATAAAAATGCTTACTCTTCTTCCTTGGATTGATAAATCAAAATTGGTACCTTATGCGTTGTGTTTAAATCCACAAGCGATGGATTATTTAATGTTAAACCAAGAATTAATAAAATTCGAGTATTTGTCTTATAATTGTAACGCATACAACTTTCTAATGAAACATAAAGACTGGATTAATACTTGGAACCTCGCTTTAAATACAAATAAAAAAGTTGAAGGATTTATTCGAATATTAGTGAATGAACTAACAATTGACAAAACTATTTCTGGGAAATCATACCTTCACTTATTGCCTTGGGACCATATTTGTCAAAATCCAATTATGATAAATATAATTAATGAAAACCCAGATAAAATACATTGGAAGGCGTTATGTAAAAATAAAGCAGCCGTTCCCATTTTAAAACGAAACTTTAATAGAATTAGTTGGCCTGAATTTTGTTTAAATACTTCACCCGAAGCGATTGAAATTATAAAGGCGAATCCCGACAAAATAGATTGGATTAGTTTATCTTCAAACTCAGCCGCAATAGAATATCTTGAAGAAAATATGGACAAAATTAATCATTGGGGATTATCTTGGAATAGTGCGGCCATTCATATTATTGAAAAACATTTGTCACAAGTTAGTTGGATGGGGTTATCTGCAAATCCATCAGCTATTCATTTATTGAAACAAAATCCAGATAAAATAGATTGGTTACAATTGTCTACCAATCCTTTTATATTTGAATATGATTATCAAAGTCTCTCTATACAAAGAACCGGTATCATACTTGAAGAACTTATGATGAAAACTTTACATCCAACAAGGATTGAATATTGGCTTAATAATGGAATGACCATTGATGATATATAAATAAACTTCAATCCTCGTTTCTTTTATCCCATTATATATATGAATGTATATGAAAATATAATAATAAAAGAATTGGAACATTTAAAAGAATCCGACCCCGATTTACAATATGAGTTATCTCATTCTCAATTTATGAAACAACCAAGTAAGAAGAGAGATACACTAATAGAATCCGTTTTAAAATATATTAAAAAGAAACCATTACCTGATATCAATACATTATGTGTAACTAAAACAGGTTTAGAACTATATATTGTGGTTGGTACTCACGGTAGTATGTTTACCAATAATAGTTTTTTAATGAATACAATCACAATTCCTAAAAATTTGGGCGTATATCGTATACCTCAAACCCAATATGGTGTATATAGTTATACAGATATGAATTATAAAAAATTTGTATATGACTTATTATTACATCAAACAGAACAAATGCCTCAAAGTAGAACAAAGTCAAAATCTAAATCTATGACTGTGTCAAAATCTAAAACTATGTCAAAATCTAAAACTATGTCAAAACAAAACACATATAATATTTTACGTTTTTTACAAAAATTACAATACGAAATGTTTGATTTTAATGATAGCGTTCAATACAATACAATCGCACAGAAAAATAATTTTACTGATAAACGGTTTGCCCATTTTAAACAATATACTCAAGACCATATACCTGAAATTTCATATTTTAAAGGAGATGATGTAATTATGGATAAAATACTTATAGTAAAAGTATATGTAAAAAATGGTCAATTAATTATGAATGATAAAATATATATCGTTCATAATGGGTATACTTTCACAGACAGTATAAATTTGCTCGATTATATAATGCCTTTTTTGTATAGTTATAAAAATAATATATTGTCTTTAAAATATAAATTATCAGACATAATGGAATTCATACAATATACTAAAATTAAATCATTAATCATTACAGATTTATCTTGTAGTAATGGTAATTATGAAGATACATTTAATATAATCGAAAACGCAAACAAAATGGAACAAAAACAAGTACTTCCAGAGAAATTAACCGAACGGCGTAATAAAAATTACCAATGGGCAAAAGGTGAAATAAACGTTATACCGCAACATAAATCTGTACCAATGAGTAAATCTAGACGTTTAGTAAATAAATTTACTACACAACACACACGTAAACAAACGGGACAACGAAGTTATTTTAATAAAAATGAAATGTTTTATCCACATATCAATGTATTGGAGAAATGAAACTGATACTAAATATAATCACATACAGTAATGATATTATTTTTTATTTGAAATGGTTTTCCACATCCATATATTGTTTTTTCTAATGCTAATTTATCACATTCTATTTTGGGTAAATGAGGGTCAATCTGAGTATTTGTATTTTTGTACATTCCGCATCTGAATATACCACAATTTAACTGTTCAATTATTATATACATATTACAATGAGGACAATTAATAATATTCATTATTATATAGATGTCTCATAATAAAATACAAGGATATATCGATGAAGCAGAAGAAATTGTCGTAGAAGATTTAACTAATTTTAATGAAAATACCAACGTAAATGAAGTGTATGAAAGCATTCAGTTTTATATAAAAATGAAACGTTCTCGTTTACCCAACCTTAAAGATTTCTTAATGAATAAAACAGATTTATACGTTATGAATGGAATTCACGGAGAAATAAAATACGATACCGTTGTTATTCCAAAATCATTACATTTTTTCCGCGTATTAGCAGTGCCGTTTGGTGTTTGTAATATTGGTACCGAGGCAATATACAAAGAGATTTTTAATAACTTAAAACACAATATAAAAACCACTTATGGAAATAGAAGTTTGGCGAGGCAACCTATACGTAAAATAGGACACGTATTAAAATCAGTACAATCAAAAATATTCGAAATTAATAATAGAGAGATACACCCCGATAATAAATCATCTTACAACGATGAATTTAAAAAATATGCACATATACCGCCTAAGATATCCGAGTTTAGAGTTGGTGACAAAATGATAAATAAAGAACTATTTACAAGTTTAAAAATAGTAAATGGAAAAGTGGATTATGACCAACATATATATATTGCCTCGCCTGGTAAATCTGAACTAGATTTTTTTGATAGATTAAATTTATTAGATTATTTAACACCAACGAGTATTAACCACGTACGATTTGAAATGAAAAATGAGTTTATGTTGACTTATAATATGCAAGATATTATTGGTTTATTACAAGAAAATGGTATACATCGTGCTGTATTTATAGATTTATCTTGTAGTAATAATATTCAAAATAATACTCAAACTGTAATGAATAAAACAGTAGATATAGAAAAGAGCCACCATAAAAGTAAAACTAATACACCGACTCGTAGAAATAAAAATATTGTTTATAATTCTAATTCTCATAAAAAGTCTGCTTCTAAAAGATACACAAGTAAAGGTACAAGTAGTAGTAAAACAAGTACAAGTAAAAGTAAAAGTAATTAATTATATTATACGATTGTGTACTTCATCCCTCAATATAATTTGAACATTTTTTGCTTTTAATCTATTTGTTTTTATAAAAGGCAATACTATTCCTGTAAAAGAAGAATCAATCATATATATTTCATCACTGTTTTTAATTACATCCACATAATAGACTATTTTATTCATTACAAATTGTTCTGCTAAAACATATTGGGTATCATTTTTATCATAAAGATTTTTATCGTTACATATTAATAATACTTTATCATCATTTTTGTATTTATTAATTAAATTAGAAATATTTAAAGTTTTATTATCTGAAGTGATACATTGAACAAATATTAAATAATAATGTTTTACACTTTCATATAATTGTTTGGATACATCATTATTAGGTAAATCAAAATATTCATAAAAATAAGTTAGATTTAATTTTGCGTCTCTATAAAAATCAATTATAAATGAATAATTTTTATTATTTATAGGACCATAATTTAATGTATATTCTTTATCGATAATTTTATAATTTAAAAAATCCTTGTTTGTTATTTTACTTTTTAAATATTGTGTATGACAACCACCACATACAAAAATATCATTATTATCATTGTATTTATGAATAAGTATATTATATACCGTATGGTATTCGTTAACTTCATTAAAAGGTAAGCAAATTATGTTTGACGATTCATCAAATAATAATTTTACATTTTCATAATGTTTTTCTTTACATAAAAAAAAGACATTTTTATAAAATTGTTTTATGAAATTAAGAGCACCAACCATATATATATTATCTCCTAGACCATTATGACAAACTAAATATGCGTCCATTATAATTTTATACAATATTAAAATATATAATGGATGAACAAATAACCGAATTAATCCACGTATCTATTGGCGAATTATGGGATAAATACACTATATTATTAATAAAAAAACAAGAAATTTGTAATAAAGAAAAGCTCAAAATCATTGATTTAGAATTAAAACTATTAGATATAAAAATGCAAAAATATAAATATTTGGACAATCATTTATTTTTACAATTAAAAATTATAAATGAACAATTATGGAAAATTGAAGATTCTATAAGAATCAAAGAGTTAAATAAAGAATTTGATAATGTTTTTATTGATTTAGCTAGAAATGTATATATAACAAATGATAAAAGGTGTGAATACAAAAATAAAATCAATGATTTTTATGGTTCATCCATTCAAGAAATTAAAGAATATGTTGATTATAAATAATTTTATATAAATAATTCTATAAAAATAAAATTTATAAAATATTTTATTTAAACTTTTTGACTTTTAAATTTTTTCATTCCCTCCCTCCCTTATACTTTTTTAAGAGGCGGCTTTTATACTAAAAAAGTAGCATTGGCGATATACTAAAAAAGTATACTCGGCTCTTACCAAGTTACATAACAAATAAAATAATATAGACAAAAAGTATATTTTAGTATACTAATGGTATATCAGTGCGAAGAATGTAAATTTTCTACAAAAATTAAGTCGCATTATGCTCGTCATTTATTAACGGCAAAACACATAACAAATTTGGAGGTAGCAAAACTCAATCAAAAGTTAGCCAAAGTGAGCCAAAAGGTCGAAAAAAGTAGCCAAAAAGAGGCAGTCCATTTTATGTGCGAATATTGCGACCAGTCTTATAAATACAAGTCCTCTTTAGCTAAGCACATAAAGTATAGTTGTACAAAAAGTAAGGACGAGGATTTGAAAGAATTAGTTCGTTTATTAAATAATCAGCTGCAAACCCAGAGTACTCAGTTACAAACTCAAGCAAAACAAATAGATAAACTAATGGGAAAACTAGAAATTAATGGTTCATTTAATACAATTAATACAAATATACAAAACAATAATATACAATTGTTGGCTTATAAAGACACAGATGTCTCTCATTTAACTAAAAAGGATTATGAATCTTGTATTAAGAAAGTAAATTATTGTGTTTTAAAATTAATCGAAAAAATACATTTTAATACTGAAAAACCCGAAAATATGAATATTTATATTTCTAATATGAAAGATAAATATTTAATGGTATATGATGGTTTCAATTGGAATTTGGCGAATAAACGTGATGAAATAGACAAATTATATGAAGAAAAAGAAGTTATGTTGGAAGAATGGTTAGATACATCTTCTACAGAAATTAAAGACAAATTTATTAAATATTTAAACAATAAAGAAGATGATGATACATTGAATATGATTAAAGATGATTTAAGATTAATGATGTACAATAAAAAACAAAATGACCGATATGAAATTAAATTATAAAATTGAATTGAATTTATAACTATATATTTTATAACAAAAATGGCTTCTAACATTAAACAAATCAAACACAATGTTTACATCCCAGATTGGGATAGTGAAACTGAAAAATATATTAACATATGTCATTTCGAACCAAATAAATCAGGGGAATCTTATATTTGTAATTGTAGAAATAAAGATACTGATATTTTCAATACTAAAAGTAAATATGACGCACATATTAAAAATAAACAACATCAACGGTGGGTTGCTGCTTATGGCAAACAAGCAACCGAAGAAAATAAATCATTGAAAGAAGAGAATACTACAAAAGATAAAGAGATTGCAATTTTAAATCGAAAACTTGAAAAACAAATTGCTCGTTCAGAAAGATATAAACTAGAGCGCGATAAATATATACGGATGTTGAATCAAGAAGAAGACCAAGATGCTTTTGAGTGCGATTAATTTTAACTTTAATTGTAAGTTATTCAATACATTATATTAACATATTTTTTTATTAAACACATATCAGTATAATATATAATGATGTACATCTATACAGATGGGGCGTGTAGTAACAATGGAAAACCCTCGGCACTAGCGAGCATAGGCATTTATATAGGCCCTAATGACTCGCGTAATGTGTCGCGGCGTATAACAGGAAAACAAACGAATAATGTAGCCGAATTAACCGCGATTATAGAAGCATACACTATTATGAAACAAGATATTCTCTCGGGTAAACAAATAACTATATGTTCTGATTCAAGATACGCTATCAAGTGCTGTACAGATTATGGAAAGAAATGCTCGGCAAATTGGGACACACTTGAAATTCCAAACAAAGATTTGGTTCGACACGCGTATGATTTATTTTGTGACCTAGAAAATGTGACGTTTATGTATATTAAAGCACATACAGGAAAGACAGACGTACATTCACTAGGGAATGCAGAAGCGGATAAATTAGCAACAAGCGCGTTTCCCAAATTCGCAATACCAGAACGTATCTATTTAGATGTATCATATGACCAAAAAGATATCGCAAAACAGTTAGAATGTAAATGGGATATAAAAAAAAAGAAATGGTATATTTATGATGATAATACCAAAAAAGACTTGATTATAAATATGTTTAAATAAAATTGAAACGTAATAAAACATTATTTAATTATACAAAAATAAGTAATAAGTAAATAATGGCTAAAATTGAACTTCTCAGCTGGTTTGATGTATCCAAAATGGATACTATACATTTGTCGAAAAATACAAATCCGGCAACAATAGATTATCTTATATCGAATCCAGACAAAATAAATTGGATATTTCTAGCGGTGAATCCAAACGCAATCGAAATATTAAAAAGAAATAGGACCCGAATATGTTGGACTTATTTATCTGGAAATCCAGCAGCCATTCCATATTTAATGGAAAATCCGGCAAATATTAATTGGAATTATTTATCTGGAAATCCGGCGGCGATTCATATATTAACAGCCAATCAAGAGAAGGTCGATTGGGATAGATTATCTTCCAATGAAAATGCCCGAGAATTATTATTGGCAAATCAAGCCAAAATAAATTGGAAACACGCCTCATCAAATCCGTGTATTGTAGATTTGCTTCTCAAAAACTTAAATAAAATAAATTGGACTGTGTTTTCAAATAATCCAAGTCCAATCGCAATTGAATATCTTACGGCGAATCCAGACAAAATACATTGGTGTTCTATATGTTCCAATCCATCGGCAATGGATTTAATTCATAAAAATACGGACAAGATATGTTGGTCGTGTTTATCGGCAAACCCGAATGCGATTGAATTATTAAAACAAAACATAAAATCTGTAAATTGGACTTTATTATCATCAAATCCATCTATATTTGGATATGATTATCAGAAAATGTCCAAAGAAAGAACATTTATATTGGAAGAAGAGCTGTTAATGAAAACATTACATCCCAAGCGAATTGAGGCGTGGCTTGCGGCGGGTCTATCGATTGATGATTTATAAATATTTATTATATTTTGTTTTCATTTATAAAATTAGTTATATGTATACCATTTTTAATATGAACATTATTATCACTTAAATCTTTTTTTAAAAACCCTTTCTCATCTATATACTTATCATAAACATCAAAAAAAATATAATTATTTTCATTACATTTTTCTTTTAATATTTTATTAAAATATAAAACATATAATTGTCGTTCTTCATCAGTTCCAATATATGGATATTCAACATTTTCGTGTGTATTATATTTTTGAATTGGTGGAACTACATTATACACGCATATTTTCAATTTAAGATTAGATGTTACAATATTTAATTTAATTGCTTCAAAATAATTATAAACTATATTATTTATTATATTTTCATATGATATCTTTGAATTAATATGTTTATGAATGTGACACCTACAGTCTATTTCACCTAAACAAAAAATAAGTGTATCTCCGTCTTTTATATTATAATTACGAATGTCACACCTATTTAGTTTTTCCATACCAAATGAATAACACAAAACTGGACCTAAATGATGATTAATTATTCCATTCCATCCATTAAATGAATGACTATCTCCAATTGTATGTATTGACATATATAATGTATGATAAATAAAATTGAACAACTAATAATATAATATATTTTTATTAATTTAAAATGTACAAGCTTGCGTATTGGGTTGACTCTTCAAAACTATGCCCTCATTTTCTTTCTAGAAATCCGCGCGCGATACAATATTTACAAGACCATCCTCATATGATTGATTGGGAAGGACTATCTTATAATCCAGAAGCCATACATATATTAAAACAGAATATGGATAAAATATCTTGGGATTATTTATCATCCAATGAAAACGCAATGGAACTATTATTGGCAAATGAAGACAAAATAAACTGGGATTGTATATCTAAAAACCCGTCTGCGATTGAATTACTTAAACAATATCCAGAAAATATTAATTGGTCATTATTCAATGAAAATCCGGCAGCTATTGAAATACTTAAAGAAAACCCAGAAAGAATAAATTGGTCGTGGTTATCTTCTAATATTAATGCGGTTGAAATGCTTAAACAAAATCCAGACAAAATAGATTGGCTTATGATTTCTGGCAATTCGGCAGCAATAGAACTAATAGAGCAAAATTTAAATAAAACGTGTTTATATCTGATGTCATCTAACAAAGCCGCCATCCATATATTAAAGAAAACTAAAGTCCGAGATATTTCTTGGGAAATTTTAAGTGAAAATGAAGAGATTTTTGTATATGATTATGATAAAATTAAAGAAAGAATAAATCCATATCTTGAAGAATTGATTGCGAAAACACTTCATCCTTCACGTATTCAATATTGGCTTGATAATGGATTAACTATTGATGATTTATAATATTATATCTTTTATATATGGCGAAAAAAGTAAATAATAGTTTAAATTTTCATTCAGTCATTATAGTACTTCTTATTTTTATTATTATAGTATTGATATATAATCAATATAAAACACAAACCAAACCGATAATGATGACATATTCGGATTCATTATCTCCAAGATTAGAACCTGTACAAACTAATCTACCTGTAAAGTTGGTACAGGATTCAACAGATACAGTACGTAATCCATATGCTCCACCCATACGATATTACGAAGATACATATAAACAGTTGGGGTTTTTATCGAACCATTCAACAAAATTAATATTATTTGGAAAACCCGCTCATTATAGACGAGATAAATGGTATTATTATACCATAATAGATAATATTAAACTACCTATCGAGGTAAATAAACGCAAATGTACAGTTCAACCTGGATGTGACTCAGTATCGACAAAGGACATTGTGATTGTGGACGGGAAAGAATATATGGTAAATTTATATGAAACTGAATTGTTTTGATTTTATTTATTTAAAAATTGAAACATATAATATGTATCATAATAATTGTAAAATAAGAGAAATGTACAAACTTGCGGATTGGATTGATAAAACAAAACTGAATCATTTCATTCTTTCTGATAATCCAAAAGCAATCGATTATTTTATGGATAATCTTCAACTTATAGATTGGACAATGTTGTCCATTAATCCAGGAGCACACGATTTATTAATAAAAAATCAAGACAAAATAGATTGGTATTATATGTCATCAAATCCTTCTATGATACAATTATTATATAATAATATGGATAAAGTAAATATGAGGGAATTATGTAAAAATTCTGCTGCGATTGATATGTTATTACAGAGTCAAGATAAAATTTGTTGGGCCTATTTTTCAGAAAATACACATCCTCTTGCGATTGAATTATTAAGTAAAAATTTAGACTATGTTGACTGGTGGGTTTTATCTTGGAATCCTGCCGCAATAAAAATTTTAACTCAAAATATAGATATGATTAATTTTCAAGCGTTATCAGAAAATCCTGCAGCAATAGATTTACTTAAGAAATATCCGGAGAGAATAGATTGGACTATTTTCTCAGCAAACCCTGCCGCGATTGAAATGTTAAAGGCTAATCCTAAAAAAATTAATTGGAGTCAGTTATCTCGAAATCCCAATCCTGCCGCAATGGAAATGTTGAAAGCAAATCAAGACAAAATAGATTGGAATATGATTTCGTGTAATCCAACCATATTTGTATATGATTATGAAAAAATAGCCAAACGTATTTGGTTTTTCAATGAAGAATTGTTCGCAAAAGCACTTCATCCAAAACGCGTACAATATTGGCTTGATAATGGATTGTCTATTGATGATATATAAAATAAAGTAAATATATTGTTCACAAAATATTTTTTATAAAATTGAATTAAAGTAAACCACATACAATAAATGTAAAATGTCGGTTTATGATTGGAAGTTTTACAAATGTGTCAAACAGATTCTTGATATCGACCAAGTGTATATTTTTGGAGGTTCAATTCGAGATGAGCTACTTCACGATTTTCACGCAAATGATTTTTATAAAGAACAAAATGAATATTTTGTGAAAAATCCAAATGCTGATAAAAAAGATTTTGATTATAATAATAAAGATATATCTCCAACTACATTGGGGCGGTTTGTTATTCCAAATGATATAGATTTGTTTATTTCAAAGGAAGCATCTATCTATGTTTTGAAAAAATTATATAAACTGTTTTATGTACGAATTAGTGTTGTAAAAGATTTGGCATATATAGTGAAAACTTTGAATAATGGACTATACACATTAAATAAAATCGAAATAATGACAAAGATAAGCGGTAAATATTATACTGTAAAACTTGATATGATTGTCGCAAATGGAGAAATTGATAATAATACAATATTTCCTCTTGTTGATTTAGATTTTAATGTAAACGGGTTGTTTTATACAAAAGGTAGAGATATATATCTACCTGACCGTGGAGAATACAAAACATCTACAATAGCATTATTTCGTGTAATCGATGATATTAAAAATATGACTGCGAGGGCGTGTTGTAATGTGCCGGTTTATAGAATTGATAAATTATATATGAAAAACTGGACTATTGTATTTAATTTTAAAACTTATAATTTTATAGAATCTAAAAACGTAGTACAAGATGATTCTTGCGTTATATGTACACATTCCGTTACTGAATTTACAAAATGTGTAAATTTTAAAAATTGTATTTGTAAAATTGTTATTTGTATGGCGTGTATTAATTCTAATTATGAAAAAATAGATAAATGTCCTTCTTGTAGAACACCAATAATCGACACTCCAGATAATTTGATATGCGCAAGACAAGAATTATTTGTATATAAAAAATATTTGATGTAATATAATTACATTTTCTTTGGTATAATATTTTTATTATAAAAAATAATATAAAGAGGATATACACATATATATGTGCCATACACTGGTTCCGGAGCGGTCAAACGGGGCAGGCTTAAGATCTGCTGATTCATTTCTTCGTGGGTTCGAATCCCACCCAGTGTACTAACTATCTTGGTGAAAGGGTATCACTACAGATTTCCAATCTGTTATTTCGGGTTCGAGTCCCGGAGATAGTATTTATTAATTTTGATAAACATTACCCATATTATTACTTAGATTATTACCAAAATTACCTTGGTTGTTACCCATATTATTACCAAAATTACCTTGGTTGTTACCCATATTATTACCAAAATTACCTTGGTTGTTACCCATATTATTACCAAAATTACCTTGGTTGTTACCCATATTATTACCTTGATTATATTCATTATTATTTATATTACCTTGATTATTACCCATATTATTATCAAAATTATTTTGGTTATTACCTTGATTATTAGTCATATTATATTCACTAATACCAATATTGGTGTAAGTATTATCAGGAGTCGATGGTGGTATAAACATTGGTCTATTTGAAAATCTACCTTCAATTAAATCATCAAACGCAAATGTGTATTGCTTTATATTTTCGTCATAATTAGGGTCTTGTTTTCTAAGCATATCAATTATTGGTTTAAAATCATTATTAGTTATGTCACTTATTTTAATAGTTGATAAAAAATCAATAAATTCTTTGTGTTGTTTGTATTTAAAACTTGATAAATAAGAATTTAACTCGCTTGTATTTCTTGGATTTTTTGTTAACATATCAATAAATTCTTTATTTTGAAAATATTGTTGACATACTATATATATTAATGGGGTGTTATCTTGAATACTTTTAATAATTTGAACAATAGTTTCCTGATATTCTAATAAACTTAATCCAGAAATATCTGTAAATGAAATTGAACTATTAAATACATTACTAAATTTTTTATATTGGTCATTAATATCATTTAATAATTTTATACAAATTAATAAAATTTTATATTCAGATAAATCTTCAGGTAATGATGTTTCATCATTTATTTGTGAACCAACAATATTAATTATGTTTTGACAAGAAATTAAAGCAGTTTGTAAAGCGTTATATGAATCAGAGTCATAAATACTTGTATATTTAACATTCATAGTTAATTCATTTATAAATACAAAACTAGGGTCTCGTGAACGATATTGTTTCGTATATGTATTAAAATCAATTTCGTTACTAGTATCGTAGTTTATATTACTATAACGACGATTTATTGTGGTCGTTATATTACGGTCAATATCATATAAATAAACTCCACCAAATGTATATAAATTGCTCAATAAATCTTTTTCATATTTTTCAATTAGTTCAGATGTAACATTATTTGAAAATCCCTCCTTTACATTTATGTTAACTAATATAATTAATAATAATATAGCTATAAAAAATGGTATCCAATCCATTATAATTATATATTATTATTATTTTGTACAAGTACCAAATTCAGAACCACATTTAAAATTATTACAAGTTGGTAAACTTGATGGACATACATATTTTGTGCTTTTTAATGTACTATTTTGTCCACAACAAGTGAGTTGTCCTATTTCAGTACCAAAATCGGCAATACATTTGACAGGTTCACAATCGTCACATCCAGACGAGTCGTCATATTGTCGCCATATACCATTAGAATCTAAAATACATAAGGATTCTCCATTTTGATATGGAACCCAGTTGTCAGATACATCCCTCGTACAACTATAAAGACTTGGTTGTATATTACCATTACTTACATCAGCCCATACATTTTTTATTTGTTGAAATGAAAAAATACTTTTAGTACCTGTATTTGAATTTGATGAAGTTGATGTTGAAGTTGATGATGAAGTAGTGGTTGTATCACTTGTGTCTGTATATCCATAACCATTTGCTCTTTCAGATGATTCTGTATATATTCTATTTGTACCAAACATTTTAGTTAATATGTTTTTTAAAACATCGCTTATAGGAATGTCCGTACAAGTTACACAATCTTTACCACAATCATTATCTCCATTTTTATCATTTATTATAGAATTTATATTTATATAATCACAATTAGCACACTTACTTGGACATAAGCCTTCTTTATAATTAAATAATTTGATAATGACTAATATTAATAGTATTAATAATAATTTATTCATTTATATATAATACTATTAAAATCTATATTTAATTACATTGAGGCCATATACGAACCTCCGCTTATATCACTATCATACGAACTTCCGCTTATATCACTATTTTTATTTGAGAATTTCTTAAATTCAAATCCTTCTTTATACGGAAATAACACAACTAAAAATATTAAAAACAATAAAGCAATATAGACGGACAAACAAGTTTTCTTTTTCATTATATATTATAATAATATAAAATAATTAAACCGATTGGGTATACCGTCTTCCATCATTTCCTGTTCCAGCCGTATTGAAACCGACGTAGTCAACATCATTATACCCTGCGGTATTATTTGTTCTAGTATCAATATTGGTATCGCCTTGTGTAACAGGATTAACATTTTCGGAATATTGTAAAAATTTTCCTGAAAATGGCCAATAATATTCGAAAAAATTATAAGAGCTTGTAGTTACTGTGTTTCCTGTTCTAGTAGTTGTAACTGTAGTTGTATCAAACCCTTCTTTATATGGAAATACTAGAACTAAAAATATTAAAAATAACAATGCGATGTAAACGGAGAGACTATTTTTCTTTTTCATTATAATATTAGTTTATTATTTTTATCATCTATTGGCCAATATCGATTATAAATTTTAAAATCAGGTTTATTAATGGTAGGTGTATTTATTCCAATATCACTTATTGGATTTTTAAATTTATAATTATAATTTTCTGAAAATTTAAATTCTGTTGAACTTCCTCCATTTTCTGAGTTTAACCATTTATAACCATAAATGTCATTAGCATTGCCTGAATTGTTAATATTTCCTGAGTTATCTATATTTCCGGAATTGTCTGAAAAAATGTCAGACATACGTGTTTGTTTATTCGTGTAACCTTCTTGTGGAGATATAATTAATAATATTAATAAAAATAAAGCAATAAAAACTTGAGAATGATGTTTCATATATTACTTATTTAATAAAATCCTAATATTTAGAAAAATATAATATTATAATATTTTATAATGGACCCTCGTATTCTTTATAGTCTTCAGTCTGCCGTGCTTTTCTTTATAATTGCCTCGCCGTATATGTACTCGTTAACTAAAAAACTTATTAAGCTCGATACATACGGGAGTGTCGCATTACACTCTGTTGTATTTGGTCTAATTGTTTATATGTTGATGATTATACAAAAGTAAAAATATAAAAGTATAAAATATAATTATGAATTATTATTTATAATTATATTACAATTCAACTGTTGGTTTTTGTTCGTTTATTACGCGAACACTTCTCCAATTCACGTGTTGGCCATAATGTGAAAATCCAATAGGATAACATATAATATGACGGAGGTTTCCGTGACCGATACTAATTGCGATGGATGCCCAACGATTTTCTATCGGTCGCCAAGGCCGATATAGAATACCAACTGGCCCTGCTAAATCGTCACCTGTAAAAGATTCAATCATTACACCATCCGGTTCACGAGTTTCATATGTGATAAAATCACCTTTATGTAAAATAATAGAGTCTTCTTTCTCTGGAAAACTCACCATTATAGATTCTTTGAAATGGTGCCACGTAATAGAGACATTCAAATCCATTTTGTTACATTATATATTCTACATTATATTGATATCAATTTTTTAATAAATTCCCATACTTTAAGTTTTTTATTGTTTTCAATAAAAAATATGTTTGAAAAAAGAAAAGATAATGTAACTGCTTTTAAAAATTCTATATCTAAATCGATTTCTTTACATTTTTTAAAAAAATATTCTTGTATAAATGATATGTATTCATTATCAATCGTACAATCATTAATGATTAAATCATAACCTAATACACTTTGAAGGAATTTGCCATAATCATAATATATGTCGCCATTGAGAGTTAAAACACCATCTACTTGTCCTTTCATATCAATTAATTTAATGTTGTCATCATAATCCAATATAATATTAGAAAACCAAAAATCTCCGTGTATGATGCCTGTTATTTGCGGATTATAATGTGTCTCTAACTTGTGTATAATCTGTTTAAATATTTCATCTGAATCTTCAAAAAAGTAATCGTTTTTATTATAACGGTCTTGTGTTTTTTTGATGTAATTGTTTCTTATGTTTTGGTCGGATATGGTTATCGTACCACAACTATGTATCTGTTGTAAAACATTGAATAATTTATCAATATGACTTGGGTTTATCAATTTATTTTTATATAAATAGAAAAGAGGAATGCCTTTGATATATTCCATAGATAGTTCAATGTTTTCATTAGTTTTATCGTAATTATATAATTCAGGAAAGAATGATTTAATGGAGAGAGGTAAGTGTTGATAATAATATATCTCTCCTTTTAAAATTGAATAAGGTCCTGACTTTTTAATAATATTATTATGCTTGATTATTTTATTAAACTTGTTATTTTCTACTTTGTTGTGTACATATTCATTCTCTTCTATATTTATTCCAAAGTAAGAAATGTTGTTTACATAAGGGTTTAATGCTTTGTCATCGATATAAATATCCGCAATTGGTTTTCCGAATAATAACTCATCATATTCAATATTAAATCTCTCTAAAGTTTGTATTGTAATTAATGCGATATCTTTTATAACTTTTCCTATATTATTGTGGTGTGTTTTCATTCGTCGTGCAGTATATATAATAATTTCGTGACCCATTTTTTTTAATTGTTGAAGCATAATAATGTTTTTTTGTATCGGGTTTACTGTGGAATAATCATCGGGTACAGTAGGATTTGTTACAAGTGTATTATCCAAATCAAAACAGATTCTTAACGGTTTTACTACAAGTTTATTGTCAGTGTCAAATAATTTAGTGTATTGAATTTGAATGGGTTTAATATCAATTTGGTCTTTTATCATCAATTTGTAAATTTGTGAAAAATAATATTCGTTATTGTTTATTACTTTTTTACAATATTTTTTGAAAACATCTATATTTTTAAATCCGTAAATACCACAGCAATAATTGTCTGATATTTTTATCTTTTCTTCGATATTGATTACTTTATTATTTTCTATTTTAATATAGGATAATGTGTCATTATTTTTGTGAGAACCATAGCCTATAAAATTCCCGCTTTCTATTTTGGGTATATTGTGTACATTATCATTGTCTATAAACATTAAACCATTGGTATCATTAATATATAACTGTTGAATACCTATATAGGCTGTTTCAGCTGGCCCACGTGTTAAATAATCTATTTTTATAAAATGTATTGTTTTTTGTTTAAATAAATGAGTCACGATTTCTTCAAAATTATATTCTCTCAAATAAATATTATAGAAAATATAGATTTCATTGGAAGGTATATTTTCTATAATGTATTCTATTAAATGTCTACCATTTACATAATTTAATGGATTAGGAAGTGAGGTTGTTTTATGTATTCCTCCACATAAAATTATATATTTCATTTATATAAATATATAATGATAAAAATATATGAACCTGCTACTAAAAAATATACAACCTCTGCTATAAATGCGATTCATAGTGGATGGATATCTAATTATGGCGAATTTATTGAAAAATCTACTGATAAATTAAAAGAAATATTAAATATTAATTATTGTATTTTAATGGCAAATGGTACTTGTGCTACACATTGTTTATTTTTATCAATTAAATACAAATATCCAGAAATAAAAAAAATATATGTACCCAATAACGCATATGTGGCCGCATGGAATTCTGTATTGATGGTGTATACTATTGAACAAATCGAAGTGATGAAAATGGATAAAAAAACTTGGAATATAGAAACAGATGAACAATATATTCAAACATTAGATACAAATTCTGCAGTATTAATTGTTCACAATCTAGGAAATATTGTAAATGTTCCAAGATTAAAAAAGTTAAGGCCTGATTTAATATTTGTAGAAGATAATTGCGAAGGATTATTTGGTAAATATGATGATATTTATTCAGGAACTAGTAATGATTCACTATGTTCTTCTGTAAGTTTTTATGGAAATAAAATTATAACAACTGGAGAAGGAGGAGCATTCATCACGGCGCATCAAGATATTTATGAATATATTAAAAAAGTGTATTCACAAGGAATGTCGTCTGTTAGATATTTACACGAAGTTCACGCATATAATTATAGAATGACCAATATAGAAGCAGCTTTTTTATATGACCAATTAAATGATATTGATTCTATTTTGTACAATAAAAAACAGATATTTGACAATTATGAAACATTATTACAACCTCTAATTAATTCTGGTAAAATTTCAATATTTAAAAAAGAAGAAAAAACAGAAAGCGCAAATTGGATATTTTCAATTCGTATTATAAAAAACACAAAAACAATAGAAGAAACATTTGAGTTTTTTAAAATGAATAATATTGATATTCGCCCCTTCTTTTATCCAATTAATAAACACAGGCATTTGACCAGTATTGAAAATAAAGATGAAATATCAGAATTATTAAATAAAGAAATAATTATGATACCTAGTAGTCCAAATATTACAATTCAAGAACAATCTTATGTAGTGAGTATTATTGAATCGTTTATTTTATAATATTATTTATATGTCAATTCATACGTTTGGATATAGTCACTGTGTTAATGGTTGGGGTCTAATGTATATAAACATCATTTAGAACCATTATTAGCATATAGTTTTGGTAAAGAAAAAGATAAATTTAATATAAATAAAAATTTATATTAACTCATTTTGAAAATTATGCTATAATAATAGTTTAGTTGAAACGATAGAATATTTGAATAATAAAATATGTAAATTTACTGAATGATTTTATTATTAATATAATTTTTAAAAATTAATAATATCCTCCATTTATATCTATATTACTACCAGTCATATATTTATTTTTTTCTAATAAATAATCCGTAATATGTAATATATCTTCTGTTTCACCAAATTTTTTTAAAGGAATTGATTTAAATAATTCTAACTTATTTTTGTCTAAAATATTATTACCCATACCATCATTTATATATCCAGGAGAGATTGAATTCACAAGAATGTTTTTACCTGCATTTTCTAATGCTAATGATTTAGTTAATCCATAAATAGCAGATTTTGAACAAGCATAATTGCTACCACCAATTAACCCTTTTTTTCCTATTACAGATGATACAAATATTATATTTCCATTTTCATATCTTCTCATATTTTCTATTACAGGATTTAGTATATTATAAATTGAAATTAAATTAGTATTTATTGTATCAAACCATTCGTTATATTTCATTTTATGAAACATTGCATCTTTATTTATTCCAGCATTAATAATACAATTATCTATTTTTTCATCTTTTACTAATTTTAATATATTTTCGTGACAATTTATGTTTGTTATATCTTGTTGTAGATGCAATAAATTTTTATGATTGAAAAAAATATCACTTCTAGATATGCTAATAACTTTATGATTTTTGTTTAAATAGTGTTTACATAAATTATATCCAATACCTTTTGAAGTACCTGTAATAAGTGTTGTTTTCATTAATTATATTATATGTTATATTTAATAGATAATAACTCACAATTATTATTTCTAATTTTAATAAATTTTATAGGACTTCCTGCATATATACTCCATTCATTTAATTTATCTTTTGCGGTATATAATGATTTCGCACCTAAAACCGTTCCTATTGGAATTATAGAACCTGGTAATAAAACAGTATCACAACCAATAGAAGAAAACTTATTTAAAATAATATCTCCATTTATATATTCTATATCCTCACTATTATGTGTTGGATTCATTAAATTATTACCATCATAATTAGCAGTTTTTCCATATAATTTACAACCAGCTGATAAACCAGTATGATTTTCAAATATTACTTTATAATTATCGGCACAATATATCAAATTAAATGGTGCAATATGAATATTATTTTTTATTATTATTTTTCCAGATTTTCCAGAACTTAAAATACAATTTGTATCTATTCTTACATTATTTCCAATTTCTATATTACTTGGATTTGGTATTATAACATTTTTATCTATAAAAACATTTTTACCTATTTTTTTAAAATTTAAATTATTTAATTCATTAATGTTTAAATAACCCCCATTTATTACTTTTTTAATCATATATACATATTAATACATCTATTTATATAAATATTTATATAAATAGTTGTATACGTATAATAATAATGGAAAGAATAAAAGATTATATACCAGGTTACTTACAAGGAATTACTCGAGTTTTAATAAGTTATCCTTTTGATTACATTCGAATTTTTTTGCAAATAAATAATAAAGATAATATAAAACAAATTATCAAAACAAATAATTTATATAAAGGAGTATCTATTCCATTATTTATAGTACCTATTGATAGGGCAATATCATTTAAATTATATGAAACATTAAAAAGCAAAAATTATAATAAACTCGAATGTGCAATATATCCTTCAATCTTATCTAGTGCTTATATGACACCTATAAATATTATAAATTATAATTATATATATTACAAAAAAAATATATATTTAACTATAAAAAATAGTATTTTAAATAATATGTATAGAGGAAATATAGTAGAATTAACAAGAAATATAAGTAGTAGTTCTTTATTTTTAATAAATTATAATTATTTATCGGGTATAAGCAATAATCATTTTTTTAATGGAATATTATCATCTATTATGATGTGGGTAATAGTGTATCCATTGGATACAATTAAAACAAAAAAATTTATTGAAAATAAAACATATATAGATATTTTTAAAAATACAAAATTATTATATTATTATAGAGGTATTAATATTGTATTTTTAAAAACAATTCCTTCAGCTGGAATTGGAATGTATGTATATGAAAATTCAAAAAAATATTTAAATTAATTCATTTTCATAAATTAATTTATTGAAAAATATAAATTTTTTATTATTTTGATTGAAATAATTCATATTTGAAATATTTTTATTACAATTATAGGTTGAATGAGATAAATAACAATTATTATATTCATAAAAATCTAAATTATAACCTAATTTTAATAATATCGGTTTTCTTTCATTCCAATCATATCCAACTTCTATGCATATTATTTTGGGTAATTCACTTGTATCTAAATCAAAAAAGGTATTTAAAATCATAGATTCATGACCTTCTACATCAAGAATTAAAATATCTATATTAGTTTTAATTACATTTTGAATAAAATTTTTGTAAGTAATCGCAGGAACAATTACATTTGTAAATGTTGAATTATAACAACTTAATAATTCTTGTTTATGTATCTCACTGTGAGATACAGATGAATTACCAATATGAGATGTAATTGTAAAACTAATGTTTTCATTAGTATCAGATAATGCATAATGATAGACATTATATTTTAAATCATGAATAAGTTTATAATCTTTATAATTTGCTTCAATATAATAACAATTATTTGTTTTATTAAAATCACTTGTTTCTAGAACTGGACCCGGACCACTTCCACATTCTAATATATTTAAATTGTTAAAATCAATATTATATGTTTTTCGTAAAATATCACTAATTAACATTTATATAATATATATAATATAATTGTTTATACGTATATTATAAAATATTGTTTATTTCAACATAAGTAATATTAAATAATTTGTATAATTCATCATCACTATATTCTTTATTTTCAATAATGACTTTATTTTTATAATCAGTTTCGCATTCATTAAACATTATAGTAATGTCATAATTAAATGTTTCTCTCAAATAAGTTAAATTAAATGTACTCATAATAATGATTTCATCATACATAAAAGAAAAATATTTGATAATATTCAATAATAAATTATCAGTGATATCTTTTTCAATTTGTATAATCAATCTATTTATTTTATAACTTTTTTGTTCTTTTAAAACTGAATTAGAAACATAATTAATTTTATTTTTAACACGAAACCGAATATCATTATATTCAATGCATTCTTTACATATTTGTAAATACATCTCTTCATTTAAATTTCCATCTCTTAAAGAATCCATCATATCCCATATTAATAAGTTTACTTTTTTCATTGTTTGGTATAAAGTCTCATATTTAATAATAAAATTCTTCAAAATGTCGTATAATAATTCATATTCTTTTTTTACATCATTTTTTCGATTATCCACAATTTTATTATACTTAATATCTAAAATTGTAAGTTTATCAATTGCTTCGCCTAATGAAATCGGTAATTCTATAATCATAATATATAATTATATATTATGAGTAAACAGATTGATATTAAAAGTGAATGGCATTTAGGAGACCAAATTATTAATTTTATTTTTTTTTATAAAATAAAAGAATATATTGAAAATAATAATATTATAATACATTATTATTGTCATAAACAATATCATAAAAACATATTAGAATTTAACTGTTCTAATAATATTATATTATTTGATTATAAAAATATAGGTTATAATTTATGGCAAGGTACAGTTGTTAAAGATGAAGCTAAACCACACATTGAAGATACATTATGTATAATGTTTAATAAATTTTTAAAAACACATAACATACCAATTACAGTAAATGAGTTTGAATATAAAGATGATGATTTAATAAATAGATATATCAAGATAGATGATAAATATAAAAATATAGATATACTTATTATAAACTCTGAACCTAAAAGCGGACAATATAGAAATTATAATAAAGAAGATTGGGACAATTTTATAATAAATTTAAATACTAAATACAAAATAGTTACAACTTTTACTGTAAATAATAATATATTATCTTTAGAAAATCATACAGTAAAAGATATAGCTTCTATAGCTACACAAGTAAAGACAATTATCGCAATAAATACAGGACCATCTGTTCCTTTATATAATACAGATATTTTAAATAATGCGGATTATATATATATATTTCATAATTTTGAAGATTATTTATTTAAAACAAGAAAAATTATACCCAAATGTAATAAAATCAGTAAAGAAACATTTTGGTTTACTGAAAATATAAAAGAAAGTTTTTCAGCACCAAATGAAATCTCGGAGAAAAATGTAAAAGAATCGGGAAACCCTATGTCATTTAAGATGAGATATTAAAATATTATTAACCAAGTCTAATGATAACTAATAATTAGTAAGCTTTGTTTTAATTTGGCAATAATAACACCACAAGCTCTTCTTTATGTTACGAGTGTGCTGGCTTTGGCAAGCTTTTTCTTACCATAATTATGAACCAAAGTATCAATTACAATGTTTAAATAAATGAATCACGATTTCTTCAAAATTGTATTCTTTCAAATAAATATTATAAAAAATATAGATTTCATTGGAAGGTATATTTTCTATAATGTATTCTATTAAGTTGCGACCATTTACATAGTTTAATGGATTAGGAAGAGAGGTTGTTTATCTATTCCTCCACATAAAATAATATATTTCATTTATAATATTATAATAATTTTGATTAACTATATTATGTTTAAATTATTTATTCATACCAGTCTTCTTTTACTTTATACATAAATTTTATATCTGTATCAGTATTTTTACCTATTACCTCTTCTGTACAACACCCATTACCTATATAATAAAAAGATTCATTAAAATTAATAATTATTGTTTGTAATGCGAACTCTTCCACAGATGCATTATAGTTAAATAGGTTTATTTTTATATCTTCATTATTTTCTAAAAAATTTACAATTTTTAAACAACTATTATAAGAAAATAATAATCCTTCATGTGGACTGTTATATAAATTTTTATTTTTTTCTAAAAAAAACATTGATAATTTAGTTTTTATTAATAATGGCCAGTGCCAATTAATATTATTTTTGTCATACATTCCATAAAATGGACCTGTATATTGTCCTAATTTAATTACTTTATTTAATTCATCAATTGTCATTATATTATCAAAAAAATTTCTTCCTGAACATATTATAAAATATTTAAAATTAAAATTATTTAATGCAAATTGTATATTACTATAATGTCCTTTTAATAAAGTACCTTTATATCTTTGTTTATTAATAACTTCATTATTAATATATATATTTTCAGAAAATTTCATATTTTTACATTCATTATACATATATTCATTGCAATTTAAAATAACAGCATAATTACACTTAACGTGTTCTTTAATATTATCTAATTGTAATAATAAAAATTTTGGTTTATGATGTATATTTATTGATATAATACAGTCATAATATTTCTTATTTTCAAATAGTTCTTTATTATTATATTTAATATAATAAGTTAATAATAATAATATTACTATTAAAATAATTATTATAATCATTATAAATTACAAATATTATAAAAGATATATAATTCATCAGAAACTATATTTGTATAACGTATTCTATTAGGTGGCGGCCATTTATATAATTTAATGGATTGGGAGTGAAGTTGTTTTGCCAGTTCCTCCACATAAAATAATACATTTCATTTTATAATAATATTATATTATATGTTTAATACTAAAATATTTATAGCAGTATTATTATTATTATTATTAATTATAATAAATTTAAAAAATAAACAAATAGAAGGGTTTGATATAAATAATAAATTTAAACATTTTTTTGATAATGAACCAAAAAAAAGAGAAATTCATAAATGGGTACATTATTTAGATATTTACGAAAAACATTTTAATAAATTTATCGGTAAAAATCCTGTAATATTAGAAATTGGGGTTTATAAAGGTGGAAGTTTAGATATGTGGAATTATTATTTCGATAATAAGTGCACAATTTATGGTATAGATATAGATAATAATACAAAAAAGTTTGAAACTGATAATATAAAAATTTTTATAGGAGACCAAGAAAGTCCTGAATTTTGGATTAAATTTTTTAAAGAAAATGATATTTATTTTGATATAGTTATTGAAGATGGAGGTCATACTATGAAACAACAAATAGTAACATATGAAAATGTGATTGACCGTGTTAAAGATAATGGTGTATATTTATGTGAAGATTTACATACAAATTATTGGAATGACTATGGTGGTGGATATTTAAAAAATGATACTTTTATCGAATATTCTAAAAATTGGATTGATTTATTAAATGTATACCATATTAAAGATAATACGTTATCAGACCATTTTAGAAAAAATATATGGTGTATAAGTTATTATGATAGTATTATAGTATTAGATAAAAAAAAAGATAATAAAAAACCAATAGCAATTGAAAAACCAATTAGTATTTAATTTTTCATATAATATAATATAATTTTCATATATATGAAAACTATATTAATTGCTTTAATTCTATTATTAATCATAACATTAATCATTTCATTTAATAAAAAAGAAGGATTTATTCCGGAAGAATTAGATAAATTAACATATTATGATGAAAATAATAATATTATAGACCATAAAAATATTGAAAGAGATGAACAAGAAATGGCATATGAATACATAGAACCTGATGATGTAGTTTTAGAACTTGGAGGACGATATGGAACTGTATCAAATGTGATTAATCATAAATTAAATAATAAAACACATCACGTTGTCATTGAACCAGATTCTATAGTAATACCGGCATTAACTAAAAATAAACAACAATTCCAATACTATATTGAAAATAGTTATATTTCAAATAAAAATAAAAAAATTGTAGGAGATGGTTATGGTAAAATGATGATAGACTCCGATGAAACAAATAATAAAATAACTTATTCAGAATTTAAAGAAAAATATCCTTTAAAATTTAATGTAATAGTTGCGGATTGTGAAGGGTGTTTACCTGAATTTTTAGATATTATGGGTGATGATTTAAATAATATAAAAAAAATAATTTTTGAAGCAGACCAACCAGATATGTGTGATTATAATGAATTGATAAAAAAATTAATATCTATTGGTTTTGAAGAAAAAGAAAAAAAATTTAAAGATATACACAGATATGTTTATATAAAAAAATAAATATAATTATGTTTTAATAAGTGTATTCTTCATAGGATAAAATACTGCGTACCAAGCTCTTTCAAAATAATGTCCACATTCAGGATTAGAACTATTCTCTAGATATTTTATTAATTTTTCATAATAATTTTTTGGATGTTGTATAATATCTTCTTTTGATACAGAAAACATACCACCATATGTAACATATTCTAATTCTATATTTTTAAAATTATGTTCATACCATTTACCGAATGGTCTTATTTCTGATAATTTTAATTTATTTTCTGGATTAATAATATTATTTTCAGGAGATGATGCTTTCCATTCATCTAATTTAAAATCATACCATTCACTTAATGATGTTTTATTAGATAAAAACACTGCTTTATTAGATTCTTCTATTTTATTAAATAATGCGAGTGCGTGATGTTTTTTATTATCCATATTAGCAGAACCTGGTAAAAAAACATTAATATTATATAAATTATCATATTCATTTATAATATGATATATATAAGTATGGTCACATCTACCTATATTGTCGACTTTTACTATTTTTATTAACTTTTCTGGTTTATAAAAATCATCATTTGGGCCTTTATTATAAATAATTACAGGATATTTATTAAAAGGTTCTTCTTTTAACCATTCTAATTTTTCATTATATCTTGAAATTATTAATATTATATTATTATTGTTATCAAAATTTTCTTTATTATATTTACCATATACTATAGAAATTAATAATATTAATAAAGCCACCAATAGATATATATTATTTTTTTTCATATATAAAATATAGATATTATAACATTGTAATATTAAAATATATTTATTTATATATGTTAATATACATTTTAATATCCTGTGTAATATTATTACTACTCATATTATATAATAAATTTATAAATAACACACGCAATTATGAGAATATGGAAAACAATTATTTGGATGGTATAGATATTATATACTGGATTAATTTAGATAGAGCAACTGACAGAAAAATAAATATGACAACTATGTTAAATGACCCTGTATTTACAGATGTACCCAATAAAAGAATTTCAGCGACAGATGGAACTAAAAAACCCGATGATTTACATAATAAAGTGGATGTGAAAAATACGAGCGCAAGTGTCGCGGAATATGCCACATTAATTTCACATTTGGATGCTATAAAAGAGTTTAGTAAGAGTGAATATAATATTGCTCTTATATTTGAAGATGATGTCACTTTGGATTACAAAAAATATTGGAAGAAAACACTTAAACAAATAATTGATAATGCCCCAAATGATTGGGAAATTATTATGGTAGGTTATAATTATGGTAATTTAACTCCTCCAACAGAGCTTGGTGACTGGAAACATACTGATAATGAATATATAAATGAACACGCGTGGGGAGCTTATTCATATATAATAAATAAAAAAGCGGCAAAGAAATTAATGAAAATGTGTCATAAACAAAATTATTATGAATTAAATGAACGGGTACACCCATCGTCCGATGTATACATCTATAATGAATTATTAACCTATGTGTATAAATATCCTATGTTTACATATCGGTCAGATAACGATTCATACATACATTCAAATGACCTAGAAGGTCACGATAAATATAAAGAATATATTATATCACAATATGAAGGTATTAAATGAATAATAATATTATATATACATATATATAGATGTATATATATATTACTATTATTATTATAAGTATTATAATAAGTTATTTATTTATATTCAAAAATAAAAATGAATTTTTTTCAAATGATAACATATTTAAATGTTACGTTATAAGTTTAAAACAAGAAAATAGATTAAAAAATATAGAAAAACAACAAAAAAAGGTTGATTCGCAAATTGTTATTTTTGATGCTGTAAATGGTGATACAATAGATGTTAATACATTTAATGAACCACCTATCATAATATCTAAAGATTACTATGATAATAGTAAAAGAAAAAAAAGACAACTGGGTTGTTATTTATCTCATTTTAAAATTTATACTAAAATAAAAAATGATGCTAATAATGGTTATACAATAATATTTGAAGATGATTTTGATGTAAGAGTTGATAAATTATTAGAAAAATGTAATACAACAATCGATACATTAAATAGTAAAGATATGGATTTTGATATAATATATTTAGGTAATCACGATTATCAAAGTAATCACGGAGAATTAGTTGTAAAGGATATATATAAAGTAGGTAATAATGAATTTTTATATGGTACTCAAGGTTATATAGTAAATAATAAAAATATTGATAAAATTATTGATAAAACAAAAAATATAACTATAACTATTGATGATAAAATACAACAACTAGCAAATGATAAACAATTAAACGTGTTCAGCACATTTCCTTATTATGTAGGAGCTGGCGAAGAGCCTACTATAATTGCCGAACCCTTTAAAGAATATTTTACAAACTATTCTTTTATATAAAAATTGTTATATTTATTTATATAGTGTTCTGTTGGGTTATTCATATATGTTTCCCGTGATTTAATGTATTTGTTACACATTTTTATAGATTCATTATTAAATAATTGGTCTGTGTGTGATGTTTTATTTTCTTTTCGACTACTCATACAATAATATGGATTATGATCCATCATAGTGTTTGAATCAAACATTTTATCAGTCATAAATGAAAAATCATTATCTTTTAAGTTATAAGTTGGTTTTAAATAATCCATACTATTGTGATTTAATTTAAATTTACGGTCTAAAATATAATAATACTTTTTTGGAACTAATATGATTAAATCTACTATTTTTGGATTTTGATTTCTAGTATAATTGTTACATACTGTTGGGTCAAAGTTATTTGCCAAAAAATTTATTTTGTCAGTTTCAGGATTTAATACATTATAAAATTCAGGTTTTAAAAACAAATCGATTCGTACAAATAATATAAAATCATAATCCTCTTTATTTAATTTATTTATATCTTTAATTGCTGATTGTATCATAAAATCCTTTCCGTGTATTCTATCTGATAAATTGTTTATAATCATATTGAATGGGCTATACCAATCTTGTAATTTATTTACATACTTTGTAGAGCGTGTATTGATTATTATATCTGTTTGATAACCTTTTTTATTCAATACCTTTTTTAATTTGGAGTGTGTTATACTCGCGCGTTCTTGAGCTCCATACCCATAATCCGTGTCGTGTTTAGTAGTACCTATGTTACCATCGCGGAATGCTCCTCCATAATAAACTAAAAGACATTTTTGTGTTTTTTCTTTATTTGTTGTGTCTTGCTCAAACCCTTCAAGTTTATTTATTTTATTATATAATAAAATGAACATTACTATTAACAAAATAATATATAATATCATATATTATTATATTATAATAAATCATAACAAGTCCGCAATATTCATAGGCATTTCATTAATTTCAGTTAAATAAAATGTTTCCAGGTCCTTCATCATACTAATGTCGTGTTTTGTTACAAAATTAATGGCCACTCCTTTACGTCCAAACCTTCCTGACCTCCCAATACGATGAATGTAATTCTCTCGATTGATTGGAATATCAAAATTAATAACGAGAGATATTTGTTGAATGTCAATTCCCCTGGCAAGAAGGTCGGTCGTAATCAGTACACGGTTTGCCCCCGCCCTAAATTCTTTCATAATATTTTCACGCGTTTTTTGTTCCATATCACCGTGAATACACGCCACCGTAAAGTCTTTTTTTGTCATTTCATTTGCTAACGCCTCGACCTTGTGCTTTGTATTACAATAAATAATTGCTTGATTAATGGTGAGTGTCTCATATAGGTCGCACAATGTATCCAACTTCCACTTTTCTTCTTCAATGGCAATATAAAACTGCTTGATTCCTGCCAATGTCAATTCCTCCTTTTTTATAAGAATTTGTTGAGGATTTTCAACAAATTTTTCAGTGATTTCTAGCATATCCAACGGAATGGTTGCTGAAAACAAACACGTCTGTACTTTGGGCAAACTGTAAAAAATATTATAGATTTGCTCTTTGAAACCCCGAGACAGCATTTCGTCGGCTTCATCCAATACGCAGATTTTCAAATTGTTTATTTTCAATTGGTTGCGCTGCATTAAATCATAAATGCGCCCGGGTGTTCCAATTACGATTTGGGCTGTATACAACGACCTTATGTCGGATTGTAAAGATGTTCCTCCAATACAAGAAATAGTTTCGATAGCCATAAACTCAGACAAACAAGACACTACTTTATTGGTTTGTACACACAATTCCCTTGTTGGCGAGAGAATAAGTGCTTGGACTGATTTTAAAGAGGGGTCAATTTGTTGTAAAACGCCGATACTAAATGTCCCCGTTTTACCTGTCCCTGATTGGGATTGAACAATCAAATTATTTTTATTAATCATTGGTAGAATCGCGCGTTGCTGTACTTCACTTGGTTTCTCAAAACCATAAGAGTAAATTCCACGGAGCAAATTATCACATAGGTTGAAGTCGTCAAAACTCATTGTATACTATGTTGTGATTACCTTAAATTGTTTTTACCCAAACATAAATATATTCAATATAATTGTTGCGCTTGGATTTGGACAATATGATTTGGGTATGACACTCACCTAATAATGGGACCAATATACTCTTATAAATCTTTTCATTAATATTAATAATAAATGTTCCTTTCTTTAAATTATCCCACAAAAGTTTGAATAACTTCTTATAAAACTCTCTCCATTCTTTTATTGTAAGTACTGGATTGTTTGGATACACTTCTATATTTTCATAGGGAGGAGAGGTAAAGACCATATCATATTCTATTTTACTATAATCGATGGAGAGAGAATTCTGAAAGAATAAATCGTATTTTGTGGAATCAATATTAAAATCTTTAATGACTTTATCATATTCAGGTTTTAAATCCGTATTTATATCAATGCCTGTATATTTTGTATCCATCATCATACTTGCTATAAAACGTCCACCGAAACCACAAAATGGGTCTAGAATACTTGTTGGCTTGTATGTATGGTAAATCTTAAGAGCATTTGTAATTTTAAAAGCGTTGACTCTTCCAAATGAGAGACCATAAATGTAATAGTATCGTTTTAAGTCAGAATCCTTGTAACGGTTATTCTTTTCACAGAACAACAAAAGGGTTTGAATATATTTCTTTGTTTTGTAATATTCAATATTTTCAACAAATTCATAAAAATTGATACCTTTGTTCCCTTTTGTTTTTAATCGTTGTTCAAAGAAATAATAATCAACAATATTACAGCCTACCTTACTTTTTTCATTGATTTCGCTTAATTCTTGAAGAGACATTTTTTGAATACGGTCCCATTCTGTTTTTATTTTTTCAAATGCGATTTGTTTCAAGTCCATAAAAAATTGATTTATTTTATTATCGTAAAACAAATTCAAATTCAACAATGTACGGAGTACTATTATCTCGCTTTACAAATGAGACATATGCAGAAAACAAACGTTATAAAGAGAATAATAATGTAAAATGTATATATGGAAGTACACTACCCATCAGTGATAATCTTCCTATGATTGATTATTTTGTAATTGAAATGAATAATGATACTAATAAAATTATTGGCATCGGATTAATTGAAAAATTGTTGGCTCCTAAAGTAAAGATTTATTCGAACCCTTACTTTAATAGATATATTTATAAAGGGAATCATTATTTTCCTATTCAAGATAATGATATTGTTCTTGAATTAGAAAAATTATTGTTTTATGGAAAAACGCATTTGAAACGCGGGGGCACTACATTATTTCCTAAAAAATTATTAAAAAAAATATATTTGGAGTGGTTAATAAATCTTCTTAAAGAATCTGTAAAAGTTTAAAACATTCCTCTTAATTGATAATTGAATATTTGTGTAATATTTAATTCATCCTCATTACCTCTTGTTTTAATAATTTTAATATTCATACCTACTTCTTTGAACAATCTACCTTTTTTTTCTTGAAGTGAATTGTAATAATCAATAATAGTGTGAAATTCTTTAAGAGTTGTAATCGTTAATTCAGTAATGTCTGGAGTGCTCAAACGTCTTTCAATACTTTTAAAATATCGCTGTAACAGGTCGGTGCCGACCATTTCGACTGTTTCTAACAATCTACAATTCACACGAACTTTATTCTTTTTGGTGTAAATCGTCCATATTTTATCACGGAATACACCTTCAGTCATTCGACCAATAATTAATTGTACGTGAGCATCTTCAAGTCTTTGTTCAAACAAATTCACTCGATTATGTTGTTGAATTTCATAATGAAAATGTCCAATTATACGGTGCATATTATTAATATTGTATCGTATAAAATCAGATGTTTTTGCGTCATATAAACACAAACCTAATTGAGGGCCTAGTATTCCTATATTGGGGAGTCCTCCGCACATTACATCACCTGGATTACGCGGGATTACTCCATTTCCAGCTTGTTTGAGGTATTCGTAAAAATGCGGGTTGTGTATCTGGGTTCCTACCACTTTTTGACCTGTATTCCAATCAAACGCATTATGACAATTTGTACACCACATTTGAGGACAACCGTCGATTTTACTAATGCGAGTTGCGCAAGTAGGACACGGCCTTGAATCTTTTTTAATTAATTCGGCTGTATCTATATCTTCTTTCTTACATTCGTGTCCTTCTCGTTGTATCTCAAAACATTTCGAACAAGTTGTATTTTCACACAATTCGCATTTATAGCTTTGAGATATAAACCCATTACAACCGCTCAATTGGCATCTCATAATGAATGCTTTTCTCTCTTTCTTGGATTTTTTAGAGTAATCATATGTGATTTGAACTATCTTTGATTTGTTTTCACGAATACGTCTCATCAATTCTTTATTCTCTTTTTCAATTTCACCACATAATTTCTCACATTTTTCTTTATTGAGAAAGTCTTTCGCTGCGTCTTGTGATTCGGCAAGTTTACTCTTTTCAACTTCAAAATATCGCTGTTTCTTTTGTTCTTTTAAATCGGAATGAAAGTATGTTTTATTGACTGAATTCAATACAAATTCGTCATCCCAAGCGTATTTACAAGACATACAATGAGATTCTGAAGTATCACTTTCTAAATATTTGCGAACGCACGTTTTACACGCAACAAATTCGCATTTTGGGCATACACACGGGGAATGATTAGATTTATTAAGTATTTCACAACAAACTGAACAAGAGGGTTCAGGTTCTTTTGACTTTACCTTTGTTTTCTTTACAATTACGTTTGCCATTTCGTTTGATGATTCAATCACGTTTGCTATATCCATTTTATTAGTAGTTATATTAAAAAATTTTCATTTCAATTTTATTAAAAATTAAATCGTTTGTTTTTAATCGTATTTTTTTTATTTTTTCTATTTCTGTTTTTAATGATTTTTCTAACTTTATTTTTTAGTGTTTTATCAAGCCGTTTTAATGGCTGATTGTAATTTGTATTATTATAACTATTATTATTCGAATCATTGTACATTTTCATATATTTCTTTTTGGGGTCTTTTGGTACGCACATATAACCGCAGAAATCTTTATAATTTAAGGTATCACCATAATCTCGGTCTGCCTTTTCTGGGTCAGTTATGATTTGTTGTTTGGCATCAATATAAGTACTGGGTTTGTACCCAGGTTTATGACTCCATACTTTTTCTTCATTTAATCTGTAATAGTGATAATCTCTCTCAGGAGCAACAACTAACGCACCTTTATAATAATCTTCTCCGCAGTTAAAATCTTTCGTCACTTGAAAAATATTTGGATTATCTGATAATGTACGTTTCATTATATTCGGACAATTAAAATCAGGTTTTTCTAATGAACGATAATGAGACGCATAACCAGGTTGAGACCGCCGACATATCTTGTTATTTTTATAAGTTTTTTTACAAAGGTCATATGCTTGTTTACTTTTTAAGTTTAAAAAATAGGAATAACAATTATGACTTTCTCTCAAATATGGGTCTTCATTATATGAATTGTCTTTGGCAGATATTTTTACCCTCATATATATATATTATAAAGATTGTAAAAATAATGCTTTTATTTTTTTAAGATTTTTTTTAAGATTTAATCCATATATAATTTTATTTGTATCCAAAAAATCTTCCTCGTTTAATGTAACTGAATATTCCTTGTACAAACTATGAATTAAATATTCTACATACTCGAACATATAAGTAATGTCGTCATCTGTGGCGACACTCCATTCCCCCTCTTCAAACTTATACAGTACGCGTTTTAATTTTAAAAAATGTTTCTTATTGTTTTCGTCACATAATATTTTAATGATATGTATGGACATACTCGAGCTTATCGCAAGCTCTATATCATTATTCGTCAACTGTATTGATTTAATGCTTTCTTTGAAATTGTTCGATGATGCTGTTTTTTCATTTTTTTCTAATACTGCGATTCTTTCTTCTAATTTTTTAAGTTTTTCTAGTATTAACTCCATTTAATTTTACACTTTCTTTTATTTTTTTTATTTCAATTTTAAAATATCTTTAATTTAATAATGGAAAAGATGAATCTTAATGAAATAAAAAAATTATTTATTAAACACGGTAATTGTAATCTGTATAAAGATTTTACATTTCAAGATGTTGAAGATGCTAAAAAGAAAGTGTATTATCAATTATTAAAAGAGAGACCTAGCGATAGTGAAAATATTAAAAAGTTTTTAGATAATGCAGCGAATGAAATATTGGAGGAAAAATTTATGATGGGTAAAGATAAACCTGTAGGAGTCGTTGTTAAAAATACGGTCAGGGATAATCTGAACCCCGATTATAAAAATACGATTAAACGCATTATTAATTTGGACTCTCAATATAGACCAAATATATATCCTATTTTTAGTGAAACTAGTACTGAAACAAATGAATGCGATTATACTGTTCATTTAAGTGAAAAATTGACCAATGTTGTAAGTTTACAAATTGAAAATGTAGTAATACCTTATACATTTTACAATATTAGTAAATCACAAGGAAACAACTTTTTTATCATTGAACAATCTTCAGACCCTACACAATCTGCAACTATTGAATTACCCGATGGATTTTATGATACAGATAAAATTATTTCTGGAATAAACACTTTAATAACATACCAACGCACGAATAATGGTAAAAGTTGGTTAAATTTAACATTCGCGAAAGTAGATACAACTAATAAAATGAAAATTACAAATAATTCTACAAGTGATGACGTAATTGTGTATTTTTTTAATTCAACTCTTCTAATGAAAGCAAATATTAACAATAATATTACATTTAATAATAATCTAGGCTGGATTATGGGATTCCGCGATATTATTACAGATGATACATCTGTTGATTTTTCATACGAAATAAAAAATTCAAATCAAAGTGTAACTGCTGAAGCGACAATAGTCTCAGTACCTATGACTAAATACATTAGTATTGTTCTTAATGATTTTAATAATAATCAAGCCAATGGAACTGTAGTACAACCTAAAAATGATACTTTATTCATTAAACCTACCACACATTACAATTACCAATCCAACAAAAATAATAAGTGTTTATCTAATTTAAAAAATGGTGAAACATTAACTGAATTTATCAATGAAGAAGACCGTGTGTTAACAAAAGCTCAATTGTACAGTAGATTACAGGTAAACAGACACGCTGAATCCTTAAATCAACAAACTTTTAAATTAGACTGTATTACAAAGAATAATGTATTGGCTATAATTCCTATTGATAATTCAATTCCTTTTGGAGGTTATTATTTTAATGACAAAATTAAATGTAATCGAGAGTATCACGGTCCAGTTGAAATTGAAAAACTCCAAGTCCAACTTTATAACGATAAAGGGTTCCTTTTAAATTTAAATGGTAATAATTGGAATATGACTATAACCACTGAGCATTTGTACAAATATTAAATTGAAAATAAAAATTGAAATCTAAATATATACAAATTATACTGTAACAAAAAGAATGCATATGCGTGTTGAAATCGACGACACCGTTTTAAAGGTCTACGCTGACGGAAGTATTTTAAGGAAATTGAAATCTGATAAATGGAAAGAGATTGAGGATAAACAAAATCATATTAAAGGATATAATGTGATTCTTATTTCTAAAAAACAATATATGCGTTCTAAAATAATTGCTTTTGCTTATTTAAATCAAGAACTTGATGACAAATTACATTTTGTTTGTCATAAAGATAATGATAAGATGAATAGTCGTGCTGATAATTTATATATTAAAGCTAAAGTTAAAGTCAAGTGCTAAAAATTTTTTAAGAAGAAATTTCATTCATTAACCCTTCTTTAGTACGCTCACCTGTATAAGTTTTTTCATATGTTCCATTGTTAAAAATTAAAATAGTTGGGAAACCATCGATAGAGTAATCTTTCATAATTTTCTTTTCATCCTCAGAATCTCCCCCGCAATTTACCATATACATTTTTTGATTATCTTTATTTACTTCACTTGATGCTTCAGACCAAATAGGTTTCAATGATTTACAATGTCCGCACCAATCAGCATACACCAATAACATAGTCTTTCCATTTTTATTGTTTAATACTTCTGAAAAATCAGCTGGAGATAATTCTGAATTCTCCATTCCCTCTATTAAATAAGTTGTGTAAAAGTAATACAATACTAGCAAAATTGCTATAATTAATAACAGTCTGGGTATGTTCTTCGGTTTTAATATGTTTTCAATTACTTTCACTCTTTTCATAAACATTTTTTCGATATTTGTTTTCATTATATATTACTGATTATTTTCTTCTGTCTTATTTTTCTTTTTTGAATATGTTCTTCATTTTTATATACCCTAAGAACTTAGCCACCCGTAATAGCTTTCCATATTATATTCATTATATGAGGTATTTTTTTGGGTTTTTTCACTGTTACTTTAATGCCTATTTTACCGAATGGTTTTTTCAATTTATTTTTTACAAATTGATACCCACTCATACTCAACTCATTTAAACCATCAATAATTAAGTCACATATAAATATTATAAACCAGATTATAGCCCCGATTGGAATAATAAGCCCTAGAATACCCCCAAGAATCATAAGAAGTTGATATCTGGTGATCCACTTAGTAGATTCTGCAATTGTGCCTAGACCTTTTTTTGTTTCTGGGTTTTCTTGGACCGGTGCCATTGCAGAATCCATTAATGGTTCAGTTAATGCTGCCATACCCCCCTTCTGTTTTTTATATTTATTTGATTTATTCTTTTTCATATATATAATCTATTTTAAAAATCTACGGCGGGACTCGAACCCGCAGCCTCCTGATTAGAAGTCAGACGCTCTATCCAATTGAGCCACGCAGACATTGACATTGTATAATGACAAATGTATTTTTTTATAAGTTATATTCTTTCTAAAATTGCTGTTTGTTTCCTTTACAAGAAACATATATATAGGTATATATTCTTTATATTATTTTTAATATAATTGTTTAACAATCGATTCATAAACAGATGGAGTTATTTTGTTATTAAAATAAATGCTCATAAAATGATTTAATGGATTTTTATTTAATGGGGTTTTGTTTAATGGATTTTTATTTAAATAAGGCTTTATTATATTAGATTTAACTTTTATTTTATAGTCCATATTATATATGAATATTTATGGAGGAGAAATGAAAGCGGAATATTTTTATGATAACGGACATACAATTCGATACAAAAAATTAACCGATGAAGATATCAAGTTTTTATTTCAAAATATTAAAATGAATACAGGATTCCCTTTACCTGAAAGAATTGTACAGGATTTAATACAAGATGAAAGTATTGAACCTACATTTAAAAAATGTACAATGTTTAATAAAAAAGATTTGTGTGGTATGGTTGAGCCATTAAAGAAAAAGAAACACAAGAAGAAAAATCTTCCTAAACATAAAACAAAAAAGAATAAAAGAAAGAGTAAAGACAAAGGTAAAGACAAATATAAAGACAAGGGTAAAGATAAAGACAAGGGTAAAGATAAAGGAAAACATAAAGATGAAATGATGGATGGTTCAAAAAAAGGAACTCAGAATCTCAAGAAAAAACATATAAAAAAAGAACACTAGTATTAATTAATGATTGAGCACTTTATGAACTTTATGTTGTATTCTGTATCAATATTTTTTGGACTGTATATATCGACTTTAATGTTACCCAAACACATTTTATACAATTGTGAAGAAGATGATTTATTAGAAAAAGAAATGATTGAAAACTGTAAACTTTTTTTGATTGAAACGATGTATTTAGATGAAATCGAAGATTTCGATGACAGTAGCGGTATTATTGATAAAAAAAACACTATTACATTTGAATATTTAAATAATAAAATAATTATGTTTTATGACCCAGAAAAAGAAATGTTTTGTTATTATTCTAAAAGTGACACTATTTATAAATATTTAAATGTTGCTTGCCGAAAATACATATTAGAATACAAATGTAAACAACTTTATCATAACCAAGACACTTCTAAAATAATTAAAAAAGAAAGTGTTACTTCGCATAATCTTTTCGTGAATAAAGTCGAACCCTCTTTATTAGAAAAGCAAATTAACAAATTTCTATATTGTGGTAATTTAGAAGATTATGAAAAAATAAATCAAACAAATGAATGTAATTATAAAGATATTGATATTTTACAATTTATTTCTTCTTCAAAAATTCTATAAACCCTATACTTTTTTCAATACAAAATGAAGTCTCTAATCTTTTCTTTGCTATTTCATAAGCAATCTTTTGAGAAGGGGTAAGTTGGGCGATGTACTGTTCTATTAATTCCTTCATTTTTTAATCTATTAAATATAATAATATTTATATCAATTTTATTTTATTTTTAAAAATATAATGGATTTAAAACAATTATATTTTTTATCAAAAGATGTTAATATACTTGAAAAATATGATTTACCTTATACTTTTTTCACTGAGCCTCAAAAAATACTTAGTGAAGAAACTTGTTTAAATGAAATTATTAGAATACTTACTACGTGTGACTTTCAATTTCCAAATGATTCGTCCGATTTATGTGAATTTGTCGAATACAAAAAAGGAGAAAAATTAACTAGCCCTTATAAAAAAGTAGAATTAAGTGAAGCAAAAATAGTAAAAACACCATTTATAAAACATAAAAATAATGACGATTCATTTATAAAACTGTTATGCTTTATGAAAGCATATGCGAGTCACACATATACACATAAAGGTTGTTTTAAAGAATATTTTAAAGATGTGTTCGATGTATTTTATAATATTAATTTAAACGATCTGAAATGAATTCATCGATTGTAATTATTCCATCAGATATAAGCTCAGAGACTATTATGGATAGTTTTTCTGTATCAAACACACCATCTGGGGGCGCACCGTGTCTTGTTAAATAGACTGAATACCATATTTTTATATCAAAATCTAAATCTAGAACAGAGTTGGCATCAAAAGGTATTCCTTCAGTGTTTTTTTGTATTATATACCTAGTTATTAATGTTTTGTCTGTTCCATTTAATATATTAGAATCAATTAATAAGTTCGCGTTTGTATCCGTTAATTCTAAATTTGTTCTGTATTGAGCTATAGCAGAGTTTAATCCAGTCAATACAAATTTAAACGAGGTTTTATAGTCATTAAATAAATTAGGGTCGTAATCAAATCCAGATATAGTTGTCACGTCATCATTATAATAATAAGGTGTATTATCTATTTGTTGTATTAAATAGTTATTAGTATTAATATCTTCAATCAAAGTATTCATATCAGCACTGGTATATGATGCTATAAGTGTGTTTAATGATTTTAATACTTTTGTATACAATATTTGAAATCTGTAATAGTCTTTTATTGCGTCAAGCTGTTCACTATTATTTACATTATCAGCACCAAATAAAGACCTGGTTGATGTAACATCTCCATTTATATACTGAGGCATATATTATATAACTTTTAAAAATATTTTATAACTACGTGGATATAATTTTAAAGCGTTAGGTAATGGTAATAAAGATGAATTCCTCGGATTGTATGTTACTTTTATAGCAAATACATCGTTTGTATTAAAAATAAAAGATTGGATGTCAGATTGACCACTTAAATCTGAAAAAAATTGTTCCTTTCTTTCTCTAGATGCCAGTGTCATTATACCAGCAACCAAGTTTCTACAACACTTAGAAAAACTATTTGTGTCTCCTTGATATAACCCACTTGCATTCCTTATACTTTGATTGAATAAATAATCGAAATTAGAATCTAAAAATTTTACACTTTGTTGTAGTGTTGACGCATTTCTAAAAATAGTTCCATAACTATTAAACACTTGTTCAGATAAACTGTTTACATAATCTTCATATATTGGAATTGTTGTATTCCCTTTTTTTACTTGGGCGCTCGAATAATTGAAACTAAACACTTCAGCACTTACTCCATAATACAATTGGTCGAAATAATCTGGATTAGTTGTATTTTCTTGTGATTTATATATAAATAAACCATTTAATTTGCTTGCGGGTATGTTTAGTGTGGCTGTTTCACTCACATTTCCAAATCCAGTTTGAGCTGTATCAAAATAATCTATTAATAACGGGTCTACTGTCATTCTTGAACTAGCATTTAATGCTGTACATTCAAATACAAAATTAACATCTGAGTTGGGTAATGTATAAAAATTGTTGGGTTGTTGTAATGGTCCAATATCATATGTTGTTGTTTTGTCTGTATAAATGTTTTGTTCATCTGCTAAACATATAAATGATGTATGATTGTTGAAGTTTAATATAATATTTTGTAAACACTCATCGCAAATATTACATTTACAACTTGTCATTATGAATTATATTCTTATAAATAAAATATTAAAATACTTTAATATGGATGAAGCAACTGTTAATACAATATTATCAGATGTAAAAAAGATAGATAGTATATTATTAGACATAAATGATAATTTGTTTATTAGTCCAATACAGACTTTACCACAAAATAATGTTGTTATTATTGTTGATAAATTAAAAGAATCATTAAAACTTATAAAAAAAATTGTAAACACATTATTAAATATTATAATAATTAATAATACAGGAAGTCTCGATACAGATATGGGATTAAATAACTCCGCCATATCCACATTTAAAGATAAGATTTATAATAAAATGTACATAACAATTATTAATTTGAATACTTTTATTCTCGTATTTAATTATAAGTTTGCGGGTAATCCACATTATGAAAAAGATAAAGAAGTTATGATATTGATAAGGTCTATTGTATATAAATTAGGTTCAAGTAGATTAATAATCACAAAAAAAGTGTTTAACGATTATATAGCCATCTTATCAACCAACACCATTCCGAATGATTCATCACAAATACATATACGAAACGCTGGTGAACAACCAATATCAGAAATTAAAAGTGATATAAAAGAAGAAATATCATTCATTATTAAAGAATTTACTGAAAAGTCTCACCTAATAATAGATTTATGTAATGAAAAAGGAGACAAATATACAATAATTCAAATTTTATCAATTTTTATTGAGTTATATATAAAATTAATGATTTATATAGAAATAAACGCCACACAAATTGATATAGCCGATTTTCAACTAATAATTAATAATGTATTGGACGCAGTAAATACTTATGGTATAATAAGTAAAGATGAAATTGATATAAGTGATTTGATGTTAAAATTTCCTCAAAAATCAAAAAATGATTTAAATGATGTTATAACACAATTAACACTAATTCTTAGTACTGAAGGACCACTTACTCAAGGACCACTTACTCAAGGACCACTTACTCAAGGACCACAAACTCAAGGACCACTTACTCAAGGACCACTTACTCAAGGACCACAAACTCAAGGACAACAACTTCAAGGACAACCAACACCAGGACTACAAAATCCAATATTATTGATAGAGAGTGCTGAATTAAAAGAAATGATAGATGTATTCAATGATGTTATTAATTTTAACACCCAGTATGACCTAATAGATGTTACAAATGGAGAAAATTATCCATTTAATTTATGTTATATGTTAATTAATAATATAACAGTACCCGATATAATTGGGCATATTTTTAAAATAAATGAAAAATTTGATTTTTTTTGTATTAATAATGAAAATTATATATTAACTGAGGTATTAACTACTATAGAAAGTATTCATTTAGAAACTTATAATTTATTTTTTAGTATTGTTGACACTTATAAAATAAAAAACAAAAGCAACAGTATTATTGTTAAATTGATTGCTTGTTTTTATTTATATTATAAAAGCCCTCAAGGAAATATTATGCCTCCAACAGCAGTACCTGGAGGACCACAAGGACCTGGAGGACTACCACAAGGACAAGGAGGACTACCACAAGGACAAGGAGGACTACCACAAGGACAAGGAGGACTACCACAAGGACAAGGAGGACTACCACTAGGACCTGGAGGACAAGAAAGACCACAAGGACAAGGAGGATTACAAGGACAAGGTGGTGAATCACTAATAAGACAAAACGGAGTATCTAGTAGAGAATTACATGCATTACAAGTATCACTAGGACAAAGACCAGAAGGAGGACAAGGAGTACCATCAGGAGCAGGTGTAAGACCATCAGGAGTACCATCACAAAACGCACCAGGACGAGGAGCACCATCAGGAGCAGGTGTAAGACCATCAGGAGTACCATCACAAAACGCACCAGGACGAGGAGAACCACCACTACAAGGACCTGAAGGACAACAAATTAATGCTTATTATGCAGATGCTGTTGAATTATTTAATTGTTATAATGATGACACGAACCCTCCACAATGGTCGTTAAATCTAAACCAACCAAGTATATATGTGAAGGTTGGTGACCCACAATGGGAAGAATTAGCGAAACAAGTAAAAGTGTATTATAGTAGTGACATTTTGGCTGGTGTTCAATTAGCAGCAATAAGAAGAGAGCCTTCTAATGGAGGGTCGTATTCTAATTATAAGTTAGACAAATATAAAGAGTTTTTAAGAAGAATGAAAATTATTTATTCAGATTTTTTTGATGAAACATTTGATGAAACGTGGTTTTTACCCACAACACATTCAAAATCATATTATACATATGATTATGAAACAACCGGCACATTACCAGAAAACATTGCGATGTATATTAAAACTCCTGTAAAATTTAATGACAAATATAAACTTATTTCAGTAATAAACTGTATTGGAATTGCGTTTGATGACCCTAATCAACCAGACTATAAGTATTTTCTTACAGGCCCTGAAGGTGGGGAACAATTTAATATGAATAAAGAAGATGAGTATAAAAAAAAACTTACGATGTTATTTATGTATATATTTGAATGTGCGAAAAACTATTCAAAAGACTACATAATGCTAAGTTATATTGGAGGTGGTGTTTTCAGTCGTTTATATCCAAAAGGTACAATGGGTAATAATTTAGATAATTATAATAAAATGTTTATGGATGCGTTTACAGAAGCTTTCAATAAATATTATAGTTCAAATAATAATACTAATAAAAAAATAGTTTTAATGGGTGGTGATCCAAATGGTCAACCTGCTATTCATATTTTTTTAGAAAGTTTCTTTGATAATAAAAAAACAGAATATAAATTACCAGATGGTTTTTATAGTTGTCCACCGAATGGACAAATTCCAAATATATGCTTTGACCCTCAATATGACACTAATAAATGTTTATATGTAAATGCTTGGAATCCGCACTCTATCGTAGGTAATACTAATTATCCCGATAATATAGATGGAGCTTTCGGTTCATCTACAGCGATGGCATTTCTATCATTTCCATTTATAAATAAGTTTTTAATGGATAACTCTAAAAATAATTATGTTAGAGTAGGTGGCATTGGTGAACAAATAAAACCATCATTGGCCGAAATAACAAGAAGTGTAGGTTTACAAGCATCAGCAGAAGGAGCAGCAAAAACAGCAAGACTAGAAACAAGTTCAGCACCAGCATCAATAAAAGGAGAAGATTTACAAGCAAAAGCAGCAGCATTAAACGAAGAAATAATATCAGCAGAAAGAAGAAGAGCCGCAGCAGTACCAGCAGCAAGACCATCAGAACCATCATCAGCAGAAAGAGCAGTAGCTGCGTCAGCATCATCACCAGCACCAGCAATAGCAGCGGCATCGGTCAATCCAGCAGTAAAACCAGCATCAGCACCACAACCAATACCACCTCAATTTCCATACCCAATAATAGTTGATGGAAGAATATTACAAGAGGTGGTTAAACGATTAATTAATTTTAAAGAAAGGCCTCCTGATAGTCTTAAATATGTAAAAAAAGCATTTGATTTATACCAGTGTTATATACAAAATGATCCAAAGTACAGTCCTCCAATATGGTCATATAACTACATTATAGAAGAATCAGCTAATTGGTTTCAATCATCTTTGAGTGTAAAAGTATATTTTACTACTAGTATGAATAATGCAAAATTTTTAATAGCAAGACGTGAGCCAGTTAATATAGCAATGAAAACTGGGTATTACGACCACAAAAAGTATACTTCATTTTTATTAAACAATATTGCAACAGTTCATTATGCATTTCCGCATGATTTTATAGCCTCGTCGGAATCACCTACTACATCAAAATCAGCTTATACATATTTGTATGAAAAGAACCATAGACAATTACCAGAAAATATTGCGTTATTTATTAAAACTCCTATAAAAATGGGTGGAAATATTCTTCCAGAAATTTCAGTATTAAATTGTATTGGTATTGGTTTCGATAGTGAATTACAACCCGATTTTGATTATTTCCTTGATATAACTGAAGAGCCAGCCACAGATGTAAACGGTAAAAAATTAATGAAAACCACATTTAAATTAAATAAAGAAGATGAGTATATAGAAAAACTTATAACAATATTTAAATATATATTTATTTGTGCTATAGATAAAGGTAAAAATACAATAATGTTAAGTTATATTGGTGGGGGAGCCTTCAATGATTATTATCCACCAGGTAATTATGTTCAAGATGAAAAAACTAGAATAGACGATTACAATAAAAATTTTATGCAAGCATTTATACAAGCTTTCATTAAGTATTATATGCCTAAACATAACCCAGCTAAGAAAATAGTTTTAATAGGTGGTGGTATTGGTGGTAAATTACCATCTATTCATACAAAATTAGAAAAGTTCTTTACTGATTATAGAGTACAATATAAGTTGCCCGATGATTTTTATAGTTGTCCACAGAATGGACTCATTCCAAATATATGTTTTGAAACTCAATATAACCCTGATGATTGTTTATATGTAAATGCTTGGGACCCTCATTCTATTGTAGGTAATGGAAATTTTTTCGATACTAGTTTAGATGGTTATTTTGGAAGGTCTACAGCAATGGGGTTTCTCTCGTGTCCATTTATAAATGACGAATTAATAAAAGACCAAAATTATAAACAAGTTCGTAACTAACTCATTCGATATAATCAATAAACATCGATTATATTGAAATAATTTATCTCCTCTTCTTGCCAGTGACCCTCTTAGCTTTTACCATCTTGCCAGACTCTTTGTTGCCATTTGTCATATTCATTTGTCCCTTCTTCTTTAAAGAAGACGCCATCAATAATACTTCTTTAAACGATTTGCTCGGGTTCTCTTTCTTTACTTTCTGTACGAATAAATTCCAAGCGGTCAATGGGCGCTTACGAGTTTTTGCCATTATATATTAGGACAATATAAAAAATTGAATATTTTTTGATATATTAAATTATCAAAACCGTTTATTTTTTGATATAGTAAATTAAAATTTCTTAAAATATAGTAGTGTTTTGTGTATTTGTTATATTCTTCAATCATTTGTGTGATACCAAACGCAGGAGTCCAATCACACGTAATTGTACTACAACATATACATTTAATTTTAACATTCATTTCATTTGACAACTTTTTATACGTCCGTTCTTTTTTTAAAAACCAATCTATATGGTCGAAATTATTTATATACATTTTAGGGCATTTAAAAGGATAATAATCCTGTATTTTTAGTACAACATTTTTATTTATATTTATTGTAATATCTGTATTTTCGTCTAAATGATTTGGCCATTCTATCTTAAAATCGGGCATACGTTCTTTTTCTTTTAATAATCTTCTATTACGCATCATATAATTATTAATAATAGATTATCATTAATAGATAATTTTTAATATACACTTATATTATAATGTATCCTATCGTAATTCTTGGTGTAATATCGCTGGTGACGTTTATATTATTACAAACAATTAGCAGAAATGATTTGTTACACGCGGTTGTGAGTTTATTAATTGGTGTAATTTTAACTTATTTTATTGTATATTTAAGAATGAGTGATAAACGACGTGGGAGCAATAAAGACAGTTTTATCTTCTGGTTTGATTCGTCCTATTAATATGATTATATTTATGTATTTTTAATATTGTAAATTTATAATGAGTAATTTTACAATAAATTCTACTCTAAGTAATATTGAAATCGGTAGTACAACAAACATATTGTATCTACATAATGTATCTACAACTACAACCACGATTGATAATGCATCTGTCAATCAAATGTCTGTTGCTACCCTCTACGTTGACAAACAGTATATCAATGAAATGTATCTAAATTCACTTTATGCTGATAACGCATCAGTTAACCAAATGTCTGTTGCTACACTTTATGCTGATAACACATCAGTAAACCAAATGTCTGTTGCTACGCTTTATACTGATAACACCTCTGCCAATCAAATGTCGGTAGAAACATTGTATGTGGACACCGAGTTAGTCAATCAATTGTCTGTAGGTAAATTGTATACTGTTAATGCGTCTTTTGATACACTTTATTCAGTTAACGCATCGGTAAAACAAATGTCTGTTGCGACACTTTATGTGGACAACGAGACTGTCAATCAATTGTCTGTTGGGAAACTTTATACGGTTAATGCGTCATTCGATACACTTTACGCAGTTAACGCCTCGGTGAATCAAATGTTTGTAGGAAAAATGTACACTGTTAATGCCTCTTTTGATACACTTTACGCAATTAACGCCTCGGTAAATCAATTGTCTGTAGGAAAAATGTACACTGTTAATGCCTCTTTTGATACACTTTACGCAGTTAACGCCTCGGTAAATCAATTGTCTGTAGGAAAAATGTACACTGTTAATGCCTCTTTTGATACACTTTACGCAATTAACGCCTCGGTAAATCAATTGTCTGTAGGAAAAATGTACACTGTTAATGCCTCTTTTGATACACTTTACGCAGTT
>Ga0209190_1000014_pt1 | contig 136734 bp, 142 predicted proteins | sample M_140205_XF_Meta_FD_187315 | JGI IMG/M metagenome (GOLD analysis project Ga0209190, IMG submission 187315) | Freshwater microbial communities from Lake Montjoie, Canada to study carbon cycling - M_140205_XF_MetaG (SPAdes) (version 2) | ecosystem: Environmental > Aquatic > Freshwater > Lake... | reverse complement strand
GATATTGTATATGATAATATTGTATTACTTAATGAATAACCGGTAGGTAAAGTGGCAGAGCCGGCGGTTAAATTAGGTATTTTACAAATAGTAATTGGGCCAGGCTCAGTTGGGGTTCCAATTATTTGAATAGTAAATTGATTCCAGGTAGTAGTAGAAGAACTTGCAATTCCGGTTATGCAAGTATAGCCAGTTTGTGAACAATATGGATCTTCTGTAAAATACCTTAGTGTAATTGTATCAGAAGTATCTAAATTAAATCCAGCAACCGATGGATTCCAACATAGTTGGTCAGTCACATCAACTTCATTAAAAGAAGAGGCTGTGACTCCTGAATCTTTACTTAAATAGGCCGGGGCAGTTAAGTCCGAATTTCCTACTGTAATTTGATGGCCATTAACAAATAATAAAAAACCAGTTGCAGCAAGCGGGGCTGGAAATAGAAATAAACCTTGAGGAGAAACAACCGAATTATCTGCACTAATAACATTAGCAGTGGCTGTCATTGAAACCTCCTGCATACACTTAGCAACTCCATTTGTTCCAGCAACTAGGGTCCAGCCGGTTGAATTTAACCAAACATAAATTCCTTCAGATTTAGAAAGTTGAGTACCGATATATACGAGTTCACCAGGAATACCTACACTTGGTAAAAGTCCAAAAACTCTTAATCTAACTCGTTTTGCATCAACTACATCCTCTAATATAATATTTTTAGAAATAATTGAGCCGCTTGGGTCTAATTCAATAACTTTTGGATAATTACCGCTTTCTAATTGAGCACCATATACCGAAAGTCCATTTCTAATATTTAAAGTATCGGCTGAAATTGTATTAATATCAACTGATACTGCATCAACTCCTTGTTGATAATTAATAGATACTAAAAATTCTCTAACGGCAGATGCAATTGCTGTAAAATTAAAGTTAGATAGTTCAACCATTGACGCTGTACTAACTGAACTTAATTTTTTAACTGAGGTAAGTTTAACTTGAACTGCCACGTTTATTAATTGGTATCTTTTTCTTTATTTATTATTGCTAATCGTATTATAACTTATCTGAATTATTGGATGGTGTATATGCTTTTATAAATTCTGTTTTTGAATCAACTTTACAGTTTAAACCAAGCGTGCCTGATCTAATAATACACTCATTTAAATCAGCATAAATAGGATATTCAGGTTTACTTTTAATATAGGTAAGGTCAATTCGGTTAACTCCATCTCTTTCAAATTGACAATTTTTAATATAACAATATCGTATATCATTACCGGTTATAATCTTACACTCTCTAATATGTGATGATCTTACTTTACTACCAAATAGGTTACAATTTGTGATTTCTCCTTCAATTGAACAATTTATAAAATCAATATTATTAATTGAAAATCCCTCTTTTAGTTTTGAGTCCTTTAATTGAAGGCGTTGGGCCGAAGTATCATAATTAATTAAGCCTTTTCGGAGATTACCAGTTGTAATTAACTCAAATATTTTTTCTTTAACATTGGCATAGTTAGCTTCAACAATTCGAGGATCATCTCTTAAGTCAATATATAGTTCAAGTTCAGGATATGATCTCTTAAATCCTTCAAATGTTTTAACTGAATTTATTAAATCAGTATGAACCTTTAATATATCATTTATTTTTCGGGTTTCATTTACTGAGTATTCATTATTGGTTTGTAAAACTGAATAGAGACTCTCTGCTATATAGTTAATTAGGTCAACTGACTCTTTTCGTTTATTTTGATAACCTTCACCGCCTGCATATCTAACTTCAAGATAATTATTTGATAACTTTGTAAAATTTAGACCAAAATATTTAGAATGTGGTAGGTTAAAATTACTGGGATTTGCTGGACCAGAATATAGCAAACTTTTTTCAGCAATAAATTTAGTTTTTGGATAAATATTTAATACTGAGTTTTTATAAATTCTTTGGGTCCTAGATTTCGCAGATGGCCACATTTCAAATATTTTAGCCTCATCTAAATTTAAAATATATTTAAATACATTTAGGGTCTGTAATTTACTTTTTAGCTCTAAAGCATCCTCATTTAATGAAATATTAATATGAATTCCTGTTCTTTCACTGGTAAATCCATGTTCTGCAATAAAATTAAAAACCTTAAACATTACATGAATTGCTTCATTATACGGCATTACTCCAGTAATAAGCTCATTCATTTTAAATCCGCCTGAAAAATCAGGTTCAATTTTAAATACGTTTTGAGATACCGGTTGACGTGAATGATATGATTCAGACCATTCTACCTTTTTACCAAGATATTTAGTTAATTTTTCAGAAAGTTCTTTTCTACTAGTTGGTGAAAAAAACTCGAATTCAAATCCAAGATTTACATTTTCAAATAGGTTTCGCTTGTTTATATCAGTATACATATCTTATAGTATTTATCTATTAATTCCAATAAATGGAATATTTAATCTAGGTCGGGCATTATCAATTATTGAAAGAACAGATTCATCCCTAATAAACAGTTGACTTACAATAAATTCATGATCTTCAGTCTGGATCATTGTATTAAATAGTCTAATATTTGCAATTGAATAATTAGCACTAGGAATTGACCAAGATGAAGTTGTATTAAAAGCAAAGGCTTGAGTTTTTACATAATGTGAATACACTGGAAGAATTTTATTAAAGTTTTTAATATTCGCAGGGTCCTGTCTTAGGGAGTACATATTAACCTCAAGTTGATTAAATTCAGATGAAATTGGAACAATTAGTGGATACCATTTTAAATATTCAATATTACCTACTGGAAATGAATATTGAGTTTCATTTATTTTGACATAAATGGTTAGATTAGGTACACCTGAGTTATCTACAATTGTGCCTGAGATGACTAATCCTTTTTGTGTATAATCATCATATCCTCTAAAAAATATCACATTCTGGGCAACCCTATTAAAGTTAACAATTGCGCTAAATGTCATATTTGGAGTATCAGTAGTTGAGGCTGGCTTTTTATAGACAATTGCATGCTCAGCCTGCTTAAGTTGAATTACATTAGCCGTGGCTACTAAATTTCTACGCTCAGTTGATTTTAGGCCAAGGTTTTTATAACCCTCAACCACTACATATTTACCAGAAGCAGTAAATGAATCTTTTGGGCCATTCATTTTAATTACCGCATTTTGGGTTGCATTAATTACAGCAGCATCACCAGTAACCAAATTGTTTGATAGCCAATTACTAAAAATATTACTGGATTCATATGCATAAACTTCATATGGAGAGGTTGTTGTCAATATTTGAGCAGAGGACGATGCAGATTCGGTTAATGTATAATTAACGAGTGCAGGCAATACTCCGCTCAGGTCATAATAATATTCAATTAGTGGAGAATAGTTAAAAGTAATATCTAAAATTTTATTTTTTATGTCTGGGTGTAATCTTTGTCTGGATTCATCAAACTTGGTAGAAATAGTAGAAAATTGCTGTTTGTTAAGTGCATCTTTTTTCTGAACTTCAGCCTCTGCTCCAAATAATTGCTCAGTCGATACAATAATATTATCTAAAAACGTTCGATCTGCGGCTTTCATAAACATATCAATATTTGGATTAAATTTAACCAGTTGGATTTTCCAATAGATTGGCTCTAGTCCAAATCCTCTATATAGATATGAACCCTGTATTTCGTACATTCTATTTACCAATGGAATAAATATGTAGTCGCGTTTTCTAGGCTGAGACTTTTTTCCAAAAATCATTTGAAAATAGGTATTATCAATATGAATTTCAAATGGTACATCCATTGCAAAATCAACTCCAAAATCAGTAAAGTTCGGCTTATTATCTGGGAATTTATTGTCAGGTACCAGTATTTTAATACACTGGCGGTCTGTTGTTTTAAATAAGGTATATTCTTTAAATATAAAATCAGTTCCTTCTCTATCTGGCTCAGTTTTAAAATAGATAACCTCATGCCCAAATAATTTATTGGTTTGAAAGCTTAATTCATGAGCAATTCCGATTGCTGTATTAATTTCATATGGTTTAAAGCTTGCTTCACGTTCGGCAATTAGGGCCGGACACTGTTCTGATGAACAATATGTGGTTGGTGTAAATAAATCAGCCTGTATTTTAGAACTCTTAACTCTAATTTTTATTTCATTTACAGCTAATGGGGTTGTGATTGCACTATACGTAGAGTCGTCATATTCATATTTAACCTCAAAGAAAATATTAGATTCTGAGAATGCTAAATCTGTTAAATTAGTTAAATTGTCTTCAGTAAATGAATACCATAGCGACCAGTTGGCCTTATCTGTTGAATATCTTAATTTTCTAATAAGGTAGGTTGAATTGGCTGAACCCAAGTCAATATCATCAACAAACCCAGTTATTTGAATTGCCTGCTCTAATGGTTCTCCGGTTGAAAAAATCCTGTAATTTTTACTGAAACTAATTGAATTTTTAGATACGTCTGGTATTATTTTATAAGCTACAATTTGCATTTAAACCATCTTTTTGTTATTTATCCCAGTGTTACCGGAAATACCTCTCAAATAAATAATAATAAACTGGGTTACTTTATGAAATCTCTAAACCCTAAACAAATACTTGACCCTACCTGGATCTGTCAAGCATATAAAGTCGACCTTGAATATTATACATATCTTCTTCTTGGGGCAAAACAGGCATATCTTAAAAATCTAGAACTTGGAAAATTTGATAATTTTTATGAAATTGTTTTTCACTATTTAAACATTAATACAATTATATCAGATGGTAAATTATATGATTCTGGTCTTAATGTGGTTAATACAAATATTAATTTATTATCAGTTATTTCCCAGCTTTCTCAAAAGACAGATAGTCTAGGTAAAGAAATTATCAAAGAAACTTCGTTAATTTTAGCAGAGACAATGACTGAATATTTAGAGAAACAGATATTAAGTTTAGAAAAAATACATTTTTATTTTAATAATTCCTGGATTCATAATCAAGACCGGGTTTATTTAGTGTGTAAAACGCTTGAGCCAGATCACTATGAAATTATTAAGTTAAATTTAAAAAGTACTAGAAATCTTGGATATTCGGTATCAGTAATGAAAACTATTAAATTACCTAATTTAAAAGAAAATAAATTTAAAGACCGACTATTAAAAGAGATGCCACTACTTAACGATTTTGATCCTGATAAAAATGTAATGGTAATTGGCGGCGGACTTAATATAGATCCAATAAACCGAATTTATTTAGCAAAAGATACAATTTTATTAAATCGAATTATGAATCAGTTGCATGGCTTTGATGCAAATGCTCTGTTAGATTTCCATAGACTATTGGAAAAGCAAAAGAGCATTCCATTTAAATTAAAGGTTTAAACGGCTTGCGTATGCCCAGTTAAATAACTACCGCTTATAACAACATCAATTGTATTACCGTTGGCTTCTGATTGATTATTAATGGTTAAAAAATCATAAATTGATACGTTTGAGCGTATTCCACTTACGTTATTTAAAAGGGTAGGATTTGCAGAATAACTTTTACGATTACCATATAGTCTAAGTTCAGGATAAACATTTTGAGTTCCCTGATCAGTTCTAACAATTTTTGCATAAATAGAAGATGGATCAATCGCTTCAAATGGATGAGTTGACTTGCCACTTGTTCCAACTCCGCCCGTTCCTCCAAAAGAATAGTCCATTGGGAAGGTTCTAATACACGCGGCTGTATTTGAAGTATTTCTTGGATTTAATGAAACCTTAAATTGCATATCTGCTGTTCCATAGCCGCTTTGGCCAGTTCCGTTAAGATCAGGAAAATGATTTGGTATTCCAGATATTGCAAGTTGATATTGTTCTCGACCGTAATAGTGATGCCAAGTACCAGATGGTGTATCATTCGCAATATTTCCAACATCTAATGCATCAATATTATCATATGAGGTAAATGCATTAAGCGGAGCCTGTGCACCACCGGCTGGATTGTCATCGCTCGGGGCTAAAGATGAAGTATTATTGATGTACCAATTTGATATTGAAAATTTAAGTGTAAATTGAATTAATTTTCCAATTTTTGTATAAATTCCATAGTTTTGACTAATAGTTGGAGAATTTGCACTTAATACACCAGAGCCGCTTGTTCTTAGAGCCTTAGGGCTGCCATTGTATAAATAGCTAATTGTTGGCACAAATGTACCTTCCTGATATTCGTCGAGAGTATTTGCATCACTGCTTGAATAGGTAGGAACTGTACCAGTAGAGGTTGCAAATGGAATGGCACTTGCTAATCTGGTATTTAAAATAGTAATTGCTGGATTGGCCTTAGTTCCTCCAATTCTAATAGAGTTACCGCTTGTCCCAGAATATAAACCTATATCGCCGCCACTATTTGTGCTTAGTACTATACTATCAGTGCCTGCACCTGGGGTAGCAGTTGATGAAATTGTAATAGCTGAATTTGAGGTAATTCCAGTAGTCGCCAATGTAATATTAGCAGATGAATTGGTTACAGTAATTGGTAATTTAGCAAATGTAATTGAAGTTAAGGTGTCTGTACCGTCTGAACTAATTATAGCCTTTTTTGTACTATTAGCAATATTAGTTGAGTCAAACCCTATTGCTAATTTAAATGGGCCTTCGCTAGATACTAAATGAATACCATCAACTCCAGAAATTGAACTTGTTTTAATGCTATCGCTTGCACTAGCCTCAGTTATTCCAGGATTTAACGTCATGGTAATTACTGAACCTGTACTATTAGTTGCAGAGGTTTTTTTATTAACTCTCCATTTCATTTTTGAGGTTAGGGCTGGTGTAGTTATTCCATCCGCTGCATGTAGATTAAAATCAGTTAGAATAACACTATTTCCACCAAAACTTCCACTAGTATCTGCCATTCTATATTTTCTAATTCTTAAATTTTGATAGGTTGGACTTACTACATAGGTTGAACTTGTACCAGCAGTTCCATGTAAACCCTCAGTCAATTCGTCAACTGACCCTAATTCAAGTTGATGTCTATATCCAATATTTCCAGAATATTGACTTGATTCGGTTGGTGCATCTGCGCTATTAAAAAATGAATATAGAGAAAGTAGTGAAGTATACGGAAAAACCTCATCGGTTAATGCATTACCTGCCCTAAGGGTAGTCGGCGTAACCGTATATCCATTAGTATCAGCACTACCTGCAATATAATATTTTACGGTATTTGCATCAAAATTAAAAAGTGTAGCTTGTGAATTTTGAGAAGTAGCGTCTGAGGCTTTCCAATTTGGAAAATTTGTAGTATAGTTTCCGCTGGTTCCAAGAGTAGTAATTCGGTCAATGCCATTTGAATTTCTAGTATTTACAATAAGTCTAGAAATAGCAGAACTGTTTATGCCAGTTTGCCATGAGACTGTGCCGGCTACCGAAACTGCATTAAATATATTACTAAAATTTGTAATAACTTCCCAATTTGTACCAGCTTCATTTTTTTTATAAATCGCAGTATCGCTAATGTAATAGTCGCCAACTACTGAATTTGCAGGCGAGCTTGCTCCTAGCGCTGAGGTTGATCCACTAGTAGATGACCAAATCACTGGACCATTTGTTCCAGGCAGGCCAGTTGGTCCAATTGGTCCAGCTGAACCGCTTGATCCAGTTTCTCCAGGTAGACCGCCTTGGCCTACACCTAGTGCAAGCAGCTGATTAAAATTAAAATTTAATTTAGATGAAATGTCTCCAGCACTATCGTTTGAAAATACTTCTTTTAGGTTGATGTTTATTGCCATTAAATATAGTTAATTTTTAATTTTGGAACTACGCTAAATCCTGAGCCATTTGGTATTAAGCCAGTTGGTATTGAGCCAGTTAATATTGCGGAACCTGTGTTATTTATTTGAATAAAATTTGAGTCTAGTGCATATCCGTTACTTACTAAATTATCATATGACACCTGAGAAAAATTAATAAACTTAGTATTAACAAAGGTATCATTTATAATTGGAGAATTGATTCCTTTTATATAAAATTCAGCAAGGTCTAGAGTATATAATTTAGATAAATTATCTTTACAATAATTTAAAAGATATTGTTCTTGGGTTAAAGTTCCAAAGACTAGAGGATCAGTAGTTAATATGCTATTTCCATCCTTTCTAAAAAATTTATTAAACTGGAACCTTAATCCATTTGTAATTAGGGCCTTTGAAATTATAAGCTCTAAGTTTATTTTAAGTCTAATTTCATTTTGGAATGTTGCATATATAATATCAACGGCTTGTCCATTTACCGTTAATTGTTTAAACTGAGCATCAGTTATTTCAAAATTAGTAGTAGTTACTTGAACTGCATTAAATGACTCAGCCGTAAGGCTCATTGGTAAATTAATAAGCTTTGAAACAAACGAATAGTCTTCGGTAATTCTTCTACTTCCAGGTATTAGAGTATAGTCAGTTTTAGTAGTATATAACCTATGATAATTAAAATCCCAACTACTAGATAGGGTATTATAACTTGTTTTATCAATAGGTGACTCATTAATTAATGGATATACTGGTAAATAAGTGTCAGAATCTTCAAAATCTAAAATTTTAGATTCAGCATATTTAACTAAATAAAATTCAGGTATAGTAAAGAAATTTTTAATCTCAGTATTAAAAAATACATTGGCTGCAGATAAATCAGTTGAGCCTAATTTAGAATTAAATTTAAAACCAGAAACCGGTTTATACACAATATCATATTCTCCAGAATATCTAAAAATCTCGTATGGAATAGAAACCGATTCTTTATGAATTACTCCGCCCATTAATTGTTGACTTGCAGTTTGAACAAACTCTGGACCAGTTGAAATAATTGTAGTTTTATTAACTTGATCAGCTTGCTCAATTGATATTTGTATTTGTTTACCAGGTAAAAGTTTTCCATCCATATATGATTCAAAGGAAATTAAATCGGAATTATTTAATAATAATTCACTAAAATTAGCAAAGGATAGATTCTTAAATAAATTTAAGAAGTAATTTTTACCACCAAATAGTTGAAATTGTTGAGTATTTAATAACCACTCAGGGGATGATCCACTTGGAAAATTTGATTTATTTAATGTAATCTGGTTAACTCCAGTAGAAGCATTGGTAACTACCGCAGGCTTTAATACAATAATATTTTGTGTACAGGTAATACCCCAATCTGGAACATGTGATGTGTTTGCAGTGGTTTGGCTACGCACGGATACGGTAAGTTTATAAAAATTTCCAGTATTGGATACAGTCTCAGTTACCGAAGTAACCGCACCAATTAAATAATGAACCGTTGGTTGAGCAATAGCATATATTTTAACAATATCTCCAATTTTAAATTTAGACGGAAGAGTAAATGATTTAGTTATTACGCTTTGTCCAACATAGTTAATCGCTAAATTTAATTGACTAATAACGGTAGTGGTAGTAGTAGTTACACCACCGGCTAGCGTGGTAGTAGTTGTAGTACCAGAGGTAATAGATGGAATAACTTCACTTAGTATATCATAAATAACAGTAGGTGAATCGATTATTAATAAATTGTTATTTACAGTTTTAAGTGCATGGGTAGTTGCCCCAGATCGACTAATATCTAATGAGGTATTTGTTAAATTATTATTAAATTCTGCGCTGGTTTTTAATAATATTGAAATTTCACCAATTGAGTTAATAAACATTAATGGAGAAAACGCAGGTAGCGGTGCAATATCTCCATTAGTTGGAGTAGTTAGAGTTGAATGACTTGCACTACTTGGATTAATAAATTCCTCTAATTTAAAATAGTTTTTGGGAAGATTTTTAAGATTTGCACCAGGTATAAAATAGCCATTCTCAGTTAACTTCATTGAACCTGGGCTTAAATCAACCCCAACTGCAAGCTTAACCGTTGAAAAGGCAGAGGCTGTTGTATTATATTTTTTATCGGTGGCTGCATATAAAAAGGCATAGGTTAAATTAGAGACACCATTTGAATTAAATGAAATTCTATAATCTCCAAATATTGATAATAGAGCCGGCTTAACTATATTTAGGTTTAATTTGCTTAATCCAGTTAAGGTTGGAGGAAATCCAATTGATCGATAGTCAACCACTTTAACTAAATAAATTACAGACTTTGGTTCAGGTAACGGTAAATTAGATGGTCCATATATACCTGGACTAATTGCAGTAGATATGTATGCTGGCAATATTTTACTTGTGTCAAATTTTTGATCAAGATTTTTATTATTGACTGAGCCGTTTGTAATATTACCTGACTCTATTTCATTAAATAATTTACTTTCAGAAAATGCAAGAATAATGCTATGTGTGTCTGTATATTTAACTAACGCGGTTTCGCCAGCCTTTGGTACATATACTCCATTAACTCTATCATTAACGATCGACTCTCCAGTTATTGCATCAGTAACCGTTGCCCCAGTAAATGCCTCTATTAAATCTAAATAGTAATTATTGGTATATAATTTTTTAACTGGATCTGGTGAAGTTACATCAACGATTGTGTCAATTTGAAAACTACTAATTTGATCCTCAGTGATGAGACCATTACCCGTTAATATATTACTTTGGTCAACTCGATTATCCCTAGCAAAGTCAGAGTCAGTTGGAATAGACAATAATTCGTTACTAATTTTTGAAATATCACCAAGCGCAACTTCAATCAATATTAATATTGACTTTGCATTAATATTTTCAATAACCCTATATTTAATTGGAGATTGTGGATTTATTAAATCCTCAGGTACAGGTTTTAATAAAATACTAAAATTATAGTCTTCAAATCGGGTAGTTCCAGGTAAAACTAAACCTTCCTTATCTAATTCTGAAAATTTAAATTGTATTCCATTAAATAGTGTATTATATTGACGGCTAAATGAATTATTCATTAATTTAGAATATCTAAACTGTGGAAAATCTAATTCAATATTATCAAGAGTTGGAACGTATGTAAAATATTTTTCAAAATAAGAAGCCTCACTAATTAATAAATTAATATCTAATGGAGAATTAAAATAGTAATAATTTTCTTTAAGTAGGTCAATATTACTTGAATAGTTAAAATCAGATTCAATATAAAACCATTCATGTGTTAGCTTTTCAGCATTTGGTGACTTTTCTCTATGTGATGGTCCAAAATTATCTTTTCCAAATAAAATATCAGAATTTAATCGGTACGGATTGCCTCTAGCATCGGTTGAGTCAATGATTCCCCATTTTGAAATATACGGAATAATTTTACTATCATTTGCAAATTCAGTTGAATAATTCTCTAAGTATGCAGCATATTCACTAATTAAATTGTTAGTTTTAAATTTTTCTTTATATTGATAGGTTGTTGAATTTGGGTCCGGCGCACTATGGTCTGCTCCAAATCCAAAAAATCCAGTAAAATTTTGAAAGTTTTGATCCTGATCTAGTATTGCAATATCAAGACGTTGAGCTGCCTGGTTTTGAGGAATTAAATTGGTTTGAATTAATATTACATTTCCAGAAAGTACAGAATATTTATGTAAACCCAATAGGCTTTGTGAAATATATTGTGTTGAACCTACGGATATAGTATATTGAGTTTCGTTTACTAAAATTATACCTGAACCAATTGCTCTATATACATATTTAGTAAAATCTAAAATAGCAATATCTTTAGGTATATAATAATATTGATATAAATCAATTTCTGGTATTTTAGAATATTGAGTTGAATGATATTCAAAATTAAAATCCTTAATTTCAAACATTGATAAAATACCTAACTTAGGTTTTACAATTTTTCTAAGTTCAATTGAATTATAGGTGATTTGAACTTCTTCGTTATCTTCTAGTATTAACGTTGCGGTATTTAAATAATTAGAAAGAGTTGACTCAGTTAATTTAGAATTAAGTATGGACGTAGAATTACATATTCTATTAATTTTAGACCAGTCAGTTGCGGTTTTAACAATTATATTAGGTAATTCAGCTTTTATATTTTCAATATTAGCAAATGATATTACTGGCTGGTTCATCTTTGCAAATCCTCCATCCGCATATACAATATCTGCAGTATTTTTTCCATTTATATAGATGCGTGAGGTTGGTGATATATATTTAATTGCTAAGTCTGGATAACTATGACCTGGCTCAGAGACTTGTATAAAAACACTGTTTGTAATACTTGAACCTAATAGAGTTGTATTAGTAAAGTTGTTTACAATTGTTGCAATGGTTTGGGCTAATTGCGTTAAATCCGTAAACCCTACTGAATTAATTTCAGCATTATTAATATTTACATATATTCTAGAACCTAATACTCCTGGTATATATGAATTTCCATTCCATATCCATTTAGATCCATTTATACTTGATTTATACTGAGTACCAATTAATTCTGATGTATTTGGGCTAAATGTTGGTGATCCACTATTTGGATCAGATGTATTAAAATTAACAATTGAGATGGTTGGATACTCTAAAGAATATTTAGTATCTACACTTGTAAAATAGTTATTTACAAATACAATATCATCGTATTTACTATGTGATTCACTATTATTAAATATTGAACCAGCTGGATGATATATTCTTAATACATCTAAGTGGGCTGGTATGCTATTAATTGTTATTGAAACTGCTGCTCGTGTATCTAATGAATACTTAACTGCCGGTTCTTGAGAAAATAAGTCCCCTGCGCCAAACGTTTTGCCTATATCAAATGAGGTATCATCTACTGAAAATATTACGGTTTGACCCGTTTGGCTAAAGGTAGGTATTGAATAATTTGGAGCTTTTATATTTAATAAGTGTAATTCTCGGTCTTTTGTTTTTAAATATGGAAAATATAATAGGTCTTTATTTGATAGGGCTGAGTTTAAATAACTTAAATCAGACTCTACATTAGTTCCTCTAAGTACAACTCCATTCTGATTAGTTAAATTATATGAAATTGTATCAGACTGTTTGTAGATAGTCATTAGCGAATTTAAATTATCCTCAGTTGCATTATACATTGCTGGAATATCAATATCAAATTCTTCAAGATCAATTGAATTACAGTATATTCCAAAATATCTATTAATTTCATATTCTGGAGATATTAAATCGTTAAATAAAAATTCTAAATTTAATATTCTTGGATAAATTAAATTATTATTTTCAAAACCACTAATTATATTTTTTTCAAGTCTTAATTGAGGAATTGATCTATTTAAATTTAACAAAAGCGGTATTTCAGTATATGTACCAGACGTAATTGAAAGACCTCGATATGTTGAATTTGCATCGTTTTTAAAATTAATATATAATGGGTTTTTGTTATACTGTTTATCAAGTTGAATTCTTCTAATATATTTTCCAATATTAGTAGTTTCATCTATTAAAATAGTCTCAACCGCTTTTGCATTTTTAAAAAGATCAAGTGCAAAATCTGATTTACTGAAATTAGGATCTGCAAGTTTAGATTTCCATTCGCCTACTGTATAGTTTGATGCTCCAGGTATTTTAAAAATAACAAAATATTCAGGTAAAACTTTATCTAAATATAATGGTGCAAAATAACTAAATTTTTCATCATATAATCTTGAGGTTAAATACTTTGCACCACTAGAATATAAATCAAAATCATATTGATCTTTTAAATTGCTTGCAACCGAATCAGTGTTAATTGTTGACCCTAGTGCAAATGAAATATTTGATGGAGTATTTCCATAATCATAAAACTTATATATATTAACTGGGTGATTTGAGTTTGGATTTACTCTAAACTTTTTGTATTTTCGATTAGCCAATTCATTAGTTGCATCGATTGAATTTAACCAAAGATCACCAGCTGAGTCAACGGTAAGTTTAACGTTTGAAGTTAATTTAGGGTTAGTTCTAATTAATCCAAAGCTTACATTACGGTCCGCTAATTTAGTATATGAAATATTCGTAGACAATCTTTAATTAATTATTTTATCCTCCAACTACTGCGACTAAATCACTTTGACTAATTGCGCCAGATTGTGCAATTTGAGAAAGTGGAGTAACTGATGCAGTTTCACTTTGATACTTTACTGTTGCTAAAATGTCAAAAGAAAAGGTTTCATCTTTTAAATAAATATCTAATCCTAACTTTTTAGAATATTTAATATTTGTTAAGCTTATTTCTGGTCTATTTCCACCAACATTTGCTAAATAGTCAGAAACTCGATATTGAAATTTTAATGGTATTTGAATAGAATTAGCTGAGCCAAATTCAACAGTCCTCTTTGTTATAGTTGGGCTAACTGCATTTGATCCAATTGCTTGATATGAACCTGGTGAAATGAATAGATATGCACCGCAGGTATATTTGCCTATTAAATATTTGTCATTATCAATAAATGAAGTTTTTATAGGGCAGTTAATTTCTTTAAACGTTCGAGTTTGTCCAGAAATAGAAGGTGCTACTGGTAATCTATATGCAGATTGTTGAAAATATCTTGCGCCTAATGCATTCAATATTTCATTTTCGCTTGTTTCAAAATGAACTGCATGGCTAAACGGTAAAGTTTTTTGACTTGTTACAGTTGACAGGCTAGTAGGTCTATAAATTTGGTTCCAATTGTTATTGAATGCTCCATTTAATTTAATGTCTGGGTGATCGGTTGATATACAAAATTCCGATAATAGTCCTCCACCGACTGGCGCTCCACTCACGTCTAGTGTTCCATTCCAAACATTTGAATTTGTTGATAATTGATAGCTTGTGGTATTTTTTTGAATAGTGAAGCTAGATAAGGTTGGATCAAATGGAAGATAGTGGCCTAGTGCATATGGAACAGTTGTTCCATTTATTGTGTTTCCTCGATAGTCATAGTTAATGTACCCAGTATCAGTAGTATTATACGAAATATTATTTGGATCTTGGGCAGTTATTGCAAGTCTATCACCTTCTATTAAATTATTACTTAGATCTACTGATTGTGCTCTATTATAAATTATTTGGCCTTTTACTTGAGAAGACTGATAGCCATTGGTGTTTGTAAAACCTCCAATTGTTCCAATTACCGCTGAATTAATTACAAGAGGAGCAAGATCATATCTTAATGAGGTATGGTATGGTTCAGATGGTGAATTTATTGGGTTTGATAGTGTTGCAATTTGACCAAGTGCGCCAGTCAATGCTGATATCAATTGAAGTGCGGTTTGTGAAGTATTTTCTAATTGAATGGTATACTGTCTTGTGATTACTTTGCCGTGTTCATAGATACCACCATTTTGAATTTGATCTTTATAATTACCTGCATTAAGTTCAATAGTTTGACCATTAGTTACAGTAATTTGATTATTGGCTCCGTCTATTATACTTACCTTCAATGTGCCAGTTCCGCTAGCTAACGTTGCTTGAATAGACTCAAGTGTATTGGATATTGTTTGTAATTTTGAAAAAAGATTTATAATTCCTCCGCCTGTTGAAAAGAACCCGCTAGCAATGTCTTCTGCTCTATGCGCATAATACTTATCTGCACTACTAAATGCAGTACCTAAGTGTAGGTCTAATCCTTGCGCGCCTAATTCCGTTTTAAAATTAATTTTAGCTTCCTCTGCAAATATTCTTTGCGAAACTACGCTGGCATCTTCAATAACTGTAAGATTTTCTGGAAATGAAATTTGAATAATATTAGACCAGGCTGATTCAATTGGAGAATCCGGCCAACCTGCTTCAGATAAACTTTTTATCTGTATTTCAATTATTTCGCCTTTGCCTATTGGTATTTCTAATTGATTACTATTTACAATATCTGGATTTACGATATCTTCAACGGCCCATTGATAAAAACCAGTAACTGGATTATACTCTTTAGACCTAGCTTTAGTTAGAAATTCTTTATATGCAGAAATTACTCCAATTGCATTTGATCCAGTTGTACTGGCCACACGGGTTGGAGTAGTAGCAGCAGATTGACCTGACCGATTCAATATTTTATATCTAACTTTAAATTGAACAATTTCTTGAAAACCATATCCATCAGGCGATTCGGTGGCTGCTGGAATTGACCACATTCCTTTAACTGAATAAGCTGGAGGTTTAATTAGAGTCGGTACGGTTGAAATTGCAGTAGTAATTGTTGAAATTGTACTTGAATATTGAGTACTTAACGTAGCTCTTTGCGCAGTTAGTGTTGTTAATTCTAAAGTTTTTTGGGCTTTAGCCGCAGCCGTTAATTGAGAATTTGTATTTATTTCATTTCGTAAGCTATTAATTTGAGAATCCTTTTCTCTAATTTGTGTTTTAACTGTCTCTAGTGATGAAATACTTGCTTTTACACTATTAACGTCATCATCCTGTTTAATATGATCATTATCTTGAACCACCACAAAGTTAGTATTAACTAGTGTTGGTGCAATTGGTGTAACTCCAATTGATGCTGGTATTTTCTTTTCTTTTGAATATTCAGTAAATAATAAACTAAAATCTGATATAAAGCTTTGGTAATATTTAGATAAGGTAATATTGGGTCCAGTGGCTTGGGCTATTGTTAATTCATTTGTGTATAGGCCAATTCCTTGAGAATATTGTGAAGTTGTTTGTTTTAATCTTGTACTAATTGGTCTAAAGAAAATTATTTGACGTTCATTAAATCCAACATTTACTTGAAGGTTATTACTAATTAAAAGATCAGGTTTTATTGAAAGAGTTGAGCCAACACCTTCAGTTGTAATTGCCTGATTGCCATATATTTTAGTTAATATTACTGAATTTGTGGTAGGATTTATTGAGTTAATTTTATATTCCGAATTATCGCTAGTTATTAATATATCATTAATAGCTAAGGTTTCTTGCATAGGGTTATCTAAGCCATCTATATATTTAGAATATCGAATAGTATCTAATGTATAACTATTTGTTGTAATAATAGAAGATGCAATGATGTCAGTTGTAGAAACACGAGCTGTGTTTATTCCAATAATTTGAAAATTCCCAGAGTTTCTACTACGAGCTGGCGGTAGACTTTGTTCGTTTACATCAATTGTGTATCCAATTGAATTGGCTGTTAAATCAGCAAGTGCAGTAGTATATAGTATATTAGTTTGACCTTTATATACAGTATCAAAATAAGCAAAATTATCTAATGTATTTAGTATAATAACTCGAGTTATTTCAAATTTATCAACATCAGATGTTATAATATTACTAACATCTAAGTCAATATAAATTAATGGACTTAAAAATGATTCAAAAAACCAATTTGTTTTTACATTAAAATATTCTGGCTTTACAAGAGACTTTGATGAAACTGCATTTAAATCTTTTATAACAGAGGCTATGTCTTGTAGTTCAAAACTTTTAGTTACTCCATTAGAGGTAACTGTGATTCTATTACCATTTGCACCTAGTAGAGAATTAAATTTACTATCAATATCATTTACTTTTCTTATTAAGCCTGCATGGGATGCAACCTGAATAGGTGCACTGGTTGTTCCGTTTGCTAATGTTTGAGTAAATGTTACAGTAGGATTCGGTGTTGTTAACATTTCATTGAGTTTAATTAAAAACTCTTGCATATTATTAATATCAACTCCGAGTTCAGCTAAAAAGTCGGATAGGGTTGTGTTATCAGCCATTTAAATTATCTTATTATTTTATCAACTTGAAATGTTAAGTTTTGTGAATTAATACACGTAATCTCAACAATAGGTCTTCCAGTTCTACCATATGATATTGGAAAATCAGATGCGGTTAATGTAGCAATGGTTACACCGTAATTACTCTTAACATCTGTTTTTATTTTAATATTATAGTTAGTTGGTATTATTTGAGAATCAAATACAATTTTTAAAACTTGACCATTTTTCCAAAAATTTAGTGAATTATTTATTCTAATCTCAAAATCTGAAGATAGGCTAAATACTAATCCACTACTATGTTTTATATAGGTATTTGAGGTACCTAATGATTCAGTAAATATATTTGAAGTGCTTGATGCTAAATTAATGTCAACTATTTTTGAATAGGCTTGTACAGTTGACGAAATTGTTAATCGCTGTGGAACTGTTTTATCCAATTCAATACCTTGACCTGGTTTAAATGGTTCTAGATCATAACTGGTAGATAAAGAGCTTTTGCCAGTAATAAAATTATTTAATCTAAGATTTAGACTTGTAATTAAATTAGTAATTGATGATGAGTTTTCAAAAGCAGAGGTTGAGGCAGACACTGTTTGTTCTAATCTGCTTAGTCTAGTGCTTAATTCAGTTAATCCATTTGTATTTAATATAGCAGCAGTAGCTGCTTCTAAATCAATTTTTAAATTAGAAAGTTCTACTAATTTATCATTAAATTTAGTTTTTAATTTACTAAATTCAGTTAATACATCAAGAAACATATCTAATCCAAATGTGGTAAAGTCATTTATCGATCTTTCAACTGCAACATCTTCAATTGATGTATCAAATTTAAGATTTATTTTATAGGCAAAAGCATTACCGTTAGTTCGGTTAATTACATTTGGCTTTTCTTTAGTTATTGTTGGAATAATAAAATTAATACCAGTTTGTTCTATCTTGTTTAAAAAATAGACACCATATAAGTTAGTTTCACTAATTGATGGATCAATAGGATCGTATACATCATAATAAACAAGAATTGCATTAAATTCAAAATCTGCATTTGAAACTGAGTCTGCTAATTGAGCAAAACTTTTAATATCTGGATTAGCCGCGGCTACTTGATAATTTGATAATTTAAAATCAATAACTACTCCATCTAGGGTTGATCTTAAATATTCAACATCTAGGTTAGTAGAGGGATATTCCTTATAAATTTTTTGAGTTTTAAATTGTGATGATGCGGATACCCCATTGTATGTTCCTTTTCCTATTTTGGCACCATAATATGCAGCCTTATCTGTATGATAACCATTTAATAATTGGTTTGATCCCCACCAATAACCTATTCCAGTAGGGTTAGTATTTAAAATATAATTATTAGCAGAATCTAACCAGTCAGGAATTTCGGTATTCCACGCAATATTGGTATTAACTACGTCAGATATTCCATGATTAACTAAATCTGAATCTAGATCATAATATGCGCGTAAATGCATTCCAGAATATGGATGAGTATCGTTATAGTGTCGGCCATTTAAATATTCTACATCTAATGGATCACCGGGAGAATTCATAATAAGCATATCCGGATGATAGTTATGATCCGCGATTGAATTAAATAAAATAGTTGGAGTAGTACCTACTGTTGTTGGTACATGAATATAAATTTCACTATATGAATTATCTTTATTACGAACTGAATTAATTACATCAATATCTGCAATATATTTAACTACTCGGTTATAGGTTGTGCTACCAGCATCTCCCCAATCCTCAGCCCACCGGGCTTCGCTAGCTGACAACCCTGAACGCAACCCTGAAATTGCTTCGCCAACAGCAGCGTCTCTCCATCTAATTGCGCCTAACTCCTTTAACCATTTAAAAAAAACTCTTTCCGATACGTTTAACTTCTCTTCTCTTTTATATGCAGCTTGTGAAATTAATAAACTCTCAAAGTTAAGAGCATAATTTTGAAAACTAAGGGCTAAATTTATATTTTGATTTGCACTTAATCCTTCTAATAATGGAGACTCGCCAAGAGCTAAAAACTGAACATTATTATCAGTAGCCAATGTGGTAGGTATTCCAATTTCAGGAATACGTAAAAGTGCAAATTTAGAAAATTTAAACTTATTAGTATTATTAAAAGTTAAGGTTAAATCCTCAAGCGAACTTTGAAATGTATAAAACATTCCTTTTTGTGTCTGAATTGGTTTTATTAGTGGAGCAACTGCCATTTATAGTTAGATTAGTTTTATTAGTTTATAATAGCAATATTATTACTATTTGTAACTGTGTAATATGAAAAATTAGTTGAGTGTTCAGTTTTTGTAAAACTTACACTTGTTGCTCTAGGTTTAGGTATAGCCGCGGCTTGAACATTCCTATTATAAAGCCGAACGTATTGTAGATATGGTGATGTAGCAGTTAGTGCAGTAATTGCACCGGTCACTGTGGTTGGAAGAGATGGCCATAGTGCACCATTTATATAACCAGATTTTAAGGCTGAAGCTCCTGCGCTGGCAGTTTGTGTAAAACCTGATATAATATTAATAGCTGCAGCGGTACCTGATGCAACTTGGGCTTGAGGCCAAGTTGATGTGCTTATTTCAACATTACTATTATTAAGTAAGTTATTTAAAATAATAGTAAAGGTTTGACCTGCAACTGGTCTACTTGTAGTTGATGTAAAATCTTCATGTAATAGTAAATAAATTGGATTGGTTGCAGCTAGGGTAAATGCAGCCGGAGTTTTTAAATTAATATATATAAACTGAGGATCTGTTTTTGAAAGTGTTAAATTTGCGTATAGTGCACTACTAGAAGTTGGAGTTGTAATGGCTGATGTTAACTCGAGCAGTCTAACGGTACCTACTGTATCAAAGTCAGTATTATAACTTTGAACCGCTGCCTGTTTTTTAATATTAACTTCTCCATAAAAATTTGCACTAATCGGTGTAGTTGCATCGCCTACGTGTAAACCTCTATCTACAATACCAGATCCGCCAGATGTTGGAAAGCTAACTGCTGCGTTTCCTACAGTCGTTCCAATAACAACTGATGGTGTTAATACTTTAGAACCAGCCGCTAATGAGGTTAAGGTTTTGGTAAAGTTTATATTATCCGCTAAGAATGCTGAGGTTCCAGCCGTCTGAGTTAAACTTGCAATTGTACCAGAAGTACCAGAAGTACCGCTTTTAAATAATAATTGATTTGAAATAACTGCATCATTGGTATATAATTGTTGAATTGGAATATCAACACCAATATATTTATTTACTAAATCAATTTGAAGAGTATTAATAATATCTTCTACTTTGGATTTAACAATTATATTATTTGCATTAACTATTAATCTCATATCTGAGATAAAAGTTGTCTCCAATAATGAAGATGTGTTTAGGGTTGTTTCGGTAAATGCCATTTTTTATTTATTTTTTCTTTATTATTTATTAAGCATATATTAACTATGCTCTATTTTATACTTTCTAATGTTTAATTGTTTTTCAATATAGTTTTTATACTCACTTGGGGTAACTAGGGTTGATACTATAATACTAGAAGTTGAAATTGAGTGATTTCCTCTAGTGTCAACTGAGTCAATATCAAGCGTATAAGTACCAGGTTTAGTAAATCTCCATATAAAATATGAAGTTGAAATAACTTTTACAATAAGTTGGCCATTTAAGTTTAAAGTCCATACAGTTTCAATATTTGAAACTAAGTTCGCAATAGTAATAAAAATAGGATGATGTAATGGAACAATTAATGAACCGTATGTTAATTTAATATTACTTAAATTAAATGAATTTTCATCATAGTTTGATGGTAAATAACCTGTTTGACTTGCTGGAATAGACGATGGGCTAGTTTCTGAATTATCATATTTAACAAAGTCTTTATCAATCCAATAATTAATATTGGATGCAGCCGCTGGAGTATATGGGTTTAAGGTCTGCAGACAATCGGCAAACGGGCAGTCTAAAAATAGCAAGTCTTCATCAATTCGTAACTTTACTTGTGATAAATTCTGTTGAATTTTATTAAGTTCAGTTTGGTTAAATACTGAGGCTGGTTTATTAAATGTGTATACTGTATCAATTAAAAATAGGTTAAAATCAGATAGGATGCCTGCTCCGTGAGCTTCATCAATTATAATAACCGTTTGGCCAACTGTCATTTGAGTAATAGTTCCTTCTATATAGTCGCCATTGTCATTTTGAATTCTTAATCGGTCCCCTACTGCTAAATAGGTATTGCCATATAGAGTCTCAGAACCGCCAAAGTCGGTTAAGGTATATTCTCCATCGGTTATTGCCGGTACAGGTACACTAGATGGGCCGTATACCGTTTGGGGTAAACTAGATGGGCCGTATACTAATGGATCAGTTGATGATATTGTTAAATTAGCAGAACTTGGAGTCCATTTATTTAGGCTTGAATCTAATCCAGTTACAATAGATATTAATTTAATAATTGAATGATTTTGCGGATCCTGATAGTTAGCGGTTGCTTTTATTCGGCTAAGAGGAAGTGCGCTAGGCCCTACTATTGTTTCAATTATTTTATATGAATAATTAGATAAGCCAGCTTCAGAAGTATTTTGTAAATAGTTTAATAGCTCTTCAATTGTTGGATTAGCGAGTGTAGTTAAATTAATTTCATCAAATCCACCAAATTTAATTGCTACTAAATTTGAGTTTAAATTATATTGATAATCTTCGCCTCTTAGCGTAATATAGAATCCATCTAATTGATCGGCAGTCAATCCAAAATTACTAAAGTTAACATGGTATAGATCTCCAAGGCTAACAGTTAAATAATTAGAAATAGTGGCCTGTCCATTAGCTGAACCTGTTCCCCAATTATTTTTAATTGTGTCAGTTGATTGAGAATATGGAATTAATGAATTTTTTGTATTTGAAAGTTTAATATCATTATGGTTTGAGCCTACTCCATAATAATTAGAGTAGGTATTCCAATCTAAATAGTGATTTGAAATTGAAGATAGGCCGGCGTTTATTACATTTGCATATGGATAATATAATGGGCTATCTGCCAAGTCTCCAATTGTTATATTATGTAAATTCTTAAAATCATATCTAAATTTATCAGGTATTTTAGTAAAAACTTGGATAAGAGGTTGGTCTGGAGAAACTGTAAGTTTTTTAAATTTAATAGAGACTGCCCCTGACATGTCATGAGCTCTAACCTCAATTGTATATTCTCCAGTATGTGGTAATATGTGAGGAATTTTATTAGTACCAATAGTACTGGTTCTCCATTCAAATCTATAATTTTGAGGACCTGTTATAATCCATTCAATTTCATAAACATTTTTATATTTAAGATTACCGATTGTAAAGTGTCTATCAATTAATTGTACGGTCCAGCCGGTGAGTGTACCTTCTCCATTATAAGAATATACATCAATTATTATTGTATTACCCGACATGCTAGGCGGGTTTATTTCAGTAATTCGGCCTATCATATAATTAGTATAATTAGCTGATTGATATACTTTAATATAGTCGCCTACTGCAAACGGCTGTATGGTTGCACAACTAAAATATTTAAGGCCGGTACCGATTGTATTTGTACTCGATGAAGTGGTTGCGGCTACTGTTATAAAATCAATAAATTGTATTCCATCTAACTGTTGTAGTGTTAAATCTGGAACATATGCCTCTAATACAATTGGGCACCCTATTTTATCTGAAGTATCATCGCCCTGATCTAATGGGCTTACACTATTTGGATATTCAAAAATAAATGATTTAATTGTTGAATAGTAGTCTGATATTGCTTGGATTAAGGTATCCTTTTTATCAACCGAATAATATTGGCTTTCATCGTACGGATCAGTTAGTCCTAAATTAAATGATGTTTCTGGAAATATTGAAATTCCATTAGCCTTACGATACAGGGATTTAATGTCTCTAATTTTTAAATAGTTAGAATTTGCATTTTGAATTGTATCTACTGTATTATTACTAGGTACAAACGCACCATTAAACGATATTAAATTATTTGCACTAATTGTATGGTTAAAGCTTGAAACATAGTCAGGCGGTTCAATTATATTAATTTGGTATTCATCGCTAAGACTAAATGATTCAATTGTGGTTTCGTCTATCCAATATCGAATATTAAATTTTTCAAAATAGATAAATTCTCCTATAATATCTTTAATTACAACATTGATTGGTATAATTTCATCTTTTAATTTTACAACAACCCCATATAATTTAAAAAATATTTCATTTACTGTAAAATCCGTAGTTGTAATAACATTAGGTAAGCCATCGTCGTCATATGTATCTCCAGCTTTTGAAAATTGATAGGCTAAAGCAAGAAATTCTGTTTTTTCAAATTTACTGCCAGTTTTTATTTGATTATTGGTATCAACTAAATCAAGAGTATCGTCCTCGGTGATATTTAATAAATCAGTAATATCAACCATTGCAAATTTAGTATAATAAGGAGATCGTGTATCAATATCTTTCCAATACTCCTTTACTCTTAATACGTCACGATAACCCATTAAGCTAAGTATATTTAATAAACCCTTATAGGTTCCAATATACGGATAGATTTGATCGCGGTTTACAAGTATTAATTTTCTAATTGCATTAAGCTCTTTATAATCAACTAATCCTTCTTTTAAATCATAATCTTTTAATAGTAGAGCATCTTGTCTATTAAATTTAATTCCAAAGTTAGCTAACCATATCCGAAGTCTCTCATCTTCGCCCTCTCCTTCTCCATAAAACGTGAGCTCTAATACTAGGGTTGAGGTAGTTGTTGTTTTATAATAAATTTGTAAAACTCTAGCATATGCAATTTCATCAGATGGAGTAAATGCAATATTTAACTGTAATGGATAGGTTAAAGCAAGGGTTCCAGTCTGTCCAAAATCACTATGGTTAATTGTAAGGTACTCCTGTTTATCAAGATAGTTATAGGCAGCAGAACCAGTTCCTTGGACTAATACATTAAATAAAAATAAATTAGTTTTATTATTTGCAGTTTTCCATTTTACCTCAAAGCTTGAACCTGATTCCATTTTAGGAAAGGTATACACTCCATTGGTATTTTCTAAAATAAAAATATTGGAGCAATCGTATAGTTCCAGTGATATTGGTAAAAAATAGTCGGCGCCTTCCCAGTTTCCAGAACTGGTTTGGCCGAAGTTATAAGATTCACCATTTTTATCAAAAAATACTAGATTATCAATATTCATTTTTATTATTAGAGTACTTTGGGTTATTTATCAAAACATTTATGCCGATTAGATTTAAAAGCGCCAGTAATAGGAGTTATTGACTGCCGGTAATAAATGATTAAATTGTATAAATTTCAGAGTCTCCGCTAAAACTTAAAGATACAAATTCAACCTTTTCGCCTTTACCTATATGTTTATGAATCTTTTTATATTCTTTAGCATATCCATTTTTTGCAATTTGTGTAAAATAGGCAAATGCATTATTTGATTTTTCTTCATTAAAATTTCTCCAATATCTTAAAAGGTCAAGCAGAGCTGACTGAATACAGTCCTCGCGATCTAATGGATTTGAAAATGTTAATTTTAAAATAGCCCGGTTTGCAAGTAGTATAAAGTAGTTAATTGCAATTGGTGAAAGTTCTCCAGCTGTGTGCTGATAACCTGTTTCTGCATTTAGTCTGCCGTGTTTGCACCTAATAATTTCATTGGTAAAGTCTCTATTATTAATATAGTATTTACTCTGTTTTGCTTTACTCTTGGGTTTAATAGGTTCTTCAGCCATATTAGTTGGGTTCTTTTAGTGATTCGTATATTTTAAGTACAGCTAAATACGAGTCAATCATATCCATAAATGGAGATTTAACGTCTTGGCCTTTAAGTATTTGGTCATTATATTTATTTATTGAATTATGTAGATCGCTGCCTATTGCTAATTTAGGTGAATTTTTAAAAATTTCATAAATATCAAATTTACAGGCATTACCTTTTGCACCAATTGCATTTTTAAGTTCTCCAGGTGAAAATATAAACAGTTTTTCAGCATGACCAGTTAATAATCTATCTAAAATTGACTTTCTTAACATACCCGTAGACTGGGCAATATCGATAAGGGCATTGCCTTGCGCCCCATATGCAATTCCTTCAATAGAAACTATTACTCTATCGTCAGTTTTCACTTGGGCTAGTATTTCTGTCACAAGACTGTCTACTAGGGTTGAATAATTTGATAATTTTGACCTTTCAATTGCAGAATAAGTAGCATGGTTCTTTTCTCTACTTGGCAAATGAATAAATTTAATAGATTTATACTCTAACTCAATATCGTCTAGAAACTTTTTATGAACTTTAGTGGTTTTAGTATTGACGCAGGCAATCCAGTTGAAACTTTTGAAGTCTCTACTGATGCAAACTGCTGGAAATTGTATTGAAAAGTCTATTCCTATTACTAACAAGATTCATACGAGTCATTTTACATATTCTACTAGTAAAAAAAATAGAGTTTTCAGAAAAATAATTAAAACTATTTAAATAGTTACTGTAAAAAAAGGGTGTTGGGTGGGTATAGAGCCTTAGATTCTTAGTCTACTTATTCTTTTTAATTATAATTATAAAGATAATTAGTTTCTTAGCTTCCTAGGTACCTTAGAGGCCTATTTCTGAAAATCTTAGTATATTTTTATTAATTAATCTAATTTTAAATTAAAAATATGTTTGATCCACATCAACTTGAGAAAATGGTATTTTTTGATATCGAAACATCAGGTTCTAAATCTGACCTTTCACAATTATCATCAAAAATGCAAGATCTATGGGAAAACAGGGCTGAATTATTGAGAAATCAGTTGGCTCTTAAATATCCTGACAATATTGGTAAGTCTTCGTCAGACCTTTTTAAAGATAAGGCAGCCCTGCATGCTGAATTTGGTAGAATTGTATGTATTTCATTTGGTAAAATAAAATTTAATGAAACCGGCGAGCCTGTTGCACAAATAATTTCATATACCGACGACTCTGAGTCACTATTATTGGAAAATGCATTTAAAGTAATGGCAGGTTTCACTAAAAAAGGCTGTAAATTAACTGGCCATAATATTAAACGCTTCGATATTCCATTTCTATGCAAACGCGCATTTATTAATCATATTGAGGTACCCCAGGCTCTTCAAGTATGGGATAAAAAGCCTTGGGAAATTCCAGTAATTGATACTTCTGAGCTTTGGAGCTTTGGGGCATGGCAAGAGGGATTTACTTCACTTGACCTACTTTCAACTGTATTGGGATTACCTTCGCCTAAAGAAGAAATGCATGGAGACCAAGTACACAGTGAATATTATGCAGGAAATATCAAAGAAATACAAAAATATTGTGAAAAAGACGTTCTTGCACTAATTAAAATTGCAATTTCCCTTTCTAACCTAAACCAAATCGAAGAATCTAATATAATATACAAAGTAAAATAACCAAAACAAATTGAAAGAAATTATTTTTAAAACTGAAGCTAGAAAGCAGTTAAGCGAAGGGATTAATGCCTTGGCTGACGCAGTTAAAGTGACTCTTGGTCCACGAGGCCGTAATGTTGTTATCTCTAGGGATAATAGTGTTGCAATCACAAAAGATGGAGTTACCGTTGCTAGAGAAGTTCATTTAGAAAATCATATGGCAAACGTTGGTGCACAAATGGTAAAACAAGTTGCCAATAAAGTAGCACTGGAAGCTGGTGATGGTACTACCACTGCTACCGTATTAGCCCATGCAATTTTTACTGAAGGCAATAAATTAGTAGTTGCTGGATCTCATCCAATGGAACTTAAAAAGGGAATTGAGGCTGGTTGTAAAGAAATTATTGAAAAATTAAAAGCTCAAAGTATTCCAGTTGAAAATTTTGAAAAAATAAAGCAGGTTGCAACAATCTCTGCAAATAATGACGAAGAAATTGGTCAAATTATTGCCGATGCAATGGAGTCAGTTGGATTTAATGGTATTATAACTGCTGGCGAAAGTAATACTGGAGAAACTTTTGTTGAAATCGTTGAAGGTATGCAATTTAATAGTGGATATATTTCTCCGTATTTTATTAATAATTCTGAAAAATCAACAGTTGAGTTTGAAAAACCATTAATTTTATTATATGATGGTAAAATAAGTAACTTAACTGACATGTTACAATATTTAGAGTTCTCAAATAAACAGGCTCGTCCATTATTAATTATCAGTGACGGCGTAGAAGGTGAAGCCTTAAATACTCTACTTGTTAATAAATTAAAAGGTACCCTACGAGTTGCTGCAATCCGAGCTCCTGGCTTTGGAGAACAGAGGCGACTGAGACTAGACGATATTGCTACCCTAACTGGTGGCACAACTGTTTCTGAATTAGACGGTGAAACCTTAAAAGATTCAATTGCGGCTAACTATGTAGGTAGCTGTGATCATATTGTAATAACAAATGACACCACCATGATAATTGGAGGACACGGAAAATCTGACCAAATTGAAGCCTTAACTGGTTCATTAAAAGAACAAATTGAAAATGCTGGAGACTCTCAAAAAATGATTTTAAAGGAGAGACTTTCTAAATTTGAAGGTGGTGTTGCAATTATAAAAATTGGAGCAACTTCTGAAATTGAAGCTCGTGAAAAATCTGACAGAATTGACGATGCATTGGGAGCAACAAGAGCCGCTGTCGCAGAGGGTATTATCCCAGGCGGTGGAATAACTCTCGCTCTCACTGCATCCTCAATAAATTTAGTTATGCCAACTCGTGATCAACAATTAGGAGTAGACTTACTTAAAAAAGCCTGTCAACAACCATTTCGTATTATTTTAGAAAACGCTGGACTCAGTGCAGATGTTGTTTGGAATAATATCTTAGCCGGTAAACCTGGTTTCAATGTTAAAACTGAAGAATACGTAGATATGATAGAGGCTGGAATTATTGATCCAGTTAAAGTAACTAAAACTGCACTGGAAAATGCAGTTTCAATTGCAGCGCTTTTATTAACAACAGATTGTCTAATGGTGGAAAAACCCAAAGTAAACCACTAATTATATAATAGTCCATAGCCATCGACGAGTCTTGCCTGACCGGAGTAATCTGTTCAGGCATTTACTTTTTAATAAATGACTATAGATAAAATAAAATAACTATTCATAGTTAATGTCAGAATTAACATTTAAGGACATAATTAATCAGGTTAAATGTGAGGCTATCCCAAATATTATATTTACTGAGGCTGATTTAGCCAAGGCAAAAGCCTGTATCAAAACGGTTGCTGATCCTGATATTTTAATTACTAACCCAACCGTTACAATTGAAGATACACTTTCTAAAACTGGCTGTATTCCAGAAGCTACTGAAAAAATCAAAGAGATAATTGCAATTGAAACTGCAAAAGTTCCAACCAGTATAAAAGCCTCAATCGTTAAGATTAAAGTTGAAGAGCTTATTGATAACCTTGATATTATTAAAATATACAGTCAAGAAAGGGTTGATTTTTTTAATTCAATAGTTGATATAACGGAACCTCTTGCCTCTCAATATAGGTATTGGGAAGACGAAGTTGATAGGCTGTCAACCGAAATTGACCAAATTACTCTCACAATTGCCGGAAAAATTCCAAGTAGCAAAGATACCTATTTACTGTATTCTGTTGCGGAGCAAGCAACCGACGCGGCAAAAGGATACCAAGACGGTTTTATTTCCGCTATTATTACTAAAATTGCCCAGTTTTCTAATTTATATCCCTCAACTATTGTTTACGCTACTGCTATTAATACCTATCGAATTATTAAAAATAATACTGAAGCTAATATTAATTTAGCAATTAGTAAATTAGATCCAGTAAACGCAAACTCACCAACTCTTAACTTATTTGATACCATAGATAATATAAATGCCAATGCTGATTCTACTGTATTAAATTTAAATATAACTAACGCAGCTCGTATATTTACTCAATCTTTTGAATACGTAAACTATATTAGAGATGAATTGCCTGAGCTAAATACATGGATTACACTACTTAAAAACTTAGCACATGCACATAAAGAAAAACTAAATTTTCAAAATGAAGCACTGGTAGCCCAGTCTCAAATTTTAAACGGGATTGATTTGCTTAATACCGAAGCTGCTAACGTATCGACTCTTGCATATGACATTTCTGAATTATTTTCAAAACTATCTGGCCAAATTTCAGTGGGCTTAAAAACTCAAATTATTCCAAGTAATCCTAGTGATATTACAATACTTAATTTAAAATTAGTTCCTAGAATTATTGATGGTAACTTTGTAAGAATTAAACTGCCAGTTGAGTTAGAAGATGGATCAGTTGGCTATATAAATGTGAAAGACTCAGAAGGTAAGTTAACCAATCCAGTAATAGATATAACTCCAGACACTATTATTCCTATTAAAAACAGCCCGTATTTAACTACTAATATATTTGATGATGTTTATACAATTACTAAATTTGGTAAAGATGAAGAGGACTCCGAGATAACTGAGCCTGAAGATCTTGACTCATTTTTCGACTACAATAATCTTCCACGTAGAAGAAGTCGAGCTGACTATTCTAAGATACCTGGTTTATTATATAATGGATATTTCCCATATCCATATAGTGGACTCTATAATAAATTATCAAATCCAATTAATAACTTCTTTACCCTTGCGGAAAGAGGCCTTAGTCTTAGTCGTTTTCTGATTGATCCAAGTTTAAAAGATACACCTGATGCTGCTATTATTACTGAAAAAATTGATAATACTCTTGATGATGACAGTGAATCAAATAAAAGAACATATTATATTTCAAATATAGAAACCTATTCTAAATTTTATGAAGACTTAGGTAAAAATATTACAGATAAAATTAATACAGAGCGTACTGAAATATATCCTTCAGTAATTAATGATATAGTTAATGATATTAAACTTGTTGCACGCAGAGAAGTTGCTACTTTATTTAATAAAATAGTTAACTCGTATATAAAATTTTCAAAGCCAGTTACCTATTCTGTAAATAATAACTTACAGAATTTACAAAATACATTTACATATAATCCAGATCCTACACTGTCTACTGTGTATCAAGCCTATCTACAATCAAATTTATTAATTACTAATAGACTAACCGACTGCACAACTGAATTAGAAAATTTACAGCTAATAATCAAGGAAAATTCTCTAGACCCAACCATTTTAACTGCTAAAATTTTAGAAATTCCATGTTTTAAAGAGGCAGCCGCTTCTATTGAAAAACCGGCTGACGATTGTGAAGTAGCTGCTAGACTTAAATTAGGAAAGGATCCATTTATTATTAGAACAGTTGATGGAAATGACTCAGGCCTTCCAGATTTTACATCACAATGTTATTGGAAAGAATTTACAAGAAGTTTAAATAAAGTATCAATACTTCCATTTCCAGACACAACTGGACCTCCTCCAGCAAATTCGGGATTTAGATATTATCCAATTAATACATTTGTACCTATTCCTGGAGTAGGTATACTTACACTACCATTACCTCAATTCTATAAACCATTAATTTCAATACCTACGCCATTAGGTACAATTGTAATAATACTAGGATTACCAATTACTTGCAAAAAAGTAGTAGTAGATGCAATAACTGCCGTAATAAATGGAAATCCAGTAACACTTGATATAAACAATGATGAAATTAGAATAATTCCATTTCCAATTCCTTTACCGTCTTTATATGTTTTGTATTTTGGACCAGATGGACGTAAATATTTAGCAGTATCAACCAATCCAACCTGGTTGTACAGTGACCCAGCCACTAATAAACCACTTGTTCTTGGATATGAATTAGATAATGGTCCAGACTCCAAAAACCCATTGGGAATAAATATAAAGAATCCATATAAAGGTCAGCCAATAAAGGGCGCATTAATGTCTCCTTTAAGTGTTGTTGCCGCTGCTGAAAAGGCTGCTAGATTAGCCAAAATTGCTGAGGATATCGCCGCTGGTAAAATTCCATTTTTAGATAAATTAAGTGAAGCCGAAATGATGTTAGCCATGCTACTTGGAGCTGGCGGAGGCGAATTTACTAACGATATTGTTAAGATTCAAAGTAATATTAATAAACAACTTAATAAAATTGGTGATATACCAATTAATGCAATTTCTGCGCTTAAAGATAAAGTTAGGAAAAATAGGGCAGAGCAAGAAGATGATGCCTCTAACGAAACGGACCTAGCAAAAAAGAGAAAAGATAGAAAGGCTGCTCGTGATGCAAATCCACTAACTATTCCAGAACAAATTGATGCAACTATTGAGGATTTTACCAGCTTTTACGATAAAAAAATGAAATTTGGAATTTTACAATTTCCAAAAGATGCATCTAAACATAATCCAGGTCTTCCTGAGGTACTTAAGTGTGTTGAAGATATTATTGAATTAATTGCATTGGGTTCAGCTATACCGCTGGTATCAACCCTACAAGAACAAATTATTACATTAATTGCAATAATTTTAGAAACAAAAAAAGTAAAAGAGTTATTAAAAAAATATCCATCATTTAATCTTAATACTGAGCAAGGCATTAAAGACTTTAAAGATTTATTAAAGGATTTTTTTAAAAGTATATTAGACTATATAAAGGGAGAAAATGTCGGCCATGATACTGATGAGGACGTCAGTGAAGCTGAAAAGGCTGAAATACTTAGAGCTAAAGCCGCTAGACAAGAAACAATTAAAAAAATATTATCAGCAACGGCGGTTGCTCTACTTAGTATACCTGCAATAAATATATTTGACCTAAATAAAAAGTGCTGTGAAGTTAAACCGGTTGAATTATTTCCAGGTGTTTCTCCAGACTTAGCAATTGCTCTTGCTCTTATTTACGAACTTTTTAATGCATTAATAAATTCATTAACGGCTGAAAGTATTATGGAATTATTGGGACTTTCTCAAATTCCAAATGATTTAGCTAGTACACTTATTCCAATTATAATTGAGCAGTTAATATTAATGATTCCGCCAATTCCTTTACCTAATATTGCCGGTTTTATACAATATATTACACAATCAGTAATACCAATGGTAACATCATTGTCTGTTTTAAAATCAGTAAATCCATTACATCCTCCGCTTGTTCCAATTGTTATTCCATTAGACCCATTAATAAAAGCTTTAATTGGACTAGGATTGGCTGCTCTAATTGAAGCAATTTTAAAATTATTATTACATGCTAATGAATCAGGTTCCCTTACTTTAACCGCTAATACATTTACGGTAGGCGGAGGTTCAAATTCAACCCAAACCATTACTGCAACCACTAGTGTAGATAAAAAATTAATAACTAAGGTTCTTACTACTGCCTGCGGAAAAGATTTAACGGTTTCTCTTGAAATAGTTGGAGAAGCTGGTTCAAATTCTACGATTGCAGTAGATACAAATGGAAATCCAATACTTAAAACTGTCGTTATAACTGTAATTTCAAAAACTGGTAAGAAGTTTAGTTTACCTAAATTACCATTATTTCCAATAGATATTTCTCAATACTTATACCTATTAACCGCGGCTGACCTAATTGAAGTAGTTAGGGAACTTATTACTTTGGTATTTGAAGATATTCTTATTCCAATTGCAACAATCGTTGACGCAATTGCTGCAATTGCAAAGGCATTAAAAACATTTTCATATAATATAGTAGAGGCTGCTATTCTTCAAATTAACTTAATAAAACTTGCAATAATGAAAATTGACTCTGAAATTCCACCAGGTCTTAAACTAATGATTGCAAATCCACTTTTAACTAATATTATTAAACTTGGTGCTCTACTTGCACTGGAAGAGATAGAGCCGACATTATCTCCAGTTGCCTGGATTGCATCGCTTAGTCTATGTGCACTGGCTCCGCCTATTACATTTACTTCAGTTGCGACCGCTAGACTATTTCACCCAATCCTTAATAGTGATGATCTTCCTCCATGGGAAAGACTTACTCATAAAAATCCATTATTTACTATTTTTCTTGATGAATTGGCTTGGAAATTTTCAATGAACTCTACTGGATCTTTAATATTCAGTTCAAAGTCTCCAGGTATATTTCCAGGAATTCCACCTATTAATCTGGCTTCGTATCCTCATATTCTTTAATTTATATATGGTTTAATTAAAACCAATAGTTAATTTTCTGTATAATTTTATATACAAATAATCTATGCAAACTACCCATATTCCAAATTCTCCAGATTTTGATCTAGTATACGGTCAAACAAATTCAAAATTTAATACCTCAATAAAATTAACTGAGTCAGACTCAGCGGCTGGTATGAAAATTTATTGTAAAGAAAACTATGCTCAAGACCTATACGAAATGTATTCAAGTCATAGCTCTCATTCAATGATCAGTATAAAAGACTTTAGTGAAGGCCAATTATGTACAGTGATTGCAAAGAGTATTGATTTTGATAATAAGCTAATTGTTACTTATGAAAAACACTCAAAGTCTTCAATATTTATTCCATTTAGAGACTTTTCAGAAGAGCCTTCGTTATTAGTTAATGGAGACTATCCTAGAGAATTTAAAGCCATTATTACAAAAGTTGACAGTGGAGAATTTTATGCATCTGAAAAACAGTGTGCTGCAATTTCATATAGAGATACGCTAAACGACTTCTTAAAAACTGATAAATGGTTTTATGTTAAAGTTATTAGCTTGGTAAAAGGTGGATATTTAGCGCTATACAAAGGAACCGTTAAATGTTTCTTACCAGGATCTCATGCTGCTGCCAATGTAATTCGTGATTTTAATGACTACTTAAATACTGAAATTCCAGTAATGATAGAAAATTATGATTCCGTTAATGATTTATATATTATTTCATACAAGAAATATATCAAACATACACTTCCTCAAAAAGTATATGATTTAGAATTTGGTAAAAAATATACTGGAATTTTAACAAATAAACCATATGAATTTGGAATATTTATTGAATTTCAAAATTATTATACAGGATTACTTCATAAATCTGAATTTGCTAATTATATTGAAGACACAAGTACTTTTAAATCAGGTGATGTATTAGATTTCTATATTAAGGACATTATTGTTAAAAAAGGTGAACCTAGAATTATTTTAACAAATGATTTAGCTAAAGTTGATCAAGAAAAAATTACTTGGCAAAAAATAAAAACTGAAATAGAAGGACGTACCTTAAATTTTGTCCTAAATAAAGATAATTTTTTCATTGAAATCACGATTCCTGAAACTAATGAAATTTTCAAAAATGATGTAAATCACCTTAAGGGTAAATTCCGAATACCTAACGATGGAGAAGTTAAAATTCTTAAAGTTGATACTATTCGTAAAACTTTAAAATTAGATTTTATAAACGCGTAATATTTAGCAGTTATTGGTATAATAAATAACCTAGATGCAAGAGTCAAGTTTAATTAAGAAGTTGAATTTTTATAAAATTAGTCAAATTATTAACAAACAAACTAATTATAAAATTCGGCTAAGTACTCAAAATGCATCAAGTAAATTAACAAAACATTAATTAAATTAAGTAATGAACTTACCAGTAGGTCATAATTAAAAAGTTATCTCTACAGGCCAGGTAATTTAGTATATTTAATTAGAAACATTAAAAAAATAAAAAAGAAAATGAATTTAGCAAGTGAAATTTTATCAGACGTAACGGTTTATATGAAATACGCCAGGTTTCGTAATGATGTACAGAGAAGAGAAACATGGGAAGAACTTGTAACTCGAAATAAAGAAATGCACATAAAGAAATATCCACAGTTAACTGCTGAGATTAATGAGACTTATAAATTTGTGTATGATAAAAAAATTCTACCATCAATGCGTAGTTTACAGTTTGGTGGTAAACCAATTGAAATTTCTCCAAATCGTATCTACAATTGTGCATATTTACCGATCGATGATTGGCGTGCATTTGGCGAAATTATGTTTTTATTATTAGGCGGAACTGGTGTAGGCTATTCAGTACAGAAACACCATGTTGACGAACTTCCAGAAATTAGAAAACCTAATACTACTAAATCTCGTAGATATTTAATTGGAGACTCAATTGAAGGCTGGGCAGATGCGGTTAAATTATTAATGAAGTCTTATTTTGAAGGTGGTTCTACTATTAATTTTGACTTTTCTGATATTCGCCAAAAAGGTGCACTATTAGTTACGTCAGGTGGTAAAGCACCAGGCCCTCAACCCTTAAAAGAGTGTTTAATTAAAATACAGGGAATTCTTGACTCTAAGGTTGATAATGATAAATTATCTTGTATTGAAGTACACGATATTGTTTGTCATATTGCCGATGCGGTATTGGCTGGAGGTATTCGTCGAGCTGCATTAATTTCTTTATTTAGTGCAGATGATGAAAATATGATTTCTTCAAAGAGTGGATCATGGTGGGAACTTAATCCACAAAGGGGCCGAGCAAATAACTCAGCGGTCTTATTAAGAAATAAGATAACTAAGAGCTTCTTTATGGACTTATGGAAAAAAATTGAAGCAAGTGGAACTGGAGAACCTGGAATTTATTTGTCAAACGATAAAGATTGGGGTACTAATCCATGCTGTGAAATTGCTCTACGTCCATTTCAATTTTGTAACTTATGTGAAGTTAATGTCTCTGATATTACTACACAAGAAGATTTAAATGAAAGAGTTAAAGCTGCTTCATTTATTGGAACTCTGCAAGCTGGCTATACTAATTTTCATTATTTACGTCCAATATGGCAACGTACTACTGAAAAGGATGCTTTAATTGGTGTTGGTATGACTGGTATAGGCTCAGGATCAGCCCAAAAATTTGATCTTAAACAGGCTGCTGACCTAGTAAAAGAAACCAATGTAATTGTTGCAAAACAAATTAAGATAAATGCATCAGCCAGATGTACTACAATTAAACCATCAGGAACTTCATCATTGGTATTGGGAACTTCTTCTGGAATTCATGCATGGCATAATGATCACTATATTCGTAGAATTAGAGTTGGAAAAAATGAGGCAATTTATTCTTATCTTGCAATTTATCATCCTGAACTACTTGAAGATGAGTACTTCCGTCCGCATGATACTGCTGTAATTTCAGTTCCACAAAAAGCACCAGCCGGTTCAATATTTAGAAATGAATCTGCAATTGAATTACTAGAAAGAGTAAAATCTTTTTATTCAAATTGGGTAAAAACTGGTCATCGTACCGGTCAAAATACTCATAATATTTCTGCAACAGTTTCAATTAAACCAGACGAATGGGAAACTGTTGGTGAATGGATGTGGGATAATAAATCATTCTATAATGGCTTATCGGTTTTACCATATAACGGTGGAACCTATATTCAAGCTCCATTTGAGGACTGCTCTGAAGAAAAATACGAAGAAATGTTAAAATCATTAACTGGAATTGACTTATCTAAAGTTATTGAAATGGTTGATAATACTGACCTATCTGGCGAATTAGCCTGTGCTGGAGGAGCTTGTGAAATACAATGATAATTCCAGCTAAATATGACTGGATTTATCAGTTATATGTTGAATATATTAGTAGTTATAAAAATGCCGACTATTATTACAAAAACGGTAATCTAATAATGACCAAACAATATCATACAAAGCGAGGTTCATGTTGCGGAAATGGTTGTAAACACTGCCCATATGATCCAATCCATCAAGCCGGTTCAACTTTAAGGCTTCACTAATCTATAACCTAATTTAGGCGGGAAATTAATTTCCCGCTTTTTTTGTATAAATAAACTAGTAAAAATATAATTAATACCTATGAGAATATTAGAATTTAAAGAATTTAAGAATTTATTATTAGAGGATGAGCCTGCAGCACCTCCTGCGCCAGATGCTGCAATACCACCGCCACCGCCGCCGCCACCGCCTCCTGCTCCAGATATGGCAATGCCACCTCCTCCAGATATGGGAGCCGGCCTTCCGCCTGATCCGAATGCTCCGCCGGTTACTCCAGCGGCTACTACTTCTCCAAAAATTATTTTTATTCAGGATGCAGAGAATAAAAAATGGTTCGGTGCACACGATGGCCAAGGTGGTGTTAAGAGATTTACTCAATATGAAATAGAGCCAGAGGCTCTTACTAAGTGGTTAGAGGTTCATAAAATGGAATCAGATAAAGATTTAGTAATGGCTGCCCTTGCTGGAAGAAGAGACTTTCCTGCAAATATTTACTCGGAGTTTAAAGAAGAAGTAACCGATGGTTTACTTGGAGTAGATAAAGGTACAGTTGATGTTACATTTGATTCAGATGACAATTTTAAAAATCCAACTAGTGACAATTTAGAAGTAGTATTTTTAAGATCAAAGTAATCACTAGCTAAAGGTTAAAATTAGTGATGTTTTTTAATATACTTAAAACCGGGTGATATTTCTTAATATAATACTCTAAAAATACTATATTAATATGACACCAACATGGTTAGAAACCCTTAAAAACTCAATCAGTCAATTAGAAACTGAAACTACTAAATTTTACGAAAAAGGTAATAAAACAGCTGGAACTCGTTCTCGTGCCCTTTTACAAGAAATTAAAGCTTCATGTCAAGAAGGTCGTACCCACATTCAAGCAACAAAGACTACTGCTCCTAAAGCATAATCTAATTACTTATTATTAAATTAAGGGCAAGCTAATCACTATGCCCTTTTTTATTGAAACCAGAATTAAATTATATAGTATAATTTATATAAGTAATATAAAAATCAATAAAAAGAAAAATGGAAGATCTATTCAATCTAAACACAGACGACTTTACCGGCAAGGCCGCAAGTCAACGCAAAACCGATGACAACATTTACAATCCAGGTCCAGATCAAGGACAAAATGGAATTTACAAATCGATTATTCGATTTATTCCTTGGGTTGGAGATCCATCAAAGAGCAAATACAAAAAGTATGCTGCTAAATTAATTAACCCTTTAACCAATGAGCGCCTACTCGTTGATTGTCCTTCTACCAATGGAAGTCCATCAATCTTATGGTCTCTTGATATGGAATTAAAGAAATTAGCAACAGACGAGCCTTCAATTGTAGAAGAAATTAAAAAGTATTATAACCGATACTATAATTTCTATTCATGTATTTACATTAAAAAGGATCCACAATATCCAAACATGGAAGGTAAAATTAAAATATATTCATATGGATATACTATTGATAATTTAATTCAACAGGAAATTAATCCAGAATCTGAGTTAATGACTATTCAAAAAGTTAATCCATTTTCATTAACTGCTGGAAAAGATTTTGTGCTAGTTATTAAACGTAAAACCAAAGCATGGAGAGATTTTAGTTCAAGTAAATTTATGAGCGAAGTTAGCCCATTAATTATTACAACTCAAGGCAAGGAAATTCCAACCTCTAATGATCCAAAGGTAATGCAATTTGTCTCTAAATACTTTAAAGAAAATTCTCCTGACTTAACTCAATATTTCTATAAAGATTGGACTGATTATGAATATGAAAAAGTTGCAGAATATATCAAAGCAATTGTTCCATATAAACAAATTATTGATAATTTAGTAGGTGGATTAAAGGATGAACGTATGAAGAAGCATTTTACAAATACAAAATCAATTTCAAGAACTGTTGCTCCAGCTGGAGAATCATTAGAATTTACGCCAGCCGCTCCTCAAACAAAGGGTACCTCTATCTCAATTGATATTGACTCTGATATGTTAGGCTCTACTGCATCTAAACCAACCGCTGCTCCAGCTAAACCTGAAGTTGATGAATTAGATTCAATATTTAATGATCTTTAAAAAATTATATTAAAATGAAAGACTCTACATACATGACAACCGCTGCTCCAGCTAAACCTGAAGTTGAAGAAATCAAGACTGAAACTGAAAATTCTGAAACTAATCCTAAGAAGCCATTAGCTACTTTGCTATCTAGCATTAGCTATGAAAGTCTAGAAGATTACAATAAGTTTTTAAACAATTTAACTCTTGAACATGCTGTAATTGTTTTAATTGCAGCCGCCACTCATGCTCAAGGAAAAGGCGCATATACAATTGAGGAAGCTGAATTAATTGCTAAATCAATTACTAAATTAAGTGTAAAACCAGAAGTTAATTCAATTGATAAAAACTAAATTATGAACATAGTAATAGACGGTAATGCATTTTTGAATGTGGCAGTAAGTATTGTAAAAAATATTCTATCTACAAATAAAAGCATTGGCGAAAAATATTATGTTTCAGATTTATGGTCAACTGATAAATTTATGTTAAAACAGGCTAGCAAAGATGCATTTAAATCGTTTTCATTAAATTATTTAGGTAGTATCTTTGCTCCTTTTAAAGAAAATATCTCTTCGGTATTTTTTGTATTTGACTCAAAGAGTTGGAGAAAGAAATTTATAAAAGAGCAGTTTGAAGATCATGGAGCTGGCGACTTTTCATATAAAGGTAACCGCAAATATGATGACAAAATTTATCTATTTTTTGACTACTTTCAAACTGAAGTTTTACCTACTCTAACCGAGGAATATGGAATCTTATCAAATCGGGTTACTGGAGCTGAAGGCGATGACTTAATTGCATACATTTGCGAAAATTTAAATGAAGATATCTGTATTTGGTCAGTTGATACTGACTTAACTCAATTATTAGAAGGTGGATCTCGTAAAGTAATTATGATAATGCCAAAAATGATGACTAAATTTAAGAAAATCTATACCACTGCAGATATCAATGATTCTGTAAATACTGATGTAGACCTATTTAATTTTGAAATAGATTCATTAGATAATTCAACTGTGGTAAATGTATTAGAGAATCTTACTAAAAAAGACTATAAACACTTTATAATTGATCCAGCTCTTGATATTTTAACAAAAGTTTTATCTGGTGATAAATCTGATAATATTCCAAGAGTTCATCCAAAATTAACTCCAGCCAAAACAGCTAGAGTAATTGAACTCGTTAAGGAATCATTTGACTGGACTACAATTAAGAGTCTAATTGATTCGGGTGACTCAGCATTTATGCCTAAACTTAATAATATTACATGTGAAGTCTTAAAAATAGATGAGCCTAGCGAAACTCTAGCGATCCAGAATAACCTATTACGTAATCGTTCTATTATCAGATTACATACCGCAATGTTTCCAACCGAGATAACTGAGGCTATCGCAAATTCAGTTAAGTTAAATGATAGAAAGCGATTTAACTATTTTAAATTTAAAAAAAATTATAAAAACTAATGAGTACAGATGCAAAAACCGGCTTTAAGCCATTGTTTGAAAGAATTCTAATTAAGCCAGATTCAGTTGAAAAAAAGACAGAGACTGGTATTATTTTACCAGTTGAGGCTCGAAAGCGTCCAAATACAGGTACTGTTATTGCAGTAGGCCATATGGTTTCAAAAAATTCTGAGTGTCCAATAAAAGAAGGTGATTATGTCCTATACCAAAGATACTCTGGCCTAAATGTTAAATGGGCTGGTGAAGATTTTCATGTAGTTATGGCAAATGATCTAGTTGCGGTGTTAAATAAAGATATAGACACAACATTTGAAATCAGCGACCATGCTTAAAAAATTTAAACAGTTCATAACCGAGGAAAAAATAGACGATAAACGTGTATTTTGCGACCTTGATGGAGTTTTAGTAGACTTTAAACGAGGTTTCAAGCGACTTAAGTCAAATCCAGATCATTTAACACCTAATGAATACGATAAGAAACACGGAAAAAACTCAATTTGGAAACTAATTGATGACCGTGGCTCTGCATTTTGGGAAAAACTGCCATGGACAAAAGACGGCCGCGAATTATGGGACTATCTTAGCCGATATAATCCAACTATTTTAACTTCTCCAAGTCGTGGAGAACACTCAGTCTCTGGTAAAACTGAATGGGTAAAACGTAATTTAAATATTAATGAAAAGCCCGTATTAAAACCTGACGGGTTAACTGATACAACTCATCTTATTATTGCAAAAGACAAATATCTATTTGCAAAGTCAGCTAATGATATATTAATTGATGATAATCATAAAAAATTAGAGGATTGGGCAGCAGCCGGTGGAACCTCGGTTTTTCATAATGACTCAACTGATACAATTAGAGTATTGGAAGAGATCTTTACCAATTTAAAAGATTAAATAGTAGCCTTGCCGGCAACTAAAAAAACAAAATAAACATATGGAAACACTATCATTTACTTTTGGAGTACTCTCTGTAGTAGCTGTTATTATATTAACAGTTATTGTTATGGGTATTGTGAAGGTATTAAAACAGCAAAACCAAATACAAAGTATAGAAGATCACATGCACCATGCAGAAAATAGATTGGATAAAAACTTCCAAGATACACATCGTTTAGTCGATGACTTGCATAAGCAAACAGGTCAAAGAATAGATCAGCTTCACTCTTACGTTGATTCACGTATTGATAAGTGCGAAGCAAAAAAACAATTAATTAAAGATTAAATTAACCTGCCGGCTTGGTTATTATTTTAAATAAGGTTATCGGACCTCTAAACCGATTGGTGGATACGGCTTAACTGGCTTGACCTAAATAAAAAAAGGACTTCAAATTGAGGTCCTTTTTTATTTGTATTAAACTTTTTTAATTAGAATGAAGGTGTAAATCCTGAAGAACTTGAAGCTAATTGGCCTCCAGCTCTTGTGATTGTAATACGGTTGATAAATTTGTGTATTCCTCTTGGGAAATCTACAATAATATCAATTATTCCAGCATTATTTTCAAGCACTTCAACTCCATTATTTGAATCATCAAATATAACTTCAGCAGTTGCAATACCTCGAGCTTCTTGAACGGCAGATAGGTAGTTTTTAACTAAGGTTTTAACTCTCATTCTGGTAGTTGCATCATTAAATTCAAATAAGAAATTAAGTAAAATTCTCTCAACATCTCTTTCAATTGTAACTAAGGCTTCTCTAACGTGTATATTATTTAGGGCACTTCTTACTCTTTGAAAACCTGTATTATTAGAGAATATCATTATTCCAAAACCTCTACGTCTAACAATTAAGTTAAATCCGGCTGGCTCTAAATAGGCACGATCATCATTAGTTAAGTCATATTCTAATCCACTAATTTCTGGTTCAGCTAAAATACCATTTTTACCTGCTACAATTGAGAATGTATTACCGCTTGAATATTTTCTCATAAAGGTATTTGCAACATACATTGCTGGTGGAATAGATTTATTCTTACCATTTTCAAAAATAACTACATTTGGCATAAAATAGGCAGAATAGGTCGAAACCGCAATACCTCCTTTATCTCCAGTTGCAAATCCAAATGTAAATGAAGGATTTGATGTTAGGTCTCCACCGGTTGAAATTGCTTCGGTTGAAACTAATCTAGTTGTAAAATCAATAAAGCTAGGATCTACTGATCGTTCGTATTGTGCAAATGAAGGTGCATTACAAATTGCCAGGGCTTTTCCATGATTTGCAGCTAACTGTGCCAATTGCTGTTTTGAACCAGACTGGATTTGACCTTCAAACGAGTCAATAATATAACGAAAATCAACAGTCTCATTATCAGCAAGAGTAGTTGCTAAATTACTACTGTCAAATAAGAAATCTAAAATATCATTTTGACGAGCAGCTGTTCCATTTGGATAAAGATCAACTTCAGATAAATTCATTGCTGGTATTTTTGCACCGGCTAAACTTGTAATATATTTCTTTATTCCTTTATATGCTCTAATTGTTGTATCACTTTCAAAATTAATACCTAATATATTTGGATCACTTGGTGAAGATAAGGTAATTGTATACTTTAAACTTATTAAACCTGGTACACTTGAGGGTCCGCCAGTTATATTTAATACCTTTTGTGCGTATACTGATTTAATCTGTAACATTCTATTTCTAGAAAGAGGATCTCCATTTGCATCAGTTTTAATTTTAGCTTTGATATATTGACCAACTTTCATATATGAATCAACTAGTAATCTTTTAGTTGCATCATATACAATTCCTTGTGCTGCATTTGTTATAATTGATTCGCCCTTTGCTGTGTTACCATAAAGGGTAGGATCAACTGTAAAAATTAATTTATTTGGAGCTAAATACGAATATGAAACAAAATAGTCAGAGTCAGTTAAGTCAAAGTCCATTAAAAAATCTTCATCTGCTGCTTGTTGAATCCATAAGAAATTAACTCCATTTACTGTTGTTTTTTGTGCATTAACTTGAACTGTTCTAGTTACATCACTGTATGTTTCAAATACAACATACTTAACTGAATTTTTAGTTTTAATTTCTCCAGTAGTTGCTAAATATAGAATAGTTGAACTATATTTTAAATAGTCTCCGTTTTTAACAAAACCATTTGCCCATGCACTATATAACTTACTTCCTTCGGTTGCAACAATTGTATCTGTATCAGTTACAAAAATATAAACGTCACCTTGTGCATAGGTAGTTGCTGCCGTTGCTGTAATACTATCTAATTCAAAATAAAACTCTGAAGATACTGGTTTTTTATAACTTAAGACATCAATTAAATTTACAGCTTGATGAACATTAGTATCATCATCTACTGTGTATAAATTAGTTTCAGTAATTACATTTAAATCAGTTGTACCTGAATTTAATTCATCAACTCCAGATCCAATTAAGTCAAGGCGTTGTTCTGAAATTGGCTCAGTACTTGAACCACTTGAAAAACTACCATTAGTTAAATCCATTAAATCAATTTTCTTATAGTCAATTGCTAAATATATTCCACTTTGAGCAAATCTACGATTAAATAGTGCATCAATAGAAACGGTTGTGCCAGTTAGGTCTTTAAATTCAGGAATTATACTTCCTTGAACTTTTGCAACCAGTGTAACCTCTTTAATTGAAACAAAATCTCCAATTTTAGCATCAATTATACCAGTTGTTGTAAAATATTGACTATAAACTGGGTCATTTGCTAATTTTAAATTATCAGTCCAGTCTCCTTCAACCACAATTACTTCAACAAAAAAGTCAGCAATAATATCATCAGGGCTTAAAAATTCTGGAACTTCAGCAGTATCTCCTAATAATTTATAATAATCTTTAACTGATATATCATAACCGGTAGTATCTGCGATTCTAATCCATGTTGTAATATCTTTCTTTGAAAGATTTACCATTGTTAAAATTTTATTTGCATCGCGATCAGCTGTACCATATGTAGTTGGACTAGCAATATAATCATCACCTAATTCAATATTTTTATACTTATTAACTGCATCTGTGTCTGCAAACCATAATTTTTGACTATTATAAAAATTTGACATTGCGCTGTCATTTGTACTTTCACTAAAAGTTGAGTTATTTGAAGCAGATTCAGTATTAAATGTTCTAAAAAAGGCTTTATCTGTTGCACTAACTGGTAATACATTTAATGCATATACTGGTCCTTGTCTTAAAGCAACATCAATTGTTCTATGAAAGAAACTACCGTTTTTTTCTAATTTATTATCAATTTCTCCATATACTGCAGTTAATGTACGAGTATCATTAACCAATACAACTGAGTTAATTGGTCCTTTTTTACTTGAACCTATTACTAATTTACCAGTAGATAACGGTAAGCTAAGATTTGAGCTTTCATCAATCTCAACTGTGTAAACACCACTAGCTTTATAATTATTCAAATTTAATTTTTGTGCCATTTCGATCTATTATTATTTTTAAAGTTATTTATTTATCAGTCAACTCCCAATTTTAAAGATTTTAATGTTTGGACTTTGCTATTAAAGTTATTTATAAAAGATTTACTCAATAAAAGTTAAACCTTTTTCACTTTTATGATAAAAGAGTCAATATAATACTATATTTTAACAAAATCATATATACGTGTATGCAATCTATTATTAAATTTATTAAAACAAAAGACGTAAAAACTCCAGAGTATGGATCAGTTGGCTCAGCTGGGCTAGATTTTTTTGTACCAAACAGTGAAACTCAAATTGTTTTAGCACCTGGGGAATCAATACTTATTCCAAGTGGGATAAGAGTTAATATTCCAATAGACACAGCACTTATTGCCTATAATAAAAGTGGAGTTGCTACAAAAAAGCGACTTCAAGTTGGAGCATGTGTAGTAGATTGTGATTATCAAGGTGAAATTCATCTACATGTATATAATACATCACCTTGGATTCCAGCTACTATTAACCCTGGTGATAAACTTGTACAGTTTATATTAACTCCAATTATAAAACCTACTATACTTGAGTGCTTAACTGAATCTGAAGTTTATTCAGAGACAACTGCTCGTGGAGCTGGTGGATTTGGCTCAACCGGTTCATAGTTTAGTATATTAACTATATAATATTCACTTAATTTTTAATAAATGATAATTAGTACTGAATTTAATAGTGATGACTCAACCTTAATGATTTCATATTATGATGAAACTGGTAATATTGCTTTTATCAAAAAGCCAATTCAGTCAGCTGACTTATTTAATTGGATGCTTACGCCTAACCCAACTGAATTTCGTAATTGGGATAACCGATATTTAAAAAAAGCCCAAAATAAGTGGCTTAATCGATTTAGACTAGAAGAATTAACCCAAACCAGATTAACACCAGATGAATTAGTTAAAGTATATTCAGATCTTAGCCCTAAAAAATATTATTTAGATATTGAGATTCAATTAACATCTCAAGATTTTCCTGATCCAGCAAAGGCTCTAATGCCAGTTAATTTAATTACATTTGTAAATGAAGATAACGTTTGTTTTGTACTTTCAACCATGAAAGACTTATCAAATAAAACTGTTTCTACCATGCAAGATGAAGTAAATGACTATTTTAAAGCCCACAGTCAAATCTTTTCAATTAAATATGTCTATTTTGAAAAAGAAGAAGATATGTTAAATATGTTTTTTCATAAAGCTCTTCCTAAAATTCCATTTTTAACTGGTTGGAATGTTATTGGCTTTGACTGGCTTTATTTAATTAACCGGTGTAAGCGGTTAGGTATTGATCCTATGGAAAAAATGCCATGTGCTAAATTAATAGGTAAAAATAAAATGCCAATCCATTTAGGCTTATTAGATTACATGGAAGTATTTATGAACACTAAACCATATAAAGTGGTTGAGAATTATAAATTAGACTATATTGCAAATCTTGTATTGGGAACTACTAAATTACATAGTGCCTATGCAACAATGATGGAAGCTCAACAAGATATTGAAAATTTCGTAAAATACAATATAATTGATACAATCCTAGTTAAATTAATTGAAGATAAATTAGGATTACTTGATGTAGCTTTTGCAATATCTAAATTTGCAAAAGTTGACGTATCAAAAGTATTTAGTGCAGTATTCATTACTGAAACCTTAATGTGTCGTGAATTTTTAGCACGTGGCCGCTATATGGCAAATGATAAACGCGATGTTGAAAATGAAGCAACTTATGATGGTGCCTATGTTGCAAAACCAGAACCAGGATTCTATAAGTATGTTTCATGTTTTGACTTTGCATCAATGTATCCAAACATTCAAATACAGTTTAATATTTCGCCAGACTCATATGTTGGTAAATCTAAATCGGATACTGTAATAAATCCTGAAACTATTTTAACAAAGAATTGTACGATATTTACAAATAAATTTGACTCAGCTGCTCGAACTATTTTAACCAAACTGTATAATGGTAGAGTTGATACAAAAAATGAAATGAAAAAATTAGAAGAGCAATTAGACAGTGAAAAATCTACTAAAAAAACTTAAAAAAATAATAACTGGTATGGATATAGAAGAATTGATGGCAATTAAAAATACTTTCCAAGGAAATAAACTTCAATGGATTAAAACTCAAGACCGTTCAAAAATGGGTAAAATTGTAAGTGTAGTAGAGATTGAACCAGGCAATCGCGGCAAATATATTGCCCAATTATCAGACGGTAGTCGAATTGATACTGACCGATTAAGTAGTGACTTAATGATGTTAATGGACGATCAGCCTGCACTAAGTATGGCTGAAATACAATCAATTAATTATATTCCAAGTCTAAGTGACTCTAATGACATTGCTCCAGGAATTCCAGAAGAATTTAAAAATGACTTAATTAATGCAGCTAAAGAGAAACCACCCGTTCCAACGACTATTCCAGCACATATTCCAACTACTCTAGTTGATGCCGGCGATTTATTTGGAATGTTTGCACTTGAAGATACCGAATTAGCATTAACCGTTTCAATTAAATTACCCAGCAAGAATCTACTCAAGATGATGTATACAAATTCTCAGGATAAAGAACAATTTTTAAACCGGTTATCTATGTATATAAATAATAGTGTAACAACAAATTCAATCAAAGACTCTTTAGTAAAGTCATTTGGTCAAGATAAAAAGAAGAAAATAAATGCAACAGCCATTAGTTAAAATATCTAAATCGAATTTACCAAATATAAATGGTGAAATTGAAATAATCTCTCTTACTAGAGATACCGATAAGACTAATGTACTTTCATGTAAAACCAATTATATTGTAATTTTACCATTTGAAAAAACAGCAGATGATACAATAAAATCTATTTATGGATTAAAATTTGAAAATCATGCAACTGGTCAAACTGATACAACTTTACTTATAGATTCAGTTGATCCATCTAAAGATCAAACTCCAATTGATACAATATACCGCTCATTATTAGAAGAAGCTGGTTTAAATATTGAAGAGCTTGGAATTACTGAAGACGATATTTTTTATCTGGGTAATATTTCAACAAGTACACCAATTTCTTCTAAATTTAAGTGTTATGCAATTGACTTAACTAATATTAGCAAACCTGATAGTCAATTTAATTTTACTAGAACTTTAGCTAAATCTCCATTTAATAAAGACTCTTCTGAAATTGTAAAACTTGGCTTTCATCAAGTTGTAAATGGAGACTTTTCTGACTCAACTATTCTATCTGGTGCTTTTTTATTAGTTTCTTATTTTAATTGAAACTAGAATATATCTTATTGTACAAGATATTGAATTAAACTCTAAAACACTATGGCAAAATCAACAATGGATGCTTTCGCAAAGTTTAACGACTTGCTCGAGAAAAAGGTAAAATCTAAAATCGAAATCAGAGGTTTTTCTGATATTGAAGAATACATTCCAACTGGAAATTATTTATTAAGTGCACAAATGTCAGGCTCACTATTTGGCGGATATCCTAATACTCGTAGTATTGGAATTGCTGGAGACTCGGGTTCAGGTAAAACATTTTTATGTCTAAATGCAGTTCGTGAATTGCAGAAAAAAGACTATATGGTAATTTACATTGATACTGAAGGTGCAATTGACTCAGGCGACTATGTTAAATTTGGAGTAGACCTAACTAAATTAAAATATTTACGTATGGGGCTTATTAGTGAAGTTAAATTCTATGTGCATGATCTAATTGAAACGCTCAAGGAGAATCCAGGACTTAAGCTTGCACTATTTGTAGACTCAGTAGGCATGTTAGATACTGATAAGAGTCAACGCGATATGGAGGCAGGTAAAAATGCTGCAGATATGGGACTTCGTGCAAAAGAAATGAGATCACTATTTAAATCATTAACATTGGATCTTTCAAATTATAAAGTTCCTTTTATTTTTACAAATCATACATATGCCTCAATGGATCAATATACACCAAAGGGTATGTCTGGTGGTGGAGGTCCAGAATTCTCTGCATCAATTATCTTGATGTTAAGTAAAGGAACTCTTCGCGATGAGGCTAAAACTACAACTGGAATTATTGTTCGTTCTAAAACAAAAAAGAATAGATTATCCAGACCAATTGATATTGAATTTCATATTTCTTTTCATAAAGGCATGAATCAATATGTTGGCCTTGAACAGTATGTTAATTGGGAATCATGCGGAGTTGGTAGAGGTAATAAACTTACTGAAAAAGAATTTTCTAAACTTAAGTCTGACGAATCTGAACTGTGTTCAAAATTTGAAGTTGCTGGTGAAACTTTTTATTTTTTACCAAAGAAATTAGGTAAAACTTATATTATTCGTCATAATGGTGATGCAGTTCCAGTTAAAGAATTTTTCTCAGCTAGACTATTTACACATGAAGTATTAACTGAATTAGACGAAAAAGTTATTAAACCAACTTTTAAATTTCCTGAAACACAAGATGGAATTGATACATTAGAAACTGCGGAATTAGAAGACTTAACTGATGACTCAGATGATATTTAAGATAAAAGATGAATTACCTATAAAATATAAATTAAGCGTTCATTCAGCAATGCCTAATTATCCATCCGCTCAAGATTTTATGTTTGATGTTGCGGCTCATATTGTTAGAGTAACTGAATTAAAAGAGAAAGACTGGGACTCAAATGATATTAAGTTTTCAACTAAAACTTTAAAATATGTATTTGGCGATCATATGAAAAATGAGTCGTTTAAAGCAAAATTAAAAATTTTAATTAAAGACCTATTAGATACTGGATTATTAATTAAAAAAGGAGAATTTATATTTATGCCAGAATCTGAATTTTTAAAGTACTATTTAATAGCATAATACGACTTAACCTATGATGATTGATTTTAAAGAGAATATTGAATTACTTGAAAGAATAATTTTCAATTTTGTCTTAACTGAAGATGATAATGATACTGTAATTAAACCTAAAAATTATGATTCTCTAGATAAAAGAGAAATCATACCAATGATAAAGGCTAATTATTTTAATGATGATACCCTACAAAGGTTATATAGAGAATCCAAGAAATTTTTTTTAGAATACAAAAAAGTCCCAACTAAGAACGAACTTAGGGAACTTGCAAATCTAGCAAATTTAGATTTGCCGGAAGATAAATTTAATAAGGTGTTTGCGGTTGACTTAACCAGTTATAATTATGACTTTTTATTTAAATATACAAAGGCCTTTATTTTTTATAAAAATTTAAATGAATCAGTTATTGATGTCTTATCCTATTTAAAAACAACTGATATTAATCCTGAGAATGTAGAACTTATTACAAATGAAGTTCGTTCTAAATTTAATGATAAATTAAATGTTTCATTTACTAATGCCGAATCGGGCTTAGATTTTTTTAATCCAGTAGATCACGTACAGTTATCAAAAATAGGAAATCCTACCGGCTTTAAGTTTTTTGATAAAACATTAGGTGGCGGTTGGAACCCAAAAACGCTTGTTGTTTTTCAAGGCCGACCAAAGGTTGGAAAATCAATGGTTCTTTCTAATATTGCAGGCCGAGCCTTTGTTGCAGGTTGTCAAGTAGGAATTGCTACTCTTGAATTATCTGATCGTAAATACATGAAAAGATTAGGCTCAATGGTTTTAAGTATTCCATTTAAAGAATATGATGCAATGTTAGACCCAAGTCAGGTAAATGAAGTTACTCATAAGATGAAATCATTAAAAGAAACGGTTTCAACTCTTGGCGAGTTACAAGTTAAAGAATTTCCTACCGGTACGGCTACTGCAATTGATATAGAGAATTATTTTTTAAAAGTTCAACAAAATACTGGAAAGAAATTTACAATTATTGTAGTTGACTATATTAACTTAATGAGACCTATGCGAGAGCAGGGCAGTACATATGAAAAAATTAAAGTTATATCTGAAGAGTTAAGAGCAATTGCAATTAGAAACGAATGGTGTATTATTACCGCAACTCAAATTAAAAGAGATGCAGTAGATGATCAAGACTTAAGTATGTCAGATATTGCCGAGTCATTTGGTTTAGTACACACAGTAGATTCGCTATTTGGCTTAATGAGAGGCCCTATGGAAAAACGTATGAAGATTAAATTGATTGCAAATAGAGATGGTGGATATAACGAAAGTTTTAAAATGTATCGTATGAGTTATGAATTTGCTAAATTAATTGAAGAGACGGATCCAGCCTCAGAATTTTATTCAGATGATGATGATACTCAATCCTTAGAAAATCAAATGAGAAATCAATATCATAGTGCACAGACAACTCAAACAACCCTGCCGCCTAATTTAATTCCAATGGCAGAGGCTCTAGCCCGACCGTTTAATACTTCACATGATGATATATTAAGTTTAATTAATTAAAAAAAATACTAAAATAATGGCAAAAAAGAAAAATGATGACCTATTTGAAGATTTAGGATTTGAAGACCAGGATGATTCTACTCTAGAGTTATTAGATTCTGATGAATCTGACCAAGTTGAAGATGATTTAGAGTCAGAAGACCAAGTTGAATTAGATAGACGTAAAGCTGACTATGCTAAACTTAAAAAAACAGATAAAATATTTAATAATTCATATAATGCAGGTTCTACTCTGGTTGAAGATGAAGACGAAATTCATTCGTATAATGAAATTAAATTAGATTCAAGTTCTCCAGACTATCATCTATATGATAAAGAAAAATATATTGATGGTATTGATTTTAAAATAACTCAAGTTGATATAAACAAATTTATTTCTACATCAGATGAAGTTAATTTAATATTGGGACCTGAACCGGCTAAGAAGAAATTTATAAAATCTGAAATTAATGATTTATTTAAAATAATATTAAATGGTGTTAGTGTAGGCGAATCTGCTAGTGTATTTGTAAGTTCAATTCATGTATTAGATACAATATCTGCATTAACCTGCATGGAATATAAAAAGCTATTTGATATGTTGATTTATGATAATAAAGAAATCCTATTAATTGAATTAAATAAAAAATATTCATTTCTAGATAAATCATCTAAAAACTTAAAAATGTTTTAATAATGAATTTAACCAATATTAGAAAAATAACACTGGTTGGAGATCTTCATTTAGGAATTCGAAATAATTCAGTTGAATGGATGAATATTCAACGAGACTTTTTATTAGATTTTTTACTAACAAAAGTAGACGAAGATTTTGATGAAAACCGGGATATACTTATCTTAGAAGGAGATATTTTTCATTCTAGAGAATCTATTAATGTCAGAATACAAAATGAGGCCTTTGATATTTTTAAAAAACTATCTAAAAAATTTAAAAGAGGAATTTATATCATTATAGGTAATCATGATGTTTATTATAAAGATAAAAATGAAATTCATTCACTAAAATCATTAAGTTATTTAGCCGATAATATTCATGTATTTGAGAGCCCAGAGATATTAACAATTAACCATTCTCATAATTTCTTAATGTTACCATGGATAGAAGACATGTCAGTTTTATCAAATAAGGTTAATGATTATAGAAACTTATGTCAATATATAATATGTCATGCTGATATTAAAGGTTTAAAATTTAATAAATGGACTCATGTTGAGCACGGTATTGAAATTGATGCACTAAATACCTATAAAAGGGTATATGGAGGTCATATACATCATAGACAAGAGCGTGATAACATTTTATATACTGGAACTCCATACCAAATGGATAGAGGAGATATTGGTAATGTTAAAGGATTCTATCAATTAGAGGTAGATTCGCCAGTTTTAGTTGAAACATTTATTGAAAATACACAGTCTCCAACCTTTGTTAAATTTGATATAATGAATATATTAGAGTTACCAATTTCTGAAATCTATAAAAAATTTAGTAATAATTTTATAGATATAATGATTAATATTAATTTTGCAAATAAATTATCAGTTACCCGATTTCTAGAAGAAATTTCTAATATACCTCACCGTAAAATAGAATTTTTTACATACACTGATCAAACTGAAGCTGATGCTGAAATGCAGTCTGACTTTAATCCAGAAGATGGATTTAATATTTCTGATATTTTTAAAATGTATTTAAAATCAAAAGAATATTCTCAAGATATTAAAATGAATTTAGCTAAAAAATTTATAGAAATTCATCAATTTGTAAAAAGCCAAAATACCTATGCTTAGCCCATTTATTAGTAGTTATGTTAGAATTATAAAAACCAGTACCTCAGTTAAAGCAGTTGCTACTCAATACATACCTCAAAATACAATAATTGAAGTATGTCCAGTATTTACCATAACAAATAAAGATTCAATAATATTAACTAAATCAAATCCAGAATTTGGTAAAAAATTAATACTTAATCAAGAGGTTATAGATAATGAAATGAAAGTATTTACCCAACTTGGTGAAATGGAGTTAATAAAAAGACTAGATTCAGGTGAATTATCAAATGCGGACTACATAGAAATATTAAAATCAAAAATCAATGTAAATTCATTAAGTAATTTAAAATCACATAATATTCCATTAGGTTATGGACTTATATATGGAATTAGTGATTATCCAAATATGATTAGAGAATTTGATACACCTAATAAACTTTGCATATTTAAATCAGTACTAGATGTAGTAGAAGGCCAAACTTTAACCTATTTTGTTTAACAAATGAAGATAACTCAATTCTCTTTTAAAAATATTTGTTCATACGGAAACAAATTACAAACTTTTAAATTTTCAGAAGATCCTCAACTTATTTTAGTTCAAGGTAAAAATGGAAGTGGTAAATCATCAATTTCTGATGCATTAACTGTTGCCTTATATGGTAAATCATCTATTCGTAAAACCAAAGAGATTCCAAACCGCATAAATAAAAATGCCTATACTCATATTGAATTTATTGCCGCCAACGGTGATAAAATTGAAATAGAAAGAGGCTTAGAGCCTAATTTTTCAAAGTTATTAATTAATAATTCAGAACATAATTTACCTGATAAACGTAGAGTTGATGAATTTATTGAAGAAGAATTAACTAAGATTCCATTTAACGTATTTTCAAATACAATTAGCCTATCAGTTAATGATTTTAAAAGCTTTGTTAAATTAAGTCCGCACGATAAACGTCAAATCATTGATAAAATATTTGGATTAGATATAGTTAATGATATGTCTAAAGTAGTTAAAGAAGAGGTTAAAGACTTAAGAACTTCAATCCACTCAATTGATTCTACTTTATTAAATAATAATTCAATTTTACAAAATTCAATTTCTCAACTTGATAATTTAAAATTAGATTTAAATTCAGCTAAAGCAGTTAGAATTTCTGAACTTACTGCTGAAATTACTAAATTATCTAATCAAAAAGAAGAAAAGCGACTTGTTTATACCAGCTTAAATTCACAAGTTGGAATTATTGAAAAGAGTATTACTGTTGCTCGTGATTTAAAAGCCTCAACTCAATATACAATTACTGAGATTCAGAAAAAATTAGATCTATATTCTAAAAATAAGTGTCCACACTGTCTTTCTGACTTAACTGATGAAACACATATTACAATAAAAGACAAGTTATTAAATAAAAAGAAAACTCAATCCGACTTATTACCTGGGCTGGTTGAAAATATTAACTTAATTAATTCTGACTTAAATACAAAAAAGGCAGAACAAGTTGAATCTAGGGACTCATTCTATAAAATTGATGGACTATTATCCCCACTTAACCGTGAGTTATCTGAGTTAAACCAAATTGACTCTAAAAGGACTGGTACCGAATATATTAATGGAGTAATTTCAACAATTGAGTCAGAAATTACTAATTTAACAACTGATAAGGCTGGTTATTCGGCTAAATTGGCCATTTCTCAAGAAATGGAAGATATCCTATCAGATAATGGAATGAAGCGACTATTAATGAGTCAAATAATTCCAATGTTAAACCGTAAAATTTTAAAAACCTCTAAATTATTAGAATTTAAGTTTGCATTTGAATTTGATTTGGAATTTAATCCAATTATTACTCATTTAGGAATTCAAATATCACCAGATTCATTATCTGCTGGCGAACAGAAGAAAATGAATCTAATTGTTCTATTGTGTATTTTAGAATTATTAAAATTAAAACACCATAAAGTTAATTTATTATTTTTAGATGAAGTATTTTCATCATTAGACGTAGATTCAATCTATAGAGTCGTAGACCTATTAAAAACCTTTTCTAAAAAATATAATATGACTATTTTTGTAATTTCACATGATCCTTTACCTGAAGAGTTTTTTGATATTAAGTTATTAATTGAAAATTCTGATCATTTCTCTGATATCAAATCAGACTAAACCATTATCTGTTTTTTTAGTATAATTTAAATATGTTAGTATTTAATGGTCAATCATTTGCCGCTTGTTATAAAGACTCAATTTCTTACCTATTGGTTAATGGTGAAGAAAATGGTGCTCGTGGAACTACTAGTAAAGAATTATTAGATGTTGCACTAGTTATTGAGGATCCAACCAGTTGTTTATATACAAATGACACACGCGGATCTCAAACTGGCTATATTGCGGCTGAATTGTTATGGTATTATTTAGGTCGTAATGATGTTAAATTTATTTCACAATGGGCCAAGTTTTGGGAATCTATCCAAAATCCAGATGGAACAGTTAACTCAGCCTATGGTAATTTAATTTTTACACTTAAAAATTCTGATAATTATTCACAATATCAATGGGCAATTCAAAGTTTAATAAAAGACCCAAATACTAGGCAGGCAGTAATGCACTTTAACATGCCAATTCATCAGTATTCTGATAATAAAGATTTTGTATGTACAATGTATGCAAATTGTCATATAAGAAATAATAAATTTTATATGTCAGTATTTATGAGAAGTAATGATGCAATTTGGGGTACTCCAACTGATGTTGCCTTTTTCTGTTCATTACAATTACAGATGTATATTCACTTAAAGGAATTTTATCCAAAATTAAAACTTGGTTCATATACTCATGTCTCTAATTCATATCATATCTATGATAAGCACTATGATATTTCTTCTAAAATGTTAGGTTTTGAATTTAAACCAGAATCATTACCGTTACCTATTACTAATTTAATAGAGATAGATGGAACCCCAAGTTCAAATTTAATAACCCTATTTGAGTCAATAAGTAGTGAAGATAAACAATACCTGATTTTTCAAGACGGTAATAGTTTAATTAAATGGATTTATAAAAATATTTCAAAAATTAAAAAATGATACTTGCTCGTAAGTACTCAAGTAGACAGCACAGGTTTGACCAAACTTATATCGCTATGGCAGAGTCATGGTCACAATTATCACATGCTAACCGTAAAAAAGTTGGAGCCTTAATTGTTAAAGATAATTCAATTATTTCAGATGGATATAATGGTACGCCTGCTGGTTTTGAAAATGAATGTGAAGAGGCTATTAATAATGAAGATGGATCATTTAAAGAATATAAAACAAAATGGTATGTTTTACATGCCGAGGCCAATGCAATTTTAAAAGTTGCTAAATCAACCCAAAGTTGTAATGGCTCTACTCTCTATGTAACATACTCTCCGTGTACTGACTGTAGTAAATTAATTATGCAGGCTGGAATTACCAGAGTTGTATATTTAGAAGAATACCGTGATACCAACGGATTAGACTTTTTGCGGAGAGCAGGAGTTGAAGTTAAAAAAATCGACATAAATGATCGATAACACAGATAGATCACTGGAAATAGTTTTCGTAAGGGATTTAAAACAGTTTGTACATGCACTAAACAAAAAAGGAAAATCAGATTATCTTCTTAATGTAACTAAAATAATACGTGAAAAGTTTGAGCAGGATATTGTTGTTCCAAATAAAATTCAATCTTTTTTAATAAATTATGAAATTAAGAAATTAATAGACAAAGCCGTAAATGTTAGAAACCGTAAATATAATAGGATAATTTATATTAACTCAAATATTTCTCCAAATACAATATTAAATACTCTAGATTTTTTAATAGGGGCATACCCAGAAGTTGTATTTGATCCAAGTTTAATTGATTTAGACGGAGATTTAGAGAATATTCCAAACCTTAAAACTATTAAAAAAAGGCAATGATTTTAAATAAAAAAAGCAGAAATATAATATCTCTGCTTTAATATAAAACTATTTTTTAGTTAAAATTATTCTTCGCCATTAAAATTTTCTCCATCTTCTTCTTCAGTACATTTCTTTTCAATTGCTGCACATAATAAGTCACAAACTTCAGATTTTTCCATTTCCATAGTTTCACAAATATTAGTAATCATTGTTTGAAGTTCATCTCCGAACTCTTCTAATAATTTATCTAATTGCTCTTCATCTACTTCATAGCCTAAGTCTACTGATTCTTCTTCTTCTTCAAATTCATCAAATGTATCAACTTCATCTTCTTCTTCCATAATTCCTTCTTGGTCTTCTAGGTCTTTTTTTGTTAGGTCGTCTGGATCTTCAACTGGATTCGGATCATTTGGATCAAATTCATAGTTTTCATTAATAAATTCTTCGAATCTAATAATATTTCCTTCTTCTATTGCGTTTATTACTGCAATTGTTGGTGTTGAATACATGGGTTCATATGATTTTTTCTTTGCTGTTCTATATATAATATCACTCGTAAATCCTTTCCAGGCAGAGTCATAATTTGGATTAAAACGTCCGCCTTCAGCATCAGGATTACGCTCAACAATTCGTTGGTATTCTTTTAATTTAGTTTTCTTTGCTTTATCAAAATCAGCCTTTTCTTTGGGTCCTCCAAAGGCAGGTTTCTTTATATCTGACCAATTATCCATGGATGGATTATCTCGGCGCTTTACATTAAACATTTCCATTTTTTATATAAATGTTTTTTATTGACCTACTCGGGTTTCAACATACCTGTCTGCAACAAACGGTACAGCTAATGATGCAATACCAGTAGTAGCCTCTGCTGAATAGTCTAGAGTTAGTTCATTAAATTTAGTTGTATCTAAAAATACTGGAGCAAATACAAATTCTCTAAATATTGCACCAGTTCGGTTAAACATTGTAACCTGTACAGAAGCAGCATCAGCTGATGTTCCTGCATAGTCTACTTTTAAACCTTGTTGACCTGTCATTGGATTATAGATTAAATCTGCCCATGCCCTAAATGCATTATAGATATAATTATCATTTGTATTATTTAAGTTTAGTTCAAAGTCAATTACAAATTTATGAAGAGTTGAAGCTGGTTTAGCTGCTGCATATGCTCTTTCTGCAAATTTATATTTTTGCGTAATAATTGCACCACCGGCGTTACCTGCAAGTTCAGGAAGAGGTCCAACTTTTTTAACATGTTCTAATGTTAAATTAGATGCCCATCCTGCTTTAGCCTTAATTGCTGGCGGCGGAGTTATAATTACCTCAAATTGATTAAGGTAAACTGGCTCATACCTTGCGGGGCCAGCGGTTGAATTTTTAAAATGAGGTAGACCTGCCATCTTGTCTTATTTTTTATAGTTATTTATTAACGAACTTTGCTAATTATTAATTAATTAAGTTTTTTATATGATTCAACCTCTGCGTCACTAGGGGCATCAAGGCCTTTGTCTTTTACGTGCTTTTTATAAAAATCAAGTTCTTTTTGTAAGTCTTTTAATTTAGCTTGATTCTTAGTGAGTGCAATTTTACTAACATATGTTTCTTTTTCAGCCTCTGGTGTTGCCATATTTTCTCCAGCCTTAAACGTTAACTGAATCGATGGAATTATCTGTACCAATAAATTTTCAGAAATTGAGTCAGTTGATATATTAAATTTTTCAAAATTAAATCTATGAGTTTCACTAAATAAACCACTTAACTGTACCGTTGCCCAAATTCTTGAACTATTGTCTAAAGTTTCGCCAGTTTCTTTTTTAACTCCCATATTATTAGATAATTTATGCTTAACTACTAAACTGTAGGTTTCTGAACTTGCATCAATAAATCTTAATTTATCTCCGTGTACCGTTACCGTATATGAAAATCCTTTGCTGGGTGACTCAGGTTCCTTAGGCGCATCTTTAGGTTCTTCAGTATTAGTAACTTCATCCTTTGTATCAATCTCCTCAGGCTTAATTTCAGGGATATTATCGGTATTAAGTGGTTTATTATTTATCGTATTTTCTTCAGTTACTTGATCCTTTGACTTATATAATTCGGTTAATTCAGTATCAATAACGGTATTTAATTCTTTTAATTTGCCTATAATTTTATCAGCGGTTGAATATGTAAAATAGGTAGAGAGACCCATTGCACTAACAAACTCTAAGTCTGGATAAACATCGCTTCCATGAAGTTCAATAACCTGATTTTCTTGATCCCATACTGCCTGCATTCCATTACCTGGATTTTTCCATGTAATTTTAAAGCTGGCAATTGACTCAACAATTATTCCTTCTCCAATCATTTTATACGGTTAACCGATGTTTTTATCGCCTTGGAATTCTTTTCCGCGATTTGATTTTTTAGTAGATGGATCAACTGGTTTATAGTTTGCCCAAATTTCATTATAAATTCTACAAGATGCTCCCATAAAATTAACAATACCTACGTATTTTTTACGGTCATCACCTTTCATTTTAGAAATTTTACGACCAATTGCTCGGGCATCATCTAGGTCTAATTCGTCTTCCTCGTCTTTTCCAACCAGGTCTTTTATTGAATTACCTTCAGCTATTATACGATAACTATATGATTCAAATGTAGGTTCAGCATAACTATGCATAGAATCAGTATAATCTTCATCAATTTCATAATTTGGGTCTTCTTTTTTTATTATTGATAACCCATCTTCCACTGTCTTAACTGGAATTAACATATTATTGCCAACTACATATAACCCATCACTACGTTCTTCAATTCGCATTGGGCCTGATAAATCAAACTCCATACCGTCACTAAATTTCATATAATATTAATTATTTTCTTGGCAACTTTGCCATTGCTGAATCAACTTTCCTATTAACTGAATTTCCTTTAACTGTTATCTTAGCAAATTTAGAGTCAACGTTTTTACCGGGAACAGAGCCTTTACCTTTTGGTAAACTTGAAGTACCGGTCTTAACTGATTTACCAGGAACAGATCCTCTACCCTTTGGTAAACTTGACGTACTTGAATTAACTGATTTTTTAACAGATTTTCCTTTTGGTGTACCTGCAGTTAAATTGTTATTTACCTGTTTAGTAACAGATTTACCTTTTGTAGGCGTACCGGTTGCAAGATCGCTATGCGATTTTTTCTCAAACAGGTATTGCTCATAGCTTAGTACTGATTTCATATGTAATTTATTATTTTTAAGTTTATTATTTACTAAAGTTATTTATTAGCGAGTCTTTTCACAAAAAGAAGAGGCTCTCTTTTGGAAAGCCTCTTACTTTAGTTATTAGTTAATCAATTAAGATTATGCAGCGTAACCAGTAGATGGAGCAACTGAACCAGTTAATACACCAAGACCTGTTACGTTCATAGTGATATACTGAGTTTCTGGATGCCATCCAGCTTCTGTGATTGCATAACGAGATTTCATACCAATTTTTGGAGAGAAAGTTCCCTCTGCAATTGTTTGAAGACTCTCTGCCATGATATACGGTAAGAATTTAACACCTGGCTCCTCATCTGCACCTTTACGGCCGATATGGATACGGTTATCGCTAAATTTCAAGTTTGGATCTACATACACAGTTAAACCGTGAACTTTTCCAGCAGGGTATAATTGACCAGCACCAGAAGGTAAATCGTTATTGAACGGAGCGAAAGTATAACCAGCAACATCTGCTAAAGCAGAAGCAACACGGCCATTTGTTACGATGTATGTACCTGCACCGAAACGACCTCTATGATAAATCAAGTTAGCCATTTCAAGGATTTTAGTAACAACACGACGTTGTAAAGTTGAGATATTCTCAAAACCAGTTCCAACTGTTAAGTTTAAAGTGGTAATTCCAGAACCTTCAACTGCATTAACTGCAGTAGCATGAGTTTGACCTAAAGATAAAACTCTATCAGTTAATTTTTTGTTAATAGATTGAGCTAATTCGTTAACAGCAACGTTTTCTAACATTGACATTACGTCGAAATTCCAAACTCGGTTAAGATCTTGGATTTGCTCAACTGTTGCAGAAATAGCAACTTGATCTCCTTTTGCCTCAATGAATTTCGTAAACATACGAAGACCCATTTGACGGAATTTAGAACTTTCAGCAGTTGCACGAGTCATACCTTCCATTTCAAGATTTTCACTTGAGTTTAAGAAAGGACCTTGGAATGAAGTAGCAGCATAGTCATCATCGCTTACTGAAGTAAAACCAGTAATATGATTTTCTAATGCAGATACTAAACTAACAGTCATACCTGCAGTTCCACCGAAACCTAACCATGGTTCAGCTGCAGTACCTGCAGCGGCATTACCTGTGTCAGGTGAAGTACGTGTACCAGTATGAGCTGCGTCATCTAATGCAGTTACCGCAGTAGCTACAGTAGTTGTATTAACTGAATCAGTTGCTCCAGTTATTACTTTAAGTATTGGTAAACCGTCTATACGAGATTTTCCAACAAATTGAAATTTAAATGCACCAACACCGTTAGCAGCACCAGTTAAGGCTTGAATATATTGTCCAGCTACAATTGCTGTATTAAGAGCACTTGATAGTTTAACTAAGAATGGTTCGTACTGAGTATCAGTATTACCACCTTGGTATACATAATCCAAATAAGGTAAGAAACCTACTGGAGAATCCATCGGAACTACACCAACTAGGTCGAAACCAACTGTTTTAGCAGCTACTTGAATTGCTACTGGTAAAAGGCTTGGGAATTTATCACCAGAACCAGATACAGAAGCACCGTAACCATTTTTAGTACCTGCAGTAAAAGGAGTCATAGAACTTGTTGGAGAACTAATTGCACCGATTGAAGAGATAGAACCTGGTTGTTGTAAAAACAAACCTGGAGCTGAGCCTGTTGTGTTTAAACCTTCGTTTAATGAACCTGCATTTTCGAAGATTGCATGGTTGTGAGCGTAGTCAACTAACCAAGGGCGAGCTGAAACGTTTGCACCATAACCTTCTAATACTGGGGTCCAAGTTTCTTTGATTGAAGCATCGTTCAATCTTTTGAAAATTTTTGTTGCCATTTTTATAAATTATTTTTTTTTTAATTTTGTGCTCTTCTTTGTAGAGCAGCTAAGTAGTTATCTGAGTAACCTCTTAGGCTTTGATTTACTTGTTTTAACGAAACAAAACCTTCTTTACCGTGGCTTTCGTTAATATTGTTTGATGTATTAATTGATTCTTGAGCAATTCTTTCTGTAATCGGGCGAAGATCGCGAGAATCCCAGAATGCTTTTGCTTGATATTGAGTATTTACTACTAGACTTGAAGCCTGTGCCGAAATCCAATTTAATTCAGCCTCATTCATACTTTCAACTATAGATTTATATTTTTCAGGCATAAATTTAATATAGCTTGGAGTATTTTCAGTTTGCTTATTTAATACTGCTTCCATGATATTAATAACTTCTCCTTCAGTAAAGAAGATAGCACCTCTCATAGTTTCAACAATTGAAGCTTTAGTTGGTTGATCTAAACCATAGAATTTTTGTTTATTAGATTCGCTTAACAATTTAAGAAATGGATACTTATTCTCTAAAACTGTATTTGCTGAATTAGATTTAATATGAGTTAATATTCCATCAACTGCACTGGTTAAATCATCAACTCCAGAAGTTTCATCAACTTGATAATTTGCTCCTTCATTTAATTTTTTAACGTCTGATAATAATCTACGAGCTTTAACATCAACATTAGATGTGATTTTTTCATTCATAGTTTCAGCAATATATTCAGAATACATTATTCCTTTCTGTAAATTTTCTCCTAAATAGTTAGAGTAGTTAATTGCTGCATCTAAGTTTTCTGCAAGGTAGTTAGAATATTTAATTCCTTTTTCTGCACTTTCACCTACATATTCAGCGTATTGAATTCCTTTATCTACGTTCTCAGCAAGATAGTTAGTATAGGCAATTGTCTTTTCAACATTCTCTGCAATATACTCACCATAATTAATAGACTGATTAACTTTTTCGCCTAAATAGTCAGAATATCCAATATTCTTTTCTACTTTTTCAGCTAAATAGTCGCTATAGTCAATTACATTATTAACCTTTTCAGCAACATGTTCAGTATAGTCAATTCCTTTATTTAACATAGTTGATAAATAGTTAGTATATCCAACCATTTTCTCCATTTCGCCTGCTAAATAATTAACGTATTCAACTAACTTACCAGTTACTTGAGGATCTTCAGAATTTTCATTTAATGAACTTAATTTAGTATTATTCTTTGAAATATTCTCTTGAAGTTTTTGAAATTTATTCTTAACCAATTGAGAATATTGATTCATTTCATTTTTTGTTACAAAGTCAGTAGCCATGTGCTTTTTGTTATTTTGTTGTGTTTTTATAATATCAGAGTTATTTATTTGGTATATTTTAACAGAATCTTCAAAACTAAAGCTTTCTGATATATCTTTTAAATTATTTGTGATAGAAGTCATTTTTAAAGTATCTAATGATTCAAATAGTGATGAATAATTACCCTTTAAACTTTCAGATACTTGACTTAGTGAAGCTTGTGAAAAACCTGGTTCAGCAACTAGGTCATATGTAAATATTTTTTGCAACTTAACCTTTCCACCATCGCCAACTTGACCAGCTGCTCTTGATGAACTTGAAATTGTACACCCTGACTCAACTAGTGTTTTTGCAATACGTCCACACGGTGTATCTAATACTTTAAGCCGAATTTTTATACTATTGCTAGGCTCATCATATGTTAGTCCTTCAACTACATGCGATACATTTTTAAGAGAAACATCAAAACTTTGAGGATGATCTAATTCTCCAAACAGTTGACCTTTACTTATTTTTTCATTTAGATAATTTAAGTGAGGTAAATACTCCTGTTTTTCGTAAATACGATTGTTTTCATTTTTTTGTCCAAAAACTGCACATATACCCTCAAGTACAATTGTTCCATTTGTATTTGTTGCTGATAATGCCTGATTGCTTTTCTCAATAATAAAAACTTGATCTTTACCTAAGCTTTTTGCATTTAAATTTGTTATAGTAGTATTAGCCAATTTAGTGAGACTTTTTAATTATTTATATAGCACTATCTTAAAAAAGATAAACTATACTAACATTATTTATCAAACTCACTAAGTAATTCTTTAAAATTGGCTAAAGCTGATTCGCTAAGTTTAGAAAGGTCTATTTTTTTTATTTTAATATCAAATACGTATGACCCAGTAGCTCCGCTTGGTGCAAATAATCCATGGCCGGGTATTCTAACCTTTAAATCTGATAAATTATTTGAATTAAATGATTTTATTCTGTATTTTTTACCTAATGGATTTTCCAATACAAGTTCATCATTAAATAGTGATTCATATAAACTAATTTCAACCGGTTGTACCAGGTCACTCTCATCTATTGATAGGCCTTGTAGATCTATTAATACTCTAACGGTTAGGTCTCCATTAACATGAGACTGGATCGGTCTTCCGAAAAAATCAGAACTATTTGTTACTTGACTAGAACCTCCACCTCTAACCTTAAGAATAATTGCAGTATCTGCACCAACCTGAGTAAATGGATAGGCTTGGGTTGATAAATTTAATTTTATTCTAATTGACTTATCTTCAAATGTTGAGCCTGCGGAATTAGATTTTGAAATTTTATAATTAACCGTAAACTCAACACCAGCCATTAATTCAGCAATTTTAAAATTACGATCTATTTGTATATTAAGATTTGCTAAATTAGTATGAGCAAACGAGAAATCAGTAAAGGTTGTACTAAAACCTGAAAAATTTGAATAGCTTTGTCGTAGTGGATTATCATAAGTTGCTCTTTTTGTAACATCGCCTAGCGTATCATATGCTTCAGAGACCTCCTTAAATTTAGCCTCTCCATCTGGATTTTTATCTGGATGAAACTTTTTTGATAGAGTTCGATACGCTTGCTTAATTGTATCCTGATCAGCTGATTTAGATACTTCTAATATATCATAATAATTTTTCAAAACCGTAAATCTAATATTATTTTTAAAGTATATTACTAAGTATATAAATTAAGTTTATTTAATTGAAAAAATAATATTAGATTTGAAATTTGCAATTTTTACCTATTATTCAGAAAATGTTGTTGATATTTTTGTTAAAAATATAGAATCACTTATTTATAATTTAGATGAAGAACCTGACCATTTAGTAATTTGTTCAGAAACAGAAATTCCATCTAAAATATTAACCGCCCTATCTCAATCAGTTAATATTGTTAAATTATATCCAGATTATAACTCTAAACTTGCAAAAAAGAGATCAACTGGTAAATTTATAGTTAATCCATCAATTATTTCAGCCTTTTCTTATACTGGTGCTGATAAATTAACTGTAATTGACCCAAATATTTTTATTGTTAATCGAGTTCCAATTAGCAATACGGCAAATACCTTTTATAAAAACCATACAGGAACAATTTCATCTAGCCTATTTACTGTTAATTTAAATAGTACTGTTGCGAATGCCGCAGCTGCTGCATTTTCAATTGCCGATTTTGGAGTACAGTCAATTATTGGAATGTTTTCATATTTTATTGCAAATTCACCTTCCTTTTCAGACAAGTCAATTAGTCACTATTTTATATTTAGGGAACCGGTTACTGCTGCCTCTCCTAATATTGACAAACTTATTGCAATTGACCTTTTTGATTCAGTTGGCAAACCTTATTTCAAAGAGCTATTTCAAATACGAGACCTGCATATTAATAAAAATAAATCCACTTCATTAACTAAAATTATTAAAAAAACTGGATCAATCGCTAAGTCTATTGTTAATTCAATTCAATCAATCCCTGATCCATCAATTGCTAAAGAAATTACATTAATTAAATCATCACGCAAGTTAACAAACTTAGCAAAAATGACCCCATTAATCATTAGTTTTCATTCAGATTCAAATAACCGAAACTATTATCTAAATTTTGCAGAAAAATTAAAAAGACAGTGTAGTCAATTTTCAGTAAAGCATGATATTGTAAAAAAGGAGCCAATTGGAGACTATTCTTCAAACTGTTTAATGAAACCTCAATTTATTTTAGAAAAGTTAATTGAATATAAAAAGCCATTAATTTGGATGGATTGTGATACTACATTTAAGGAGCCATTTGCTGAATTTAATAATATAGGTGAAGACTTGGCAATGGCAACCCATAGCGGAGATATGACTGGAATAAAGGCTTCACCGATATTTTTTAACTATACAGTTGGAGCATTTAAGGTAATTAGAGAATGGGTAATTCATAGTAGCTGTGCACTAGCAAAAGGCATTGTTGAATTAGACCATGATGCAATTAAGCACTATGTTATTCCTAAATTAGAAAGTGAATTTTCAGTTAAATTATTATCTGATAATTGGATGGATTTTGTCCATGGTAGATATATTGATAATGGAAATAGTAATATGCCAGAAAAAGGTGAAGTTTTTAGAAAAGTAAATTCACTAACCGATAATCAGCGTTGGAATATCAGTGCCGGTACTAAAACTTTTAATATCAAGTTTAGCGGCACAGAGGACTCAGTTTTTGCTAATGCATATACCTGCCTATTAAATTTTTCAAATACTAGTAGAATTAGATTTTGTTTTGATGAATCATTAAAAACCTCTAAATCAAAATATTTAAAAAAGTTAATCATTGAATCAGGTAATGAAATATTCTTTTATGATTTTTTAACTAAAGAGCTTAATTCTACTGATATTGAGATAACTGAAGATTATAATTGGGAAAAAAACTGGGATAAAATATGGAACAAATAACTGGAATAGGCTTGCCATTTCCGCCGGACTACTCTTCGTGTTCAAATTTACCACCTAAATTATTTAAGTGGACTTCTGGACCTTCAACTATTAAAATTTATATAGATGGAGCAATTGATCAAGGCTTATTAGATAGAGCTACTCCAACTAAATTTGGCTGGTTATGCGAATCTAGAGATATCTGTGATGATCAATACCGAAAAATAAAATCAAATATTGAACATTACCGAAAATATTTTAGTGGAATTTTTACATGCGATGAAACTTTATTAAGCAATCCTTTTTTTATATATGCTCCGCCTGGTTCAAATTTACCATGGACAAAATTTGATGAAATGATGATTTATCAAAAAACAAAATCTTGTTCAATGATTTGTTCGCCAAAGTCAAGAACAAAAGGCCATCAATTTAGGTTAGAAATTGCTGACCAGTTAAAAGATAAAATTGATCTATTTGGTGGAGCACACGGTTCTCAAAGAATCGGTCAAGGTATTGGCCCAAGTGGAGACTGGTGGAGGTCTAAATTACCTGCCCTAAAAGACTATCGCTTTTCAGTTACTTTTGAAAATGCAGTATACGATAAGTATTACACTGAAAAAATAACTGACTGTTTTGCAACTGGAACTATTCCAATTTATTGGGGTACCAAAAAGGTTAGTGAAGATTTTAATCCAAATGGAATAATTTTTTGGGAAGATTTTAAAGGAGTCAACTCATTAACTCCAGAACTTTATGAATCAATGATGCCATATATTATTGAAAATTTAGAAAGAGTTAAGGCCCTAGAGTCAGCCGACGATATACTATATAAAACAATTAAGTCAAAGTAGATATGACTAACTGTATATTAATTACTCCATATTTTAGATTGGCAAGTCAAACCAGAAATGCTGAACTTGAATTCTGTTTAGAGCAAAATTTAAAAAATCAAAATATTGATAAGGTAATATTATTAACTGATACTAAAATAACGGATAAAATACTTTTAGAAAATCCAAAAATTATTATAAAAAATACAAAGGGTAGACCCACTTATCAAAATGCAATATCAGTTGCAAACTATTATAAAAAAAAATTATATAGTAGAATTAAAACAATACTACTTATATGCAATAGTGATATTTACTTTCAAGATGATGATATTTTAGACATAAATACTCGACTTACTCGAAAAAATGCAATTACTTTATCCAGATGGAATCATATAGAACCGGAATCCGAGTCAGACCCTACTTTTGAATTATATGAACACTGGGATAGTCAAGATACTTGGGTATTTTTAAACTATATAAAACGTGGCTATTATGATTTTGAATTTGGAATTCCAGGCTGTGATAATCGATTTGCCTATGAATTAAATAAAGTTGGATACACGCTAATTAATCCGGCAAAAACAATAAAAAGTAGACACCTACACTTAACTAATATCCGAATGTATAGTGACACCAGCCCAAGAATACCTGAGCCATATCTATATGTTTCAGTAACAGAATAAAATAAATAAATTATGAAATTAGACTTATCTAATGTAACCGCAATTTGTATAGACGGCCGCCCAGTTGACGAAGCTCGGCAATCCAATTATCAAACTATTTTAAAGTATATGTTATCTTGTGTAACATTCGGTAAAATAAAAATGATAAGTTTAGAGGATCCAAAGGTAGAAGGTGTTGACTTTATCCAGGCAAGCCATATGACACTTGAAGAATATTCGGCCTTTTGTATTAATAAATTACACAGTTATGTAGATACTGACTTTTGTTTAATATTTCAAGATGATGGCTTTATCCTTAACCCAGAGTTATGGTCAGATGATTTTTTTAAATATGACTATATTGGTTCACCATGGCCGCTCTATATTGGTTGGCCAAAGGTTGGCGAACAGGTTGGAAATGGAGGATTTTCTTTACGTAGTAAAAAATTATTGGAATTTACCAAAACACTAAAGTGTATAGCAAATGAAGATGTTCTTATTGCATCAGTCTATAAAAATGAAATTGCAAAAGCAGGTTTGGTTATTGCCCCAGTTGAACTTGCTACTAAATTTTCAATAGAAATACCAATGGACAATATGCACGGCCCAACCAATACATTTGGATTTCATGCCAAACATCTAGTCGAAGAGGCCTTTAAAATAATCAACAATAAATAATGAAAACCCTTGCATATTACCCAGTTCACTATGGTGCAGAATACTTAGATGCCTCAATCCGGTCAATTTCTGATCAAGTAGATAAAATTGTAATTTTATACACAACACACCCAAGCTATGGTCATGGAACCGCAACTCCTTGTCCGGAATCAGAATCTGAAATTAGAGATATTGCCCACGCTGCCTCAAATAAAGTACACTGGGTTAATGCCGATGGTGCATGGAATGAAGGCCAACACCGCAGTCTTGCCTGGAAATATGCACACGGTTATAATGTTATGCTCGCAGTTGATGCAGATGAAATTTGGGAACCAATTTCACTAGAAAAATGCATAAAAGAAACATATGAAGGTTCTGCATGGAGGCGAAATGTTAATGGTTTTGTTAATTTTTGGAAATCATTTAATTGGGCATGTTATGATGGGTTTCAACCAGCTAGACTATTTAACATAAATAAAAATAATCAAATTGAAGAATCTATTAATGGAACAATTTATCATTTTGGATATGCTCAAGATAAAAAAATAATGGACTATAAATTTGAAATTCACGGTCATAAAAACGAAATAAAACCAGGCTGGTTAGCTAATACCTATTATGCGTGGCAACCTGGAGATAAAGATATACATCCAACCTGCACAGTATGGGGAGAAGCCGTTGCTTTTGATAAAAATACTCTACCTGATGTTTTAAAAACTCATCCAAATTTTAATAAAAAAATAATAAGTTAAATTATGAAAACTATTTTATCACAAATACTTAATGTAACAAATACTCAGTTAAATTCAATTGATTTAACTAGGTATCAAGCCTCAACTGCTACCATTAATACTCCAAAAGATTGGTTTTATATGGAGTCAGGCACAGAACATTATAGGTTACTTGCATTTATTAGTACTCTATTTAATAATAAAACATTATTAGATATTGGAACATATCAAGGTAGCTCATCTATTGCACTGTCTTATAATCCAACTAATTCAATTATATCGTTTGATGTTAACCAGCAACCTGAGATATTAAAAATTGATATTGCTAATATTAAATATTGTATTGACAATATTTTAAATAGTCCATCAATTATATTAAATTCACCATTAATTTTAGTAGATACTTACCACGATGGTTCATTTGAAAGAGAATTTATTAACGAGTTAATTAAAATTAAATATACTGGTCTTGTATTATTTGATGATATTCACTTAGCTGGACCTATGCAAGAGTTTTGGGATTCAATTGCCATAGAAAAATACGATTTAACTAAAATCGGACACTATACTGGAACTGGATTACTTTATTTTAACTAAAAAAAAACAAAAACCATGGGAGAATTAACAATGGGTTTTAGGTCGTATGGTAATGTTACTAGACGTGGCGTACACAATTCAGTAATTATTGGTAAATATTGTTCATTTGCTGCAGGTTTAGTAATAGATGGAGGGTTTGGCCATAATACTGAATTTATTTCAACATATCCATTTAGCGTAAATTTTCAACAATGCAGCCATCTAACTGGTCATCCAGTGTGGAAGGGCGATGTTATAATAGGAAACGACGTATGGATTGGAGAAGACTGTTTAATAATGAGCGGTGTAACAATTGAGGACGGGGCAGTGATAGGGGCACGGTCAATTGTAACAAAGAACGTTGATCCATATTCAATAAATGTTGGATCTCCAGCTCGTAAAGTCAAGCCAAGATTCACAGATAATCAGATTTCAGATCTATTAAAAATTAAATGGTGGGATTGGGAAGAGGATAAAATTATTGAAAATGCGCAGTTATTAATGAGCAAAAATATAGATATTTTTATAGATAGACATAAAATATTTTAATGAAGAAGCTCCTGTATATACCGCTAGATTATCACCTACACTCTGAAAATGGGATATTTGATTCAATACTCAATGGATTTAAAACTGAATTTGATACTCTAATTTTTAAAAAACTAGAAGAATCTATAAGATTTAATCCTGATTATGTTTTTATGCATGGAAATGTAATCTCATTGGACGATTGCAATACTTTAAAATCTTTGACCGGGGCAATGTTTACAATATGGGTAGGAGATGTTAGATACGCCCCTTTACCTGAAGCAATGAACATGATCGGAGTTGCTGATCTCTATTTATTTCCTTTTAATGGAAAACAGCTAGAATATTTCTCGAGAATACTTGATACTCCTTGTGAATATCTTTTTGAAGTATTTGATGATCGGCAAGTTCGAGAAGTAAAAGAAATGACTACAGGGAGTGTGGTGTTTGTAGGTAACGTATATGATCATTTTCCGGGTGGTGAAGAAAGAATTTCTTTGGCTAATTTCATAGGCAAATATGTTCCTGAGTTAGAACTTTACGGATCTTTCCCATATTCAGCTAATTCAAAAGGAAATATAGATTTTTCACAGGTCCCAGATCTTTATAATACTTCGTATTTAACAATCGCTCATAATAATAGAAATGACATTGAAGGTTATTTTACACACAGAAATTTAATTGCATTAGCATCAGGTTCTTGTGTTCTAATGAAACATTTTCCAGGCATAGAACAATTTTTTACAAATTGGGAACATTGTGTTTTTTATAAAACAAATTACGAATTATTAGATATAATTGAATTTTTAAAAAGAGAACCTTCTATTCGAAATAAAATTGCTAAAAATGGAAATTCCTACGTTAGGCAAAACTATTTAAATAGTAATTTTGCGCATAACTTTTATCAAATTTTAAAAAATAAAAAAATAATTTAACTTATGAGAAGTATATTACATTTATTTACCCCATTATGGAGAAGTCCAGAAAATTTTGAAAAAGTATATCAATCAATACCAAAAGTTCCTGATATTAAATGGATTGTTGTAAAAGCCGATTCATATAAGTTAGACATAAACGTAAGCGACTATTATAATCTTACCCTAATATCAATACCTATTTCTGATGATCAATTTAATCTGCACCATAAAGTAAATGCTGCAATAGATCAAATGAGTCAAGGTCACTTTCATGGACTTGATGATGATAATTTATTCTGCCCAAATACATATGAAATATGGAAAAACTATGGCTCTAACTATAAAATGATTATGGGTGCTCAAGTTGATCCGTACGGCAGTGCTAGAGCGGCGGTTGCCCCAGCTCCTGGAGTTACAGATGGTGCTCAGGGAATGATTGATACCTTAATTGTAAAAAAAATAAAGATTGGCAGCTTTATTAATGATTCTTGCGCAGATGGAACATTTTTATTAAGATGTTGGAATGAGTGTCTTCCAGATGAAAGAATTATAGTAGATGAACTAATTTCATATTATAATTATCAAGTATATTATAAAAGTACCTAATTTTAAACTCATGAAACTTGCAGCAGGATATGTAGTATTTGATGGACTTGAAACACTAGAAGCCTCTCTGCGGTCAATCCGATTGCAGGTTGATATTATAATAGTCTCATATCAAACCACCTCTTGGGGAGGAACCTTAGCGACGCCAGAACTTATTCCGACTCTTACCCGGCTACGAAATCTGGGCCTAATTGATGAACTTATTGAATTTAAAAATTTTAAGCCAAGCTCATTAATTTCGCCAGCTGAAGTTTTACAGGCAAAGTCATTTGAATTAGTAAAGCGCCAAGGTTGTCTTGAGCTTGCCTTTAAATTAGGTGCAACTCATTACCTTTCAATGGATGCAGACGAGTTTTATAGAGAATCTGAGTTTAGCTGGGCCAAGGCTGAAATTGAAACTTTTAATTTAGATGCAACAGCGGTTCACTATATAAACTATGTTACTCCAACTTTACACCGTGGTCATGCCAGATGGAGAGTTCCATTTATTTACAGAATAACCTCACAATCCAGACACCATGCAAGTCAATTTATTTTTTCAGGCATTGACCCTACTCGCGGAATGATAGACGATTCGTATTTTAAGTCTAGAATATTTGAGCGTAGTCAAATTTCAATGCATCATATGGAAATGGTTAGGGCTGACCTCTTATCTAAATATTTAGCATCAAGTCGATATTTTCCAGACCGAAATAAGCTTTCTGAAATGGCAGATAGTATTGACAGTGCAAAATTAACAGGACTGCTTCAATTTAAAGGTGCTCACCTTGGCGATCTAGACTCAATTACTAAATCTACGCCCTTAATCTCTTGTGAAAATGAATTTAAGATAGTTTTTTAAGTTCCAATTGTTACTGTTCTAGACAGAACTTGAACTTTTGCTGCATCGACTGCTTCGCCTAGTGCCCCAGCAGTAGACGGTACTTTTGCATCAATAGTTGCAGCCATTACTTTAAGTATTGCAAAAAGAGGTTCTCCCAATACTGCACTATATTGTACTCCACTTGCCCCAACTATTGTTGTTTGTGAATTTATATGAGCCAGTTTTGAAGTTGCAGTAATTTTAGTGCCTGCAGTTATTCTAACTTCAGAATCGGCAATTACTCTAATAATTGTATCTTCTAGTCCAATTTGAGAGAGATTGTCTTTGTGTTCTATTAAAATATTTGAAGTTGCATTATCAATTCTAATAAATGACTTTTTAAGTTCCATTTGTAAACCAATTTCTCGGTCAAACCAAAATTTAATTTCTTCATCACCATCAAATAGGATAAAATGAGAACCTTCATATTTTTTTCTAAATGTTTCAGGAGTATTACCTTTTTGTAATTCTTCCTTAATATCCTCTCCTAATTCTTGAATTTGAGAATATTCTGGAGAATAAATATCTCCATTATTAAATTTAATACCAACTACTGCCCCTATTTTTGGAATTGAAATAGACCCAGCTCGCGCATCTTGTCCGAAAACTGTAGGTTTAGCGGCCGGTGTTGCCCATGGTAAATCAGAAATATCAATATCATCAAATAGCGAAAATACTTTAACTTTACAACGCCCTTCAAATTTAGGATCGTCTATTGCCTCAACGGTTCCTACATAATAGGCATTAAAATTATGATCCGTGTTTGATGATGATTGGGCTTCGTGGTAATTCATTTAATATTATACTATAATTTAATAATGGGTTTATTATTTAGCACTTTTTTATTTACGTAGAATAAACATTTCCAGTCGGCGGTCCAGCTACTGGCTCAGTTCGATTAGGATAAACATCTCCAGTTGGTGGTCCAGCTGCTGGCTCAGTTTGATTGGGATAAACATTTCCAGTTGGTTCAGCTACTGGCTCAGTTCGATTAGGATAAACATCTCCAGTCGGCGGTCCAGCTACTGGCTCAGTTTGATTAGGATAAGCATTTCCAGTTGGTTCAGCTACTGACTCCGTTTGATTAGAATAAACAGTTCCAGTTGGCGGTCCAACTACCGGCTCTCTAGTTGAATTTGGATATACATCGGCTGTTCCAGCTAATACCTTATCGTCATATATATTTTCAGGAGGCGGATTTGGATTAAATCTATTCGGTGGTCCTTCTTTAACTTCCGGATAATTTTCAATTGAATCTGGATAGACATCAGCCGTTCCAGACAGGATAGCAGTATCATATGGAATAGGTACATCAGCCGTTGGTGTAACACCTTGTATTTTATTCATTATTCTTGGTATATTTTTAAGATCTGAAGAAAGACCTTCATATGCATTACCAAATACGCTACTTTCAAGTGCTGAGGTTAATGGATTAAGTACTGACCCAATTAATTGCCCTGGCAATCTACTGGCTCCTTGCACAAATTTATTAATTCGATTACCTACAATATTTGATAGTGCTGAAAATAATCCAATTGTTTTCAGGTCAGCTGCATCCTGTAAATTAACCACTTCTTGATTAACCCAACCTACTTTAATTTTAAAACTTGGATAAAATGGTTTATCTGTATTATATGCATAATAATCAAGTGCCCCAACTGGATTTAAAAAATCGCTAAAGTCAAATTCACACATTTTACACCTAAATTGAATTACCTTTAGTCCCTGTAATAGACGACCTTCAGAGTCCTTTCTAAATATATTATCACCACGATCAACAATCTCTCTAATTTCAACTAGGTCAATTACCAAATCAAACCATCTTAAATTTTCTGGAACTCGATATGCTAATCGGTCTTGATCGTATATTGCGTATCTATAATTTTCAACTAGATCAGTCAACGGCTGCATTACTGATTCCAAACAGTTAATTGTTAAGCCAGTTATTTTCTTACTTCCATCGGTTATTCCAACCTGTGCACTTTTCCAAAGATCTCCAATTCCACCAATTGACTGAAAATACCATGGCATATCTTGTAATACTCGCAATCCTTCTCTAAATTTATATAGCGCTAGGTATGGATTAGGGTGGCCTACTTTAATATTATCACTTTGATAGTCAGCGCCGTAATATTGCTTTAACCAGTCTTGGGTAGAATATTCAACAGTAGATCCGTTATCATCTCCATCGCCGCTTGCATTAAATCTGCCGGGCTGTTTAAGTAAACTACTATTATATAAGCCATCCCCTACTGGATATTGCTCTCTTTCTGGAAAAAAATCAAGTCTAAATGTTAAAAATAATGGATCTTGTAAATCATCCGTTGCTGATTTAATAAACGTATTATTTCGGTTAATTCCGTTTATTGGTGTTGATAATAAAGCCATTAGGTTTCAATTTTTTTAGTAGCTATAGGTATCCAATTTCGTTTAGTTAATAATAGGTCAGTTTCAAATAGTCCATTCATATAGCTATAACTAATTGTTTTAACGTAGTATGCATCTGATAAAAATTTATCGCGTAATATTCTATCCTTATTTTTATTATCAGCTTCTGTGATATTTTTTTGAGCCTCAGTTGAGTCAGGACCAGTTCGACTATTATCAGCCATACTTGCTGCCACTCGATCAAGATAAATGTCAACTGATAATCTACTTCCTCTAATAATATTATTACTAAATCCGGATAATTTAACCTTTAACATATTTTTTTCAATATCTTTATGATTATGATCATTTATTAATTGTGAAAATTTATACTGAGCATGGGCATTTCCATAATCAATCCCAACCCATTGACCAACTACTGTTTTTTTATCTAAAAATTCAGAAACATTAGCTGTTTGAGGAAATGTTCCGTCCTCATCCTGTTTTCCAGTTAGGGGCTCAATAAACTGTTCTTTAAAATTATCCGAGTCTTTGCTTCCTTCGCCAATTTCAGGTTTAGTTAAGTCATCCTTAATATTTCCGCCGTGATCATACCAATATAAATTTCGCTTTAGTGAATTATTTTTTAAAATTTCTCCATGATTACTAACTAGTGAATAGTCTATTATATAAAGCTCAGTTTTAGCAAAAGCTGGATGATTAGTAATTCGTAATGGCGCCTCAGCCGGTTCGGTTGAATCCTTTTCAGGATCTGCTCTATTTGAATCCCCAATATTACTTAAATCTTGATTAATATATGCAATATTTAGTGCCTCATCCATTTTTTCAAACTGTTTTTCTACATTAATAAAATTTAGCATATAATATCTATCAATAAAACAGTCAAAAAATTGTTGTTCATTACCGTATGCCATTTTACAAATATGAGTAATTGCAGATTTATATGAATAATTTGGAATTAACCAGGTCATTTTATCATTGGTATTTTCAGTTAAATTGTCTGAAAATCCAAGTTGTAAATCATTTGCAATTAGTAATAGTGCATCAACTGATGTAACTTGGCTAAAAGCTTTTGATATATTCGTATGCAATTTTGGAATATGCATATCTCCAGTGAATGTATATTGAATTTGCCTATCTGATATATTAAATGAGTTTACATTAGTTATTATAAAATCGCAAGCCATTCCTTTAAGATTTTTAATAGGTGATTTTATAAATACACTAATTAATATATTTGAAATAGGAAATCTTCCAGCACTAAATTCTGAATCAAGATCAATAATTGTAATTAGTATTCTTGGAACTAATTCATCTTGCCAAATTTTTAGTGACTTAATTTTGCCAGGGGATAATATAATACTTCCTATTTTTATTAACGGTTCAATTAATCCATTATTTTGCTTGAAGCCAACGGTAGCCGGCGACATAATTTTAGCCTCTTTTTTAGCCTTTGTAGACTCATTATCTGGAACTTCAATTGTACTAGGCTGAATTTTTGGATCAAGCTTTTTTAAAATAATTGCCATTTTAATTTTTTATTTTATTTTTAAGCAGTGATTCCTTTAATTTAGTTCGAGAAATTGGTTCTGGGCAGTCTTCTTTTTTAATATTAGTAACATCTGTTCCAAATATAATTTTACCATTTGAAAGAGTAACTCCATTATTTATTGCAATATTTGGAGGAATTGGGGCAGCCCTTGCTCCAGCCTTTTTAATTAAAAAATCAAGTCTACGTTTATCCCTTTTAGTAGTTGGTTGAAATACATTGGTTGCTTTCTTTTTACGAGGTTTTCCAATTTCTAATAGTGCACCAGGTTTTACAAAGTTACTTAATTGTAAAACTTCAGGTATTCTAATTACATCATTAACATCTAGTGCAAATGGATTGGAATAACCATTATATTTTAATAATAAATCACAAATTGATGCGTCTTGGTAATAAGCTTTGGCAATAAGGTCAGATCTCATTGCCGTATCCTCATTTACTACACATATCATACCAGAATTTAATTTAATTCCTAAAAAAGAAACTGATCTTCTAATTAAATCAACAACAACTTCTCCATTTAGTTTAGTAATTGACTCTTTATTTAATAGTATCCTAAAATTTAACATTTATAAAAATTAATATTTTTATTGACGATCTAGTAATTTACTAAAATACATATATAACAATGAATCATCAACCTGACCTTGCGATTGTTCCGTTACTGGCTCGCCTTTAGCGTCAGTAGCTGCACTATAACCATACGATCCCCTAACTCTATTTCTATAGTTTGTAAAATACTTATTGGCTTCTAGAGCCTTCACTACTGATGTTGGCGTGCCAGTTGTTAATTCAGTAAATAGTTTAGTATTGTCCTCTCCAAATGTATCCTTTTCACTAGAGGTTGGAGTTAATTTAGTTGACATCAATTGACTTTCTCCTAAATTAAACATTCTTTCAATTGACACCTTATCTCTAGGTTTACCCTGTTGTAGAGTAACTTTAAAGGTTACACCAGTTGGAAAGTCTTCAGGACCAATTTCTGTATCAAATGTCATTACACATTTACTGCATAATAAATCCCCCATTACCATAATAGGATTCATTGGATTTCCTACTACTAGGTGCCATTCACCAACTGGTCTATCAGATAGGGTTGACTTAGCTATTAATATGTCAGGCAATGCCGCCTTTAGCGTATCGGCTGCAAATACTTGTGCAGCTTTTTTTGCAGTTTTAAGACCTTTAGCAAGCAAAGTTTCGGATTTTTCCAAACCGGTAGCCGCAGACATTGCTGCCGTTGCTGAGCTAATGAGTGCAAGTATTTGACTTGTTATATTAGCATCAAATGTTGTTCCTGCACTGGTTATTAAGGCACCAAGTTGTTCAGTAATAGTTGGGTTAAATTTTAAACCTGGTCTTGGAAAATATCTAGCCAATTGCCCTAAAAATTGGGCATCATTATACGTTAAATTTAAAAAGCTGGCAATAAGATCCAGGGCAACAATCTTTGGACTTAGTCCATTAAATGATCTAAATTGATAATGAAAATTTAGGTCAAAGGTAGTATTCCAACCCGGTTGCATTCCTCTAGCTCTTTGGGATGATCGATCAATTACATTAACCGGTCCAAAAATTCTATTCCAATATGGTCCATTTGTATATAGTTGATTTTTAGCAAATTCTTGTAACTTTTCTTCCATTCCACTAGCTTGTTGCAGGTTTGCATCAGTACCACCTAATGAAACTGCTAATAATCCAAGATTTTTGACTATCGCTTTTGCATTTTCGCTTGCTCCAGCAAGACCGCTAACCAGCGCTTGAAGCTCTTTAATGGTTACTTCATTACCTGTAATATCTTGCGGTGTTACTATTATATCTTTAAAAAACATACCCCAATTCTGTACGCCAATTCCGGCTAGCGTATTTCCAGTATCTCCGCCAAACCAGGTTACCGCTTGGGCTATTGGAATTGGGCTTTTATAGACGTCCTTTTGAAAAATTTTAATTTGATCATCTATTGGAAATGGATATCGTCTAAGTGTAACCAGCCTATTATTTGGAATTTTTCCATAATTTCTACAAAACATAAAATCAGTCATTGCATACGGCTGATAACCTGTTACTGAAATTGATGAAGTTTTATTTGCCCATTCAATAATATTTTTAACATTTGGATTTATTAATGTTGTAGCGGTTCTTCGTATATCAGCATCTGCCGCTCCTCTTTTTTTATTAAACCCGCTTTCTGGCCTTTGTCCAATTTGCTCATTTAATATTGCGGCAGCGGCCGCGTCTAAATTAACTTTAGAATCAAAACTAGCTTCATCTTTGTCTAAGGTCGTATTGGCATTATTTGCTCCAATAAAATGAAGTTCTGGCCTATATTTGCCGCCTCCCATAAAATTTTGATACCGAAAAATTGCAAATTTATTAAAAATAGAGTCAGTTGTAGAAGATTGAAGAGACCCGCCGGCTTTAGGAGCATATTCAAGTTTCCCTTCATCTAAATAAGTACTTAATTCCGCTCTTGATTTGACCTGCGACAGTGCTTGTAAATAATTAATTCCACTAAATATTTTATCAACTGACGTGTTGACCGCAAAGTCTTCCGTAATACCTGACGGTTGAGTAATAGGCCCAGCAAATAAACTACCTAAAAAATCTGAAAATGACATAGATTAAAATTTCTATTTAATATTATTTATTAGCGAAAAATTAATATAGAAATAACTGCACGTTACCCGTGCATAGGATCCAACTCAGGATTTGGAATCTTTGCCCACTGTTTTTCAAGATTTCTACCAGTTCCTCTAGCTAATTGAATCTCTTTGGAATTTGCTTTTACAATCTTAAGTCCCATAATATAGTCACCACGGTCTAGTTGATCTTGTACCATATCTGCATCATCTGTTTCCATTAGTACTCGGTATATAACTGGGTGTCTCTGCATATTTGCGCTACACCGCATCTGCATCATATTTAATTGACCATTAAATGCTTTTTTATCGTCTAAATTGGCTGAACTTATATCAGATACCCCAATTGAATTTAAAAAGTCAACTTCGGTCCATACCTCACGATTAGGTTCTTTAATAAAAGACTCAAGGCCGTGACAGTCGGCTATTCCATAATACCAAAATAATTCAATAGGCTCTTCAGGTTCGGTTGAATTAGCCTCGTTAAATTGACTAAAAGAATTTGCGTATATCATTATCTAGTTATATTATTTTAAAGTAGTTTAGTTAATTCCCAATCACTAAATTTATAGACAGCAAGTTCATTTAATTCAGAAATTAGCCTACGGTCCGATTTTTTCTTTATTTTTAAAGACTTTTTATCTTTATTTCTGGCCAATTTAGATTCAGATACTGCATCTAATTTTTCAATATTATCTGGGTCTAAGCCAGTAACTATTTTAATCATTTCTCCGTTAAGTTCAACTGGTTCATCTAATTTTATCTCAACAAACTTAATATGCGGTGCATAAATTGGCGAGTCAACTTCAGTTACCGTAGCTGATGCTCCATCTATTAATTCAAATAGTGCATTTTGTTGCTCCTCGGCACTGGCTCGAAAAATAACCTTATCGCCAATATTAAGTTTCATATTTATGTTTTATAATTTTTAGGGTTAAACTGCCTGATCCCTTAATTAGTCGGTGCCATTCATGTCTATTAATATTTATAGAGTGATCTATTGCAAAAGGCAAACAATTCTCTAATTGTATGAGCCAATCTGTAAAATTAATAGGTTCAATTGTGCGGGCCTCATCGTCTCTGTGCCACATAAGCTCAATCGGATCAATGTCTGCACCGAATACCCTAATCGAGGTTGTACTGTCTAGCTCGGTTTCTTGAAATGGCAGACTCATAGGTTATTATTTTTTACCAAGTTGACGTTTTACTTCAGCTCTAACCTTTTCCATCTTTTTTGCATAAGCTGGATTCTTTTTACGGTTAAACACAACCTGTTGGTTAATGCTACCTGTAATCTTTTGCATATCTTTATTTCTGGTTCTTATTAACCAGGCGGCAAGCTCCTTTATTCCAAGTGTTTTAAATTTACCGTTTGCATCAGGCGCATCCGAGTCATGCCAGGCTGGAGAGCCTTTTGGCTTTTTTGATTCACTAATTAAAGAATCTTTATTTGTAATTATTTTATCAAAACTTTCAATTGATGACTCTTCAAATATTGCTACATTTTTAGAACCTAATTCAGTAACCTCATACCCATCGTATTGTCTATCCTTAATTGCATTAATGATAGGTTGGCACTCTATTATCAGCCAACCGCCATACTTTATTTGCCTAAGATAATAATAAACAGTCTGTGAGGTATCTTCTAAGTCAAATTCTTTTTCGGTATCATAATCAAATCCTTTGTATTCTTTGCCTCTATCTGATTTGAATTTTTTACCATTTACTGGATCTACATATTCATCATCTATCATTTTTTGTAATATTGATTTTAAATCCAATTCCTTCATTGTTTCTATTTGGCTGGGTTCACAAATTTTTAGATTAGGTTTTAAGTTTACTTCCCAAACTCCTCCATCTGGAAACTCTTCTCTCTCATCTTGATCTTGTGCTGCAAACGATTTTGCAAAATTTAAGTTACTGGTTAAAAATATAGCACCAAATTTTTTGATAGTAGGCGGAAAATCGCCTTTTCTATTACCGTGATATAATTTTTCACTTGTAATATTTTCAAATAATTGATATGTTTTTAAATATTTCATATTAAGATTTCATAAATTTTTGTATATACATAGCTTTTCCGGTGTTATTGTCAATAAAATATAATTTATTTACTTCGTGTTGAGATAAAGGTTCCCATATAATTGAATCCCAATCAAAACCAGTAGAATAATTAGCAGATTCAATAGATATTAGATAGTTATTATTAAATATAAATTTAAGAGCTAAATATTTATTTTGATCAATTGGTAGTAGTCGAATTGTATAATTATTTTGAGTCGGTCCAGGTTGAGTTTTAACAAGTTTTCCAAATTCTCCAGGCATACTCATTAATGCAAAGGATGGAATTGCTGTGTGTGCGTCAAATATAGGCGGTTTACCATTTGTAGATACTAGGTTGCCAGAAGATATCCAGGTTTTTAATAGGCTTACAAATTTTTTATTAAAATAATTATTTGTTATTTTACTAGGATAATTATAATTACTTGCTATTTCATATGTTGATTCTGAAAAACCTAGTTTTTCAAAAATTTCATAATTTGTTTCATATATCTCAGATATTGCTGCTCGCCAAACAGTCTCATAAAATAGGCTATTAATAAATTCGTCAGCCGTAATATATGTATGAAATTCTCCTGAACCAAGAACATCATTTGGTTCCAATGTAAAAATTGTGTAGTAATAAAAAAGATCTCCATCTGCCCAAAAAGTAAAAACTGGAATATTTTTATAAATATCATAGTCAACTCGGATGTCAAAGGTAAAAAATGGCAAATTTGTTTCAATTGTACCAAGGTTAATATCTTCATCAAGGCCTGATTCTAAATACTCACTAATTGAAGTATTAGATAAATATTTTGCTTTAATTGTTTTTCCAGTAAGTGGATTATTTTCAATAAATTTAATAACTCTATTGATCGTTGAATAAACACCGGTCTCGATTGCAGAAATTGAAGCATCATCTAAGAAAGCTTCTTTATTTGGATATGTAGCACGATCTAACGAAATGTTTCGTTTAGTTAATGATTTTCCCTTACGACTATCTATATTTTTTAATAATCCATCTCTAAATCTATCTTCCGGAATAACATATGGAAGATTAAAATAATTTGGATAAAATGATTCGGTTGCTGCCTCGTTTAAAAAATCGATATAGTGTAATATGTGTTGCACTATTATGGATTACTTTTTCTTGGATGCTCTTACCTTTTGAGCTAAATCTTTATCCGCCTTGCCCCAAGTTCCACTTGACCTTGTAACAAACGAATTTACTCGGGCATGTGCCCAAGCCTGTTGACTTTGACCAGGTCGGTGACCTGTTTTCCAGGCAGCCATGCCTCTATTAAATACCTGTTTTAATATACCAAATGGCATTTTATATTTTTTGGCCTTTGCCTTTAATGAGGTATCTGCTGGACCTGATTCATTAACTTGCATCCATTCTGTAAATTTAAAAACTTTAGTTTCAGATAGATCACGGTTAACCTCTTTAGTATATGAGCTCTTAACTTTTGAACCTTTAAACTTACCTTTTTTATCTAGGTCTCCAGCCATTGGTTTATATGCAGTTGAATCTGAATCACTCATTTTAGCTTGACGCTTCATTTGAGCCTGTTTTTTAGATTTTTGATCAGGGTTTAAACCTTTAAAGTATGGACTCTTTTTATCACTTAATTTAGTCCCTTTTTCATTTAGACTATATTTTATTCCAGGATATCCTTCGAAACTATCTGGTTCAGAACCTGCTGAATCCTGGTCCTCATCAAATTCAAATCCCATATCTACTAGTTCTGAAATAACTTCATCAGTTAATCCCATATCCCCGCCGCGGCCACTCATTAAGTTTTCAAACTCACCTACTGTATAGATTCCAGTTTCATCTTTAATCTTTTGTATATATGGAAGTAGGTCTTCAGCAATTGCTCTTACTAAACTTTTATCTTTGTTGCTTTCAAATGTGTGTCGGTAGTTCATACTATTCTATTTTATTTTTACCAGAATCCAGGATAGGTTTTACCTCCCCATAAATGAGCATATCTGTTACTTCTACATGCCCAGTACCCAGCTTTTGTTTTATCTTTTTTAAGATGACACTGATGACGCGCAGCAAAAGAGGCTCTGGCTTTGGGATTACTTACTTTTGCAGTTAATCCACCGTGTACATCACCAAAGGCAATCTTTTTAACTTTACCAGAGGCTGGGTCTTTTACAAAAACGTGATATTTTTTTGCTCCGCCTCGTTGCGGATATCCTAACCTAACCTCTTTTCCATGATACTGTGCCTCATATAACTCAAATTCTTCAATTGGAAAATCGAGTGCAACTATTTTACCATTAAAAATATCAGTTTTACCTAGATCAGTTTCAATAAATAAAATTGTATCAACTCCAGTAAAATTCATTTCACCAGCGTCAAATTGACTACGAGCCTCAACTAATAGCTGAATATGTGCAGTACTGCCTGGTCTAAAAATAGACTCGGCCACTGACATTCCACGCTCTATATGGTACTTTAAATTTTCAGAAATTATACGGGGATTTATCATAGCTAATTACATTCGTGTAACTCTACCTCCACAAGCTTCGCATACTGAAGTCGGTTCACTGTCTTCATACATACTGCCGTCATAAGTCATACCGCACTCATTACATGAGTATTTCTCACCAACGTATTTATCGGATTCATAGGATTCATCATATTCAAACATTTCATCTTCTGAATCAGGTGACTCGTGCATTTTATTCATAAGGAAATTTGCAACCTCTTCAATATCATCCTTTGATGTTGCAATATGATCGGCTGCCCAATCATGACCATTATCTAATAATTCGTTAACTGTAACAGGATCCATTTCTAACATTGCATCAACATATCTCTTAATTGTTTCAAGATTACCAAAAAACATGTAGTGATTAACTTCATGATGTGATTCTTGCTCAATTTCAATATTTCCTAATTTGGAATTATGATCAAATGATTCAAATGTTTTTATTAAATTTTTCATTATTATTATTATTTTTTAAAATTTATTCTCTTTTAAGTATTCACTAAATCCAAGAATTTTAGACTTGGATTTTTTCTTTTTTGGTGAAAAATTATCTCCTGAACCAAATGTTGTTTGGGTAGGCGGAGTAATTGGCCCCATTGAACCAATTGAGCCCGGCACCTGTACGCTTAATCCTGGAGCTGAACCTGCTCCTAATTCTTCAGCTACCGGTTTTTTATCTAATACGTCGGTGTTAGGAATAAAAATTCTAGAGAGACCGTCAGCCTTTAATTTTCCTTCTTTACCGCCTAGTGCTTTTCCAATAAACTTAGCCGATGTATTTAAAACCTTTGCATAGGTATCATGTATTTTCTTTCCTAGATTAGACAATGCTTGCTCGCGTGGAGTATATGGTTCTGGTGTTCCAAGAAATGAAAGAAATGAGACTAGCGCGTTTTTAAATTTAGTAATTTTTGAATTATCCGCAATTTGTTGACCGGTTACCGGTAACACTGTTTTTTCATATAATTTTAATTTTATATTAAAATCAAAATGAATTCCTTTGGTTTTATCTAGATCAAGCGATTTATCTTTTATTTTTTCACGAATAATATTAACATCAATCTCTAATTGCTCAGTTAAAATTTCAATATTAGGTTCAGCACCTGTTCCTTTTAACGAATTAATTTGACTCTTAATTTGTTCATACTCAAGTTCAAGTTCCTCAACTGTTTTCCAATTAGTCATTTGGAGTTTAGCAATTTTCAGTTTAATTTCTCCAGTCAAGTTAATAGCTTGTGATAGTTGATTAGGATCCATACCCGTAGCTCGTTCTATGTTACTGTCAGCTTCAACCTTTGCACTGTTAATTTCTTGTTGGTATTTGCCAGGCAAGCTCTTTGAATATAGCACTAATGTATTAAATTTATTAAATGTTAAGTTTGCAAATTTCAGCTTTTCTTCATCGGTTACGGCCGCTGCCATATCAGTTTGTCCTTTTTTTACAGTTAAGCTTATTCCATAAAGTACTGAGTCCATTGAGTCAACCACAGTCTTTGTAACGTCTTTTATTTTTTGAGTAATCCCTGCAATTATTTGACTACTAGGATTTCTAATCTTTAATTCTTCATAGATCGTAGTTAACTTATCAATTCTAGCATTCATAACTCCTAACAATTCTTGATTGTTTTTAATTTCTTCTAAATCTGGAACACCACTCTGGTATTCAGTTACAATCTTTGTAGTTAATGCTTTTAACCGAGCATCACAATATCCTAAATAGCCAGTAATTAAATTAGCAGCTTTATCTTCTCCAAACTTATTAATAAATGCTTGGTGATTTTCAATTTGTAAATCTAACATGGATACAATTAAATTATCAAATTTTGTGTAATCCGGTGCTGCCGTGTTTTTGGTAAAGTCAGCGATTGCTGCATCAAATTTAGTATTTAGCTCAATTGTTTGTGCCTCTAATAGTAATGACTCTACGTGCTGAAAACGTTTTACTTTTATAAACATATTATCGTAGTTGCAATAAATACTGCACTTTATTTTTAAGATCTAAAATCTCATCCGCTAAATTATATAGTTCAGAGTCAGTTTCTCTATCAAATAATTGACTAAAGTTTTCACGAAAAATATAGTCAACCTGTTTAAAGAAAGAGTCACGATTTAATTCATAATCTCCAACTGTAATTGCGGCTTCACCAAATTTAAGGGTATGCTTACCGTATTTACCAGCAATAGCTTCAATTAGAGTATCCATTTGCTCAATAAAGGTTTCATAAAACAGTCCAAAATGACGATGTTCAGTATCATAATCTGTTTGCCAATGTAATATTTTTGACTGATCAGCTATCTGTAATAAAGATAGCATAAAATAGCTAATAGTTACCTCAGATTGACCTTGTGGCTCTGTTAAGTCTTCCATTCCAAACATTATGATTTACGTAATTTTTGTCGCTTTTCCCAGGATTTAAATGGGGTCACCCAGAAATTACGTTCAATATTCTTTTGCAAGTAATCATATACGTCATTTCCTTCAGGATGCTGCATAACCGCATTTCTTAACGGCTCTTTACCATTTCTCCAATTTTCAGCGTTTTTATGAGTCTTTTCCATACTATGTTATTTATTAATGAAAAAGACAAAAATAATTAGATAGATGGTTCGGATGGTTCGGATTTAGCTCTTAATCTAAAACTGCTATTACTTCGGGCATCTGTCCAGCTTGGACCATTTAAAATTCTAAACCTTTCACTAAATTCAGATTCAGTAGCCTTCAGCGGATCATAAATAATAATACTATTTTCTTTATTATTAATATTTACATATAATAATTTATCAAAGTTATCACATTTTTGATAATATCGTAAAGAGTGCCACCCTAATTTATTTAAAAAACTTTGAGCCTCCTCCTTAGTGCGGGTGTTTTTTCCAAAATAATCTTCAGTTTCTTTTTTAAGTTGAGTCACTAAAACCGGGCTATAACCGGTTTCGGTTTTCCAAATTCCTCCATAAAATATACCGGCAAACCACTCAGCAAATTTAATATCAGAAAGACCGCTCTCACTAGCAATGTTTTTTAGTGTTAACCAACTCTCTCTTAACTTTGTAGTACCAATATTTAAATCTTTCGATGTAATCGAGCTCAGATTAATTTCTTTTTTCTCCTCATCTACTTGCGCAGTAAGTTCATCCAGGCCGGCAGTGGCATCAATTACCGTAGTCGCAGCAGCCTCCTTAATTAGGTCTTTAAGTTCTTCTAATTTGACACCCATCACATTACTGCTTGCATCTGCATAATTATTACCGACTGAAGTATTTTGAAGCTTTCCATCGTATGCCTTTACTTCAATTTTTTTCTCATTTATATTAATATCACCTGCCACACTTTGCTTTTTTCCAGTCTTAAATAAAATAGCAGATAATTCGCCTTTTCCTGTTTCGCCTATTAGCTTATAACTAATAATTTCTCTAAACATATCTTCTGACATTTCAAAATTGCTAGCTTTAAAATTGCTAGCTTCTAATATAATAGTCTTATCTTTATCAATCTCATCTTTTAAATCATAACCTCCACCATTTTGTATATACTCGCTAAATGACTTAATATCAGATACCGGCACTGACGTATCTAGTAGCGTGCTATAAAATTTATCTGAATCAACTTTATTATATTGTCGGGCTATAATTTCTTTAATAATTAGCTCACGTGTATCCATAGTTAACGCATCGATTCTTCGGTTAATTAAATTAATTAATTCAGGATATTGAGCAGGGCGCGTTTCTTTTAGATCAGTAAGTTTTTTAACAACGTCAGCAATTGACTCGTCTGACTGAGGACCTTCATTTGCAAAGCTTGCCTCAACTGCTTCATTTACAGACTCATTCATATCCCTATTCATATTAAAAAACTCAGAATGAATTTCATTTGGGGCATCTACTTTAAAATTAAGATAGTCTTGATTTTTAATGTGTTTCATAATTGAATCTTTTAGGCCGGCTGGTGGCAATTCAATTAATTTCAAATCCTTTTTAAAATTTAAATTTCGTGACCTTTTTCTTGCTAATTCTAACTGTAGAGCAATATCTTTTATTCTATTCTTAGATGCAGCTACAATAACTGGATCATATGCAGGTTTAATTTCTCTTAACAGATTCTCAACTTCATTATCAGATACTATTACCCAACCTGTAATAAAACTTGGGTGTTGATTTACCAATTTAGCTAAAATATTAGAAACTGTTTCTTTTTTAAATGGTTTAGACTTATTTGTTGATCCACTATGAATGCATGCAAATAGACACGGCAGACCGTTTGTATCAAATAACTTTTGTGCAGACTTAATATGGCCTGGGTGAATTGGTTGAAAGTCAGAAATTATTACGTTTACCCGTTTGGCTTTTTTTTTCTCCTCAGGAATTTCTGCATAACTTTCAAAATATCCAGGATCTTTATCTTCTCCTACAAATTCGCCAAAGGTTGGAAAATAATTTTCAAAAACTGAATCTCCTAGTATTACATTACTTAGTTTATTAATTTGAGAAACTAAGTTGGCTCGCATCTCTTTAGTAAAGAATGTTGAGCTAACGCGTACTGACTTTTTTCTAAAGATATTTAAGAAAATTCGGTAAATTTCTTTAAAATTATGATTTGATTCAAGTATTTTAGTAACCTTATTATTATTAATCATTTTAAAATTAACACCAAATTCTTCTCTCTGTAAAAACTCAGGAATTTGAATATCTAAATCTGTGTATTTTTCTCCAAACTCAGAAATAAAATTTAAATAAATATGATTAACCAATGAAATATAGCGCTCTTCATACGACTTACCAGATAGCTTTATTGATCTAAGCTCACTAACTGAATTTCTCTCAATAAAATTCATTAAGTCAATTACAATAATCCAAATATAGTCATCTGATTTTTTTTGAACCCGGTCTTGTGCTTTTTGTTTTGCATTTGCCTGAAATACTGGATCTACCAATTTAGCTAAAAATACAGAATCCTCAGATTTATTTTTTGGATCGTAAAATCTAAATACCAAACCTTCAATATCTTGGTCTAGCGTATCCCTAAGAAAAGAGGCTCCCATCTCAGGATTTAATACCGATATAATATATTTAGTAAATGATGTTGTTTTAAATCGATCAACCAATTCAGAAAACGGAGTGTAGATAAATTCTTGAACTTTTTCTTTTTGAAAATCGGTTAATTTACCCTGAAATACAATTGGCGGTGGTTCAATATTTAAAATACCGGCCCATTTATCAAGAGTTTCTTTATCTTGAACGGTCTCTGATATTTGGCCCGATTCATCTAATATATGAATATAACTAAGTATCAAGCCATTTTTTGGAAGTCTATCGTATGCAATAGTTTGAGCCTTTGGGCTGGTAAACCATTCCATACCAAAATGGTAATTGTTTGGAATTTGTGAAACTGTATTAGAGTCAAGCCCATCAAAATGTTTAATCGCAGGCTCATAGTATTTACTAAGCACCCGGTCAATATGCGTAATTTCCGCATTTCTTTTAAAGTATTTAAATTTATTAGTTTCAGGATTTTTTTGAGCACCAAAAAATGCTCCATCCATTTTTTCATTTACAATAACCGTTTTATTTAGTAAGCCTTCTAAAAAGTCCTTACCCCGCTTATCATAAACGTCTCTTAAGTGTGATAGTCCTGCCATAATTTAATCTTTTGAAGAATTTGGAAAATCTGGATCATTTAAAAATTTGCTTTTACCTCTTGAAAAACGGTCCTTTTTTTCTTTAAAAATTTCATTTGTAATTTCAATCTTAACTGACTGAACATCATTAATGTGGTGAAAGTCATTATAGTCTAGATCTTTATCAGTTAATTCTACTTTATATCTAGGAGTTTCGCCATACATTTCCATAAACTCAGATTCCCAGTCCGACATATCTGCTCTTGATAAAATATGAACCTTTGAATCTTCTCCATTGACTGATGGAAGATATAGTCGGCCTCGGTGATCCCAATCTACTGTTTTTCTACTAGCCGGTAATATGCGAAATATTTTGTCAATTAATTTCTTATCCGAATCAGACGACTCATTAATATAATTTATAAAATTTTTAATAACTTTCATTATATATTACTTTTTTATTATTTATTAGCCGCTATTCCTAAAAGTTTAAAACATTCAATATTAAACTCACTGGTTGAATTTATATCAAAATTATTAACTATATTTGAACTTAAATTTAGCTTACTCTGATCATTTAAATTACCGAATTCATAATTAAATAGCCTAATTAATAGGTCTTGTTCTTCGGAGGTTGAGTGAATTCCATCCCAAGTGTCTTTAACTCGGGTTATATCATCAGTCTGTTGTGTAACTGATACCATTAATGTTTTACAATTACTAAATAGCTCTGAACTAACTAATTTTGAATATTCGCGCTTGGCTGACTCGCTTGATAGTCTGCCTCTAAGTATTGCCCAAGCATAGGCAGATAAAATTGCTCTATCAAATATCCAGATTTTATCTCTATATTCTGGCCTTAAATTCATTTCCATAATTGTCATGATATTACCTAGACTAAAATAGTGAAGGGCTGCAGAATCATCAAGCTTAACTAAATCCAGCATTTTTATGTGATTTGCAAAATAAAATTTATAATATTCTATTCTAGGATCATTACATACTGATAAAAAATTGTTTATTAAGTAGGTTTTACCTGAGTGTCTGGGACCTTCTATGAATAGTATCATTCTAACTTAAGTTTATCTAGTTTATATGCTGAGGTCAGTGATTTTACTGCACTGGTATCTAATGTTATTATTTTACTCTTATCTACGAATTTAAACCGGACTTTATCAATTAATCCAGACTTAGTAAATTCTTCAGTATATTTTATAATTTCAAATAGCGAATCTTCGTATATTGTTACCGCTTTAATATTTACGTGATCTAATATAATCTTGCTAACAATTACTGATTTACTCTCAGCCCGGCCAAGAAAAAATACATCATCAAATTTAGCACCGTGATTCATTAAAAGTTGTAATACGGCCGGTTTGCAGGCTAAAACTCTATGGGTTACCAAGAAATTTAAAGACCCAGATCCTCTAGTTTCATCTAGGGTATTTTTAATTCCCTTAATATTGAATCTATCATCTAATGACTGAGGATCATCAAACCAGTCATATGGTTCAATACCTTTAGCCTCACTGGCTGTATAATTTGGAATGCGAAATAGAGTTTCATCAAAATCAAATATATTAATATGAGTTTCGTCTTGCATTTAAGTTTTTTACTGATAAATAACTTTGTAGTTTTAACTAATATACTTAAATAATAATGACTAGGCTCTTACGAAATACTCAAGAATATAATGGCAATCGCTATCATTTAATTAGAGATTGCGTTCAATATCAAACCCCGTTTGCGATTTATAACTTTACCAATTCAAAACAGTATAATCAATTTTTAAATGACCTAGATTCATTTGGTAAATTAAATTACTGTCTGCAAACCATAACTTCTTTAGCTGAACAACGCCATAAACTAAGAATGGTATACCCAAGTATTTTTGTTACCAATAAAGATACCAATATTAAATTAGATGATTTTAAGAAAATTATAAAAGAGTCAATTTCTCACTATAAATTAGACTCAATTGTGTGTCTGTATGACGGGGCTATCTCGGTTTTTTACAAAGACGGTAATCATCACTCAATCGGCAGTTCAATTTATTCAAGTAATCAAATGCAGGAATTTAATAGTGATTTTTATCAAATTGAAAGTATTTACTATACCTTTATTCACTAAAACTTAGCTTCGTTTATAGGTAAAATACTTTAAATGGAAGAACCAGTAGCACAACCCAAAAGAACAATTTCTGAAATATTTAGAGATAAACGTGAAACCTTTTCAGGTGAAATTTACGTAGGTATTAAACTGCTTGAAAATATTAGAAAAATGCCAGAGGCTCAAGTTACATTTTTAAGTCTTAGACAGCGACTGCTTGAAGAAAATCATACCCTAATTGAACACTTTACTCAACTAAAAAAGAGTTATAGAGAGAAAAAAGGTGAGGAATGGGTCGAGGCCTCAAAAAGTCATCAAGTTCGGTTTAACTCTAGCGAAAAAAATACAATAGTTGATGGCCGAACTGCAACTATTAAAGAGCGCCTTGAACAAATTGAAAATCAAATTGCATTTTATTCAGAATCAATTAAAACGGTTGATGCTGTCTTATTTGGGGTAAAAACCCGACTTGATGTCCAAAAATTATTAGACGGTCACTAAAATAATCAATAATGATTGCTAACTTTTAAATTAGCTGCGGATCGGCAGCATCTTCAACTCATAAGTCATGATACCAAAGGCGAATTAAAAGATCTTCAGCTCTATTTTAAAAAGAGGCAAAAGGGTTATCACTTTAACCGACTATATCAACGTAAATTATGGGATGGTTATGATAAATTTATTGATAAAGATCTTAATATTGGAGTGGGTTTATGGAAAGAGATCCTAAATTTTGGAAAAAAGTATGATTACGAAATAACCATTGAAGGCCTTGACTCATTATTAAATTTAGCATTTACCAAGGACCAATTAGAAAAATTTTCATCAGTTTTATTTGATGGCTCAGGTATTGAGGTTCGGGACTATCAGTTAGAAGCAGCTCACCGTGCCCTCAAATATAAATTCTGTTCACAGGAACTTGCAACCTCATCCGGTAAAACCCTAATTCTATTTTTATATCTTTCTTTTTTAAAACGTAAAGGCATACTTAGCAAAACCAAAAAAGCCCTTATTGTTGTTCCAAATATTTCGCTGGTTAGCCAAACTGCTGAAAAATTTGAAACCGACTATAAAACTGGCCTATTGGATTGGGCGGTTTTACAAATAGGCGGATCCAATAAGTACTCAGACTCTATTTTTGAGTCTTCTGATCTTGTTATTTCTACCTATCAAAGCCTTAAAAATAAAGGTGCTGACTTTTTTCAAAAATTCAGCGTACTCTGTATCGATGAGGCACATACCTCGCGAGGAGCCTCAATTCGAGATATTCTATTGGCTTGTAAAAATGTTGAATATAAACTTGGCTTGTCTGGAACAATTCAAATTGAAGAGGAGTATTCTGATTTTTTTAAAATTCAAGAATTCTTAGGGCCATTAAGTATGGTTCTTAAATCAAATTTCTTAATCGATCAAGCCCATTCGCCTAATGTCTTTATTAAAATGCTGTCACTTAAGTATCCAGAGTCTGAGCCTTTTGTTAAAAAATATTACGAACTTAAAAAGATGGGCCAGGCTGGCAAAGATATGTTTACGGCTGAGCGTGATTTTATTATTTCATATGAACCTCGTATAAAATTTATTGCAGGCCTGTGTAGTAAATTAGACGGCAATAAGTTAATTTTATTCATAAACGTAAAGGACCAATACGGCCAGCGGATATGCGATAAAATCAAAGAAGAAAACTCAAATGCCTACTATATAGACGGTGGAGTTAAAGATACTGTACGTAATGACTATCGAGAAGAGATGGAAAAGGGTCAAGGTGTTGTATTGATTGCGAGTTTTGCAACCTTTGGAACCGGCATTGACCTAAAAAATGTTAACCACATTATCTTTGCTGAAAGTTACAAATCTGAAGTTACAATACGTCAGTCGATTGGTAGAGGTATGCGTAAGCTTGCCGGTAAACATAAAGTAACGGTATACGACCTAATTGATGATCTTGGTGGATATATTGTAAAGCACGGCAGTGCTAGGGAAAAAATTTATTTAAAAGAGCAATTTATTGTCTCTAAACACTCGTTTGATTTAGCTAAATTTATCTAATGAAAGAGCCTCTTAGATAGCGATCATAAGAGGCTCAGATAGCCGAAACTACCTACGGTCCTAAGTCCGTATATTTTTATAACTGTTTTTTAATCTTCATATGATAGCTGCTCATAGAAATATTTGGCAGCATTCTCTTCAAATTTTCTAGATCTCATCCAAATATCCTCAAGATCCTGACTTATTCTCTGCATGGTATTTAAATTATCAGCCAAAGATGCCTTAAATTTTAGAGCCTCATTTTTTAAGTTAATAAGCTCTCCTGGATAATCAGCTACTCCAATTTCCATAAGATCCTTATAGTGATCCGCATTTGCTAAGTCTACCATTTCTTGCCAATCATCGTCAGTTTTCATATCACCTTTCATTTCAATATATTCATAAATCATGGTTTGAACATCTTCTTCTATATTTGTTATTGCTGAATTTACCGCAATTACTAACCATCCACCACTTCTTCCACCAAAACCAGTATTCTCAATCCATGGATATATCTCTTCGATATCTTCTTGATACATTTCACGACTATCTTCTATAAACTGATACCATTTTTGATCAATTTGATCATCGGTTACGTCTGAATCGCCTAAAATCTCTCTACACTTATCAAAATCTGGAAAAACATGTATTTTTACATTTAGGGCAAAATGATCTCGCCTAAACTCTCTAGACTCTCTATTCCACTCATAATCATCACGTAATGTATTCCAATATTCAGCAACTTCAGCAATTAAACTTGGTAACTGTTTTTCAAAGTCAAAATCGTTAAAGTCAGCCGGTGAAAATTCAAAATCTGTTTTATAAAATGACTCATTTATAAATTTAGCTTTACTTATTTCGATTGCCTGTAACTGTTTAACTGCTTTTTTTTTACTGGGATGAGTTCCTAATACCTCAGTACCGGCTTTGTTAAGAACAATCCAAGACTTACCTCTTTTTGCAATTTTTTCATTTAACAGAGTATATTCATTAAATCTAATTACTTGGGACTCTGCCATAACCGGTATTAGTGCAGCCGGCTGTTTAATTACCTGTATATTATTTACAATTTCAGTTACTTTAGTCTTGATTATTTGTAGTTTTTGTACTTGGTCAGCGGTTAACATATCATGCCCTTCTTCAATTATAAATAAATATTCAATAAACGAATCAATTGGTTGTTCCATTTTTTATATTGATATTTTTGTTGATATCACTAATCCCAATAGCAGTTTTGCATAAATTAATTGAAAGTGATAATATGTTAATATAATCTGATACTCAGATTTATTTAGGCTAACAATACCGGTTTTAGTAGAGAGTATTCCTAATTTATTTATTATTGAAATACACTCAGCTTGACTGTCTGTTAATTTTAATAAAATTTCTCCCATTGTTGAATAGCTCAAGGCCGTTCGGTTATCTTTTAACTGGCTACACCAGGCTTCAGCAACCTGTGCTGCATTTCTCTTTACCAATAAATTCTTTGACTTTATTGCCCGGGTTAAGGTTTTTGAAATTTTATCTAAATTGGTTATGTTAGATGAAACGTTTATAATCCAGTTAAGCTCTTGTTCAAATATAACAATTGAAAGTTTAGATAGGTCAGATTCAGTATATACAAATTTAATTAACTGATGATTTCTATTATATAAATCGGAAGGCTCATCAAGGTCTAATAGATTTCTAATACTTGGAGACTCTGCCATTTCAATATTAAATTCACTAAATGGAAAATTTTCTAAAATTGGAAATATTCTATTAATTAAATATTTTTCTTTACTTATTGAGCTTATCATTATACTTATTAAAATTAGCGATTTAATCTATTTATAATTAATATTATACAAATATACGACCATCTACCATTAGGTCATCAGGTATACTGGTTAAACCTGTACAGCCGCCTAAGGATAAATTTCCTCCAACCTTTAAATCATGAGGTAAACTCCTTAAACCTGTACACCCGCTTAAGTATAAGTTTCCTCTAACCTCCAACCCAGCCGCTAAGCTGGTTAGACCTATACAGTCACGTAAGTTTAAGCTTCCGCCAACCTTTAAATCGGCAGGTAAACTCTCTAAATTAATACAGCCATATAGGTGACAGTCCCCTTCAACCTCTAAACCTGCTCCTAAACTCTTTAAATTTCGGCAATCACTTAATTCTAAGTAGCCTGAAACCTTTAACCCATCAGGTAAACCGGTTAACTCTGTGCTGCTTCTTATGTATAAGTTTCCAATTCCATTTGTATCATTGTGACCTTTAGGATCATAATTAAGAATCATCTGTTCAATCCCCATCCGACTTCGTAGGTCTCTGAATTCCTTATCTGAAACAACCCCAATTGAATTTAGGTCCCGCACTGACTCTATATCAGATTTAGATAAGGGATTCCAGTTCTCAAATAGTTGCAGATACTTCATATGGTTATTTATCTAACTTATATTTCACTACCGGTCAAACTATTTTTTAAATAATTAGTATAATATTAGTATGAGCCATATTTTAGAGAACCAGATAAAATCATTAGATCTTAAGCAAAATGCAATAAAAATCCTTATTAATTCTTTTTATGGAGCATTTGGCAATCGCTACTTTTATTTTCATAATAATGATATTGCCCAGTCAATTACTCTACAGGGTCAAGACCTAATAAAGTTTTCAATCAAGGCAGTTAATCACTATTTTCAAAATAAGTGGCACCTAGATTCAGAACTACACCAAATATTAGGCATATCTAATATGAAAATTAATCAAATTAAGAAAGAGGCCGCAATTTATACTGATACCGATAGTGTCTATGTCTGCTTTGACTATGCACTACAGTCAGTTGAAGGTTTATCACTTGACAATAAAAAGTCACTTGAATTTTGTTTGGCACTTAACCGCCACCGATTAAATGACTATTTTAAACAGGCATTTGAAAAATATGCAACTCATTTTAATACAGATAACAGACAAAATTTTGAATTAGAAAATTTATCTAGGTCTGGCATTTGGTTAGCTAAAAAGAAATATATCTTAACCGTTTCATATAAAGATAATAAAAATGAGCGACTATTAGAAAAAGAATCGCTAATTATAAAAGGGTTAGAGGCAATTCAGGCATCATATCCAATTTGGGCACGTGCTCATTTACAAAAATTATATACCTATATTTTAGATAAAGGCTATTCTATTGATTTAGAAACGGATTTAATTCCAAAATTACAAATATTAAAAACTGAATGTGATGCTTTACCAATTGAGGATATTGCATTTAACTTTTCAGTAAGAGTATACGAAGACTATTTAACAAGCCTATTGCCATTGGTTATGGAAAAGGGTATGCCAATATACGGTAGAGCCTCAGCCTATCATAACCATCTTATCAAAAAGACAAAAAGCGAAAAATATTCATTAATTCGTAGCGGTTCTAAAATTAAATTCTACTATGCCTCGCCGAATGAACACAATTTTGATATTTTTGCATATTCACCAGGCTCATTTCCAATTGAATTTGCCGTGCCGCTTGATCGTGAACAACAATTTTTTAGACTAATTATTGAACCTATTAATAAATTACTGGTTGCAATGGGCTATCCGGAATTAACCGCAATCCTAACTCGAAAAGTTGAAATAATTAAAACCCGGAGCCGAACTAAAGAGTTTACAACTGAAGAGACCTATCCGCTATATTCAGTAAACTCAGAATCGCTGGAGTATTGTGAAATTCCAGAAATATGCCAAGAATATATTGAATCATCTGATAAAAAAGTACCAACTGAACTATTCATAGTCTATATTTCTTCTATTTCTAAATATGGTTTAAATACGGTAATTGTTCCAAAGCACGAGCTTCATAAATACCGAGAGCGTATTGCCAAGAAAAAAGGCATTAAAATTGAAAAGCCTCAAGATAATACTGTTGCACCAAAGTCAAAAAAGAAGGCTGACTTAAAACAAACTCAAATTTCGTTTTAACTAAATGAAGCGCGAAGAACTAATACATTTTGTTACAACACTATTACGCAAAAGATTTCATGATAATTTTGAAAAACAAAAGGTTGATAATGATACTGACCGTAAATTAAATTTTGCGTGTCCAATCTGTGGAGACTCTGAGAAAAAATCATCTAAAAAACGTGGTAATCTATATTTAGATACTGGAGCATATAAGTGCTTTAACGATGGCTGCATGGCCTATATGACGCTTGGCGAATTTGTTGCCAAAATGAGTAAAGATCATGGTATTATGCTGCCGAGCTTTGTGCTTGATGTTGAATATAAACCAGTTAAAAAAGCCAGAGACGACAATCAATTAGTCAGGTTTATAACCTCTGATACCAGTGAGCTGGTTAAAATAACCGATATAATTAACCGGTTCGGGCTTAAGCGGCTTGACCAGTTAGAAACTGAGTCTCGTGCCCTGTCCTATATTAATGGCCGAGACCTGGCTCTAATTGAAGAATACGGAGACTATCTCTATTCAGACTCAGCTGACAATAAAATTTATATTTTTAATTTTGATAGGCGATCAGGCCGAGTCTTGGGATTTTCAATGAGAAGCCTTGACCCAAATTCTGATCGTAAATATATTATTAAAACCTATACTGATCTTGCTGGAATTTTTAGTCAAAAAGGTCTTAATAAACAGGTAATTGAAGATGCAAACTTTTTAAATAATTATTTTAATATTTTAAATATTGATTTCGCTAAACCTATTTTATTGGCTGAGGGTCAATTCGACTCACTATTACTCGATAATTGTATTGCCACCTCTGGTGTTTCAAAAGCAAAGAGTATTATGTCTAATCTTGGAGCAAAGAGTGGAATAAAAATTATATTTGATAAAGACAAGGCTGGCCGTACCCAGATGATGCAGTTTATAAAGCAGGGTTATTCAATATTCCTATGGAATAAAGCAATAAGCGAATTAAAGCCTTTGTGCCAGAACTCATCTGAATTCATTAGGCTAACTCAGATAAAAGATATTAACGACCTGTTTTCATTTTTACGAAAGTCAAACCCTGACTATTCATTGGCAACATTTAACAAATGGATTAATACAAACTTTAGTGAATCGGTTTATGATATGGTTTATCTATAAATAACTATATGAAACCTAAAGAGTCAAAAAGTATTAAAACGTTTTTAAAACCGCGGGCTGGCGCAATCAAGCAGGGCTATTTTAAACCCGCTCACCCTGACAAATATATTGGAGATATTTCTCAAATTATTTTTAGAAGTTCTTGGGAATTTAAGTTCCTAAAATGGTGTGATTTAAGCCCAACTATTATTCAATATTCTTCTGAACCGGTTGGAATCAGCTATTACAGTCCACTTGATAAAAGAGGTCACACATATTATGTAGATTTCTATATTGTTACTCGGGATGCAGATGGTAATGATCAAAAGTGGCTAATTGAGGTTAAACCTGATAAGTACGTCAAGGCTCCAGTTGTGCCGAAGCGAATGACTGATAAACAGACTGCAAATTACGTATATGCAGCAAAGCAGTTTATTGTAAATAAAGCTAAGTTTGAGGCCGCTAAGGATTTTGCAATTCACAGAGGTATGAAATTTGGAATAATCACTGAAAACTTTTTGTTTAAGTCAATATAAAATAGGTAAATGCAGTTAGCTAAATTAAAAGAATTTATAAAAGACGGTCAAATTCCAGAGTTTAGCTCAGCCGGTGCAAATAACTATTTAGAAGAGGTTTCAATTCCAGTAGACCACCGAACCTGTCTGAGTGGCCACATTTACACATTTAAGTCAATAAGTCAAATTGGAAAAACTTTGTCGGTTGATGAATGGTTTGAAACCAGTAAATCTGAATATTTAGATAACCAGCCTATTTTTATATCATTAGGCCAAGAAGAAGGGTCAACCGAACTTGGTCTTAATTTAAAAGTGATGCCTACTCGACTTACTGAAGAATTGGTTAGATCTTATCTTAAAGTTATAACCCCAATGTTGGATAAAATAGTTGACTCAGATGGAAATTTCATTGATTTGGCAGAGCGAATTAAGCTACCTGCAAACAATTCACTATCTAGACTTGTTAATCGAGACTATTTTAGTAAATATGAATACTGGATTGATAAATATAGAAGAGAGGATATGAGTTATTTAACTTTAATTGACTGGCCGGATGTTCCGAAGTTGACTAAGATTAACTATTCAAATAATATAATAAGAAAACTTTAAATAATACTAATAATATATGGCAGGATTTTTAGATGCAAACCCAATCAAGTCTCTTAGATCACGACTTAGTGAACTTGGAAATTATGGTATGAGATATAATGATCTCTTAATTAAAAATTCACAAGCAATTGGATTTATTGAAGGTCAAATGGGCGGAACGGGTTCCGGTATGGAAAATGATCTTATGCGAGCAACCCTTGCCCTATCTGATACAACAAGTTCATTAAAAACAAAATCAATTGCGTTTTTTCAAATGGATTATGTATCAAAGCGTGAAAGGCTCAGAGATATTGCATCAAACGGAGAAATTGAATTTATTATTGAGACCATTGCTGATGACTCTATTGTATTTGATGAAGACAATCGTTTTTGTTATGCAAATGACCTGGTTGGAGAATTAAACTACAGCGGTTCAAATAAGGCACAGCGACTACAGTTTCAAGAAAAAGTAATAGAGAAGTATTCTAATAATTTTCAAAAGATATACAGTAAATGGGGCTTTGATCAAGGAATTTCTGCCTGGCAATATTTTTATCAATTTTTAATTGAAGGCCATTTGGCATTTGAAATAATTTATGATGATTTAGTTAATCCAAAAGAAATAATTGGATTTAAAGAATTGGATCCATCTACTCTATATCCGGAAATGAAGAATGGAGCAGGTGGAAAAATTGAACTACAGTGGTCTCAACGTGATCCCATCTCTAAGTCAGTTAAAACCTTAACTGATTCTCAAATAATCTATATTTCGTATTCTAATCATATGCGAACCAAACGGGTTAGTTTTGTTGAGCGGTTAGTTAGGTCATTTAATTTATTAAGAATTCTAGAACACTCAAAGATTATTTGGCACACAATGCATGCCCCTATCAGATTAGTAACAACCGTTCCGATTGGAACAAAGTCACTGCAGAAAGCAAAAGAGGATGTTAGAGAATTTACAAACTCATTAAAAGAAGACATTTATTTTGATGGATCATCTGGCGAACTTAAAGTTGATGGAAAACCAAATATCCTATTCTATAAAAACTATGTAGTTCCAGCAAATGCTGATGGTCAAAAGGTTGATATTACTCCGTTAGAATATCAAGGCCCTAATTTATCAGGCTCAGAATTATTAAAATACTTTAATCAAAAACTTCAAATGGACTCAAAAATTCCAGGTTCAAGGTTTGCTGAAGGCGGCGGTACATTTACTTTAACAGCTGAAGGTATTAGTCGTGAAGAGATTAGATATAATAAATTTATACAACGATTGCGCTCTGCCTATAAAGAGTTATTAACAAAACCTCTTTATCTACAAATGTGCCTAGATATAAAAGAGCTTAGAAATGATCCTAAGTTTCCAAATGCAGTTGGTTTAAGATGGCATAATGATAATGTGTTTGAAGAGATTAAAGAGCAGGATCTTATTAACAAACGTATTGCAACAGTTAATGCACTTAAGGCAGTTGCAAATGATGATAAGACTCCGTATTTCTCTACTGAATATTTAATTAAAGAACACATGAAGCTTAGTGATGAATCTATTCAAAAGAATAAAGACTATTTAGCTAGTTATGGAGCTGCGGCTGAAGCCGCTGAAGCCGCTGGTGGAGAAGCTGGTGGAGGTAAGGGTGGAGCTGCTCCCGCTGCTGCGGCTGGAGAATCTGGTGAATTTAAGACAGAGTTGGGAGCAAAGGGTCAATTATAATTAATCCGAATATAGTGCAGCAAATGCTCTATTTCCATTAATTTCAATACTAATTCCTAATCCGGATTTATAACTATCAGATAGATCATTTAGGGTAAATGCCCTAGCCTCAATCGTAAAAAGTTTAGACATCATTACATAATTATGAATTTGTTCATCGGCAGTTTTTTCAATACGATCAAGCGGCTCTCCTTCAAATTCAAATAGATATCCAGTTGCATCAAATCCAAATTCAGGTTCTCCCAATACTTCTCCTTTTTTAGTTAGCAGAGTCATTCTAATTTGACTAATGGTATTTTCAATTTGATCCCTTGACTCATATATACCAGGTCGGTAGTTTGGATCAAGCGGGTTTCTAAAAAAAAAGTCAATCATATCGTATATTAAAAATTTATGAGATATAAAAAATCTCCAGTATTTTCAGTCTTCATCATTGCCTCAACTGCCGTTAACTCTGCCTCTGCTTTGGTTACCATTGTTGCATAATTAGGTTTAATTCCGCCAGGTATATTAAAGTCAAATGATGTTAGTAACTCGCCCAATTTAACTTTGGACTTTGCTCTAACATATCTTTGAAATAGTTCGTCTTCGTATAGGTATTCAGCATCAATTTTTTTAGCAACTTGAGCAACAACTACTGTTGCTGGAGTTCTACCCATTATTGTTATTTTATGAGTATTTTTATTAAAATCATAGGCTAGTGTATCAATGGTCATCGATTTAGTAAGATCTAAAAATGAAAATAAAATTGTTCTGTACATAATTGACTCACCAATAAATGGTGTTAAAAATATCTCAGATCCAATAAATTTATTATCCGCAAAATCTTGATCAATTGTGCCAAACATAGTTCCACCTTTTGCTTCTCTAACTTGGTGCACAAACTGTACACAGTCTGGCATTTGAATTGCTCGCTCTTTTAAAAATAGTGGATTTTTAAAAATTTCTAATGGAATTAATAAATATCTAGGCTCAATTGCATGTCTCCAATTATCATAAAAATACCTTTCGGCAATTGTTATAATACGAATAATTTCTTGCTCAGGAATTGAATACGGTAGAGCCTTCGCGAACGTAAGCTCATTTTGAATATCTAATATTAAGTCAGACTGAGTCATTTAATTTTGCTAATTTTATTTTTGAGTTTTTGAATAGTCCGGCTGAGTTACTGTAAGCTTGCCTAAATTTGATTTTTTAATCGGATCTATTGATTTTTCTTTTTTAGGCTTAGGTTCACCTTTTGTTGTTAATGCATGCTTCTTTGGATCTTGTAATGAATTACCATTTTTAAAATCTGCAAATCTTAGAATCTTATTACTCATTTTATCAGGTTCTTTTTGTTATTTATTAAACACGTTATTAATAGCTTGAGGCTCTTCAATAAATTCACTAAATGTCTTTACCATTTTTGATGTAGACTTTGCTATTTGGTTATTTTTAAGATCTATTCGTGAATACCGTGTGCTTGGTGACCAGTGTCTAGGAATTCCGCCAGTTTGAACATTAATCAAAGAGGGTTGAATATTCATATCTCTAGCCTGATTAAATGAGTCTGCTGGAATTGAATAGGTTCCATTCTCAGTAACATCCGCCTTAATAATTTTCCAAACTTTATTCTTATCTACCGAATCCGGTAAACCTTTAAAAAAACTAGTTTTATCATTGTCATTAACAAACTTACGCATTAGCGTGCCAGAAACTCCGTCAGGGTCCTTATTGGTTTCAGTTGAGGAGTCTATAAATTCAGGCCGGTCTGTTTCAATTCTTTCGATTTCTGTATTTTCACCTAGCCATTTTTCCATTTGCCCAAACCGGTTCATATCTTCAGGTAGTGCATACAGCTTAACTTTGAAATGTGCTCCACTTTTATTTTTACCTAGTTCTTCAACAAATTCATATGCTGACCTAACTGGTGTAACTTCAGCTAGGCGGATATGAATATCGGGCTTTTTGCTAAAATAAAGTTTTAAAATAGCGGTTGCCATTTCTCCAGTAATAGAGCCTTCGCTTTTTGGACTTACGAAAATATAAGTTTCATCATTATCCTCGGCTATTTGTAAAATACTAGAATAGTGACCTATGTGTGGCGGTTTAAATTTACCAGTAAATATTCCAATATGCTTTAACGACTTCAATATTTCATACTATATTTTTTGAGAAGCGTGCATCATACACTCAGTAATATATTCATAACATTCATTTAAATAGGTTTCATATGTTTGAGCAGGATCCTCAGACATATCATGAGTATGAGCCTCATGTATTAAAACGGCTTCGCATAGTCTTTTTATTGCAAGTTTAGAACTATCAGATAGACCTGGAACATAACTTTCATCAATTGGCGACCAACACTCATTTAAAAATGAATTAAAGCTTTCGTTTGCTTTATTTGATTGATATGCATGATAGCTAATATTTGTTGGATCGCTGGATAAACTTGGTGAGGTAGATGAATTAAACCTCATTGTGGCAACATCATCATAACTATACATATCACCTGAATCTCCAATTATATCCCCAAGGGTTTCATCGAGTTGAGCTTCCAAATCGGTAACCGTCAGTTCAGCTGACCTGCCGTCCTTGAATATATTAAAAGTAACAGATTTTGCACTATGACGAAGGGCAGTTTTTTTAATTTCATTAAATATTTTACTAAAATAACCCGGATCATTTTTCTCAATGCGGTCACGGTATGCTGCGGGTTTATTATTAAATTCACGGCGCTTAGCCTCGTCTTCGGTTAATTCAGTTATTTTAAGTTTTGGAGTCATATAGTCATCAACCGTAAATTGTCCATCATTTCCACTTATATAACACTCTATTGAATATTCAACATCATTAACTACGGTCGTAAATGTAGCAGTCCCACTATAGGATTCATCATACATGTCATCTTCATTTGGATATGAATTATAGTCTTCATCCATATCAATGCTATCTTCAACTACTTTAAAATTTACAATTTGTTCATCATAGTCAATGTCAATAAACTTAATCCATAAATCACTCCATAATATTTTAGCCGGTGGATTTTCAAGTCCAGAGTTACGAAGATCCTCTATTCTATAATAACTTTCAATAATTGTGCCAGGTTCATTACCTGTGCTGATTCCAATTGCCTTTAATGCTTCAATTTCTGCCCGGCGGTCATTTCTACTTAAATTAGAGTTTTCGTCCAATACCTCGGTAGATTCTAATTCTAAAAATTTTGGAAGTTTGCGTTTTCCGAATTTTCCCATATTATTTAACTTTTTATAAAGTTATTTATATGAAATCTATATTAAACTATTTGATTGTTAACTTATCGTCGTTCGCCTTATGGGTTATCACTAAATGATCGCCATCCTTTATCTTATTGTCTATAAAAGCCTCAGCAATTAGGTCCTCTAAGTGTGACTGTATCACCCGCTTTAGTGGTCTAGCTCCAAACTTTTCATCATAACCTTTATCAATTAAGAATTTTTTGGCAGATTTAGTAACTTCAACCGTATATCCATTTTCTTTAACCCTTTCATATAGATCCGCAAATTCAATATCAATTATTTTTCCAATATCAGACTTTTCTAATGAATTAAATATAATAATATCATCTATCCGGTTTATAAATTCTGGAGCAAACTGTTTGCTAATTGCCTTTTCAAGTATTTGATTGGCTAATTCCTTTTGTTTTTCAACGCTTGCGGCTGTTGCAAAACCAAAACCAATACCACTTCCAAACTCTTGTAGCTGTTTTACTCCAACGTTAGAGGTCATAATAATAACAGTATTTTTAAAATCAACCTTTCTACCTGTACCGTCGGTCATATGACCCTCATCTAATACCTGTAATAGGGTATTAAAAATATCTGGATGAGCCTTTTCAATTTCATCTAATAATATTACCGAGTATGGTTTACGCTTTACCTTTTCAGTTAATTGACCACCATTTTCATAGCCGACATAGCCTGGAGGAGCTCCCATCATTTTACTTGCTGTAAATTTTTCTCCATACTCTGACATGTCTATTCTAATTAAAGAATCTTCAGAAGAAAACATAAACTTTGCTAATTGTTTGGCCAGCTCAGTTTTACCAACTCCAGTTGGGCCTAGAAATATAAAGGTACCAATTGGTTTAGTTTTAGACTTTAAGCCTGCTCTAGATCTTTGAATTGCTCTGGTTAATTTCTTAACTGCATCAGCCTGGCCAATTAATGTGCTATTCAAAGTTTTTTCCATATTTGATAGCTTTTCAAGTTCTGAGCCTTTTAGTCGAGTTACTGGAATCCCTGTCATGGTTGACACAACATTTGCAATATCACTCTCATTTACCGATAGTCGGTTAATCTTTAATGACTCTTCCCATTTGATTTTTTCTTCGGAAATTTCATCTATTACTTTTAAAGCTTCATCTCTTAATTTTGCAGCAGCTTCATATTGTTGGCTAACTACTGCCTTTGTTTTTTTATTAGAGACCGTAACTAATTTATCTTCAAGTATTTTTATTGACTCTGGAACAAGTACTCCACTGATATGCACATTTGATCCAGCTTCATCCATTAAGTCAATTGCTTTATCTGGTAAAAATCTGTCCTGAATATATCGATCACTATATCTAACACATGCATCAAGTGCCTCATCAGTATAGTGTACTGAATGATGATCTTCGTATTTTTCTCTGATATTTTCAAGTATTTGCCTAGACTCGGTTAAGCTTGATGGATTTACCATAACTTGTTGAAATCTGCGGCTAAGAGCCCCGTCTTTTTCAATTGAACCTCGAAATTCATCAATTGTAGTTGCACCAATACACTGAATTCCACCACGGCTAAGCGCTGGTTTCAAGATATTTGCAGCATCTAGCGAGCCACTTGCAGAGCCTGCTCCGATTAGCGTATGAATCTCATCAATAAACAAGATAATATTTAAGCTTTGTTGAACCTCTTGAATTATTTGCTCAATTCTTTCTTCAAATTGACCACGGTATTTTGTACCGGCTACTAAATTTGCAAGTTCAAGAGAAATTATTTTTTTATCAAATAAAACTCTAGGACAGGTCTTTTTAACAATCATTTCAGCCAAACCTTCAACAATTGCAGTTTTACCAACTCCAGGTTCTCCAATTAAAATTGGATTATTCTTTTTTCGTCTAGCTAAAATTTGAATACAGCGTTTAATTTCTGAATCGCGGCCTACTACTGGATCAAGTTTGCCTTCTAGAGCTAATTGAGTTAGGTCCTTTCCGAATGAGTCAAGCATTGGAGTTTTACTTTGAGATGGTTTTGCCATAATTATAGGGTATCAGTTAATTCTTTACTCACTGCGCGATTAGTTAGAGTATCGCGGTGATGTTTTTTGGACTTATGCGAATCGCAATGAGTCCTGGTACATGGAATTTCAATCTTAACCGTGTCAGTTTTTATAATCACATTTTTAGTAATTGGCTCAGGCCTAATTGTTGTCGTATCAATAAAGGCTCCAACTGCAATATAATACAACCCAAGTAGTAATAAGATACTTGGTACTAATATTAATATCATTCCAGATATAGCTAATTGGTTATACTTATTCATGGATCTTTGAAATTAGAGTTTGTAGTGAGTGTTTAACATTTTTTCTAAAACTATCTTCCATTTTAATTCTACGGTTTTCAACCTCTACATTAAATGCCTTATATAGTTTATGGTAGGTTATATTTGATAATTTAATATTATATCCAAATACATGGTTAATTATAGTTAGTTCGTATGCTTCTAATATAATTAAAATATTACCATCATCATTTTTAATAAAGCACTTATTGCTAAGTGGACTAATTAAGAGTTCGCTCTCTTTATTTTTAATTAACTTATAAAATATTAAACTTGCATCCTTTTCATTATCTTTTTGTTCAGGCGTGCGCCTTTCATTAGGTGGCTCAGTTAATTTAATTAATGATATAATTAATTTTTGAGAAGTTCGCCTAAACTTATGATAATTAGAGATCGTTTGCATATTAGCTATTATACTAATTTATTTTTTAACTGGTTGAGTCTTTGGATTTTCTAGTTTATATGCAGCATCTGACTCAAGTATACATGTATGAATGTATTTTGAAATTGTCTTTGCCTCTAGTCTATCAATATTTGTAATTACTTCAGCCGATTTAGTCGGCAAAAATACTTCAACTAGTCTTCTAAATACCGATTTAATATCTGGCTTAACCATGGTTATTTTAAATACTACTTGTGTATTATTATGACTTATATTTTCAACTTTAAGATTAGGTTCAGTACTTACTAAATTAGTCGTTTTTTTACTTGGTGCTCTGTAATTTTTCATTTTTTTATTTATTTGTTTAGGTGTTTCCATTTAATGGATTATTTTTTAATTGTGAGGAATATTCCTCAAGTGCAGTTTCAATACCAGCCGAGATTAGGCGTGTTAATTCCTCTTCATTTGATACAAGCCCCATTCGTTGGGAGTGGGCTAATGATTTAACAGTATGCTCTGCATATTCATTAGCAATTTTTAAAATAGATGGTTCAGGATTTGTCATTTTGTATATTCAAGTTTATTAATATGAGTAAGGATATCTAGATATAAACAGTTAGTTAAGGTCCAATTATTAGACGCCGTCATAAATTTAGTTTTAAATAAATCAGCTAGTCGACTGCAAACTCTTTCATGTTCAGCATTTGTACTAGAGTCAATTATTTCTATTATCCAATTATAAATATCGATAGGGTTATTTTTAATATTATTTACATTATTTTTTCTAACATCTACTAAGTAGTTAAACTTATATAAAAATCTGCGGCCTATCAAAACTGGATATCTCATATTTTTTCTATTGGTTAAGGAAACCCAAATTTTATAAGTTAAATCTCCTATTTTAATTTTTGTAAAAATAGAAAATCTTTTTTGTTTTTTACCAAATGAACTCTTGACCTTAATTATTTTAAATTTAGTATAAGTAAAGGTATTATTATTTATAGTAAATGTCAGTGCATCATTTATTATCTCGATATTATCAACATGCACGGCTGTTCCATAAGCACCAGTATCAATTTTTGCCTTTATCTTATCAACCATTAAATCAGGAAAAGAAATAATTTCTCTTCTGCCTATTGTTTTCTCCATCAAAAAAACTTTTTTATTAATTAAGTTCAGATTCTATTTGTTTATTAATATCATTAATTATATGATTTGGACCAAGTTCACCTATGTAATAGGTTAATATCGATCCTCCATGTAATTCAATATACTCTATTATGTTTAGATCTTTGTAGTTTGCTAACCATTTAAGTGCATGTAATTTAATACATTCATCGTAAATACTAATTTGAGTAGTCTTTTCCATTTTAGTGTTTAACTATTTGATATACAACCGTATCTCCTAGTGCAGAGTATTTATTACAAGGAACAGTATCACCATTTGATAAAATAGCTCTCCATTTTGGAGAAATTTCTTCGTGTACACTTTTTGGATTTTGTCTAAATTTACTAACTATTACATATCGCGTTTCGTATACGGTAGTTTTAGTTAAGTGTTCTTCTGAATATAAAACTAACATATTAACCAATATAATTGAAATAACAAAAAGGTATGTGCCAGCATTATGTAGTAAATATTTCATAATAATTAACTTTATTATTAATATTATACTATATAGTAAGTGAAATGGTTTTAGCTGATATTATAAAGATGTAAAGATTGATGATATATTTGTAGCCAAGTTTGGAGATTTAGTTATATTACCATGGTCTGTGCCAGATATGACAATCGACTTTGATTTACCTTTAGTAGATCCTTTAGCTTCTTTTTTTACCGCTTCTATATCTTCTTCCGGTCTAGCTTTACCTTCTTTATTACCTGCGATTAAAGAGATTACTTCTACACCATTCAATGCAGATAGCATTTTTCCTCCTGGTGTTTCTCTACCCAGTCCTACCTTCTTTAATGTGTCCTTTTCAACAAAAGCTCTAAGATTGATAACATCACCTTCTTTAAACGTCATACTTTCTACTTCTTTTGGCATAACATTATATCTTTTATCGAAGTCGGTCGTGTCATACTTATCTTCTATTACATAAACCTTATCTGGAGTTTTCTTATTTATTGCTTTGGCTGCTAAATCTAAATCAGTATTAGTAGGTGGGAAATCTTTACCCATATATTCTATGTAGTTTCCGTTATTCTTTTCTTTGAAATCTTTCAACTCGGTTTCTGTATATATACTCTTAACTGATTTTTCTTCTTCTTTAGTAAGGTCTATTCCTAATCTAGCTTTCTTTATCAAGCCAACTGGAATTGCGAATGCTAGTCTTGGAGTATTGCCTTTAACTATACCTTCTGCAAACTCTTCTGTTGAATTAGGTATACCGCTATCAATAAAGAACAATTGGTTATTGAACTTCTTTGATCCTATAGCTTTTAATGCCATAGCTAAGTGCCAAGCGATTGCACCGCCTATTGAGAATCCACCGACCGCACATTGTTTTATAGCATCATTTGCTTCTATCTCATTAGCGATTTTTTTAGCATAGTCTCTTACATTAAATTCATTTTTAAAGTCTGCACTATATACAGAGAAGTCTTTACCTAATGATTTTGCCAATGATTTGAAATCATCTCTGCCTTGTCCACCATCTTTACCAGCGCCTGGTAAAAGTATTAGTGTTTTTTCACCACCTCGTGAAAGGCTATAAAGAATAGTATTATCCTTTTTTTCAGCAGCCTCTAAAATAAGTCTAAATTGGTCGTATGCTTTTAAGTATTTCATGTTACAATATATTAAATAAAAATAATTATTTGTGTTTTCCGAATAATAGAGTTACAATAATTCCAACTACTGCTGTGAATAGAATCCACAATACTCGGGTTGCAGTCTCTTTCCAAGATATTAATTCTTTATGTTCATCAATTAGTTTGCTATAAACCGGTTCATCCTGAATTTTCTTTTTGCGAAAATCTGTGTTTTTATTAACTCGGACAACAATACCATCTTCTGGATCCAATAATTGCTTTTTAATTGATCGCAAGTCTTCTTTAATATCAGCTTGAGTTAAGTCAATTAGTTCAAGATGATCTTTTATTGATTGAATCTCACTAGCAGGTAATGTATTTTTAATAAGATCAAGAGCCTCAATAATCTCATTCATCATATCGTCTACACTAACTCCAGAGTTACGATTAGTATGTGGCATAAATTAGTAACTTTTTAAATTTAATAAGTTAAACTTGTTGATCCATATTTTGACTATCTGATTCAGTTTCAGTATTATCAGTCTCAGTTTCTTCAGTCTCAGTCTCTTCAGGTGCAGTCTCTTCAGGTGCAGTTTCAGTATCTTGAGTAGCTGGCTCATCCATAAATGTTAAATCCATTCCAGGATTAGTTGGTCCATCCATTTGTTGGGCCGGAACCGGTAAATTTTCAATATCAGAGGCTCCACCAGCTACAAATTCTTGAAAACTAAGAATATTTTTAGGCTTAGTATTTGTTGGTTCAGCGGTATTGTGTAATCCAGTATTAGCCATTGGCATTAATTCTGTATTGTTTACTTCATGATTCATATTCGTACTTATAATTTAGTTTATTTATCTATTTAGTACTAGTTATTTGTAGAAGTTCCACAATTAGGGCAAAATTTCCAGGTACTTTTTTTAATTCGAGTACTACAGTCCGTACAATAACTACGAATTTCACCATATTTTACGGTCTTTTGACTTTCCGGTAAAATCTTATAGTGATATACTGAACACGGCCATTCATTAAATGTCCCATAACCTGATTTTAAAGTTTGGTTAGATTTTAAACCCTTTTCAACTTTACCGGTTTCAAAAACCGGTGTACCGGTTGAGGTAGAGCAGTTTATGGATGGAACTGTATGTGGATAGGTTGAAGTTGCTAAGTGATGATAGGCAAGGCCTTGAAAATTAGGCTGATGATATGTTAATTCTGAATAAAAATCAACCTTTATATTACCATTATTTTTAATTGCATAGGTTGCTGACTCAATATCTTCAACCTCATATACTGAAAACTTAAATTTACAATTTTCATCAATGAATCTTTCAAGATAGACTCTTTGACCTGGGTCTACAATAATTCCACCGCTTGAAATAGAGATTCCATTAACCTTAATTTTTGCCAATACCCGTGAACTTGTTGGATTAAATAATTCAATTTCAAAATAGGCTCCGTCTTTTAAAAAGACATTTGGCCCATATACTTTTAATCTACCCTGTTTTTTTGTAATCCAGGCCTCAGGCTTTTGACTTGTGGTTGAATAGGTAATTATCGTATCACTATTTAGTGTATTTGTCTGTTGGTACATAGCTTGTTTATTATTTTGCATATCTTTTTATAACCTTTTATGATTACTCAAAGGCTCTTAAGCCCAAGACATCCAGAGCAAGCGCTCTATATTCCAATATTTTATACTGTATTTAAAATTTAAGGTTTTACTAGCGCTGGGCTGTTAACCTTGACTTGATTGAAGTAATTACCAGTTTTTTATATAATTCAAGCTGTGAAATAATTGGATCACTATAACTCTCTAATAACATATTATATTCATCAATCAAATTTGGAAAAGTTATTAATTTTCCTCCAAGAATATTTGCTTTAACATTAGCATAATCCTTACGCACATCAGGTCCACTCGTTAAAAAGATATCAGCATCAATATAGTCACCGTTTGAAAAGTCTATTTGAAAATCAGAATACTCTTCATCCATTGTTCCAGTTATTGACTTAACCCTTATTGTATTGGCTTCAGCATGTGGACCATTTAATAAGGTCTCTATATCAACTACTCCAATCTCAACCAGCTCACTGTCTATGATTTTTGAAATTTCGCTATTTGATAGTGTTGAAAATTCCCAATTTTCTACCTTTTTCTTTACTTGTTTTAAATAAGATAAATCATAACCATATGAGTCATGCCATCGAGATTCAACATCAAACCAGTCTTCATCAAGATGATAATTTTCAAATACGGTATATTTCTTTAGATATTTCATTAAATGGTTGTAACGTTTAGTGAAATTGGATACTCCAACCTCTTATCGTATATGTATAGTGAATCTGATATTTTAGTAGTAACCCATGTATTATTTGCGCCAATCGGTAATTCAACAGTATCACCTGGTTTTAAAGTTTTTACTAATTTAGTATTATCTGCTGATAATATTGATAATTTAATAAATCTATCGTCCTTAAACGTTTCTTCATTTAAAATTTCTATAATCTTTACCTCAACAAATGCCTGTTTAAATGGAATCCATACCTTTAATTTTCGGCCTGGCGACAATATGTATTGTTGATTTGCATTTGCGATATAACCTCTATTTTTTAAACCAAAGTCAACCGGATTAAGCTCGCCAGTTGAGTCAATTTCAAATATTTTATAAATAGTTGATTCATCTATTTCAAATACTGTAACATCATCACGTCTTGATTCTCTACGCAAGTGATCCTTTGCATTTTTTTCAATATCATTAAGTTCCGTACCGTGCGGCCATACTTTTACAGTAGTTAAGGCCTGGTTTGAAATATATCCATATAATATTTCTCCAGAATATGATTTTTCTCCGGTTTTTACCCCGTTTGAATCATATGTATTTGAGTAAACCGTCATATTAACTGGATAGGTTCCAGTATCAGTTTTAATAAAGGTTTCTAGCATTGGTACCACTTTATGCCCTGGTGAAAAAACTGTTTTTTCAAGCCTAGTGTTTATTATTTTAAATTCATTAGATATTTTATCAATAATTGACTTTTTAATATCTACTGCATCTAATCCTAGTGTATGAATATAGGATTCAACCCGTGTGGCAAGCTTAACCGTTCTTAAATTGTAAATTCTTTCATCTACTCTGGTCTCATAGTGCTCGGTACGGTCCAGTGCCTCTAAAATAAATTCATTAAATCTTTGTAAGTTCATTGTGTTTAATAATTAATTCACCAACTACTTCAATCTTGCCCATTACTTGTTGAAATGGATTTTGACCCTTTGCCTCAAATTTATCAATGATTGAGTGAAGCTCTGTGTGTAATTTTTTTAGTTCAGCTTTAGCTTCGTCAATATTAAATTTACCAGCCGCAGCTTTTTTATAATAGGGTAACTTAACTTTATAGTGCTGATATGTTAGTAAAGAGTCTCCACCTTTTGCTTTTGTCGCATCAGCAATCTTAATTGCTCCAGCGAGTCGGTTACTTACAAATTTTTCAAAAGTTTCGCTATCAATCTTTTCAGTAATTAGGCTAAAGCCTTTAAACCCAGGAATATACGTCATGATTGGTTAAAGTTATTTTAGGTTATTTATACTCAACCTTAACTCTAGACCTGAACTCTGGTGGAAATTGTGTGCCGGCACTCTTAAACAGGTCAGCAAAACAACCATCGATTAAATAGGTCACAGCCCAGTCCTCTGGGGTACGAATTGATCGACCCACTCCTTGCAATATATGGATTGCAGTTTTCCAGGTGTACCAGGCTTGTGAATATTTAAGTTTAGCCGCTACGAATTTATCGCCTAAATGAGGATATGGTACCTTTAAAAATATTTGAAATCTAGAAAGATCATCTACTAAATTTAGTCCTTCTAATAGACTTGGCCCCATTATTGCAAAGCCTTTGGTCTTCTTCATCTTCTTTAATACCTTTTCTTTTTCTTCTGAGCCTTTATATAACAGTACCCGTTTCTTACTCTCTTTTGGTAGTGCCTTCCATAGCTTTTGGCCCAATTCATATGAACCCGTATGAATAATACCAGACTCACCAGCGTGTAGTTTTAAGATATTGGTAACTGTTGCTGCAGCCCATTCTAAATTATCATTAACAAATCTGGCTGATAACTTTTTACCTGGATAAAAAATAATAGGCGATTTATCCCAATTAAAGTTAGAGTCTATTTTAAAATAGCTTGCATTTTTAATGCCATGATTATGCATAAACTCTTTGGTATTACCCATGGTGGCAGTCATTAATACTTTAAATCCAAATTTATTAAAAAAATGTCTATGCAATAAATAGTACTCGTCAATGCAGTTAAAAACAATTGAATTTTCGCCTGGATTTTTAACCATTTTTTCCAAACCAGTTTTTTTGATAATTTCGCAATAGTCTTCTAATTTACAGTGAGTATCTTTTAACCAGTCGGTTAAATTAAAAATAGCCAACCACTCTTTAGGCACTGACCCCTCTTCAAATTCCTTGCCTGCATATTCCCTAATATCAGAGGTTGACTTGGTTAATTCTCCAAGTATCTTGGTTATTTGTTGTAGATTTTTTAATAAAATTGAATTCTCTTCTTCAGTATAGATATTTTCAATTGACTTTTTAAGTAGGTCAGTATTGATACTTGGAATTTTAAATCCAAAATCAGTTAAACTCTCCATTAATTTTTCAACCTTTTTAAGGATATCAGTTGATACATTTGGGCTAAAATGGCTCTGTACAATATCTAATAATTTATGAGACTCATCACATATTACAAAATCTCTTTTTGGAAACGGTGGAGCTTTGGTTTTACCAGCTGTCGGGTTATCTACATAATTTCTTTGAATAAGAGCATACGGATAGGTTAATAGAGTAACTGGTGACTTAATGGATTTTTTTCTGGCAGTTAAGTAGCCACAGTGTTTAAAACACGGTAGTGCCTCGGCTGCATCATATGATAGGCCTTTACTTTTACAGTCACCAATTGAAAATCTTTCTCCATTAACTGAGCACTCGTAGTTATCAACACCTTTAATATTACCCCAATTCCAGAGTTGCATATTTCTGAAGTCTTTAACGTACTGTTCATGTAGTGCAAGGTCTGATGCAAGGATATAACCCCGGTTACCTTTAAACGAGATAAAGTCTGCAAATAACATTGCAATAATACTTTTACCTCCGCCGGTTGGGCAGTCTAGTAAAAAAATTCCATTTGGATCAGAGTCATATGCCTCTATAATAGCCAGCACGGCCTCTTTTTGTTGAGGCCTAAACTTGAAATTTGGGTGTTTACCCAATACAAATTGTTCAAACTCGGATTGTAATTTACTCATTAATTATATTTAGTACTCCATGCAGGACTCGAACCTGCACCCGAAGACTAGCTCCTAAGGCTAGCGCGTCTAACCAATTCCGCCAATGGAGCAAATTATATTTTAGGCTTTAGCCCAGTCGGCATATGAAATCCAGTGGACTTCATAACCTGTTTCTATTTCATTTACATTAAATGCAATTAGTATTTCGCCAGTCTCTGTTTTACCAACCGCTCGCATACCACAGCCTTCACATAGAACTGGTATATACGTATCAGGCGCAAGAGATTCAGATAGTTTTAAAATATCAATCTCTGCTCCACCGGTGTCTCCGGCTATTTCGGTACTACACTTATTACAAAAGTCTGCCATATTATGAATTTTTATTTAATATTTTAATTGCATATCCATTAACTACCGGTCTGCCGGTATTATATGCACCAAGCGCAAGTCCCCAGTCTCCATACTTTTTATGTAATAGTGCGAGCAACTTCATTGAAATATGTACATTCAGGTCTAGGTCAGTTAGTAACTGTTTTGAGGTAACCTTTTTACCCCATATATAGCTTGCAGTTGGTACCTGTATTTGCATTGCCCCATATGCACTGGCTGAGGAGGTTAATTTTGGATTATAGGCCCAATGAAATGGTCCAGTATAGCCGCTTTCTGCCTTAGCCACACCCAGTGCAATAGCTAGAGGAACTCCATACTGTTTTGAATATACTTTAATATGCTCATGCAACTGTATACACGGTGGAGCTTTTTTAAGGTCTACGCCGGTTAAATCTAGAGTTTCATTAGGCACGGTTAAGTTACAGTATGACCACGCTGAGCTAATAATAGTGATACTAGCAATAATAATAATGCTATTTAATTTCATATTATTTAATTGTTTGTTCGTATTTAGTATTTGCATACATATTAAAAATAGCAATACCAATTGAGTCTTGATATACACTGTATACACCATTTGCCCTATCAATAATTAGTAATTCATTACGCTCATTGATTGCAATTGAAGTAGTTGATAAGTGTCGCGTATGATTAAGTGGCGACTCCTTCTTGGCCGCAATCATAATCCAATAATAATACCCAATAAAAAAACCGGCCAGCATGGCAAGGGCAATGGTTAATATACTACTAACTGTTTTTACAAAAGACTTTAATTTATTAATTAAAGTGTCTATTACAACTGTTCTATTCATATTTATTAATTTTAGTTTAGGTTAATATACTAAAAAAAATCAAGAGTGGTTTACCGGTTAGTGACCAGTAGTTGCAGCATTATAAAAAACTAACCCAGTAACATTAGTGGTTTTAGCAATATTTGGAGTTGAGTAGTTAAAAGTTAAAACATCGCCACCGCCTTGCTCCCCAAATTGTATTCGGACAGGATAATAAGTACCTGATGTTAAGGCTGCGGTTCCTGATCTTTCTAGAGTTCCGTGTAGTCCACCATTATTAACTGTTGCATTGCCCGTTGTAAAACCAGTTACGGCATTTGCACCAATCCACATATACGAGGCATCATCACTTGATGTATAGAATGTATAGGTTTCAGTACTCGCTGGTTTAAAATAGCCTAACCATTGGCAACTAAAGGTAGATCCATCGTCTGTACCCGGTTCAGAGATTGCAGTCGTCTGAACTGATGCCCCTGGATTAGCACCAAATGTCTGTTGTGTTGCTGTTGCAAAGAAACTAACATTATCTGCAAAATAGCCAGAATAGGTTCGTTTATAGAGACCTGCACTATATCCAGCGGTTGTGGTTGATGTAGTAGACGAGGTAGAAGTGGTTGATGTAGTAGAAGTGGTAGAGGTTGAGGTAGTTGTGGTTGTAAAATTAAAATTCGGAGTTGCATAACCGTTTGCAGTCAACCAGGCCTGTGCAGCAAATGAATTGGTGAATGCGGTTAAGCCTTGTCTTGCTGGCAGTAAGTTAACAATTTGTATAAAACTAGCCTCAGTCTTTAATGTTGATCTCCAAAAAGTAGGATCAGCTCCATTTTGAGCAGCAATAATATAGCCAAGATCTTCATCTGGTCCCATATACCAAGTTGCTCCGCCTAAATTTGCATAGTTAAGAGGATTAGTGCCTATTGCGATATTTCCAACTTGAGTTGTTCCACTTATTGGTCCGCCAAGGTTTATTGCAAACGGTCGAGCTGTTGCCATTTAAGGTTATAATAAATTATGGAAAATAACTAGCTAAAAAACTATTGCCTGCACTATTACTTAGTGCATAGCCATTAGTATCTAAAAATAGTTTACAACTAGCAATTTTAGCGGCAGAATCACCGCCTTGAGCATCCAAATAACCGGTATAAGGCTCTGCAACAATCGAATACTCATTGGATCCACCGTTTAACGCTGTACACTGTGCAACAAGTTCAGTAACATCAGTACAACCCCAATAGGTAGGCACTGAGCCATTTCTACCGATTATCACAAATTGTCCACTAAAATTAGTACCGGCCGGTAGGGCAAAGAACGGTAAAATTCCAATCTCTCCACCTGCATCAATTCCATTACAAAATGGCCCAGCCATGCTTGCCGCCTTTCCGATAACTATTTTTTGAGATTCACCGGTGGTGTTTGCTCTAACTGTACCAGTTGGTAAAGTTCCAATTACAGTATTTCTATCAATACAAATTGCAAAGTCGGTAATATTTCCTGCTCCTGCCATACTATTTAAATTTATTATTATTTATCCGATACCGGTTAAATAAATTGCATTAGCCAGTAAGATAATTTATAACCAACAAATGCGCCAAGCGCAGAAGGTATAGGAAATACCACTAATTTGCCAAGGTCAGTTACGTATTTAGGTCGGTTTACAATTTTACCCATGAAAAAATAGTAACTAATATAGCCAATTAAAACAGCCAGGTCTGCCCGAGTTGCAATAAAAACAACTAAGGTTGCCCCAATTAATCCAAATATAAAATTATCACGAACCCCTTCCCATATTTCATGGACGGTTGCATCTTTATATTCTTTAACTATTTTATTAAAGACAGCCCGTCTCTTATTCATTGGTTAAGGTATTTTTACGGTCAAGTATCTCTATTGAAATTCGGTCAATGTCAGACTCTTTTTTAATTTTAACGGTAATTTCAGAATTTCCTCTAATCCATAATAGGTCCTCAATTACATCCTGTAAATCATCAGAACACAGATGCGGATGCACAATTCCAGGCTGATATGGATCAGTTTCTAGTTTTTCAGAAAACTCTGCCAACAGCCGGTTAAGTTCAACCTGTTCAGCCTTTGATTTTATTTGTGAACCTTTCATATACTATAGTACTTTAATTTTTAATAAAGATTTGGGTTGTCGGTGATAGATTCGAACTACCATTAGAAGAACCAAAAACTTCTGTCCTGCCCTTAGACGAACCGACAAGTGTATTATCTACCTTATTTTTGTAGTCAGGACCTGATTCGAACAAGTATCGTCTTTCCAGCCTTACGGGGCCTGACAATGAAAGGTGTTACCAATTACACCACCTGACTATTTAACACCCTACTTTATCCAACTTACAGGTGTTGAGGTTGTCCCCATTGCTGGGTTAGGAATAGTTCAACGGTTACTACAAACTCTTCCCCTTATTGAGGTGACTGAACAAATCACACACAGTCTTACTGTGATACCAAGCCATCTTACGGACATCACTCCGTTTCTCATCATGTAGGGCACATTATCTGCTAATAACAGAACATGTAGTCAGGACAGGAATCGAACCTGTATGTTAATATCAAAGCTCCACGACATTAACCGTTGCGTTATAGGAACTTTCTAATTGCGTCTGCCATTCCGCCACCTGACTATAGCGCTCCTTATAAATCCTTTCCGTGCACAGAACAAGAAACTGGGGAGACGTTGTTTCTACTTTTGAGAGGCTTGGGTACCCTCCTTCACCGTTTAGCAGGTTGCAGCTCTCGACACCACACCATCCCTTGGGAATACAGTGGCTGGGTTTTAATAGTATAAAAACTGTGAAGAGTTTCGTAATTACACTATACTAGTTCTTTATTAAATTGGTGACCGTTTTTGTTTCTCATTTAGCCCAATCACCAGAGAATCAGTGTTTGGATTTTGACTAAGGACACCAGCCGTTAACTTGTTAGTTAGGGCGAATGGTTACCACGGACAAACCTGATCAGTATTAGTATTTAGACCGCTGGCCGTTTTTGTTTTTATTATTCCAGTTGTTATTCTGAACTGGAGCAGCCTCAACCACTTTCTTTTCACGCTTTGGCCCAATATAATTTTCCTTTTTATGCTGGCGGCGTAATTCTCTCCATGCATCTGGGGTTGAGCAATTCCACTTCTTCATTAATTTACTAAAGGTTAATGAATAACCATGGGCTTTTTTAAAGACAACAGCCTTGCTTACTTTAATTATTACCTCATCTTGGTTCTTTTTATTGAACTCTTCGTTTTCTAAATAGTTACGCTCTGTAAAACTAATTGTATTATCTGGTTTCATATATATGGTATTTTGTTACTTAGTTAATATACTATTTATTGTGGAATATGGCTTCGCAAATTCCACCGTTTGAATAAATTTGATAACCTTTATCCGTTAACCAATTATAAATTTGACTCTTTTTATCTGTTGATAAATTATAGTCTTCAAATATTATAAAATGGGGTAATAAAACCCTGGTTTGGTCAATCGCCATAATCAGATCAGCATCCAAACCTTCAACATCTAGGTGTAGCCAGTCAATACGGCCACCACATTCATTTAAAATCAGGTCAGTAATACCTATTGACTCTCTTCGGGTTGACCTAATTTCTTCAGTTTCCCAATTTTTAATAACTGACTCAACTACACTATTTGTATAGCCTTTACCTCCTTCAAAGAACTCAACTTCACCGCCGGTTGGAGTTATTAATTTTTGAACCAGTTTAACTCTAGAATTATTACGGTAATTTTGTTTTAATTTTTGGAATTGAGAGTCTGAGGCTTCAACAAGCACAACTTCACATTCTCTTTTTTTAACAACCGGAACCCACTCACCAAATTCTCCATCATGTGTTCCAATAACAAGCCCTCTTGGAAAAATACCACCTGCTAATAGGTGTTTATTATATAGCCATAGTGATTTATAGAAGTGCGTACCGTGTTCCATAATATCCCAAGTTTTAATATAAATTAAATTAGCCTTTGAGTCAGTAATTTCAATATCAAACATTTCAGTATTTGGATAGGTTGCAAACCAATTATCATTTAATACACCTGACCACTGTAGTTCACCACTAACGTGCTTTTTAATATTTACAGTTAACGGTAAATTTTTATTATATTTACTTATTTCATCAGCCTTAACGTGGATACCGTCTGCACTATATGTAACTGTAATCATCCTTTATGTTTTTTTATAAAATGGGTTAAGTCTGTGCTCCATAAGGTCATGGCCTCTTCTTTAATTTTACCTTCTTCCCAATTCCACCAGGCAATATCTAATAGATCATTAATTTGACCAGTTGAGAATCTATATTTTATATGTTTTGCTGGATTTCCACCAACTACCGAATATGGGGCAACGTCTTTTGTAACGAGAGAACCGGCAGCAACTACTGAACCGTCTCCAATTGTAACACCTGACATAACTGTTGACTTTGCACCAATCCATACATCATTACCTATTATAATATCGCCTTTACAGCTAGGATGACCCATTTGCATATGTAAGTCTGCAATTTCTGAAGTAACTGGCCCTAAGAGCTGAGAACTTGTTGTTATCCAATCGTGTCTGTGATTTGCATGTAAGAAAAAGGTACAGTCTCTTCCAATTGAACAGTATTTGCCAGTTTTAATTAGGTAGGTATCACTCCATGAAATTATGTTAACCGTTCTATCAAAATAGGTTCCACTATCGGCTTTCCATAAGTGTAAGTTTTCCATTTAATTAAATCTAAAAGTACTGTGTTTAAGTTTATTAATTGTATCAGTAATATCAAATACGGTTTCATTATATGTTATTTGAACTGATTTTGGCGATAGTTTATTAAAACCCAAATCAATAATCTTAAAGTTTTCGCTAACCTCATCCATGATAAGGTCATCAATCATAATTTGAAATGGTATATTCTCAATGCTTAAATAAAACAAGAGTTTAATATTATCTAAGTGTTCATCATCTTTAATAATAAAAAATGGCAAATCAGCAATTGGCGATGAGTTAAAAAAATCATGGCCTTCATAATAATAAATCTCATCCTCAACTGGTTTATGGATAGTGTGGTATGGAAAAACTGATTTAAGATCTAGTAGCCAAGTAAAAGCATCTCCGCCTTTTGAAGTTAAATAATTTTCTAAAGTAATATGCGGTATAAATTTTTGTAAATTTTCTCTATTGAATACCATAAAATGCAATCCAACCTCCCATATTTGAGCATCTCTTTTTGAAGAATATATATCACATTCACCTTTACCATTTAGTCCTTCAATAACAGTTTCATCAAACTTTAAATCATATATCATATGATAAAAATAATCATAGTCTAATGTCAGGGCAAGTTCACTTAATTTTTTAACTTGAAATAAACCGGCCCATCCATAATCAGCATAGGTTCTGGCAACCGTAACTGATTTACCGTTAATCGATATATTTTTCCAAGCCTGCATTGCTTTTTGCGGCCAATCTAATACAGGATTATCTTTAGTTAAGAAAAAATAGTCGCATTTAGTTTGAATATATTGAGGTAAAAAAATTGGACTAATAACAATAACATCAATTGCTAATTTTTTAATATTATCAATATTTTTTTCAAGAATATCTAATTTTTCTTGAGTATCACAGTATGTGCTTATTAATGCAACTTTTTTTAAATTTTCCATCCGAACCGATATTGTCTATTATAAAATGATTTTTCTTCTTCAGTTTGTTTAGTTATTATAATACAGTTTTGACCATATGATATTGAAGATATTTCTAAATTATTTTTACCATGATGAAACTCCGAATTTAGGTCATGTTGATACTTAGTAAAATAGTCAATAATATTTAAATGACCTATTCTATAGCCATAAATATCAGCATCCGGTTTCCAATAAGAACACTCTATATCTTCTATAATATAAACACCGCCTGGTTCTAATAAATTTTGAAATAGGTAGTTAAACGTAAGCAGCTGATGTTCAGCATGGTGACTGCCGTCATCAATAATAAATTTAGCTGGGCCAACCTGGTTAGCTACTCTAATTATATCATCTATATTAGATTGGTCACCTTTAATTACGGTTCCATATTCATCCGTATATTCATAATCAATATCCATTACAAATACCTTAGCATTACAAAAATATTCTTTCCATAATTTAGGAGAATTACCGACGCAACCTGCTTTTCCAGTATTATCTTCAAATGTACCTAATCCAATTTCTAACATTGTAAAGGTTTCATTTCTTAAATGTTCAAGAAATCTAGGGTAAAAAAAATGATAGCCATGGTGCATGGTTTTATCGGTGTTATATTTAGTACCCAATTGTTTAAATGTATTCATCATATATGTTAGTCGATTGATTTTGAAAAGTAAAGAAGCCCTTCTTGATTTAATTTATTACTCTCTTTTAGAGAGTCGATTAATTTTTTAGATATATTTAAATTTTGATGGTCTAAATATTTTTTTAACTTTATTTCTAAAATACTAAACGGTTCTTCAATTGAATAATAAGATTCTTTATTTTTAAATTTAGTAAAGAACTGTAATATGTGTTCTAAGTTTGATGATATAAACCCAGAACAGTAGCTAGCTTGATCATGCTCATCATCATTATACTTATACACAACCATATCATAGTCGTTTAACAAATTTGAATTATCACTAATTGTTTTGGTTGATATATTATAGTCATAGTTTATAATATGAACTTTTTTATAACCTAATTTTTGTATAAATTCCAAGCCTTCTCGTATTAAAGAATACACGGCATACCCGTGCTCAAAATTAAATGGAACAACTACTCTATTACCATCACCATCTATATACCAATAATTATAACTTACATTATATTTACTAAAGTCTTCTTTATATAGTAATGGGTTATTTTTATTATATACATAATAATTACATAATAGTTGAGTGTCTTCGCTAACTGGATAATTTGTAGATAAAATAACCGGTAACTCAATAGAGCTCAAGCATTCAATTAATAACCGTTTTCTATAATTAGTATCGGTATGTGCTATTACTAAACAAATTGAATCATTCATATTAACTTAATATTTTAGGCTCTGGCATTTTTATCTTAAATTGCTCATTAACATGACTGCACTTGGTACAGACAAAGGTTGGTATTGGTACAATCATATCTTCCGGGGAACCAGTTAATAGCTTTGATATTTTTCTAATATAATTTGCTTCAATAAATGTATTATTACTACATGATTCACAAATGATTGCGGTTGAATTTTCTAAACCTACTCGTAATTGATTGTCCATACTGCTAAATTATGAGTTTATTTAATTTTTCAGTTAATGCCGATTTCGTATACAGTGCTTTAATTGATTCGCTTGGATTGGCTAGCCTAAATGCGTCATACTCAGCAGATTTTAGAATATCATTTTCAAACTGTGCACTTAATCCTTCAAGTCTATTTTCTAACTTTTGAATTATTATATCGATATCTGACAACCAATTATCAATATTTCTTCCTTCGGTTTCTTCAAATAGGTGTGCCTGAGCCATTTTTAAATGGTCTATTGCTGCATGTTCAGCAGTTGAGTAATTACTGCTTTCTTTTTCTACTCTAGCTAATAGTGTTTCCATAATATTATTTTTATATTAATATACCTATTATACTTTAATTTAATAATTAAGTTTATATAAAAAAACAGAAAAGGAGCCGTTAGGCTCCTTATTAATCTAAAAGATTCGCGTTCTGATTTACTCTAGGTAAATTACTTAACTGTTACTGTTGCAACCGGAGTTACTTCAGATACTGAATCAGTGCTTTGTACTGTAGAACAGGCTGCTGCACATGAATCTGCGCAAACTGCAGTGCTATCAAGCACAGTTTCAACAGCTGGTGCCGTGCCTGAATTACAGCTTGTTACCAACACTAATATGGCCATTGCCATTACACAAATTGTGGTTTTCATAGGGTATTTGTTTTTATTTTTATTAACTAGTTATATTATACTAAACTGGTCATAATAGTTTAAAAAGTTATCTATCTTATTACATTTTTATTTTTCCAAAAACCCATTCCGTTGCCGTAACTGTGTCTCGGCAAGCCTTGTTATTTGCAGTAATTTCGTATGGATGATTATTATAGTTGCGGCCGTACTCTTCTAAATACTGATTATATTTTTTATGGATAGGCTGTTTAAAATGAGTATACTCATGGATAATGGTTGATACCCAATCTTTTAAGTTGGTATGTAGTTTAGGATTTAAATAAATGATATTATCAACTTCATCATATTGACCCAGTGATTTTAATTTAGAGTTAAGCTTAACAGTTAGGGTATTTAATTTTGAAAATTTACTAGGTCCATATTTAGTAATACACCACTCTAGAGTAAGTAGGGCACTTTTACGACATACTAAATTTTTCATTATTTATTAGATTAATTCTTTATTATTTATTAGAGTATTGCAGTATATGCCTTAAATAAATAACAATAAACTTCTCAATTATGGCATTAGAAAGTTCATCAGGTTCACCCAAAAGTCCTAACTTTAAATTAACTGCACTTACTGGTCATATTCCAGCTGCAGTAATTTCTCAAATTCAAGACACAGCAAATAAATTTAATATTACAACACCATTAAGACTTGCTCATTTTTTAGCCCAATGTGGCCATGAAAGCGGCGGTTTTAAAGCAGTTTCAGAAAATTTAAACTATGGAGCTAAGGGTTTACGCAGTATTTTTAGTAAATATTTCTTAACCGAGGCAAAGGCTATTGAATACGAACGTAAACCAGAAAAAATTGCAAACCTAGTATATGGAAACCGTATGGGTAATGGTGCAGAGTCAAGTGGCGAAGGTTATAAATTTAGAGGTCGTGGCTATATCCAATTAACTGGTAAGAGTAACTATTCTAATTTTGCTAAATTTATTGGAGAAGATACTGTTGCAAATCCAGATCTTATTTCAACTAAATATCCATTGGCCTCAGCTGCATTCTTCTTTAATTCAAATAATCTTTGGGCAATTTGTGACAAAGGAGCCGATGTTGCTACCGTAACTGCGGTAACCAAACGAGTTAATGGTGGAACAATTGGTTTACCGGACCGACTAAAACACTTTACTGAATATTATAATCTTTTAAAATAACTAAATAATTGCTATATGTTTACTCCAAATCACCTCCACCTCTTAGTAAAAGGATATATTAAAGATCCAATAAAAGATGAAGCTGTTTTAAATCAATGGTTAATTGATCTTGTTAAAAAAGTTAGAATGGTAGTTGTTGCCGGCCCTACTTCGGTTTATGTAGCTGAACCAGGTAATGAAGGTATTACTGGAACAATTACCTTAGCAACATCACATGCTGCAATTCATATTTGGGATAAACCGGACCCTGCATTTTTTCAATTTGATATCTACTCATGTTCTGACTTTTCAACAGACGAAGTATTAGATCACTTTAAAGTACTTGGTTTAATTTCATGTGAGTATATGTATATTGACCGCAACAATGGCTTAAAGGTTATTGACCAAGGTCAAAAAATATTAAATTAAATACAGTTAATTTTTATATACGATGGCAATTAAATATGTTGAAAAACTTACCTCAGTATTAGTAGCTGCATCAAGTGATCCGTTATTTTATGAAGGCAATATTATTGAGGGTGCCAAGTCATTAACCAAACAGGTAACTAAATCTCTTGAAGTAGACCGTTGTTCTATTTGGCTATACGGTATTGCACTGGCTGATAATCAGCATATTAACCAGCATAAAAATGGTGCTGATTTCTTAAATGATAATAATAAAACAACACTTATTTGTCAACAGCTATATGTTAGAGCTGATGATAAGTGGTATCAAGATACTGAATTAAACAAAAAAGACTATGAGCCGTATTTTAATGCACTGTTAACTGATCCAATTATTGTAGCCGAAGAGGCCCAAGTTCACCCAGCAACCTCTTGTTTTTATGAAACATATCTTAAACCGTTAGGTATTAAATCAATGCTTGATGTTCCAATCATTTATAGAGGTGAAGTAATCGGCGTTATCTGTATTGAAAACCTTACTTCAAGATATTGGCTAAAGCCTGAAATTGATTTTGTACAAATGCTAGCTGCTCTGTATTCATTCGCCTACTCTGTTAAAATAATTAACTGCATAACTGCAAAAGCTGATGAGAAGAATATAGAGCTACAGAGATCTGAAAAAGAAAATGCACGTATTAATCGACAGGTAGAAAAGGCACTAACTGAAGCTGAAGTTGCAAAGAAGGCCGCAATCGCGGCAAAGGATGCAGCCGTTGCTGAGAGTATAAAGTCAGAGAATTTAGCTGAGGAGGCCTTAATTTCAAAAGCTGCGGCTGAGGAGGCATGGAAACAGGCCGAAGAGGCAAAAGCCTTGGCCTTAAGCGATTTAGATGTATTACAAAAAAAATCACAAACAGCTTTAATCGGTACAATTGTTAAAGTTGCCTTATACGTAATAGTAGGAGTCGGAATAATTACAAGTTTAATGTATGCACTGGCCATGATACTAGCTAAAGACACTCAAATAATTGGATCAACCTGGTCTAATATGTTTGGTATACTATTGACCAATGCCTTTAGTATAGTAGGAACCCTAATGGGTGTAAAATATGCATCCGAAGGTAAAAAAGACTAGCCTATAAAATACGCTGGCTCTATCTTAATTTTAAATTTATTAAAAATATCAGCATCATTCATTAAAAAATATTCAGACTCTGAATATTCTCCGTATTCAATAATGACATGATACAGCTTTTCCCAACCTGACTTAAGTATTTTTATACCAATTGACTCTTCGGCTGAAGATGTAACCATTAGTGTTTTTACTTTAGTATCTTTTTTAAAATGCGAGTAATCGTATGTCATATTATTTAGTTTTAAGATTCTTTTTTAATTCATTTAAGTCTTCTCTATACATATCAGTTGGGTCCTTCTTTTTAATTTCGGCTAATTCAGCCTGCTTTTCAGATACCTCTTTTAATAAAGCCTCGTATGTTTCTTTAGATAGAGAGTGGATTGGCATGTTTAACAAATACAGGTAGGTACCATTAACTTGATCAAACTTATTTGTTTCTAAATATAAAATTATTTCTTTACGTGGAACGTTATTTACTTTTAATTTTCCATCTATTATAAGTTTTATAAATCTTGCTCTATTTGAAAGATAGGTTAACTCTTCATTATACTTATTAATCAAGAAAGCTTTTCGTTTTGAGTAAAATGAAAGTCTAAAATTTGTAAAGTACTCAACGATTTGCGGAATATTTTCAAAGATAAGTAATTTACCTCGTTCATCTAGACAGGTTAAATTCTCAGTTTCAGTCTCAACCATTTTTAAAGTTTGATCTAATTTATCCTTTTCAATTAAGTTAGTTAGGGTTGCTCTGGCAAATTTAATTATATAGTTAATACCATTTGCTGAATTATCTTCATATGAAGAGATAATACCTCTATCTTGTAAAGAATTTAAATGAGCTTCATATTTTTGAAAAGTAACAGATGGTGGTAATTCTGAAACCGTAACTGTTGTTGTATTTGTAATTTGATATAGGCCTCTCATAATATATTGGTTTGAGGTTCCAACCTGTTCAATTGGCCCATTATAGTCTTTTAACCATGGTAATAGTTTACCAACTCGCTTGCCATCAAGCACTTTAATACAGGCATCAATTAAGTCAAGTGGATTTCTATTTAAAATATTTGTTGCAAAACCTACTGCAATACCGGAGCTGCCATTTAACAGAACAGTTGGAATAATTGGTAAGAAAAATTTAGGTTCAATAACATTGCCTTCTTCTACCTGATTTTCTAATAATTCAAAATCTTTATATAAAAGTCTAAAGTTCTTGGTTAATTTAGTTGAAATATATCTAGGAGCTCCAGCCTCAGGCGATCTGATTGAACCAAACTGGCCAATCTCTTCCAATAGAGGTAACGAATTTTTAAAAGACTGTGCCATTCCAATTATTGCGCCAGATAAACTTGCATCACCATGATGATAATGAGCCTCTGATGCAATTCTTCCGCCTAGTTGAAATATCTTTAGTGGTTTTTCTGAACCAGTACGCCATACTTTATCTGCAATAAAAATAATCTTACGAGCAGTTGGCTTAAATCCATCTATTACGGATGGTATTGCTCGATTCTCTAACGTGTACATTCCGTACATTGCATAGTCTTGATCGAGATATTCAGTAACTGTTTTATTTTGTAATTGATTCATACGTTATTATTATACCCAATAATTAATATCTTTTTTAAAATGATCTAGATTATTTCGATTAAACCAGTTTAAAATTACAAGTTTAATCATTCCAAAATAACCTATTTTTTTATAACGGCGATCGTCTTGACCTACTGTTAACTTTAAAATTTTAAACTTGTTTTTAGGAATTTGTCTTGAGAAAATATAGTCTTCAGACTGATGTAGAGCCTCGTTAAATCCTCCAAGTTTTTCAAACTCTTTTCTATTAACCATCATATAAACCCCAGTTGAAAAAGTTTCTGACATAAATCGCTGTACTAAATTAAATATCCATAATATTATAGATAATTTAAAATTTTTAACGGTTGCTTGTTGTTTACATGTAATTAATAGATTACCTTTGAACGTTTGATATACAGACTCAACTAGTGTATTTTTATTAAATAAAATAGAGTCAGCATCCATAAATAAAATCCAATCTGTTGTTACTAATTTTGCACCAGCATTTCGACCGTATGAAACTGGTCCGCCTTCTATAATTTTAATATTTAAGCTAGAGGTTTGTTTGAATTGATTAATTAATTCTCTAGTTTTATCAGTAGATTGTGCATCTGCTATAATAATCTGTAATTCATTAGAAAAATTTTGTTGTTGAATTGATTCTAATGTTTTTAAAATATAAAATTCCTCGTTTTTACAAGGAATTACAATGCTTAAATACTCCTTTATCATATGTTATATAGCTGTTATTTTCAATCCAGTCTCCACAATTTAAATAATGGATCCCGTCAATCATTTTATCTTCAGGTTTATGAATATGCCCGCAAATAACTCCGTTACAATTTTTAATTTTTGCTTGATATGCTAATTGATTTTCAAATGATGTAATAAAGCTAATTGCATTTTTAACTTTATCCTTTGCCCATTTAGATAAAGATTTTTTATATCCAAATTTCTTAAGTGTTCGATCAATAATAATTGCAAACTCATAACCAATAGAACCTAATATTCCAAGCCATTTTAATTTTATAACCCCATCGTATAGATCACCATGCGTAATATAATAATCATTCCAAATATATTCATTAACTATTTTAATATTTTTTCCAAATTCACTAGGCGAATAATTTCTTAGAAATTCATCATGATTACCCGTTATATAAATTACCTGAGTTCCCTTCTTTGAATATGACAATATTTTACGAATAACATTGGTATAATCTTGAGTCCAATAGTGTCGTTTTTTTAATAACCAACCATCAATGAAATCACCAACTATAAATAAATAGTTAGGTTTATATAGTTTTAAAGTTTGAAGTAACTCTTTTGCATTAGATCCTCTACTGCCTAAATGTACATCTGATATAAGTAGAGCTTCTATTTTTATACTTTTCATAATTTGTGTTTTTTAATTTAATCTCTTTACTACATCACTAATGCGCAAACACATTTCAATTGCAACTGGCGCAGATAACAGTGCCATTAGAAAGTTATTTACATATGAGTATACAGTTACGACACTACCTATTGTAATATTTTTTGTTGTAGTGATCAATAATATAATTGATAAAATTAAAAACACATACTTAATAGAGTTTACAAGAAACCAATTCTTGCCTTGTATGGTTGATTGGCATATTTCTATCTTTCGTCTTCTGTTAAAGAACGATTCAGAACTTGCATATCCACATTCAATTGACTTTGTTTTTTTCTCATAATGATTATTAAATATATTAATACCTTGTTTTATTTTTTTATAAAGTATAAATACTGCACTTATAATAAAAACAACCGCAAAGCTGATTAGGACACCAACTTGCCAATTCTCAGAAAAGATAAAAATAAGTGAGCCGATTATAGTTACCAGTGTTGCAATATAATAGTGTACATGACCTTCTAAGACATGGACAACTTCATATGCCATATCTGTTCTGGCTACTTTAGTTGAAACATCAACCTCATCTTTTTTAAGAAATTTTAGTGCTATATTGTTATAAATGGTAGTGTAGACTTTTGTATCATAAACCATTCGTTTGTAATTAAAGAAGTTTGATAAAAAATAAGAAATACCTAACAGTACCATCCAATACCAATTACCAACAATCAATCCATCAATACTTTTTCCAAGTAAGAATGGAGTTGATACTATAGAAAGTTCAGTGAGTAACATAAACGCATATATCCATGTTAATTGATGCCTGTATTGTTTAAATATCTCAATGATTTTGGTCATAACTTAATTTGATAATGGTGCTTTAATTATTAGGTATAATTACGGCTATCTCTTCTAATACTTCGGTTTCATGATCGTGTCCTATGCACGGTGGTGTTTTTGGTTTGTTCATAATTTTCTATTGGTTTATAAAGTATTTTTCTTTAACTAGAAAAGCATGTAAACCTTTTAGGTCTTTACATATCTCTTTACCATCTTTATCATTTGCAGTGAGATCTTTTCGCGGTTTACCTGAGACACCATCTTTTTCATAAAGATACCAGTTTAACCATTCATTACCATCTTCAGTTAATAATTCCTCCCAAAGTACTTCAACAGCTCTTTGTATGTCATTCATGACGTCTAATAGATCAATTTTACATTTGTAAACTTCATCCATTTTATTATTGTGACTTATCTGATAGTCAATAATTGCTTTAAATTTTTCGTATTTCATAACTTTTCTATTTCTTTTTTTACTTCAAACCAATAGTCATAACGTATCATTGAGTCTTGGTCATATAGTATTCTTTTAATTTCATCAACCGCTATTAAGGCCGCAACCTTACCTCCATCTGTTGTCAATAGACATTTATTTGAAAACTTATCAACTAACTCAGATGCTTTTTCTCTTGGTGTCATAGCTTTTTCTATTTCTTGTTCTCCAATTTTTATAATATCTTTTAATCGTTTAATCTCAGCAATTACATCATCACCTAATTCAATTTTAGACATTGTTGTTAAGTCCATTATTTGATAAAGTAATAGATTAATTAATTCACTTTTTGCTTTCTCTCTTGGTGTTGTATCCTCAGTGTGTTCATATGCTCCATCTGGACCAATTTGAAAGTCATCTGAAACGTATGGTTCATTTTCTAACCCATCATTTAACGTTACATCCCAATCTTTTAATTCAGCTTCTTCAGACATATCTTTTTGGCATTGGGTGTAGCCTTTTTTATAAGCAACTGTGTATGTATTTATTGCTATTTTTAATTCTTTTTTCTTCATATTAGTCTTATTTGTTTAGTGTTTTCATATTTCAAATTGATTTCCGTTACTACTTAATTTACCAAACTTACGGTCGGTTACTACACTTCCATTACTGTATATTGTATTGCTTATTGATAGTTTCATTGTTCCTGCATTAGTAATGTCTTCACAGTTGTGAATATGACCAAACAGGCATAGTTTAGGTTTTACACTTAACATACGCTTTTTAAGTGAAGCATCACCACAAAATTCTAATTTACCAGTTACATCATAAGATAAATCTAGTATTCCTTTTGGTGGTCCATGTACAACTACAATATCAGTATCATCAGGAATGTGCTTCCAAACTTCAGAAGTCTTAGCTCTATTCTTATTGAATGCCCATCCATTACCAAAGCTTGGTGTGATTGGAGAACCCCATATTTTAATAGTGTTACGTGGTACAATAGTTGATCCTATTTTATCACTATTTGCTAAACTAGCCCAACCATCATTTTCGTCTATTTCAATCCAATCATTCTCCAAGTATATAATACCTGCTCTTTCAAAGTCATCTTTTTTAATAAAGTTTCTTTCGATACAAACATCGTGATTACCTGCTACAAATACTTTATGTTTGATTGGTAGTAAACTATACCAATATATAAAGTTTTGCATTTCATCTTCACTTAGATGTGGATCTTTTGGATTAGTAGCATCGCCACTATGTATTACTATGTCTATGTTTTCTGGGATATCTAATAACCCATGATATGTGTGTGTATCACTTATGTGCCAAATTTTCATGTTATTTCTTTTTAATGCCACCAATTTCTAATGTTATGCTGTATCAGTTTCCATACCAATATATCAGCACGCTCTTGCTTTTTATAACCTATACACCGTCTTTTAGATAATATACTATTAATCTCGTTATTGTGAGTTTCATCAACCGCCTTTTCCCAAACCTGTCCAGTATATTCATGCGAACCATCTCCTATATCTTTAAATGTCATTTCTGATTTACCGTATGTCTTTTCCATTTCCGTATAGTGTTCATATTCGTAATCACCATTTTGTACTTTATCCATTAGTTTACATATCATATTGATACGTTGAGCACTATCACTACTTGATTCGTGTGTTCCTTTTTCTTCTAAATTCTTAGCCAATCTTTCAAGGCTGAATTTGAATATGTCTATTGAATAGGAATAGTCCCAATCATATCCTGAATATGCCTTTTTACCAAATGCAATTGCTCTACACAATCTATGATAATGGCTTTTAATGTGGTTTACAATATACATAGTTATCCGCTTAAGTCTTCTTTTAATCTTTCTAAAAACGTTTCAGGCCCGTCATCTCCACTTACTAACCAATCTATCCGTTGAGTATAGATTTCAGCCTTTTTAAGTGCATCTAACCCTTCTTTTATTTTTTCAAGTACTTCAGGTGGACCTTTATAGTTTTGAATAATGTCTTCAACACTTTCTGCGATTTCTCTGATGCGATACTGATGGTAATCAAAATGTCCTCCACTCATGTTATTTAGTTGTTAGTTCGTAAGTTGAATTCTTTGTTGCAAATTTAATATAGCCTTCTCGTTGTTCTACTATTTCAGTAATTACCGTTGTAAGCCAAGTGTAGTTAAATCTTGGGTCTAATATCAAGGATCTTCCTACCTGAATATTATCATACGATTCTTTTGCAGTCTCGTCTTCATTCCATTCAACATACTGAACTTTATATCCGGTATGAGTTAAACCGTCATTTAATCTTTTTAAAATATATATACCGGCCTGTTCTCTAGCAACTACCGAGTCAGCCCTGTACTTTGTCCGTTCTTCTAGTTTGCTCATTTTGTTAGTAGGTTTAATACGTACGTTGCGGACAGTGCAATAGCGATAGAGGCTAGTCCAACCCCAATCATCATCATAACTTCAAGTAGAGTTAGTGATTTTTTATTATTTTTCTTCTTTTTCATTGTTTCTAATTTTAGTTAGCAGGCCTATGCAGATAAACATTACTACAATTGCCATGACTTTTATAATGGCTTCAATTATTTTATCAGTTGGTTCCATACGGTTAATCAAGTAATTCATCTATGTTAATATTTCGGTCTTCGCATAATTCGCGAATATAGTTTAGAGTTGAGTCAATTCCTTCTACAAAGGCCTCACTTTCATTTTGATGATGAATCTTCTTTTTTGCATTATATAATATATCAAATAGCACAATTGCCATATCAGTTGATTTAACACACCGCATATGGGCTTTACGCTCATCTGGAAATTCTAGATTAAATTTTAGTTTTGCTTTCATTTTTAATATAATAAGATTACAGTATTATTATACTAAACTATCTTAATATTAGACTGATAATTTAAGTAATTTTTCTTTACGCATGGCTGAGTCAGTGCCAAACCAATCATTTAGGCTATCTTTATATAGCTTATCATTTTGAATTTTTATAAGCACTGGATTATGTATAATTTCTCGATACTCAAAATCCTCAAGTGCGGCCAAACCCTTTTTATATTCAGTATCCCAACCCTTTGCACCAGTCTTTTTTTCCCATACCGAGTACTCTTCATTTGAATAGAACGGAATAACCTCTTTGCCTTTTTTTGCAACAACTAATGGGGTCATTACTTTAAATATACAACCTCTACCGAATAGTTCAGGCCAATACTTATTAAAGAAATTTATTAATAAACCTGCAATAGAGTCTCCATCTGGATCTGCATCAGTATATATGTATACTTTTCCATATCGCAAGTCACCTGGTTCCTCTCCTAATTTAATTCCTAATGATGCCATAAGCTGAATAGCTTCATCATTCTGAATGACATTAGAGTTAGACATTTCACTAACATTTATAAACTTACCCTTTAGCGGAAATGCTCCAAAACTTTGAGGGTCCCTAAACTTACGAACTGCTGAGAGCGCAGACATTCCTTCAAATATTCCAAGCACGCATTTATTTCGGTCCTTGCCTTTTGCATCAATTAACTTTAAGACTTTAGTATTGCCAAGAGACTTGTTTAGTTTACGAAGTTCAGCTCGCTCATCTGCACTTTTCTTTTGCTCAATCCAATCCAATAGCGACTGAATTACCTCTGATGTAAATACTGCCTTTGCAAATTTTTCAGTTACTGTGTGTTGTGTACCAAAATCCTTCGGCTCAGTAATTAATTTTTCTTTGGTTTGAGACGAGAATGCTGGATTAAGAACTGTACAATTTATAAAAAGAAATATATGATTTTTTATTTCAGAAGGTTTAACTTCAACCTTATGTTTCTTTTTAATCATAGTTCGTAAGTAGTCAATAACCTGATTTAAAATATAGGTTTCATGAGTTCCGCTGTCTTTAGTTCCAATTGAATTAACAAAAGAAATTGATTGATAACCGTCCTTTGAGACTCCCATTGCAAATTCCCAATCCTTTGACTTTTCCCAAACTGAATCTTTTACATAGAGATCAACGTACTCTTTAAATGTTTTAAACTTAAACTTTTCTCCGTTAAATTCAAGCTTAAGGCCTGGATTGGCAGCCGCAATATCAATTACCCGCTTACGCATCATTTTCCAATTGCTGGTATTAATCTCAGTCATTTCAAATCTAGCCAGGTCTGGCACATAGGTAATTTCAGTAAAACCTTGACTGCTGCGACTAATTTTAGCAGGGGTTCGGTTTGCCATATTATTGGTAAACGTCTGTAGCAACCTGTTCTTTCCATCTGCGGTATCAATAATAAATTTCTTTGAAAAGATATTAACTAATGAGGCACCTACTCCATTTGTACCAGCAACAGTCCGGCCCTCTTCATCATTAAAATTTGAACCGGCTCTAAGATTAGAGAAAATTAATTCAGGAATCCAAACCTTATGATCAGGGTGTTGAACTACTGGTATTCCGCCATTATCCCAAACTGTAATTGTGTCTAC